>Ga0265324_10001961_pt1 | contig 11033 bp, 8 predicted proteins | sample 41419metaG_FD_198634 | JGI IMG/M metagenome (GOLD analysis project Ga0265324, IMG submission 198634) | Rhizosphere microbial communities from Carex aquatilis grown in University of Washington, Seatle, WA, United States - 4-14-19 metaG | ecosystem: Host-associated > Plants > Roots > Rhizosphere >... | reverse complement strand
CACGGCGACGGCCAGCACGATCTTGTACAAGATCTTCATGTTGTCGAGCATGTTTCCCCCTCTTGGAACGCGGCTGTCGGCGATCACGCCGCTGTCGCGTGAACGAGAATGTCCCTGTCGCGATCGAGCAGATTGTCGAGATCGAGCAGCACCACCATCCGCCCCTCAACCGAAACGAGGCCGGCCAGGAAGTTGGCGTGGCCGCCGTGTTCGGTGTCCGGGACCGGCTGGATCGCCGAAGCGTTGACACTGACGATGTCGACCACGGCATCGGCCAGCAGCCCGACCATCAGGTCGCCGATCGCCACGACAATAATGACGTGGGTTGGCGTTGTTTCGGTCAGGCCGTTGTGGAAGCGGGCGCGGACGTCCACGATCGGCACGATGGTGCCGCGCAGGTCGATGACGCCGCGCATGTGCTCTGGCGCTTCGGGCAGAGAGGTTGTCGGAGTCCAGCCCTTGATTTCACGGATGGCCATGATGTCGACGCCGTATTCCTCGGCGGCAACAGTGAACGTTATGAACTGCCGATCATCGCCAGCCATAGCAGCTCCCCCTACATTAGAACATCGTCTATATTGACGATTGACAACAAAAATACGACGTTTTTGATTGCACATCAACCGATTGATAGTCACGTTATGATTATCAGCGGATTACCATAGAGTATTGTGTGGAACTGGCGCCGCGACGGGCGACGGCGCTCAACCGGGCGCCAGCGCGCGCCCGGCGCCGATGGCGACGGCGAAATCCGCGGCCGGCATCGGCCTGGCGAAGAAATAGCCCTGGCCGTAATCGCAGCCGGCCGCCGCCAGCAGGTCGCGCTGGCCGGCGGTCTCGATTCCCTCGGCCACCACCTTCATCCCCAGGCGGTGGGCCATGGCGATCACCGCCTCGACGATGGCGCGGTCGCTGGGATCCTCCTCCATGTCGCGCACGAAGGTCTGGTCGATCTTGAGGTAATCGATGTCGAAGCGCTTCAGGTACGACATGGCCGAATAGCCGGTGCCGAAATCGTCCAGGGCCACCTGGATGCCGGCGCGGCGGAAGATCGCCAGCTTGTCGATCACCTCGTCGTGGCTGTCGAGCAGCAGGCCTTCGGTGATCTCGATCGCCAGGCATCGCGGCGGGATCCCCTCGTCGCGAAGGTGCTCCAGCCAATCCCGCTGGCTTGAGCCGGCGAGGAACTGGCGCGGCGACTTGTTGACGGCGATCTGGCATCTGCACGGTGCCCCCGCCGCCCGGACGCAACCGTCATCGCCGTAATCCTCGCAGGCGGCGCACCAGCGCTTGACCATGGCGGCCGCCTGGCGGAACACCCAATTGCCGATCTCGGCGATCAGCCCGGTCTCCTCGGCGATGGGAATGAACTGGGCGGGACTGACGAAGCCGCGCTGGGGGTGGTGCCAGCGCAGCAGCGCCTCGGCCTTGACGCACTGGCCCGTCGCCATCTCGACGATCGGCTGGTAGTAGACCTCAAGCTGCCCGGCGGCGAGCGCCCCGCGCAGGTCGGTGGCCAGTTGCAGCCGTGTCCGGCTGTCCTCGCGCATCGCCTCGGTGAAGCGGACCGAGCGGTTTCCCCCGCTCGTCTTCGCCGCGCGCGTCGCCTGCTCGACGGCCTGCAGCAGGGAATCGACGTCGTCGCCGTCGGCGGGAAAGACGGTGACGCCGATGCTGGCGGTGACGTGGATGGTCTCGATCCCCAGCTGGTACGGCAGCCCGATCGCGCGATGGACTTCGACCGGCACGATGTCGATATAGACCATGTCGGCCGGCCCGCGGAAGGCGACGACGAACTCGTCGCTGCCCAGATAGCCCAGCGTCGCCGCGTCGCCGACACAGGCGGCGAGACGCGAGGCGGTCTCGATCAGCAGCCGGTCGCCGACGGTGTGGCCGAGCGTGTCGTTGATCTCCTTGAAGCGGTCGAGGTTGACGAGGCAGAGCGCCACGCCCTGCCCCTCGCGCCCGGCCGCCGCCAGCTCGCCGCGCAGCAGGTCGAGCAGCAGCCGGCGGTTCGGCAGATCGGTCAGCAGGTCGTAATTGGCCTGGCGCCAGATCAGCTCACGGGCGTTCTTCTCGGCGGTGATGTCGGCGGCGATGGCGATGCGCCGCTCGACCTTGCCGGCAGCGTCGTAGATGGTCGAGATGTTGAGCCGTTCGGGAAACACCTCGCCGTTCTTGCGGCGGTTCCAGATCTCTCCCGCCCAACGGCCGCCGGATTCGAGCGCCGCCCACATGCCGGCATAGAAGGACCGATCGTGGTGGTTCGACTTCAACAGGCTCGGCGTCTGGCCGATCAGTTCGCTCTCCTGATAGCCGGTCAGCTGGCAGAACGGCTTGTTGACGCCGAGGATGCGGTTGTCGGCATCGGTGATCAGGATCGCCTCGCTGGTGCCGTCGAACACCGAGGCCGACAAGCGCAATTGCTCGGCGTTGTCGCGCAATTGCCGCTGCTGCTCGGTGATGCGGGCCTGGAAGCGGTTGAAGCTGTCGAGCAGGCGGCGGATCTCGCGGCCGCCCTCCAGCGGCAGGGACTGCAACGGCCGCTGCCCCCCCGCCATGTCGTCGAGGATGGCGGCGGCGCGGTCGAGCGGCGCCAGCTGGCGGTAAAGGTACAGCCACAGGATCACCGCGATGACCACCATGCTGAGGGCGGCGTCCTTGTAGATCTCGCGCGCGATGCCGTTGACCGGCGCGAAGGCGATCCTGGTCGGCATGGTGGCGATCACCTGCCAGCCGGTGCTGGGCATCCGCATGCCCGAGGTCAACAGCTCGACCCCTGTGGAATCGGCGGTCACCCCGGATCCCTGGTAGCCCTCGACGAAGCGATCGAGCATGAGGTTGACGCCCCGTTCGGAAACCGGCTGGAGAATGCGGCTGGAATCGGTGGAGGCGACGTACATGCGGTCGCGCGGCGCGATGATGTGGAATTCGCCGCCCAGGCCGTTCTGCTTGGGAATGATTTCCGTGAAGAAATCCGAATCGGAAACACGGTTGACGCCGGCCAGGACGCCGACGACCTTGCCGCCGGAATCCCGGAGCGGCGTGGCGATGACCACCACCGGGGCATTGGTGAAGCGGCCCTTTTGCGGCCGGCCGATCGCGGTGGCGCCGGAAGACATCGCCAGATCGAAGTATTCCTCGCCGGCAAACGCGCCGTGGCCGCGCCCATCGATGGTCGGATAATCGGCCAGGCCGGTTCCGTCCGCCGCGATGACCATCAATCCCAGATTGAAAAGCCGGGGATTGTGCCGGCCGGCGAGAAAGGCGCGCAAGTCTTCGCCGTTGCCCAGGATTTCCGGCGCGGTGTGCCGAGCGATATCCTCCAGCGTCGAAATCCGAAGCTTGGCTTCCTCTTCCAGACTGTCGGCGATGTGCTCGACCAAAGCCAGTTGCTGCGCGGCCAGCACGCCTTCGAAATTGGCATGGACCTCCTCCACCAGGTCGTGCGCCAGCAGCCAGACGGCGACGGTGAAGAGACCGACCGTCGCGATCGCGATCTTGGACTTCAAATCCAGGCGGCCAACCAAGGCGAAAATCTTCAATACCGGTCCCCCCTCGACGGGGCCAAGGTACCTCAACCGCGCGACAAAATCATCAAGGCTTATGTATCGGAGACGCCCCTCGGCTGCGGCGGCGCGAGACATACATTTTGTCAATTTCCACCGGCATCCCACAATATGTTGACGACGGGGCAGCGTCCCCCTAAACTGTCCGGCATCGGGTTTCGGGGCATTTCATCTCCTCATGCCCCGACGAAGCCGGGGGTCGATCCGATGATCGGCCCTCGGCGGCTTTCCCTGCCGGGCCATGGCCGCAAAGTCGAGGGCGACGACTGATCGGTGCAGGCGCCCGCCTTACCCCCACGATTCCGCCAGATATCAATATCCGGAAAATTATCGCGGTTCTCGAACGCATTCTTCCGGCGCGAGCCGATTGTGACATTTCTTTTACCGTGCCCCCGGATTCCGCTGCCTTTATTCCTATGACTATATGTTAATTGCTGCCAAACCGCTGATGTTATAGACCGATCCATCCCGACGCCACGCATTGGGGATAGCATGATCGCGAACGTTCGCATCGCCGGCCGGCTGGCCTTCCTGACCCTCTCGATGGGCATCTTCCTGGTCGCCGTCGCCGCCGTCGGCATGCACGGCATGTCGTCGATCCTGGCCGGCCTCAAGACCATCTACGAGGACCGGACCGTCTGCCTGGTCCAGCTCGGCACCATCCAGCGCGACATCTATCGCATCCGCCTGGCGGTCCGCACCATGGCGGACGGCGATGCCGCGGGATATGCGCGGTTGATGGCGGACATCGACGCCTCCGAGCGCGAGATCGATGCGCAATGGAAGGACTACATCGACACCTACCTCGCTCCCGAGGAGAAGCCGATCGCCGATCGCATCGCGACCGCCCTGGCCGATTACCGGTCGGCGCGGAACCGGATCACCGATCTCATCATCACCGGCGACGTCGAGACCGCCCGCCGCGCCATGGACGGCGAAACCAGCGCCAAGGCCGCTGTGCTGCTCCAGGCCATCGAGGACGACATCGCCCTCCAGGACCGCATCGCCAAGGCGGAATACGGCAAGGGACGCGACACCGCCGACACCATGGTCGCTTGGGACGTCGGCGCCACGGCGCTGGCGCTGGCGCTCGGCAGCCTGCTGGCCCTGGTCATCGGACGCTCGATCACCCGGCCGCTGGGCGGCATCCTCGCCGCCATGGGCGGATTGGCGAAGGGCGACCTGACGGTGGCGATCACCGGCCAGGGGCGCGTCGACGAGGTCGGCGACATCGCCAAGGCGGTGCAGGTGTTCAAGGACAACATGATCGCCAACGCGCGCTTGGTCGCCGAGCAGAAGGCGGCGCAGGAGGCCCGCGAGACGCGCGGCCGACGCATCGAGGAGCTGACCCGGACCTTCGATTCGGCGGTCTCGGCCATGCTTTCCGGCGTGTCGGGGGCGGCCGAACAGATGCAGAGCACCGCCCAGGCGATGAGCGCCAACGCCGAGCAGACCAGCCGCCAGGCCACCACGGTGGCCGCCGCCACCGAGGAGGCCACCAGCAACATCCAGACGGTGGCCAGCGCCGCCGAGGAATTGTCGTCCTCGGTGCGCGAGATCGGCCGCCAGGTCGAGCAATCGACCCGCATCTCGCGCGCCGCGTCGGAGGAGGCCGCGCGCACCGACGGGACGATGAAGGGCTTGGCGGAGAAGTCGGCCCGCATCGGCGAAGTGGTCAACCTGATCAACGACATCGCCAGCCAGACCAACCTGCTGGCGCTGAACGCCACCATCGAGGCGGCGCGTGCCGGCGAGGCGGGCAAGGGCTTCGCCGTGGTCGCCAACGAGGTCAAGAGCCTGGCCAACCAGACCGCCAAGGCCACCGACGAGATCAGCGCCCAGGTGGCCGAGGTGCAGGCGGCGACCCGCGAGGCGGTGACCGCCATCTCCGGCATCGTCGGCCGCATCGGCGAGATCGGCGAGATCGCCGCCGCCATCGCCGCCGCGGTCGAGGAGCAATCGGCCGCCACCGTCGAGATCGCCCGCAACGTCGTCCAGGCGGCGGCCGGATCCCAGGAGGTGGCGACCACCATCACCGGCGTGACCCAGGCGGCCGGCGAGACCGGCACCGCCGCAGCCGAGGTGCTGGCCTCGGCCCGCCAGCTGGCGGGCCAGGCAGGGACCCTGCGGAGCGAGGTGACCACCTTCCTTGATGGCGTGCGGACGGCGTGACGATCGGCTATCCGGTAGTCTTTATGGTCTGCGGCGGCTCATATTTGTCGTTACCATAATGATCTATAAACAACGGAGTATTGAATGCCGTAAACGGCCTCACGGGTACATCGGTATCGTCTTGGCTACCAATGGCCGTCATGCGCGGGCTTGTCCCACGTATCCACGCCGTTCCACCCGCATTTTGCCAGACGGAAGGGCGTGGATGGCCGGGCGCCCGGCCAAGACGACGAAATTGACCAATTCGAAATCTGGACTCGTTGCCCTGCTGTCGGACGCATCTCCGTTGCCGATCGCATGGCTGCCTGTTAGCTTGGGGCCGCTCCCAAGTGTTATGTTGCTGTCGGGGTCCAATATGGGAGCTGGATGCCAGAGGTTCGAATCCTCTTGCCCGACCAGTGTCCGACGTCTTCAGGAGGGTCCTTCGCCATGCAGGTTCGCATCTATCGTCCGGCCAAGAACGCGATGCAGTCCGGCCCCGCCGGCAACGCTTCGAAATGGGTGCTGGAATACGAGCCGGCGGCGCCCAAGCGGCCTGATGCGCTGATGGGCTGGCTAGGGTCGAACGATACCACCCAGCAGGTCCGCGTGAAGTTCGCCACCTGCGAACAAGCGATCGCCTTCGCCAAGCGCAAGGGACTGGACTACCAGGTGGCCGGCGAGCCGCAGAAGAGTTTCCGCGCCAAGAACTACGCCGACAATTTCCGCTTCGACAAGCTCGAATTCGGCCGCTTCTGACGGCGTGCGCCCTTAGCTCAGGTGGATAGAGCAACCGCCTTCTAAGCGGTAGGTCGCTGGTTCGAGTCCAGCAGGGCGCGCCAGTTTCAGCGGGTTGGTTGACCCAGAAACGAATTTCGGGGACAATTCGGGGACAAATCAGCCTCGGAGTGTCCCCGCATGGCGCGCGCGAAAAAGCTTCCGATCTTTGAGCGGTACGCTCCCGATGGGCGCCACCTCGGGTATCAGGTCCGCATCCGGCGAAAAGGGTGGCCGGCGGTCGCCCGCCAGTTCGACAGGCTGGAGGAGGCGCGCCGGTTCGCCGTCGACACGCTGTCCCAGATGGATCGGGGGATCTTCGTCGACCGCAGGGAGGTCGAGGCCGTCACCCTGGCGGAAGCCCTCGACCGCTATGACCGTGAGATTGGTCCAACCAAGAAGCGCCCGGATGGCGTCACGGCCTATGTGCGGCGCTGGAAGCGCCATCCCCTGGCGTCACGGATCGTCGCCACTCTGCGTGCCACCGACTTCGCCGTTTACCGTGACGAGCGCTTGGCGGCTGGTTTGACGGGCAATGCGGTGCGGCTCGAATTGGGCTTGATCCGGCACCTGTTCACCATCGCCGTCAAGGAATGGGGGTGGCCGGTCGCCAACCCGATCCAGGCGATTCGCATGCCGAAGTGTGCGCCCGGCCGCGAACGGCGGCTTGACGCGAATGTGGGTGAGGGTGGGAAGACCGAAGAATCGCGCTTGCTCGCAGCCTGCCAGGAGTCGCGGTCGCCTTGGCTAGCGTCGATTGTCCGCCTTGCCATCGCCACTGGCATGCGGCAGGGGGAGATACTGTCGCTGCGGTGGGAGCGCGTCGACCTGAACCGGCGGACGGCCCACATTCCCGACACCAAGACGGACACGCCGCGCACGGTTCCTTTGTCCCCGGCGGCCGTTGAGGTGCTTCAGTCTGTCCCCCGAGCGCTGGACGGGCGCGTCTTCCCGCTCGGCCAAATGGCCGTCGTCCACGCGTTTCAGCGGGCATGCAAGCGGGCGGAGATCGAAGGGCTGCGTTTCCATGATTTACGACACGAGGCCACCAGTCGATTCTTCGAACAGGGCCTGGGTATCCAGGAGGTGGCGGCGATCACCGGCCACAAGACGCTGCAGATGCTCAAGCGCTATACGCACCTGCGGGCGGAAGACCTGGCTGTGAAGCTGGCAGGCTTAGCGGCAGGCGGCCGACGGGAGAGTGGTGGTTAGCTCGCCCGCCGACGATAAAGCCGGGCTATGGTTGCTAGGAGGGCTTGGACCACTGCCGCCGTTTCGCGTTTGTCCGCTCGGCAACGCGTTTGCGCACTTTCCGGTCGCCGCGCTCAAGCGCAAGCAATTCCGCGATTTCGGCATCCACTTCGTCATGCCCTGTGCAGCCTAGTTTTCGTCGCGGCTCGTAGACGGTGACATCGGCTTTGGCCGGCTGTTCGTGAACAACCGTTGTCGGGTCGGGGTGATCCGAAAGGGGGGCGGGCAACGCCACCCACGTAAAATTCTTGGCGGCTTCCATGTCACCGTTCCAAACGGCGTCGTGCAGGGCCGTGTATAGGGCCCTTCGTCGATACATGAGGTTTTCGGAGGATGCGAGCCAATCTTCCGCTGTTTGCCCGTCAATGAAATTGGCGAGGAAGCTCGCAAAGTCCGGCAAGACCCCAGTGTCTTCAATAGCGAGTAGGCCCGAAGGATTTGCGATGATGTCCATGGCCAGTTGCATCAACTCACGGGTCAGGTGTTGGTATGCCTTGATCTGCTGCCCACCGGCCGTGATCTCAGAATATACCACCGCAGCATTTCGAGCGCTCCACAAAGCATTCCAGGTGTTGATGAGTTCGTCGATTGCGCGTCTGTTCTTATCGGAATCACCATTCATTGGATAGCTCCATTGAAAATAGGGGTGGGTGGAGGGGGTTTCCCCCTCCACGACTGAGGAGGTGGCTGCCATCCGCATTGGCGTCGGATCGCTGCACACGACCAACGGCGACAACTGCAAAAGCGGTTGGGGCGCGCGATGAGCGGTGATGCGGCACGTTGCCCGCGCGTCTTGCCGAGCAATTGGGCGGCGGCGCCCCTCTGATCCAGAAGGCATGCAAGCCATTGAATTATCGAGAAAACCCCGGCCACGGCCGGTGCCGCGCAGCCCCCACAGGGAGCAAAACGTCATACGTTTTGCGTATCCTGCCATGCAAGTGTACTTTGCTTTGATATCTCCTAAGTGACTGGAACAACGGTGGATTTTCACTAGATGGACGCTGAGGAGCTCGCGGACCGAGGTGTGACTGTTGGCCGAATGGGGTGTGACAGGGGTGTGACCCGACGAGTTTAGGTTGTGACCAGCGGCCAACAAGCTGTGACCCCCCCGAAAATGGGTGTGACCGATAATCGACATCGAGTCAGTCCCCGCTTTCCCGTCTCTCCAGTAGGGAGAGGATCATGTCGAGCCGATCCAGCGCGGCGGCCTGGAATTGCGCCTGAGTCATGGCGGCTCGAACTTCTGCGAGGTGCCTGTCAATGGCGTCGAGCGCCGCGAAATATGCGCTTTCGGAGGCGATCGCTTTGCTGCGGCAGCGTGAGCACTGGGGGGTTCTGGGGCCGGTTTCGAGAAGGTTTCGGTGCTCGGCGAGCAATTGGGCATACGTCATGCACAAGAGCCTTTCGGAAGAGCCATTCGGTGGCATGGTGGAGCCTCCAATCGGTACAATACAATCATCAGGGGTTATTTGGCTTATGCTGCACGTGGTGGCGTACGGATGAGGACCTCACCGGTCGCTGGATCGAAGGCCGTGCCATCGGGCAAGATATGGATCGGAGGGCCCACCCCGGCGGTCTGGACAGTTAACCGACTAGTGTGAACCTTAATGGCCGCGATCCGGCCAGCCTGGCCCGGCTGGGCGGCGGCCTGGCCGGCGGCGATAGCGCGGGCGACCGCAGGGTCGGGGGCTCCATTGGCGTCCCACCATTCCCGCGCCTGGGCATTCCACTCGCGGATGATGGCGAGGCGCCGCGCCCCCTGGGGCGTCGTCGGATTCGCCGTGTAGTTGACTACAAGCGTGACGGGCTGAGCGTAGGGACCGAACCGGAATTGCGGCGCGGTGCGGCACAGGATCTGATTTTCCTTGGCCGGGTCTGGTTCGGCGGGCTCTTCCACGGGATCGTGCGGGGCCTTGGCGACGATCTCCAGGCGAGCGTGGCTCGGCCTGTTGACCATCACGACCTTCTGCCGGTTTTCCGCCAGCTGCCGGCAGAACGCCGCGAAGGGGCCCATCGGCTGCGAGAATTTCATGCGGTGGCACTGCCACCACAGCCAGACCAATTCCTCGCCGTCGGCCGCCTCAAGCTCGGCAGGCTTGAAGGGGTATTTGATGGCCTCGTCGGCATCGCGCAGTTCGCCGTTGTCCTGCCAGTGGGCACCGAGGCGGCTCCGCGACCAACGCAAGAACTGCGACCACCGTTCGGCGGTCATGCGCCGGCGTGGCCTATACAGGACATTCGCGTGAGGGTGGTAGGTGCCCGCTTGGTCCCGAGTGAACTCAGTCTGCCGATGAAAAATCTCCATGTCCCAATCGCGGGTGGCCTCGTGAGCCCACCGCGATATTCGACGGTGCAGCCGGCCCAACGATCCGCGGAGATCGGCCCATGCTGGAATCCGTTGGCCGGCGGTGATTACGGCGTATCGGATGTGCTGACCGTGTTTGGTGTTTCTCTGAAAAAATCGCAGGGCGTTCAGCAGAGGACGCCGTTCGCGCTGGGCCACCAGCGGCAGAAAGCGAATCGGCCGATAGCTTTCCTCGTCGTACTGCTCGCCGGTGACCGTTGCGAGGGCGACGACTCTCCCTGGGGTACGGACGCGGATGCCGCCGTAGGTCTCCAGCGCGCACGCCATGCGCTTGTTCTGTTTCTCGAGGACGCGACGCCGCTCGCATGCGTCCCGCCAGGCCTCGGGGCGCTGTTGCCACCCAGTGTTGCGGCGGGCGAGGTCGTCAGTGGTAATGACCTGGTGGGCGCCTCCGGCGCCGGGGCGAGGGGTTCCCCTCGCGCTCTCCGCTTCGCCAGCGGGCAGAGGGTGATGAACTCGTTCATCACCCTTGCAGGCAAGGCTATTGGGAAGCGGGGCACGATCAAGAGGCTTCCGCCCACCCTCGGTCGCTCTGCTCCCTGCGGGCGGTTCCCCGCGAAGTCTCTTGACGACTGCGCCGATGGGGGAGGTGGCGGTAATAGATGCTACAGGCATGGCAACCTTCGGGTGAGGGCCGCCGCCGGCAAGGCTGTAGCGTTGCGAGCAAGGGTTTTCCTTGCCCGCCGCCGGGATGTCGCCTAGATTCTGAGGTTGCTGAAGAACCGCTTCTAGGCTTGTCGTGCCTTCCGGTGCGGCGGCCTTTGCGTTTCTTTCGGGGAGAGGGCGGCGGCTGAAACGCTGCCCTCTCTTTTTTGCCTCGCGCTTACGCTACAGAGGCCACGCACGGCCGATCGCCTGTGGGGGGGGGTCTGGCTCGTAGGGCCGCGTTTCCCGTATCCATCGCCGCTTAGACCGACTTC
>Ga0265324_10001960_pt1 | contig 11035 bp, 7 predicted proteins | sample 41419metaG_FD_198634 | JGI IMG/M metagenome (GOLD analysis project Ga0265324, IMG submission 198634) | Rhizosphere microbial communities from Carex aquatilis grown in University of Washington, Seatle, WA, United States - 4-14-19 metaG | ecosystem: Host-associated > Plants > Roots > Rhizosphere >... | reverse complement strand
ACAGAAGAATTTTATTCAAAAATTTGAAGAGGATGTGAAGCTCACACGTGAATACAAAATCACTAAGACAGAGAAGAATATTGTAAAGCGAATTGAGCAAAGCAAGAAAGAAATTGCCAAGAAGAAAGAAGGGAAAAAACCAAATATTTATGCCGGACTTGCGAGCAGAATCTTTTCAGATTTTGCCAGACCATTGGTTGACAGCAAAACTTTTTCAGGGGTAATTCGTGACTTGCTTAAGACTAATATGGGGTTAATCCCCTCTGCATATATCTCTATTATTCTTTTTTCTGTTTTGATATCTGCTGGAGTAGCTTTGATTTTATTCTTATTTTTATTATTTTTCAATGTTAGCACAGTTGCTCCGTTCATAACTCCTGTTACAGATTTAATGTCGAGATTTTTGGGATTATTCTGGATTCTGTTTGTAATCCCAATAATTACCTTTGTATTTCTCTACGTTTATCCTTCGCTTGAAAAGAGAAATCTGGAGGGAGGTATAGATCAAGAACTTCCATTCGCTACAATAAACATGTCCGCAATTGCAGGTTCTAAAATAGAACCGACAAATATATTCAATATCATAATTTCTACAGCCGAATACCCTCATCTTAAAAATCAGTTTACAAAGGTCATGAACGAAATTGGAATTTACGGGCATGATCTGGTTACTGCCCTTAGAAATTCAGCAGATAATTGTCCAAGCAAAAAACTCTCTGATTTATACAACAGCTTGGCTACAAATATAACTTCTGGGGGAGATTTGGGGGAATTTTTCGAAAAACGTTCAGAAACCTTGCTTCTTGATTACAGACTTGAAAGAGAAAGATATACCCGAGCTTCAGAAACTTTTATTGATGTTTATATCAGCATCGTCATCGCAGCTCCTATGATTTTGATGCTCCTTTTGATGATGATACAGGTCAGCGGATTAGGAGTATCTTTATCACCTACAACAATCTCACTAATAATGATACTCGGAGTCGCAGGAATAAACTTTGTATTCCTAATGTTCCTAAGATTAAAACAACCCTCTAAATAAAATGGAAATAAAAAAAGTTCATTGGTTTGGAATCGCATCCGGATTAGTGCTAATTATCATATCGCTCTTTTTCAGAACAACACAATTCTTCTTTTTCATATTTGGCGTCGGAATAATAGTAGGAATTTCGCCATTTGTCTTTTCAGTAATAAATGAAAACAGAGTAGAGACAGAGAAAGAAGAAATGTTCCTTGAATTTGCTAGGGACCTTGTTGAAAGTGTTAAGAGTGGAACGCCTATTAATAAGAGCATTATCAATTCGAAAGACAAACCTTACGGACCATTAAGTCCAAATATCAAAAAACTGGCAAATCAAATCTCCATTGGAATTCCTTTGAAGTATACTCTTCAAACATTTTCTGATGATGTTCATAACAGAACCATCTCCAGAGCATTAACCTTGATTGGACAGGCAGAAAAAGCAGGCGGAGATATCGGAAGAATTCTTGAATCAGTTGCATCTGCGGTAAGCATGTCAGACAAGCTAAGCAAAGAAAGAAAATCATCAGCATCCACACTTGTTGTTCAAGGATATGTCATCTTCTTTATTTTCATAATAATTATCCTTGTTATGCAATACAAAATTATTCCATTAATTTCCAGTTTCAACACAGGCGGATTGGGAACAGGGTTAGGAAGCGTTCTTGGCACTCCGACTGTGTCTAATAGCAGCGGAAACATAAACACTGCAGAGTTATCAAATTCATTTCTATACTTGATCCTGGTTCAGGGTTTCTTCAGTGGACTGACTATCGGAAAATTGTCTGAAGGTAATATACGTGCAGGTATAAAACATTCTTTTACGCTTGTAATATTTTCATTCCTCATAACTACAGGAGCAAACATACTTTTCGGATAATTTTATATATTTGTCAGACTAAAACTTAGAATGAATAAAAGAGGTTCTCACGTTGATGTTATAATCTCTTTTGTAATTTTCATCAGTTTTATAATTTTTGCTTATGCCCTTCTGCAGCCAACGCTAACCACACAAGAAGGCAAAACTGCTCTTGCTAATTCACTTGATACTGCCCTTGTCAATAATTTAAGCGGAGGAAATTTCACAATAATCAGTTTTGCCGCAAGACAAAGCACATTAAAAGGATGCCTTCAGCTTTCATCTTTTCTAAATAATGCAAACATAAACAAATCTACCCTAATTTTAAGAAATTCTACGGGCGCTATTTTTCCTGTTTACAATTCAAGCGGGGATTTGTATGTAGATGTTTCTTCTAATCAGCAATCAAATTACTTTTTTGACATTTATTATTCATCTAATTTTAACGTGATCCCTTCAGGAACTCTTTCAGGATGCAATGTATTGCTGCAGGGAAGTTCACCAAATAACTATGTAATTGGTCAAATCAGCCCAACATCACAATATATTTTCGACTTCAATATCTTCAAATTGATTAATAGTTATAACAATAGTTATATTTCTCTGAGAAATTGGTTTAACCTGTCGGGAGCAGATAATTTTGGATTTAATTTTACCTATCAAAATCAGACAATTATAGGAACAACTAGCAAAATTCCCCCCTTCACAAATGCTTACGCTCAGAGCTATCCCGTATTATATGTAACCGGAAATAAAAGTATTCAATCTGGACTTTTAACTATAAGGGTTTGGTGATGATGAAAAACAAAAGAGGGTGGATAAGAATAGTTGAAGCATTTCTTTCAGTTTTATTAATCACTGTTGTCCTTTTTTTAGTCGTTAACCAGCAAAATGTTCAACAAAATGACTCTTCGCCCAAGATTTACAATTATGAAATTTATATTCTAAGATTAATTGAATTAAATGATACTTTAAGAAATGAAATAATAAGCGTCAGCAATTCCGTTCTGCCTGCTACTTCGGATAATTCAACTACCTTTCCGTCTGATGTTGCAAACCAGATTAGCATTGCAACTCCTAGTGCTCTTGTATGCGCAGCCGAAATATGCTATACCAACAGCACATGCAATTTCTGGCAGATTATGAATAAAGATATCTATGCCCAAAGGATTTTTATAACCTCAACTCTCCAAAATTACAATCCTAAACAGTTTAAACTTTTTTGCTGGCCTAAATAATAAATGAAATACAAATTTTTAGAACACACCGCTGACATGAAATTCGTTGTTCATGGAAAGGATCTTAAAGCTATTTTTGAGAATTCAGTTCTAGCCCTTTCTGAGTACATATCCCAAGGAGAAAAAGTTGAGAAGGGGGTTACAAAAAGATTCAAAATATTTGGAAGGGATTATGAAGAACTTCTTTACAATTTTATTGATGAAATTATCTATTTTCTCGATGCAGAAAATTTTGTCCCTTCAAATGCTAAGGTGAAATTGGAGAATAAAAATGATAAAGTTGAACTGAGAGCAATAGTTTTCGGAGACCATGCTAAGAATTACAAAAATCTTGAAAGCGCAAAGTCCGCCACTTATTCTGAAATGTACATAAAAAAGAAAATGGGCAAATGGGAGGCACAGGTTGTTGTTGACATATGATAGAATTAAAGAAAATATCAAAAAATGTTTATGAAATTCCAAAGCAAGGAAAAATGCTTGTTCCTTCTGTAATCCTTGCATCTGAAAAGCTGATTGAAAAGATAAAACAGGACAAAACTCTTGAACAGGCTAAGAATATTTCAATGCTTCCGGGAATTGTTGAAAAATCAATTACAATGCCCGACGCACATCAGGGATATGGATTTCCGATTGGAGGTGTTGCAGCATTTGACTTGAAAAAAGGAATTATCTCTCCGGGCGGAGTCGGATATGATATCAATTGTGGAGTGCGGCTATTGAAAACAAATCTGACAAAAAAGGAATTCTTGGAAAAAAGAGAGAAAATTCTTGATGAATTATACAAAAATATTCCCTCTGGAGTTGGAGTTGGTGGGGAATTGAAAATCTCTGAAAAAGAAATGAATGAATTGCTTGAGCAGGGAGTTGAATGGACTTTGAAAAAAGGATTTGCAACAAAAGATGATATTGAGAAAATAGAGGATAAAGGCTGCATAAAAAATGCAGATGCAAAAAAAGTTTCACAAAAAGCAAAAGCAAGAGGAAAAAATCAACTTGGAACAATCGGCTCAGGAAATCATTTCCTTGAAGTCCAATATGTTGATGAAATATTTGACAAAAAAACTGCTGAAGTTTTCGGATTAAAAAAAGATGAAATAACAATTTTGATACATACAGGTAGCAGAGGACTTGGGCATCAGACTGCATCAGATTATATTCATAAGATGGAAAAGGAATTTGGAATTGAGAATTTGCCTGACAGAGAACTTGTTTATGCACCTTTGGAATCTCAACTGGCACAGGATTATGTTCAGGCAATGAATGCCTCTGCAAATTTTGCTTTCGCCAACAGGCAGATTATTACTTATAATATAAGAAAATCTTTTGAGAAATTTTTTCCGAAATCAAAAATAAAACTTGTTTATGACGTGACTCATAATATTGCAAAATTTGAACCTTTCAAAATTAATGGAAAGAAGATTGAGTTATGCGTGCACAGAAAGGGGGCAACTAGAGCTTTTGGAAAAGGAAGAAAGGAAATTCCTGAAGAATACAGGAAAGTCGGACAGCCTGTTTTGATTCCAGGAAGCATGGGAACAGCCTCATATGTCTTGAAGGGAACAAAGGAAGCAGAAGAATTCTCGTTTGCCTCAACTGCGCATGGGGCAGGAAGGCTAATGTCAAGGACAAGAGCCAAGGAGGAGATTACCGAATCCAGTTTAAAGAAGGAACTTGAGGAAAGCAATGTAAAATTCAGAGCGGGAAGCATAAAAGGCATGCTTGAGGAAGCTCCCCGTGCTTACAAAGATATTGAAGAAGTTGTAAGAATAGTTGATGAGCTTGGAATAAGCAAGAAGGTAGCCAGATTAAGGCCTTTAATGGTTGTTAAGGGATGATTACATTACAAGAATAGGCTCAATCAGAAACTTAACCGATTTGTATATGAATACGACTGGAAGTATGAAGATTAATCCTACTAACATTCCTATATCCTGTAAATCGGGTTCCATTACAAATAAGCTATAAATAGATTATTTAAACTTTATCTTTCGTCACCCCTATATAGTAATCCTTATTCCATAAAATTTAAATATTCAAGTTTCTTCTATATAATATGACAAAAAGCCTAACAGATAAGCTGGTAAAGGGTGTAAAAAACACGATTCTTCTAGGTACTGCTGTAGGCGCTTTATTTCTTGCGGGTTGTAATTTCCCCATAAAAAACAGCAAACCAAGCGCTAATTTAAGCGTAAGTCCTACTTCTGGACAAACAACCTTAACAAGTTCAATAAATCTTAATGGGAGTGATTCCGATGGAAGAATAATGAATTACACTGTACAGATAGATAATAATGAAGATGGAACTATTAATCAAACAATAAGTCAATCAAGCCCAATAAATATTAGTAAACAGTTTAATGTAAGCTCGTATATATACGGACAAGTCACGGATTCTTCTGGAATGACAAGTGATAGAGTTAAAGAAACAGTAACTGTAACAAACCCCAATCCTATACAAGACTATGTTGATATTTCTGGATGGTTAGAAGATGATGAAACTCATATAGGACAGATGGGAAATATAAAAATACTGGACTCTTCTAATGCCCCGGTTAAGATAAAATCTATTACTACCGGAACTTCTGTAGATGATTATACGGTTAAAACAAATTCCGGAGATTTCTCCTTAACCTTAAATCAATTAGTTTCACAATCTTCAAATGAAACTCTTAAAGCAGAGATGGTAGATGCTAGTGGAAATCCTACAAGTTACGTTAGAACAGTAAGTATACCTCAAGCAGATCAGAATTCTGTAACTGTTAGGGTAGTACCTTTTGATTCAACTGTCGGGATCTCTGACTTTATTTCTTTTGTTCAAGATGTTAATACTAAATATTTGAATAATAAACTAGGAAAATTTTACATACCCAATATAGAAGTTGTTCAAACTAGTCCATTAGACGGAAGCTCCTTTCCCGATCCGGAACTTATAAGACAGAAGGCACAAGAATGGAGTGATATAATTACAAATTATGGACTAATTACAAATAGACAGAAAATAATTGTGATTCCGACAACAACTTCAGGAATTATTAATGGAAGAGTGGACCCTACAAATAGTAATAGAATAATATCTAATCCCGGATGGGAAATTGTTGCTCCTTTTATTGTTCTACCCTACAGTTTGCAATCAGGTTCACAAGGAGGAACGGAGAGAAATAGAGGAACGGTTGAAGCAGAAGGAAATGCTGTAAGTTATATATCCGTATCTAATACAAGCGCTATACCCTTGCAGGAACTCTCTTCTCATGAAATTGGTCTTGCAGAATCATTTGTATCTGAATCAACAAGTTTTTCTCCCTTACAAACAATTAGCAATCATTATGTTAGCATCACATCCCCAACAAAGTTAGACAAGAAATATACCTTATTAGATTATGAAGAGACTTATTCAGATGGAGAAGATTTAGGTAATATTCTTGGAACAAGTTTCTAATAAAGAAATATTTATAAAATACAATCTATTAAGTCTGTAATGCAAAAGAGAGTGATTGCACTGTTCATATTATTATTCTTAAGTGTTTTTGTATCGATAAATTTAATTTCTGCTGTTCCAAATTATTCTTGTAATGTTGTACCTGTTGCAAATTGCAATTCAAGTGTCGGTGGAAATATTGTTATGGGTTTGTCTGCATTAAGTAATGCACATGCAGAATTTCCCTATCAATCTTATCCCGATGTATTATGTTGTTATTTTGGTGGCGGGAATACTACTTGTACTGCTCTTGGAAACCCCCCTCATAGTATCTATGGAAGTATTGTACCAAAAAATAAAATTGTGGGAATAACTTCTTCTACGAATGCACATTCGGAAGCCCCAGGACAGACTGCTTATCCAGTATCAGTGTGTTATTGGTCTGATTCAATTCACCCGATAGAATGTGTTAGTACAACTACTGGATGTGATTCTAACTATTTCATCCCTATGATTAATTTAAGCAATTATACTAATGCACATATTGGATCTGGAGCGGGGTTTAATACAGCAATATGCTGTAAAATTTCTGGACTTCTTGCAGGTCAATTAAATTGTAAATTAAATTCTGCAACATGGACTTATAGCAATGCTATGCAGGGAATTCAAGTTGGATTAAATGTTACTGGAACAAATTGTGCAGGTGCCACAATTAATTTTAATATTACAGATAGCAATGGAAACAGGGCAAGCAATTTCCCAGGAGACATTTCTTTTCCTGCAACAGCTGGAACAGGCAGTATGAGCATTGCTACTACTTGGACTGCCGAATATCATACGGGACAACCAAATAATTATAAATTTAAAGCAACATCTGCTCTTAGCAATAGTGTTTTATTCAGTGGAAGTCCTAATGCAACATTATCAACATCCCAACAACCAGTAGGTTTTTGTACAACTATTAACACCTGTGGAGATTATATAAACCAGACAACTTGCAGTTCTGATAGCAGCCTTTGCAGCGTCGCTAAGAATGACCCTAACAAAGACCCTAAAGCATATTCTTATGGATGTGCTTGGAACACAACAACTAATCTTTGCAATTTTGTAAACATATACCAAGCAAATGGAGCAATAAAATGCGGAAATGGTTATACGCTTTGTACCAATCAGACTACCAGTTCTAGTTATTGTTATCCTGGAAATACTTGCCCCTCACCTTTAGAAATACCTTTATCTAATGGAAATGGTGTTTGTGATGCAGGAGAAGGATGTAGTTCAAATGACTGCCAGTACGGAAATCCTGTAGATAATTGCGGACTTAACAATGATGGTTCATTATGCCAAGCGGGAGCATGTTACAAAGCAAATGCAAATCCCGTTAATATTACTCAATGCGCTAATGGATACACTTTATGTTACAATCAACCAAAAGGATTGACTTACTGTTATCCTAATGATGTCTGCCCAACAGGAGACAGTGCACCAGTTAACAGTTGTGCAAATTCTAATACTACAAATGGAAATAATGGGAATCCAAGCAGTTGTTTAGGAGATTCTGTATGTGCCAAGACAAATGGGGCAAATGGATATTGCGCTTCACCAACAGCTTCAGTAGGAAAGTGTGTTTATAGTTTTATTAATACCGGAGATACTTGCGCTGATGGATTCTTGACTTACAAATGGACTGCAACATGGACTGGAAATGGAAACAAACCCGCAAATTGCAATAATGGACAAAGTGTAATTGAATGTCCTGCACAGATTCCATTGCCTTTATTCACAGCATTAAATGCAATTGTTGCGGTTGCAGCAATTATCCTGATTTATGTAATAATTATTCTTGTCAAAAAATCAAAGAAACACCCTGCACACTCAAGAAGAAAGAGTCATAAGAGAAAATAATTTTAATGCTTAGATAAGAATATTTATAAAATATATTCAATTATTCTCAACATGAATAAAGCGGTGATAATTTTATCTGCAATTTTTTTAATTTTCTTTGTTCAATTCACATCAGGACAAGTACAAGTCAGCAATTTTTCTATAAATACCCAATATTCACCTAATGCAACTATTACTGGTTTTGTAAATTTAAGTTTAAGCGGCATTTCATCAAATGCTTATATTCTTTCCAGCTTTGGTCAGAATATTTCTTTAAAGAGTTTATTGAATCAGCAAGCATCTACATTTAATTATTCCTGCAGCACATCTGATTGCAACTCTTCGTACTCTGTTACAGACTCTGGAAGTCCTTATGAGAATTTTAGTCTAAGCGGAGGACAGTCACAAGTATTTGGTTTTTTAATTAATGGAAATGCCCCCTCTATTTCTGCAGGAAATATTTTTTCCCTGAGTGTTGCAAGTGATGCAGATATGGCAAGCATTCCTCAGTTAAGCGTGGATTTGTTAAATGATGGACTTCCTGAATGGATGGCATATCAACCTTCAGGAATTGTAAATCAACAAAACTTTGGATGTTATAGTGATTCCTTACGTAATGCCCAACCGAGTTACCTTACATCTACTCCTTATTGTGAGAAGATATCTATACCAATTTCTGCTCAGGTTAACTTAGGTGCTCAGATTATTGGCAGTGGAAATGCTCAATTCCAGATGACCATGCAAAATATTAATGGAAGCTCTGCGATTGGAAGTTGTAATGTTGCAGCTTCAATAACGCAACCTGGAACCCAGCCAATAAGCTGTGTTGCAAAAAATCCAGGGGGAAGTACTAATTATCTTGTAAAAAGTAATGGAGACTACTGGGTTTGCATCAAACAAACATCTGGTGTGAGCAATATCTATCAGATAAATACGGCTAATCCCGCAAATCCTTGCGGATTCACTGGAAATTTTGCTGGGAATTATACAATAGATTTTCAAATATTTGGGCAATCGGTATTATTCTCTCCTGTTGGAACTTTTATATACAACGATACAGAAATAGCAAATTCAGGATATATTGTAACGAGCAATAATAATCTAGAAAAACAGATAGTGCAATATTTGCAAAATAAATATGGAGACAAATGCCAAAATGGGTGCGTTGTACCAATCAGCTTTTATGCTGCGCAAGATCAAAATATCAACCTTACCAACTTAAATCTGCTTGTAACGGATAATACTTACGGAACAACGGCAATAAGCAGCCTTTACAATGTTGCACAAAGTGTTGTAACTTTAAGCACAAAGGGATATCAAAGCCTATCATTAAACAATGGAAATTTTTCCGTTCCTAATACTCCTGGGAATTCTACTTTTACTTTAACATTATACGATGGAAGCAGTTCTTATCAGCTGTTAACCAAGACAATCGGCATTGCACAGATTCCAAAGGTTACTTCTGTAATCACTTCAGGCGGCGGAACAACCACTGCAGCAGCCCTTCCTACGAACCTTACAGCAACGATAAATACATATGATTCAAATTCCACAATAAGCCAATACCAATGGAATTTTGGAGATGGCAGCCCCACACAAACAACGATTAACAGCAGTGTTTCCCATACTTACAGTTCAATAGGTGTGTTCAACCTACAGGTAACAATTTCGAACTCACAGGGGCTTAGTTCAACAGGAAATTTTAGCATTAGCGTAATTGCTCCAAAAGATGCAGTTAATCAAATACTAGGACAGGATTTGCAAAATGTCGCAAATATTCAAAGCCAGATTTCAGTCTATCCTAATTTTACACAAAGCGCGATAAATCAATTGCTAAATCTTGATAATGTTTCCACTTTGCTTAATAATCTACAGATAAAAAACAATTCTGCTTCCTCAGATATTGATTATGTTAATATCATGAAAACTCTTCTTCCAATTAATCTTCCTTCGAGCATACAACAAACATCGACAGCAAGCTCGATTCCCTTTTTACCTTCGGGAGATACAATCAATTTAGATGCACTTGAAAGAGTCGGTGGAGGAACTTATGATTCAACAAGGAAGAGCGACTATGTTAATTCAATTTTAGCATGGGATTTGAATAACATAAGCATGACTATAGATTACAGCGAGTTCTCAGGAGTCTATGGCGCTTCAACTGTAACTCTCCTGGACGTTGTTAAATTGAATTTTGTCGGAAACAGTCCAACAAACAAAGTCTACCTTTTCATTCCAAATTTAAATGGAATCTATTTAGACAAGAGTTATCAATTGACAGGAAGTTTCTATTCTGTTCCTTTGACGGGCACCACGCAAACAGTTCAATTTGCAACAACACAATCATACCTGCCAATACAACTTCCAATATTTATCTCCCCTTCATTAGATCAAATTTCAATTCCAAAGCAGGCTCCTGAAACAAATACTGCCAATAATATGTTAATTTTAGGCCTAATTCTTGGGGGGATTGCGATTGTCGGAATTGGGGCTTATGTGCTGATAGGAAGATGGTATCAGAGAAGATACGAGTCTTTCTTATTCAAGGATAGAAATGATTTATACAACATTATTAACTATGTTCACACGTCAAAGAACAAGGGATTAAAGGAAATTGA
>Ga0265324_10001955_pt1 | contig 11051 bp, 6 predicted proteins | sample 41419metaG_FD_198634 | JGI IMG/M metagenome (GOLD analysis project Ga0265324, IMG submission 198634) | Rhizosphere microbial communities from Carex aquatilis grown in University of Washington, Seatle, WA, United States - 4-14-19 metaG | ecosystem: Host-associated > Plants > Roots > Rhizosphere >... | reverse complement strand
CCGACCTTCAACAGCACCGCTTGGCCCGCCCGGGTCGGAAACTCGGTGTAAAAGCCCAGATGCATTCCCTCCCGCTCCCGGCAGCCGGGGATCACGGCGGCGGATGCGCAGGCTTGGATAAAGTTCGTTTGCCGCAGGATGTCGCGGTATGGGCCCGGCGGCAGGGTGGCGCTCCACACGCCCACTTGCGCGAGCGGTTGACTGAACTCCGCATGATAATAAACCGTGAAATTGGCTTGGCCGTCGCCGTGTCCCCAGCCGCCCCCCGCCGGCGTGCAGTCAATTTGGCCTTCGATGGCGTGGGCGTCCACCACGCGCACCGTCTGGTGCAGCGAGGTGCCGCCGATGCGGTGGGCCAGGTCGATTTGGATTCGCGATTGCGGGTTTTCGGGGAAGGTGAATCGCAGGAGGCCGCTATGCGGCGCCGCAGTCAGCTCGGCCCGGACTTGGTAATCGTCCAAAGTCACCGCGTAATAACCCGCCTGGGCGGTCTCCGTCGCTTTCCGATAGGCCGACAAATAGCCGCTGCCGGGTTGATCGGTCTCCCCGTAATAGGTCTTCAGGGGGCCGGTGGTGGGCATGACGAGGAAGTTGCCCAAATCGCCGTACCAACCGACCCCGCTCAGGTGGTTGATACTAAAACCCTCGATGGTCTTATGGACATAGGAATAGCCGCCGCCATTGTCCCCTCCCGTAATGGTATCGGGGCTAAGCTGCACCATGCCCGCGGGGGTCGCCGCCCCGGGAAAGTTTTTGCCGTGGAAGCCATTGTAAATGCCTTCCAGGCTGCCCGCTCCGATGAACGGATTGACGGCGTCCACGGGTTCGCGCGCCGCCGCCGCCAGTAGGGCCGCCAGGGTCAGGCCGGCCGTCAGTATGGTTTTCATGGCATTGATTTTCCTCTGAAATCCTGGTTTGGCAAGCCGGACCCGCTGGGACGCTCGGCGCGTCGCGGCCGGGCCCCCTGCTCCGCCGGTCTCCAGGTCGAGTCCGAGCGGACGGAGACCGATTTGATCAGCCGGCTCCCGGCCACCAAGTGGCGCATCGCCGACTCCGTCAAGACGCTGGGGTTGTTCGGCGATTTTCGGCTCCGCTATGGGTATCGCGGCGCGGACAATCCGTTTGCCAAACCGGCGCCGGGTAGCATTCCGGGCGACGGGAATTCCGGCGAAACTGGCAAGACCTACGACCGCGAGCGATTCCGGTACACATTGCGTTTTGGGATTCGGATATCAACCCTGAGGGCGCGTTCGAGAAGATCAAGTACACCGCGGGGCCGGTGGATATCTTTGCGGATTTCGGGCAATTCGACTACCCGGATCCCTCGGTGGCCCAGGAGGCGCCCACCAGCGACACTTTTGTCCTGGCCAACCCGGCGGGCGTCAACGTGCATTTCGGCCGGAGCATGTCATTCAAGGTCGCACCCGTGGTTTATGTACTTGGATATGCCGCTCCTCAACCGGATCCGCAATCACCAGCTGGTGCAGGCGGACTTCACCTGGCGGTTTTGACCCGGGCGTCAACTTCGCCGCCGCCCACCCTGCCAACCCGCTCCCCACCGCGTAATTTCGCCCGGAGGGGGATGCCCCACCGTCCGGCGTCACTCCTCCAGCCTGTGCCAGGCGCCGTTTGGGCCGCGGATTTCCACCCGCCACCCCGACCGGTTGGTCACGAGTTTGACCGCCCCCTGCGTGCGCGTGTAGAGCACCGGAATCCGCGCGCGCGCCAGCCGTTCCTGCAGGGCCCGGCTGGCCCGGCGCCCGGCGGGATACTCCGAATCCACCACCACCACGACCCGCGGTTGTATGGCGGCCAGCAATGCGCCGCATAGCGGCTCGCCTTGGTCCGGCAACCCGGCGATGACAATCTCCGCCCGCAAATCGTTGGTTTGCGCCAGCAATTCGCCTTGCCCGGCGCGGCCCAAGTCCGGGAGCAGCAGGACATGGGCGCCGTTAAAGCTCCCGCGCAACACCAACCCGCCGTCGTCGGCTTTGCGCACCCCCTCGGCCGCCACCGGAAAGCGCACTTGCCAGCAGCCCCGGAGGTCGCCGTAATCCAGCAGTTTGTGCCGCGAACCCCGTGGTCGATCCGGTCCGCCTTCAAAGGCCGCCACCGCCGCACGATAGGCCGGCGACCGGAAATCGACGCGGCTGGTCCACAACTCGCCAATGCCGAACAGTCCGTCCAGCAGCTGTGCGCCGCCGCAGTCGCGCGCGGCGCCGTCGGCCAGCACCAGCCGCGGGAGCGAGTTGACGCCCTGCGCGCGCAGAAAATCCTTCAGCGTGAACTCGACGGCCTCCGGGCCGCCGCAATTGACGAGCCAGTCGTTGCGCCGTCCGTCGGCATCCACGTAAACCGCGAGCCCGCCGCCGAGCGGGAGCACGGTCAAATCCGTTTCGGTGCGCGACCGTTCCCAGCGCCCGAGGTAGACGGCCCCGACCACGAGCAACAGGCCGGCGCCTAGCCACGTGCGTCGCGCCGTCCGAAACCAGCCGCCGAACGCGGCGCAGATCCCCGCGTAGTAAAGCGCCGTCGTGCTCCAGGTCGGCGCCGGCACGTAGAAATACGCGCCCGGCAGCCGGGCAAACCGGTCGCTCACCCACGTCATGGCCGCCATGAGGAACCAGGCCGCATCATTGAAGATCCCCGTGATCCAAGGCAGCCAGTGGCCGCACAGGAGCGCCCCCAGATTGGCCATGAGCGCCAGCGCGCCCAGCGGCACGGCCACCACGTTGGCCGGGGTGGAAACCGGGCTGAACAAGTGAAAATAGATCGCGGAAAGTGGCACGGAGCCCAGCCACGCGGCCAGCGACAGGCCGCCAAAGCGCGCCAGTGCCCGCGCCCCGGCGAGCAGTTTTTGGCGCCAGGCCGGGACCAATTCCTCCGGCAGCAGCGGATCCGGCTTGAGCCAGGCGTCCAGGATTCGGTCGGAGCCGGCGTTCAAAGGCGGCAGCGCGAGCGCGATGACCAGCATCACCAGAAACGAAAGTTGAAAACTCGCCTCCCACAATTGCCGCGGGTCAGCCAGCAGGATGAGGCCGGCCGCGGCGGCCAGCGAATTCAGCAGGTCGAGCGGCCGTTTCAGCGCCCAGCCCCCGAGCACCAGCGACATCATCACCGATGCGCGGACGGCGGAGGTCTGCCAGCCCGTGGCGGCCGTGTAAAACCAGATCACCGGGATGGCCACCGCGCCGCACCACGCGCGCGATAGTCGCAGCACCCGCAGCAGGGTGACGATCATGCCGCTGACCAACGCAATCCGCAGGCCGTCGATGGCGAACAGGTGCATGGTGCCGGCCCGCAGAAAGGGCTCGTCGATGTCGCCCGTAAACGCGGTGCGCCAACCCAGGGTCATCGCCCACAAGAGCCGCAGCGGTTCGTCCTCCACCGGCAACCCCAGCGCGAGCGTCTGGTGCGACCAATTCAAAAAGCGGTCGGTCAGCGGCGGGGCCGGCCGCACCGGCGCCAACAAGCGCCAGTCGTTGGTGGACTCGGTTTTGAGCTGGTAATAAATTCCGCGCGTGGCCAAGTAGTTTTGAAAGTCGAACAGGCCTTCGGCGAGTGGCGGTGGAGGGCGCGCGAGGACGCCGGAGATTTCAACCGATTGGCCGGAGAAGAAGGCCGTTCCCGGCTCCTCGGCGGTGGACGCCAGCACCTCGCCCGTGGCCGGTTCGAAGTCCGCGTCCCGCCGGAGGGAGTGCACGGCCACGCGGGCGACGCTGCGCCGGGCTTCCGCCTCGGGGCGCTGGATCAGCTTCAGGCGCGGGGTTTCCAGCAGGGTACCGCGCACCGTGGCGATGGCCGGTTCCGAACCCAGCAGCGCGCGCAAATCCGTGGGCGACCGAATCATGGTGCGGGCGGTAAAATTCAACCCGCCCGCCGCGGCGACCACCGCCCAGAGCAGCCAGCGACGATACGGCGTGAGGTCGGGTGGTGTTCCCCGGCTTTTGAGCGGCCAAGCGGAAAGCAGGAGGAGCGCGAGACCGACGAGGAGAAGGCCGCCCAACACGGCCAAGGACGGATGCAACCATTGCGCCTGCAGCAGTCCGGTGGCGTAGGCCCCGACGACGGCGACAAGCGGACGGTTCATAAGCCCCCCTCAGCCGGGTTTAGTGAGTTTGCGCCAAAGCCAGAGGAGCAGCAAGCCGGCGGCCCCGCCGGAAGTGTCGATCAGCACGTCGGAGACCAGCGCGGTGCGGCTGGGCACGAAGATCTGGTGAAATTCATCGCTGGCGGCGTAGGCAAAGACCACGGCCAGGGCCAGCCCGGCCTCGTCCCATCGCCACGGGCGGGCCTCGCGTCGCAGCGGCCGGCGGATCGCCCGCCAGCATAACGCGCCGAGGATGGCGTACTCGGTCAGGTGGCCGGTCTTGCGAAACAGATGGTGGATTTCCCCGAGCGTGGCCGCCGACATGGTGGGAAACAGCCAGCGCATGAGCGGCTCGAAGAAGAGCGAGGAATGCTGGTACGATTGCCGGTCGGCGGAGACGGAGAAAATCACCGCCATCCACACCACCACCGGCAGCCAGTAGCGCAGGAAAATGGCCGGCGAAGCGACGGGCTTGGTTTGTGCCTGGGACGAATCCACGGGGTCATGTTCTAGGCCATTCGGCCGCGGATGTCCACCACCAGTTTGCCGGCCCGTCCGGCTTGGTTCGGCGCCAATCCCCACCGCCCCGACGTGGCTTCATTTTGGCGGCGCGATTCTCCAGTTGCCGTAGCACTGGCCGTTCAGCCACGCCTCGCGCGTGACGGGATGGACGCGAATCCAGCCGACCTCGTGTGGACCGGCGCCGGTGGTCAGATTGGCCCACGTGGCGCCGGCGTCGGCGGAGCGGCAAACGGTCGCGCTGCTGGCGTAGATGTTCTTGGCGCCGCCGATGTAGAGCACCTCCGGTGCGGCCGCATCCACCGCCACCGTGGCCACGCTGAAGTTGCCGTATTGATCGCGCGGCGTTTCCAGCGTGGTAAACGCACCGTGCTCGAATTGTTTGAGCCGGTTGTCGGAGGCGAAATAGTAGCGGTCGCGCCTCGCGTCAAAGGCCACGTCGCTGAAGCCGCCGGGAACGGCGCAGACTTGTCGCCAGGTCGTTCCCCCATCGGCGGACTCGACCAGCGTGCCGGCTTTGCGCCCCAGCAATCGGCCGTCCGGGCGTGCCAGGAAAACGCCGTCGCAATCCCGCATGGGCGTCCACGTCAAGCCCTTGTCGGCGCTGCGCCATTGCGAGGCGAACAGGATGTTGGCGTTCTTGGAGTCGCTGCAAGAGACGTCCGCGCCGGTCCAAACGCAGTCCCGGCCGGCCCCGTCGCGGGCGAAGGCCCAAGTTTCGCCGCCGTCGCGCGAGAGGCGCGTGCGGCGCGGCGCGCCCCAACTTTCCGCGTCGCCGTACCACATCACTTGGGCGTCGACCGCATGCGCGCCGTAGCCATGGCCGCCCCAGCCGCGGCCGGAAATGTCGCGATAATTCCAAGTCCGCCCCCCGTCGGCGGTGACGGCACCGTTGTAATCCTGGAAGGCGAGGAACACCGTGTCGGGGGCGTGCGCGGAAAAATTAAAGGCGCCGCCGAGCATGACGCCGTTGTTGCCGTTGTTCCACCACGCGAACGTGCGCCCGCCGTCGGTCGAGCGGGTCACCCAATCGCCGCCCAAGCCGTAAGCGAGCTCGGGATTGGAGGGGTGCCACGCGAAATAACCGTTGCGAACATTGTACGGGAGAACCGCGCCGCCGCCCGGCTGGATTTGGATGGGCCGAAAGGTCGCGCCCCCGTCTTGCGAAACATAACGCACCCATCGCCAGTTTGCCCCTTGCACCCAGCACAACATGCGGCGGGGATCGGCGGGACTGACTGCAAGTCCGCGGACGGGTTCGTCCGGCCGCCGCGCTATGCCTACGGCCGCCAGCGGCCGCCAGCTTCCGCCTGCGGTGGTCGAACACCGCACGCCCGCGGTGCCGCTCAGGAATATCGTCCCCGGTTCGCGCGGCGTCAAGGACAGCCCGTAGACCGCCCCCTCGCCATATATCTGTTGAAAGGTCCCGCCTCGATCCGTGCTGCGCCAAACGCCGGTCCTGCCCGCGAGGAAAATCGCGCCGGTGGTCGGCGCGACGGCGAGTAGCGTGGGGTTGAAATCCGCGTTGGCCATGCCTACCGGCTGGCGGCTAACACGTTGCCAGGTGGCGCCGCCATCATCGCTGCGGAACAGGCCCAGGTCGTAGGAGGCAAAGTAAGCGGTGCGGCAAATTTTCTCGGCCGCGTCAAACGAAGTCGGGTCGAACGCCACCGCGCCACCGATGCCGGGCAGGATCGACAGCGCTTGTTTCCAATTCGCGGCCCGGTCATGGGAAAGGTACAAGCCATTCGGCGAATTGGTGGACCAGCCGGCGTTCCAGTCCATGGAGTTGCCGCCGATGCCCAGCACATGGTCGGGGTTGCGAGCATCGATCGCAAAGCCATTCCCTCCGCGCGCGTTCCAGCCCGACATGGCCAAGTCCCAGTGCTCTCCGCCATCCAGGGACCGATACACCCCGCCGACATCGATGGGCAGCAAGAGAAAATTCGGGTCGCTTTCGCTCACCACGACCGGCCCCCGCGGCCATTGGCCGCCTTCGCCGCCGGGGAAGATGCCCGCCGCCGCGGCCGCAGGCGAAAGCAAGGGCATTTTCCGCCAACCGACATCCGTCGCCCAGCCGGTGCAGCCGGACAAGGCGAGCAGCAACGAGGCGACCACGGCGCGGGTTTCACAGGCTTGCATTCCACGCAAACTAGCGCCAACCGGCAGGCGAGTCACGTGACATAATGTGGCCACGGGCAGCCGGGAGGCGACCGCATTCCGCGGAGGTCAGGCCGGGGTTCGTGAGCGGCGAATGGATCGCGCCAGGCGCCAGCCCACCCAGGCCGCGAGCAGAATGGCGATGGCGGCGCTGAGGTCCCACGCGCGTCGCTCGCGCCGCGCCTCTTCGAAGCGTCTCAAAACCTTGGCGGATTCCGTGTCGGACAGGCCCATCGCGCGGATGCGGTATTCCACGCGGTCAGCCACGCGCATGGCGTCGGGAAAGGATGCGTGCGTCCAGAATCACAGCGACGAGCGAAATTAACCCATTTCATTGAGCAAGGAGACGGGAAAGATGAACGAAGAGCCGACCGTATCCGCGTCCGTCCTTTTGAAGGAGCCGTCCAGGTTCAAGGATTGGCTGTTGACGCTGCCATGCGCGAGCCGTATCAGGTGGGCATGCACTGCCACATTACCGGTGGCGAGTCTGTTCGCCGGGCTCGCGGGCTCTTGATGGTCGCGCTCTTCATGGGCGTGGCGCCGGCCCTGCACCCGCTCACGGCGGCGGCGGATTCCTCTCCGCGTCCCTGGCGGGATTATCGCACGATCATGTGGATTAACGATCCGGTGCACGGGCGGTTGGAGAAAGCGCCCGTCTTTTTCCAGCGATTGCTGGAGATGGGCATCAATACCGCCATGGTGGAGGGCGAGGGCGACCCCGGCTTGGTGTTGACCAATCATTTCCCCTACTACGTCGAGAATATGGTCAACCGCGGGTTGTGCCTGAAGTGGAACTCGAACGTGCGGGACTGGGACGATTTCGTGACGCGGTGGGCCAAAAATGGCCGGCCCGATTCCGCGCTGGTCCGGGATTACTGTTTGGACGACCCGCAATGGCGGGACTGGGCCGGCCAAGCGATGGTGCGGAGTGTGCGTAATAACCAGGGCCACGCGCCGCTGGCTTATAACATCCGGGACGAACTTTCCACCACTTTTTCCGCCAATCCCTTTGATTATGATTTCAACCCCGTCACCCTGACGAACTTCAGGGCCTGGCTGAAAACGCAGTATCGCGTGCTCGAGACCCTCAACGCCGAATGGAACAGCCGCTTTGATTCCTGGGAAGCGGTGCAGCCGTTCACCACGGACCAAATCAAGAACCGCATGGCCAGCGGCGAGGACCAGCCCAGCGGCAAACCCGACTGGCAGCAATTGGAGCAACTCAAGTTTGATGCGGTCCAAGCCCGCGCCTCGACCGTGCGCTGGAATTTTGCCCCATGGTGCGACTTCCGGACCTACATGGACCTCTCGCTGGCCAGCGCCCTGGGCGGCCTGCGCCAAGCGGCCCGGGCCGTGGACCCGGAAACGCCCGTCGGCATCGAGGGCACCCAAATGCCCAACGCCTTTGGCGGATATGATCTGTGGCGACTCGCCGGCGCGGTGGACTGGGTGGAGGCCTACGATATTGGGAGCGCGCGCGCAATATTTGGCTCCTTCATGCCGGGCAAGCCCATCCTAACCACGGTTTTCGAATCGGACACGCGCGCGGCCCGGCGCCGGCTTTGGCATCTGCTGCTGGAGGGCGATCGCGGCTGCCTAGTCTGGTGGAGCGAAGATTGCATCGATTGGAAAAGTGACGACTACGCGCTCACGCCCAAGGCCAAAGCGCTGGCGCCGGTGCTGAAAGAAATGACCTCTCCGCTGGCGAGGCTGTTCCTGCGCGCCACCCCGGAGCGAGACCCGGTTTTCCTCCACTACTCGCAGCCGAGCATCCAAGTGGACTGGCTGCTGGAATCCACGGTGGACGGCTCAACCTGGCTGCGGCGGTTCTCCAGTTTCGAGGCCGACCACAACCGCCAGATCAAAGTGCGCGACGGTTGGTTGAAGGCCTGCCAGGACTTGGGCTACAGCCCGCAGTTCATTTCCTCGGCACAAATCGAGGCCGGGGACTTGGAAAAGGCGGGCCAGGCCGGCCCGCTGGCGCTGGTGCTGCCCTCCTCGTGGGCGCTGTCGGACCGGGAAGCCGCCGAGATTAATCGTCTGGTCGACCCGGCTCCACCCCAAATCGCCCGGCACACGCTGTGTGGCGATGGCACGCCGGGGCAGTTCGATGAGCACGGAAAACTGCGGGAAACCAGCGCGCTGGGAGCGTTCGCGCCACCCTCGGACGCAGCGCAACCGGCCTGCTTTGCCGCGGCGCGTGGCAAATCCTCGGTAATAGGGCTGGATGTCGCCGCCTATCCCGCGGACCGGCTCAAGCTGCGGCCCGAATTAGGTTTGCCGACCTGGCTGGCCGGTCAGCTCCGCGGGTTGGAACCGGAAGTTTCCTTGCCTGCGAGCGCCCACGTTCGGACCCACCGGTTCAAATTCGCGCCCGGCAAGCTGGTGGCGTTCGAGCGGAACATCAGCTACCAGATGAGTGAAGAGCTGAAGCAGGCAGGTGGCAACGAGGCTTTGGAACAGCCGGTGAACCTCGAGGCAAAACTGCAACACGCGATGCATATCTATGAGCTCCGATCGCAGGCCTACCTCGGCTTCACGAATCAAATCCATTTCTCGCTCGATCCCTGGCAGCCGTCCCTATTTGCGCTTACTCCGGAAAAGGTGCCGGTTGAGTCTTTGTTTAACCCCTGAGCGAGCGCCGCCCCGGGTTGAAAACCCCAACCGTTTCACCAAAGGTCCGGATTCCAGGTCGTACCGATCCTCCATATTATCCTTGGCTCGCGACAACGCCGGTCGGGCAATTTCCCCGGAAATTTTGTTTTTGGTTCGCAAACCCGCGCCTTGGGGCGCAGACTCCCCCAATAACTCGATCCCATGAGCTTTCCAGTTCTTCGCTTGCTCGTCCTTGTCGGAAGTTTGCTGATTGTGTTGCCGGGCTTCTGGCTCAGGCACGACATGTTCCTTTCGATGTGTATCGACTCCCTACCGCTCGGCGCCGTCGTGCTCGCCATTGCCGCGTCCGTTTACGCAGGGGATGGGAGGCCGGCGTTTCCGTTCGGCCTCCGAATCATTCTCCAGCGAGATGAAATTACCGTCGGCGACCGCTGGCCTGCAACCCGGGAGTTTAATCACCACTTAGGTCCGGTGCTGCAACCGACCGCATCCAGATGGTGGCGCGGCTTGCCGAAAAATGCCGCCTTTCGATGGCGCATTCCCAGCTTGACCAAGCTCGGTACCAGGACGGCCACGTTGGCAACGCTGGTGATTTTGTGCGGCGCAACATTGCCGGCCAGCGCGGCCAGCCCTGCGTCCGCTGTCATTACGGTCAAACCGGTTCCCGATCAATCGTTGCTGGTTAATCCAGGCAAGGGGTATGTGCAATATTATGGAACCGACGATCAATACACCAAGGCTTATATTGGTATTGGGTATACTCGATGGGCTTGGAGTGTGCTGGAGCCCAAAGCGGGGGAATATCATTGGGAGGTGATTGACCAATTCCTGGCCCAATTCGCCCAATTCGGGAAGAAGAGCGGGATTGCCGTCATGAGCGTCAGCACGGGTCTCGGCCAGTATGTCACGCCGAAGTGGGTCTTCGACGCCGGCGCCAAATGCATGGAAGTGCCGGATAGCACTTCCCCCACGGGCACGCAGCTCATTCCCGAGAGTTGGGAGGACCCCGTATTCCTCGCCCATATGCGGGCGTTCATTGCGGCATTTGGGAAAAGGTATGACGGGAATACGAATCTTGCCTTCGTGGACATCCGCGACTATGGCAACTGGGGGGAAGGCCACATCGGTATGCTCGGCCATAATCCGAAGCTGGCGCTCACCCCGGCGGAAAGTCTGCAGAACAATTATCTTCGGCCCTACTTCGGGGCCTTTCCACACACCCAGTTGATCGTGGTTTGGGGCAGCACAATGTATGATCAACCTTACGACTGGGCCGTGGCCCAAGGGGCCGGCATGCGGCGCGATGGCATTCTGAGCGAATGGTCCAAGGACGGGAGCGAATGTCTGCGCGCCTACGGCCATGCCCCGGCGGTGTTTGAATACTGCGATGGCTACGACGAGACCAAAAGGAAAGGGTATTGGAGCACCAATGCCTTATGGCATTACGTTGACTGCGGCAAACCCTCCTACCTGCAGTGGAGTCCGGAAATCTTCAAGGAAAACCAGGAGTTCTGCCGTCGGTTGGGCAACCGGGTGGGCTATCACTTCGTGCTCCAAGAGGCGGAGCTTCCGGAATCCATTATGGCCGGGGTTTCATTTCCCATCCAATTGAAATGGCTTAACGACGGGGTGGCTCCGATTTATGAGCCGTGCCAGGTTGCCCTGG
>Ga0265324_10001948_pt1 | contig 11061 bp, 10 predicted proteins | sample 41419metaG_FD_198634 | JGI IMG/M metagenome (GOLD analysis project Ga0265324, IMG submission 198634) | Rhizosphere microbial communities from Carex aquatilis grown in University of Washington, Seatle, WA, United States - 4-14-19 metaG | ecosystem: Host-associated > Plants > Roots > Rhizosphere... | reverse complement strand
GCCTGCCGGTCGCCGTGCTCGATCCGCTTTGCGAGCTCGACCTCCTCCGACGCCGTGAGGAGCTTGTACCGGCCCGCCTCGTTGAGGAAGAGCTGCAGCGAGTCGGTCGTCATCGCCGCGACGGCCTCGTTGGAGAAGTGCGTCTCCTCCGGATCGGGCAGCGAGCAGTCGTCGGTGAGCTCGATCCCGCGGTCATCGAGCTGCTGGTAGACGGCCTGCGCCTCCTCGTCGTCGATCTCGAGCTCGGTGAGGAGCTGCGTGAACGCGGACAGGTTGACACAGCCGGCTTCCTCGCCGTGCTCCATCAGCGCGCGTAGTTGGTCGTGGCTCACACCGTGACTCATGCCCGGCCGCGCCGATCGGTAACGCAAAGGGTTCCCGGCCTTACGTCGCGGCTACACTCGACATCGGTGGGTGGCCCGGACTCCATAGCGGAGTTGGTCTTCCTGATGGTGGTTCTCAAGATCCCCATCGTCTATCTCTGCGGCGTCGTCTACCACGCGATCAAGGCGGTGCCGGAGAACGGGCCGGATGAGCTGCTGCCCGTCCGCGTCCGGCCCAAGGGGCCACGGCCGTCGCGGCCGCACGGCGGTCCTGCGCGCGGGTATGCGCGCACCCCGCGTGCCGCCCACGCTCGCGCCGATAGGGTTTGGCACGCATGAGCCTCGACGCCGAAACGACCATCGAGCGCGATCCCGGCGCCCGGCGCACCGCCGAGAACGTCTCCGGCTACCTCTCCGCTTCTGCGATCTTCGTCAGCTTTCTCGGGATCTTCTGGCACCCGCTCCGGCTGATCGTCCCGTCGCTTCTCATCGCCCTCGTCGCGTCGGGAATGGCCAAGGGGAGAATCCAGCTCGCCGCGGTGCTGATCGGCGGTGTCAGCTTCATCCTCGGGCTCGCGCTCGCCGTGGCCACCGGCCACGCGCTCTGGTAGCGCTGCGGCCGCTGCTACAACGGGAGAGCAATGGGACGCCCTGAGGTCGACGGCCCGAACTCGGGCTACGCCGCGCTTCTTCTCGAGCAGTACCTCGACAACCCCGGCTCCGTGCCGGAGGAGTGGCGCGACCTGTTCGAGAGCGATCCGGCTGCGGTGCTGGCGACGCAGCCCGGTCTCGCGCGGCTCCTCGCGCTGGCGGGGAACGGCGCGTCCGCGCCGGCTCCGGCCCCGGTGGCGCCGGCTCCGGTTCCCGCTCCGCCTGCTCCTGCCCCGGCCGCCGTTCCCGACGAGGAGTTGCTCGGCGGCGTCGCCGCCGCGATGGCGCTCGTCAAGGCGATCCGCATGCACGGGCACCTCAACGCGCGGCTCGACCCGCTCGGCTCCGAGCCGCCCGGCGATCCGGCGCTCGAGCCGCTCCGCCTGATCCCGAAGCTCACGCCGGAGCTACAGGTGCGCATTCCCGCCTCGCTCCTCCGCCTCCACGTCGAGGGCGAAACGCTCGCCGACGCGCTGCCGCGGCTCCTGCAGACGTACACGGGGACGATCGCGTACGAGATCGAGCACATCTCCGACCACGAGGAGCGCGTGTGGCTGCGGCAGGCGATCGAGTCGGGCCGCTACCGGCGGGCGCTGACGCGCGACGAACGCGTGCGGCTGCTCGGGCGACTGAGCCAGGTCGAGGGGATGGAGCGCTACCTGCGCCGCGCGTTCCTCGGCCAGAAGCAGTTCTCCGTCGAGGGCCTCGACGTGCTGATCCCGATGCTCGACGAGGCGATCGACCTCGCCGCCGACGCGGGCGCGCACGAGGTCGTGATCGGGATGGCCCACCGCGGGCGTCTCAACGTCCTCGCGCACGTCGTCGGTCGCCCGTACGACGTCGTCCTGCGCGAATTCGAGGGCGAGCGGACGATCGAGGCGGTCGTCTCGAGCGAGGAGGGCGGCAGCGGCGACGTGAAGTACCACCTCGGCGCGCAAGGCACCCGCTCGACCGAGGCGGGGGAGATCACGGTCACGCTCGTCTCGAACCCGAGCCACCTCGAAGCTGTCAATCCCGTCGTCGAGGGCCGCGCGCGGGCCGAGCAGACCGACCGCTCCTCGCGCGACGGCTACGCCGATCCAAGCGTCGCGCTGCCGATCCTCATCCACGGCGACGCCGCGTTCGCGGGCCAGGGTGTCGTCGCGGAGACGTTCAACCTCGAGGCGCTGGCCGGCTACTGCACCGGCGGCACGCTCCATCTCATCACGAACAACCAGGTCGGCTTCACCACCGATCCCGCCAGCGGCCGCTCGACGCGCTACTCGAGCGACCTCGCGAAGGGATTCGACTGCCCGATCATCCACGTCAACGCCGACGACCCCGAAGCCGCGCTCGCGGCGGTCCGGCTCGCGCTCGCGTATCGCGTGCGGTTCGGCCACGACGTCGTCGTCGATCTCGTCGGCTACCGGAGGCACGGCCACAACGAGCAGGACGAGGCGGCGTACACGCAGCCGCTCCTCGCCGCCGCGATCGCCGAGCACCCGACCGTGCGCGAGCAGTTCGCCGCCGAGCTCGTCGCCGACGGAGACGTCACCTCCGAGCAGGCGGCGGAGCTCGAGAAGAACGTCCTCACGGAGCTGAAGGCCGCGCACGAGGCGCTCAAGGAGACGTTCGGCGCTCCCGAGCCGCCGCCGCGGCCCGACGACACGCACGTTCCCGCGGCGACGGGCGAGCAGGTCGTGACCGCAGTGGCCGCCGACCGGCTCCGCGCGTTGCAGGAGGAGCTCCTGCGCGTGCCGGCGGGCTTCTCGCCGCACCCGAAACTCATGAAGCAGCTCGAGCGCCGCCGCGACACGCTCGAGGAGGGCGGGATCGACTGGGGCCAGGCGGAGGGGCTCGCGTTCGCGTCACTCCTCGTCGACGGCATCCCGATCCGGCTCACCGGCCAGGACACCGAGCGCGGCACGTTCTCGCACCGTCACGCCGTCCTCCACGACGTCAACACGGGCGGCACGTACACGCCGCTCCAGCATCTCGACGAGGCGAGCGCGGCGTTCGAGATCTACAACTCGCCCCTGTCCGAGTACGCGTGCGTCGGCTTCGAGTATGGCTACTCCGCGGCGGCGCCCGAGGCGCTCGTCCTGTGGGAGGCGCAGTTCGGCGACTTCGTCAACGGCGCGCAGATCATTCTCGACCAGTTCATCTCCGCCGGACTCTCGAAGTGGCGCGAGTCGACGCGGCTCACGCTCCTGCTGCCGCACGGCTACGAGGGGAACGGCCCGGAGCATTCGAGCGCGCGGCTTGAGCGGTTCCTTCAGCTCGCCGCGCAGGAGAACATCCGCATCGCGAACTGCACGACGTCGGCGCAGTACTTCCACCTGCTGCGGCGGCAGGCGCTCGACGCGACAGCGCGTCCGCTCGTCGTCATGACGCCGAAGGGGTTGCTCCGCTTCAAGCGGGCCGGCTCGACGCTCGACGACCTCGCAGGCGGCGAGTTCCATCCGCTGCTCGATGACTCGTCGGTAGATCACGCAGCGGTCGAACGGCTTGTCCTCTGCCAGGGCAAGGTCTATTACGACATCGAGGGCCACGAGGAGCGCGGCACGGCCCCGAATGTCGCGATTGCGCGGCTCGAGCAGCTCTATCCGTTCCCGGCCGAGCAGGCGAAGGCGTTGATCGGCGGCTATCCGAACCTCCGCGAGGTCGTCTGGGTGCAGGAGGAGCCGCAGAACATGGGCGCATGGCGGGCTACCCGCCACCGGCTCGAAGAAGCGACGCCCGACGGCGTTCCGCTCATGTACGTCGGCCGGCCGTGGCGTGCGAGCCCAAGCGAGGGCTACCCGACCGCTCACCTGCGCGAGCAGGACCGGATCGTGCGCGCCGCGCTCGGCGTGTAACGCGTCGCTACTTCTTGCGCGAGCGCGCCTTGACGATCTGCTTCGCGACCTTGGGGCCGTGCTTGCGCGCGAGGCTCAGCGCTTGCTGGCGCTGCTTCGGAGGGAGGCGGCGCCACACGTCCCACGCAGCGACGGCGAGCGCCCAGGGCGTTGGGCGGAGCTTGAGCTTGGCCATGCTCCACATCCTTTCATAACTCTCGAAGGGGAAAACCCGCTGGATTTGCTTATCATTGGCGCGAGGACGCAAGCCTATGGAGGTTGTTTGCCCATGTCTGTAGAGACATCGTCGATGTTCGAGCGCGTTATCCAGGATCACCTCGCGCTCAAGGAGCGCAACGCGCGGCTGGACGGCAAGATGCCGATCGAGGTCTACAAGGAAGCAGATCCGTTCGAGAACCATCCGCTCTTCAAGACCGAGGAACAGGCGCGGATCGAGGAGACGATGGACGGCATCGACCCCGACTTCAGCGACGAGACACTCGAGGACGTCGGCCTCGGCATGTGGCCGACCGAGCAGACTGCTGCGGTGGCCGAGACGCTGAGCGAGGAGCCGCCACCCGCAATCGCGGACGACGCTTCCGAAGACGCCGCTCCGATGCCGGAGGAAAGTGGTTTCTGGAACACCGGCGGCGCCCGCGACTTCGACTGGGGCGACTAGACAGCGAGCGAGACCTTTCGGTCCCGCTCGCCGTGTGTTACTCAGCCGTCGCTGCCGTCCTGCATCTCGAGCTTCGTCAGCGTGAGCACGCTGTTGACGTCGCCGCCCTTCGCGTCGACGACGGAGCCGACCTGGAGACCGTCCGGCAGCACGAAGCCGTCGGGGATCGCGAACGTGAGCGGGGTTCCGTCTTCCGCCGGCTGGATCGTGATCGAGCCGGAGTCGAGCGCGGTCACGGTTCCTTCCGTCTCGACGTCACCCGAGTCGCCCGTGGACTGCAGTTCGAGCCGCGTGAGCGTGAGGACGGAGCTCTCGACGTCGCCTCGCGCCTCGACCGTGCTTCCGGCTCCGAGACCTGCCGGCAGCGTGAAGCCGTCGGGGATCGCGAAGGTGACCGGGCTTGCGTTGTCGCCGGGCTGGATCGTGATCGAGCCGCTGTCGAGCGACGTGACGAACCCTTCGACGTGGACGACCGAGTCGCCGCCGACGTGTGAGCCGCCGTCGTCGCCGCTCGTGGCTCCGTCGCCGTCGATCTTGATCTCGACGAGCGTGAGCGTGGTGTCGGAGATCGACGCGACGATCTCCACCTCGCTTCCAACCTGGACGACCGACGGCAGGGTGACGCCGTCGGGGATCGCGACGACGGTCGACGTGTCGTGGCTCGAGATCGTGAGCGACGTGGCGTCCATCGCCGCGACCTTGCCCGAAAAGTCGATGAGCACGCTCGACCCGACGGTCTGAACCGTGTCGCCGACGAGGTCGCCGTGCGCGAGCTCAACCTCGGTCTCGATTTGATCGCCGGACTTCAGGCTCGCCCGCGCCGCCGCGGTGACGTGCGTGGCCTTGTTCAGACGGATCGAGAAGGTGCTGCCGCCGCCGGCGACGAGCAGGTTCGTCCTGTGCGCCTTGAGCACGGTGACGCGGATGCGCGCATGCTTCGCGGTACCGGAGTGCCTGACGCTGGTCGCGTGGAGCGAGCCGTCGGCGAGCTTCGTGCCCGTCGCCGAGATCCGCGTCCCGAGACGGGTGACGCGCAGGGCGTGCGCGGTGGTGCGAACCGTCGTCACTCTGCCGTGGGACGAGGCGACGACGAGCGTGTGGCGGGCGGCCTCCTTCGAGACTACGACGCCGGAGAGCTTGGTCGCGGTTGTCGCTGCGCCGGCGGCAGTCGGGATGAGGACTGCGCCTACGACGGCCGCAAGAGCGATGAGCTTCGACATTCCTGGCTTCTCCTTGGTCGGTTGCGATCGGGAGTCCTTACGTCCCTGATCGACCGATCGGATTGCCGGAGACCGGAAGTTCCCTCCTTGGGGGTGCCTCGCTAGGCGGTGGCGGTGATGGTGATGCCGCCGCGCGGCTTCTGCGTGAGCGTCACCGTGACGGCGCTCGGGTCGAGCTCGAGGGCGGCCGCGACGTCGTTTCTGATCTGCACCGCGAGCGCCTCCGCGAACACGCCTTCGTTGCGGAAGCGGGAGAGGTAGATCTTCAGCGACTTCGACTCGAGGCAGAGCGCCTCGGGGCGGTACCCGATGCTCGCGACGTAGAAGTCCGCCTGCCCCGTGATCGGGCACACGGCCGTCAGCTCGTCGCTCGTCATCTCGACCTCGGTGACGCCGGGATTGAGGAAGGACTCGAGGCCGGCGTAGTGCTCGCTTCCGGCGTGGCCCAGGGCGACGAACTCCATGGGGCAAACTCTACAAATGAAGCGCGTCTATCTCGCGGGGCCGCCCTTAGCCGACGATAACCGCCGGCGCGCGACCGAGCTGCTTCGGGCGCGCGGCGATGAGCCGGTCGACCCGATGCGACGCGACTTCCGCGGCCGGACGGAAGGCAACGAGCAGGAGATCGTCGAGGGCGATCTCGCCGACATCGACGCGTGCGATGCCGTCCTCGCGGACTTCTCGCAGCCAGACGAGGGGACGGCGATGGAGGCGTGGTACGCGCACTCGCGCGGCACGCCAGTCGTCGCGTACACGGGCGGCGCGTGGGCGCATCCGTGGACGGTCTACGTCGCCGCGAGCGTCCACGGCGACCTCGAAGCAGCCGTGGACGCTCTGTAGCTCGACCGAGTCGTTTGCGAACCTCTCGCATCCCGCATTCCCAAAGGGAAAGTGACGTAGCCGGTTCCTGCTCGATACCTCCAAGGGGGGAGGCCAGGAGGCCGCTCCGCACCGATGCTTTCCCTTATGGTCGCGCGCATCTCGCATCTACGCCTGCTCGCGGACGAAGACCAGTTCGGCGACGCGACCCTGATCGAGTCGTATCGTCGGCTGGCCGACGTCTTCCACGAGGTTCTTGCGGAGCAGTCACTCGACACTCTCCTCGTGCGTGTCGCCGAGACGGTCGGCGAGCTCATCCCGCACGACACGCTGACGATCTACGAAGCTGACGAGGCGCAGGGAACGCTCAAGCCCGCCCTCGTCGTCCGCGATGAGTACGTCGACGAGATTATGAGCCAGACCGTCAGCTTCACCGAGGGCCAGGGGATCACCGGCTGGGCCGTGAGCCATCGCGAGGCCGTCCTCGCGAACCAGGCGCACCTCGACCCGCGCGTTGCCCAGGTTCCCGGCACGCCCGTCGAGCCGGAGTCGTTCATCTGCGTGCCGCTCATCGCGCGCGGCCACGTGAAAGGCGCGCTCAACCTCTACCGCGACGGCGAGGGCGACGGCTTCACCGAGACGGAGTTCGAGCTCGCGAAGCGCTTCGGCGACGCCGCCGCGCTCGCGCTCGACAACGCCGAGATCCGCGCGCGGCTCGAGCATCAGGCGCGCACCGACGCGCTCACCGGTCTTCTCAACCACAGCGTCTTCTACGAGCAGCTCCTCCACGCCCTGCAGGAGTCGAGCCGCCTTCACTCACCGGTCGCCGTGCTCATGCTCGACATCGACGACTTCAAGCACGTGAACGACGTCCACGGGCACGCCGTCGGCGACGAGCTGCTCGGCTTCCTCGCCGAGGTGCTGCGGGCGAGCGTGCGGCCGGAGGACACCGTCTGCCGTCTCGGCGGCGAGGAGTTCGCCGTCGTCATGGTGGGCTGCACGGAAGACAACGCGCTCAGGGTCGCCGACCGGATCAAGAGCCGGCTCGCGGAGTCGGAGTTCCCCGGCATCGGCCGTCTCGCCGTCTCCGTCGGTCTCGCGCTCGGTCCGGAGCACGCGATGAACCCGCGCGAGCTCGCCGCGTGTGCCGAGGCGGCGATGATGACCGCGAAGGCGCAGGGCAAGAACCGCATCGTCCTCTACTCCGACACCGAGACGGAGCGCCCCGACGCGCCGACCGCGACTCGCGACGTGCGCTCGATCGCGCATCTGAAGATGCTGCAGAGTCTCAGCGGGAAGCTCAACCGCCTCAACGACGTCCGCGAGATCGGCGAGGAGATCGCCGCCGAGCTGCGGTCGCTCATCGATTACCACAACTGCCGCATCTTCGTGACCGACGGGGCCGACCTCGTGCCCGTCGCGTTCCGCGGCGAGCTCTCGACCTCGGTTGCGTCGCTCTCGCTCGACCTTCTGCGGATCAAGATCGGGGCCGGGATCACGGGTCGCTGCGCCGAGCTCGGCGAGTCGATCGTCGTCGGGGACGCGGTGAACTACGAGTTCGGCCAGCAGATCGAGGGCACGCCGTCGATCGAGGAGTCCCTTCTCGCGGTGCCGCTCCGGTACGGCTCGCACGTCGTCGGCGTCATCGTCGTCTCGAAGCTCGGGCTCGACCAGTTCGACGAGGACGACGTCCGGCTGCTCGAAGTGCTCGCCGGTCACGCGGCTGTCGCGATCGAGAACGCGCGCCTGTACGAGGCGGCGCGCCGGGAGGCGGAGAGCGCGACGGCGCTGCTCGAGTTCGGGCGCGAGCTCGCGACGCTCGTCGAGCGCGACGACATCGTCGATCGGGTCACCTCCCTTTCGGCGGGTGTGCTCGGCAGCAGGCACACCTCGCTCTGGCTCGAGCGTGACGGCCAGCTCCGGCTCGCGTCGCAGTGCGGCCACACGCCGGAGCAGGCGGAGATGCTCGCCGGCTGGACGTTCCCGCCGGAGGGCCTCGCCGCCGGGGCGAATCCGTACCTGATCGGCCCAACCGACTACGCGGACATCGTCAAGGAGCCGACATCCGACGGTGGAACGTATGCGGTTGCGCCCTTCGAGGTCGACGGCCGCGCAGGCTGCATCGTCGCGCTCGTCGAGCAGAACGACTTCGGCGACCGCGAGCTCCGCCTGCTCGGCGGCATCGCGCAGCAGGCGAAGCTCGCGATCACGAACGCCTCGAGCTACGAAGGGCTCGAGCGGACGTTCGTCTCGACCGTCGAGGCGCTCGCGAACGCGCTCGAGGCGAACGACGAGTACACGTCGCGGCACGCGCGCTGGATCTGCGACCTCTCGCTGCGCGTCGGCGAGGCGCTCGGGCTCGACGAGCGGACGCTGAAGCGTCTCGAGCTCGGCGCGCTGCTACACGACATCGGCAAGATCGGCATCCCGAGCGAGATCCTCTCGAAGCCGGGGCGCCTAACCGCGGCCGAGAAGAGGCTCGTGCAGACCCATCCGGAGCTCGGCGAGCGGATCATCGCGCCGATCGACCGGCTGCAGGACGTGCGCCCGATCGTGCGCCACTGCCACGAGCGCTGGGACGGCGCCGGCTATCCGGACGGCGTCTCGGGCGAGGACATCCCGCTCGAGTCGCGGATCATCTTCATCTGCGACGCGTACCACGCGATGACGACTGATCGCTCGTATCGGCGCAGCCTCAGCCATCCCGAGGCGCTTCGCCGGCTCGCCGCGGGCGCCGGGACGCAGTTCGACCCCCAGGTGATCGAGGTCGCGCTCCGCGTTCTCGAGGACGAGAAGGCGCTCTAGCCTGCAGCCGCGAGCTCGGTCTCGCCGCCCTCGAGGGCGTGTGCGAGCCGCCGGAACGGCCCGTCCTGCGCGAGGAGCTCACGCTCGCTGCCGCGCTGCGCGACCTGTCCGTTCTCGATCACGAGGATCTCGTCGGCGCGGCGAACCGTGGAGAGGCGGTGGGCGATGATGATCGACGTCCGCCCCTTGAGCAGGCGGTCGAGCGCGAGCTCGATCAGCACCTCGGTCGGGCGGTCGATGTTCGATGTCGCCTCGTCGAGGATGAGGATCCGCGGGTCCGCGAGCAGGGCGCGCGCGATCGAGATGAGCTGCCGCTCTCCGGACGAGAGCCCGGCGCCGCCCTCGCGAACCTCGTGATCCAAGCCGCCCGAGAGCCGCGCCGCGACGCGATCGACTCCGACGGCGGCGGCCGCGCTCGCGACCTCCTCGTCGGTCGCGTCCGGCTTCGCGAAGCGGATGTTCGAGGCGATCGTGCCGCTGAAGAGGAACGGATCCTGCAGCACGACGCCGAGCTGGCGGCGATACGAGCGAAGCTCCACGTCGCGCAGGTCGTGCCCGTCGACGCGCACCGCGCCCTGATCGGGGTCGTAGTGGCGGCCGATGAGCTTCGCGAGCGTCGACTTCCCGTGCCCGGACTCGCCGACGAGCGCGAAGCACTGGCCAGGCGCCATCCGGAACGAGACCCCGTGGAGCACCGGGTCTTTCCCGTACGCGAAGACGATGGAGTCGAGGTCGAGGTCGCCGACGATCCGCGGCAGCGGCTGCGCGCCGGGCTTGTCGCTGACTTCCGGCTCCTCGTCGAGGATTGCCCCGATCTTGACCATCGCGGCGATTGCCGACTGCAACTGCCCGTAGACGTCCGAGAGATCCTGGAGCGGCTGGAAAACGAGCTGGAGGATGTACGTCGCCGCGATCAGCGTTCCGATCGTCAGCGAGTGGTGGTGGAAGAGATGCGCGCCGAAGTAGAGCACCGACATCATCGCGATCACGCCGAGGAACTCGATCGACGGGAAGAAGACCGAGAAGATCTTCTGGACGTACGTCGCCTGCTCCCGGTTCGCGTCGTTGAGCTCGTCGAACTCGTCCTGGAAGCGGCGCTCGCGGTTGAACGCCTGCACGACGGCCATCCCCGAGACCGACTCGGCGATCTGCGCCGTGACCGCCCCGATCCGGTTCCGCGACTCGACGTTCGCGGGATGCGAGACCCTCTGGAACCAGCGCGAGATGATCAGCGCGGGCGGCAGCACGCAGCACGCAATCAAGCCGAGCCGCCAGTCGGCGATGAACAGAGCGGCGACCGCGGTGGGGAGGAGGATGAGGCTCGAGACGAGCGTTTGCATCCCCTGCGAGAGCGTGTCCGAGACCGCGTCGACGTCGCTCGTGAGCCGCGCGATGATCCAGCCGGCCTTCTGCTGCGAGAAGTAGCGGAGCGACAGGCCGGTCAGGTGGTCGAAGAGGTCGCGGCGGAGCCCGATCACGATCCTCTGACCGATCGAAGCCAGGCCGCGAATGAGGAACGCCTGCAGGACCCACCCGCACGCGGCGACGGCGAGGTAGATCGCGACGGCGATCGTCAGGTAGTGCTCGTCGCGACCGCTGATCCCGTGGTCGATCGCGTTTCTCACGATCAGCCAGCCACCGGTCTGTGCCACGGCGTTGGCGCTCCCCACGAGGATCATGAGCGCGGCGAAGAGCTTGCGGCCCTCGAGGTACTTCGTCAGCCGTTTCATGCGGCCACCTCGTCGCCG
>Ga0265324_10001945_pt1 | contig 11071 bp, 8 predicted proteins | sample 41419metaG_FD_198634 | JGI IMG/M metagenome (GOLD analysis project Ga0265324, IMG submission 198634) | Rhizosphere microbial communities from Carex aquatilis grown in University of Washington, Seatle, WA, United States - 4-14-19 metaG | ecosystem: Host-associated > Plants > Roots > Rhizosphere >... | reverse complement strand
TAGAGCACGTCCTTGGTAAGGACGAGGTCATCAGTTCAATCCTGATCTTGGGCTCCAGTTAAAACAAAAACGAAAACAGCAACACACGAAATCACATGGCTAAAGAGCAATTTCAGAGAACCAAACCGCACGTCAACGTCGGCACCATCGGTCACGTTGACCACGGCAAATCCACGTTGACCGCCGCCATCGTTGCGGTGCAGAACCGCAAAGGCATGGCGCCCTTGATTGAATACAAGGACATCACCAAGGGCGGCACGGTGCGTGATGAAACGAAGACCGTGACCATCGCGGTGTCGCACGTCGAATACGAATCTCCCAAGCGCCATTACGCGCACGTTGACTGCCCCGGCCACGCTGACTATGTGAAGAACATGATCACGGGCGCCGCGCAGATGGATGGTGCGATTCTTGTGGTGAGCGCCGCCGACGGCCCGATGCCGCAGACGCGCGAACACATTTTGCTCGCCCGTCAGGTCGGTGTGCCGAGCATCATCGTTTGCTTGAACAAGGTTGACTTGGCTGACGCCGACTTGCTCGAGCTCATCGAAATGGAAATCCGTGAGTTGCTCACGAAGTATGGTTTCCCTGGCGACAAGACGCCCATCGTCCGTGCCTCTGCCACTGCCGCTCTGGCTGGCAAGCCCGAAGGCGAAAAGGCGATTGCTGATTTGCTGGAAGCACTCGATACGTTCATTCCTGACCCGACGCGCGAAATCGACAAGCCGTTTCTGATGTGCGTCGAAGACGTGTTCACGATTGAAGGTCGCGGCACGGTTGTGACCGGTCGCGTCGAACGCGGTATTCTCAAGAAGATGGAAGAAGTTGAAATCGTCGGCTTGAAAGAGACGCGCAAGACGGTTGCGACCGACATCGAAATGTTCCGCAAGCTGCTCGATTCCGCGAGCGCCGGCGACAATGTCGGTGTGCTGCTCCGCGGCACGACCAAGGACGACGTTGAGCGCGGCATGGTTTTGGCCAAGCCGGGTTCAATCAAGCCGCATACCAAGTTCAAGGGCGAGGTTTACGTCCTGACCAAGGATGAGGGTGGCCGTCACACGCCGTTCTTCACGAATTACCGTCCGCAGTTTTACTTCCGCACTTCTGACGTTACCGGCACGCTCACGCTGCCGGCCGGCGTCGAGATGGTGATGCCGGGCGACAACGTCTCGGTGGAAATCGAATTGCAGAAGTCCGTCGCGATGGAAAAAGGCCTCAAGTTCGCGATCCGCGAAGGCGGTCGCACCATCGGTTCCGGCATCGTGGTGGAAGTCATCGCTTAATCGCGAGTCAGTTTCGGGAGCGCGGAGTTTGAACCTCCGTGCTCCCTTTTTGTCCGAAGATGCGGCGGTGTTTTGGACGGTTACGGCAGTAGCTCAATTGGTAGAGTAGTGGTCTCCAAAACCATTGGTTGCAGGTTCAAGTCCTGCCTGCCGTGCCAGTCTTTCGCCGGATGCGAGGTTTGGTTTTGGGAGTTATTTGTGCGGGCTACGGCTCGGCAAGCCAGTCTGCTGAAGTGGAGAGGTGGCAGAGTGGTCTATCGCGGCGGTCTTGAAAACCGCTTTAGGCGAAAGCCTAACGGGGGTTCGAATCCCTCCCTCTCCGCCATAAATATTATTTTGTGAACAACTGGACACACATTGCAATCTGGGCGGTGGTCATCGGCGCGGTGTTCGGCTACCTCTGGTGGCAGGGACAAATCCAGCGCCTGGCTGTCTATGTCGCGGAGACGCGCGAAGAACTCAAAAAATGCGCGTGGCCGAGCTGGGAGGAGCTGAAAGGTTCCACCGCGCTCATCATTATTATGGTGGCGCTGCTGGGCGGCTACATCGTGGTGGTGGATTTGGCACTTTATAAGACTGCGTTCAGTCCGCTGGCGCTGCTGGCGGTCATGGGTGCGGGCTATGCTGTATGGCGGGTGATTCAGTCCGGCGGCAACAAATAAATAATTTCATGCGCAACCAGTGGTTCATCATCCAGACGCTTTCTGGCCAGGAAAACAAGGTCAAGGAAAGCATTGAAAAGCGCGTCAAGACCGACGAGATGCAGGAATACGTCAAGGAGGTCATGGTGCCGATGGAAAAGGTTGTTGAGGTTCGCAACCAGAAAAAGACGGTCACCAACCGCAAGTTGTGGCCGGGCTACGTTTTTGTGGACATGGTGCTGCTCGACGACGACAAGCGTGTCATTGAGGCGCCGTGGTATTTCATTCGCGAGACGCAGGGCGTCATCGGGTTTTTGAGCGATCCGCCGCAGCCGACGCCGACCGATGAAGTGGACGCCATCAAGGCGCAGATTTCCGCGTCGGAAGAGACGGAGAAGCCGAAGGTGAATTTTGCGGTCGGCGAGACGATCAAGATCAACAACGGTCCGTTCCTGAATTTCAGCGGCGTGATCCAGGAAATTGATCCCGAACGCGGCAAGCTGAAAGTTGAAGTCAATATTTTTGGGCGCAATACGCCGGTGGAGCTCGAATACTGGCAGGTGGAAAAAACGTGATTTGTTGAAGCGTTGAATCGTTGAATCGGTTCGGCGCGCACGGTGAAAACCGATTCAACGATTTTACAATTTAACGATTTAACGAAAAAATAACATGGCAAAGAAAATTACAGGACAGATCAAATTGCAGATTGCGGCCGGTCAGGCCAATCCCGCGCCGCCCGTCGGCCCCGCGCTCGGTCAGCACGGCGTGAACATCATGGGCTTCTGCAAAGAATTTAACGCCGCGACCAAGAACGACGCCGGCCTGATTATTCCCGTGGTCATCACGGTTTACCAGGACAAGTCGTTCACGTTTATCACCAAGTCGCCGCCCGCGTCCGTGCTGCTCAAGAAAGCCGCCGGCATCACCGCCGGCAGCAAGACGCCGAACAAGGACAAGGTCGGTAAGGTCACGCGCAAACAGATTTTGGATATCGTGAAAATGAAGTCCAAAGACATCAACGTGAATTCCGAAGATGCCGCAGTGAAGCTGATCGCTGGCACCGCGCGCAGCATGGGAATTGAAGTTGTCGGTTAATCAAAACAAACAATCGCGGGAGGGCTGAAAGCCCGTTTGCACCGCACAAACATAAATGCCCAGCAAAAGATACAAGAAGGCGCTTGAAGTCGTGGACGGCAAAAAAGCCTACGCACTCAAGGAAGCCGTTGGCGTCCTCGCCAAATTCCCCAAAGCCAAGTTCAACGAAACCATTGACCTCGCGTTCCGCCTCGGGGTGGACCCGAAGCAATCCGACCAGATGGTTCGCGGCACGGTTCCGCTGCCGCACGGCAGTGGCAAGCTCGTGCGCGTGCTTGTTTTCGCCAAAGGCGCCGCGGCTGACGCCGCCAAAGCCGCCGGTGCGGAAAACGTCGGTTTCGAAGACATGATTGCCAAGTGCAATGCTGGCTGGTCTGATTTTGATGTCGCCGTGGCCACGCCTGAAGCGATGGTGGAAGTCCGCAAGCTCGGCAAGGTTCTTGGACCGCGCGGCTTGATGCCGAATCCGAAGACCGGCACCGTGACCGACGACACTGCGAAAGCGGTGAAGGAAGTCAAAGCGGGTCGCGTCGAGTTCAAGGTGGACAAGGCTGGCAACGTCCACGTCATCGTGGGCAAGGCTTCGTTCAAGCCCGAACAGCTCGAGGAAAACGCCCGTGCCGTCATCGAGGCCGTCGCCAAGGCGCGCCCGAACAGCATCAAGGGAACCTACATTAATTCTTGCACGCTCTCGGCGACGATGAGTCCGCCCGTCCGTGTGGATGTCCGTGAATTTGCCGCCAACTAAAAGGAATTATCATGCGTGCTGAAAAGAAATTTTTGACAAGTGAATATGTCGTCCGGTTGAACGCCTCGCCGTTCTTCATCGTGTGCGGCTATCAAGGTTTGAAGGTGGCGCACCTCTCCGAGTTGCGCAAACGTCTTCGTCTGGCTGGGGCCGAGATCCACGTTGTGAAGAACACCGTGTTCAACGTCGCCGCCAAGGAAGCGGGCATCGGTGATTTGAACGGCAGCCTTGCCGGACAAGTCGCCGTCGTGACCGGCAACAAGGACATTTTCATCGCCGCCAAGGCGCTGAAAAATTTCGCGGCGGAGTTCGACAAGCTGAAACTTAAGTTCGGCTTTTTGGACAACAAGCGCGTCGAACCGGCCACGCTCATGGCGTATGCCGATTTGCCGAGCCTCGAAGTGCTGCGGGCGAAACTGCTCGGCCTGTTTAACACGCCGGGAACGCAGATCGCGGCGGTCATCAAGGCCAAGGCGGAAAAAGTCGAACAACCGGCTTAAACAATTTTCGACCTGGAATTTCAAATTTGAAGTTTCAGGTCGGATTCAAACAAACAACCAAAACGTAAATCGTCGGTTCGCAAGCCGTGAACTGAAAATTGCCGGGGCGCCGGCAGACGACGAGACGACAACAAAGAAAGCAAAGTAAAAATATGGCAGACCTCGGAAATCTCGTGGAAGAATTGAGCAAGTTGACGGTCATCGAAGCCGCCGACCTCGTGAAACAACTGGAAACCAAGTGGGGCGTTTCCGCTGCGGCCTCCGTCGCAGTGGCGGCTCCGGGCGCGGCTGGCGGTGCAGCGGCTCCGGCCGCTGAAGCGCAGACCACGTTCGACGTGATCCTCGCCTCGGTTCCGGCCGACAAGAAGATCGCCGCGATCAAGGCGGTGCGCGAAGTCAAGGCCGGCATGGGTCTCGCCGAAGCGAAGGCTTTGGTCGAAGGCGCTCCGAAGACGTTGCTCGAAGGTGCGAACAAGGCCGACGCCGACGCTGCCAAGAAGAAGCTTGAAGAAGCTGGCGCGAAGGTCGAAGTCAAGTAATTCGTCCGTTTCCGGGGCGGCGGCGTGTTGCCGTCGCCCCTTTTCCACCCGCGAAAGGCGGGACAATTTGACAATTTATTGCAGTTAGGAACATCGGTTGCTGGTTTGGCAAGCTGGCCGCGAATGAACGCGGCGGGCTTGCCTTGTGTCGTTAAGTGAAAATTCCGGTGCGGCGGGTTGCCGCGCCAAAAAAAAGAAAGCCAAAAATGCCATCGCGAGCCACAGAACGTATTAACTTCGGCAAAATCAAGGAAATCATCGCCCCGCCGAACATGATCGAGTTGCAGACGAATTCCTACGCGGAATTTTTGCAGGCCGATCTGACGCCGTCCAAACGGCAGAAGCACGTCGGACTGGAATCGGTTTTCCGCGAGGTTTTCCCCATCCGCAGCTATGATGAAAAAATCGAGCTCGATTACTCGTCCTACGAGATCGGTGAGCCGAAGGTGGACTGGCTCGAATGCCTGCGCGAAGGCACGACCTACGGCGCGCCGCTGTATGTGACCTTCATCCTCAAGGAAGAAGGCAAGGGCGGCAAAGAAGAAAAAGTTTTCATGGGCGAGCTCCCGCTGATGACGCCGCAAGGCACGTTTGTCATCAATGGCGCCGAGCGCGTTGTCGTCTCGCAGTTGCATCGTTCGCCGGGCATTGCGTTTGAAGCGACCCAGCATCCGAACGGCAAGATGCTTCACAGCTTCCGCGTCATTCCCGACCGCGGTTCCTGGTATGAGGCGCAGTTCGACACGAGCGACTTGCTCTATGTTTATCTCGACCGCAAAAAACGCCGCCGGAAATTTTTGACGACGACGTTCTTCCGCGCGTTGTCATTCCTTGATCATCGCGACAAGGAAAAAGCCACCAAGGGCAAGGATAACGGCGGTCTGACCCGTGGCACCGACGAGGAAATTTTGAAGTTGTTCTACACCATCGAGGAATTGACGGTGAAGGAAGCGGAGAAGATTGAAGATTTGCAGAACCGCGTTCTGGTTCAGGACGCCGTGGATGCGGAAAAAGGCTTGGTGGTCGCCCGCGCATTCGAGCCGTTGTCAAAGGCTGTGGTCAAGCAGATTGCCGAACTCGGCATCAGCAAGATCAAGGTTGTGGACACCTCGGTGGACGAAGGCAACATCATCAAGTGCCTCAAGAAAGATCCGGCTAAGAACGAGGAAGAGGCGCTGAAGGACATTTATCGCCGCCTGCGCCCTGGCGATCCCCCGACCGCCGCGAATTCCCGCGCGCTCATCCTGCGCTTGTTCTTCGACGAAAAACGCTATGACCTCGGTCGCGTTGGCCGTTATAAGATCAACCAGAAGCTCGGGATGAAGACCGACAGCCGCATCCTGACCAAGGAAGACTTGGTTGAGGCGACGAAGTATTTGCTCAAGCTCAAAAAGGGCGAAGGCTCGCTGGATGACATTGATCACTTGGGCAGCCGCCGTATCCGCACGGTGGGCGAATTGCTTTCCAACCAGTGCCGCGTGGGTCTGTCCCGCACGGAACGTCTGGTGAAGGAGCGCATGACGCTGTTCGACCAGACGGTCGAATCCATGACGCCGCAGAAGCTCATCAACCCGAAGGCGCTCTCCGCCGTGATTCGCGATTTCTTTGGCCGCAGCCAGTTGTCGCAGTTCATGGATCAGATCAATCCGCTCGCGGAACTCACGCACAAACGCCGCTTGTCGGCGCTCGGACCCGGGGGTCTCTCGCGTGACCGTGCCGGATTTGAAGTCCGCGACGTGCATCCGTCGCACTATGGCCGCATTTGTCCGATTGAAACGCCGGAAGGTCCGAACATCGGCCTTATCGCGTCGCTCGCGACCTTTGCGCGCATCAACGAATTCGGCTTCCTCGAAACGCCTTACCGCAAAGTCGAGAATGGCCGCGTGACGAATCATATTGATTACCTCACCGCCGACCGCGAAGAGCAGTTCATCGTGGCGCAGGCGAATTCCGTGATGGACGAGAAGGGCCATTTCACGGACGACCGCGTGGTCTGCCGTCAGCGGGGCGAGTTCATTGACGTCGAACCGAGCGCGGTTCACTACATGGACATCTCACCGAAGCAGCTTGTATCCATCGCGGCATCGCTGATTCCATTCCTCGAACACGACGACGCGAACCGCGCGTTGATGGGTTCCAACATGCAACGCCAGGCCGTGCCGCTCCTCGTCACCGAGGCGCCGCTCGTGGCCACCGGTCTCGAAGAACGCGTCGCCCGCGATTCGCGCGCGGTGCTCGTCTCGGAAGAGGCCGGCAAGGTCGCTTCCGTGAATGGCAGCCAGATTATCATCACCGAGAACGGCCAGTTGCCCGACGGTAAAAAGAAGATCAAGCATGACCCGGCGAACGGCATTTCCGTTTACCCCGTGCGCAAGTTCATGCGCTCGAATGCGGCGACCTGCATCAACCAGAAAATTCTGGTGGAGAAGGGCGACCACATCAAGAAAGGCCAGATTCTGGCCGACGGTCCCTGCACGCAGGGCGGCGAGCTTGCGCTCGGTCGCAATGTGCTCGTGGCGTTCATGCCGTGGAACGGCTACAACTTCGAGGACGCGATCCTCATCAGCGAGAAGATCTGCAAGGACGACATCTTCACCTCGATTCACATTGATGAATTCGAAGTGGCGGCCCGCGACACGAAGCTCGGACCGGAAGAAATCACGCGCGACATCCCGAACCTCGGCGATGAAGCGTTGAAGAACCTTGGCACCGACGGCGTCATCCGCATCGGCGCGGAAGTGAAGCCCGGCGACATTCTCGTCGGCAAGATCACGCCGAAGTCTGAAACCGAACTCGCGCCGGAAGAGCGTTTGCTCCGCGCCATCTTCGGTGAAAAGGCGGCGGACGTGAAGGACACGTCGCTCAAGGTTCCGTCCGGCACCTATGGCATCGTCATGGACGTGAAAGTTTCGTCCAAGAAGGAAGGCGAGAAAGTCAGCCGCTCGAATGCCAGCGAGGAAAAACGCCACGCGAAGCAGATTGAAGCCGATCACCAGAAGAAGCTGAACGAGCTGCAGGATCAGTTGACGGAAGCGTTGAGCAACATTTTGCTCGGCGAAAAGATTCCGCTCGACGTGGTGAACAGCGAGACCGGCGAAATCATCATCCCGGCGAACCGCAAGATCACCAAGACGCTCCTGCGCAAGCTCGCGACGGTCTATGACCGCATCGAGATTGACCCGTCGCCGATCCGCAACAAGATCAATGAAATCATCGGCCAGTTCCGCAAGAAATTCGACGATTTGCAGATGCAATACGACGAAGAAATGGAACGCGCCGAGGCGGGCGAGGGCGGCGATAGTGGTGTCGTCAAGTCCGTGAAGGTTTACATCGCGTCGAAGCGCAAGTTGTCCGTCGGTGACAAGATGGCCGGTCGCCACGGTAACAAAGGTGTCGTTGCGAAGATCGTGAAGGAAGAAGACATGCCGTATCTCGCGGACGGAACGCCGGTGGAGATCGTTTTGAATCCGCTGGGCGTGCCGAGCCGTATGAACGTCGGTCAGGTTTTGGAAACGCACTTGGGCTGGGCGGCGAAGCTGCTCGGCATGAAGTTCGCCACGCCGGTGTTCGACGGCATGAAGGAAAAGGAAATTCGCGGCTACCTCAAGCAGGCCGGTTTGCCGGAACACGCCAAGACGCATTTGACGGACGGACGCACGGGCGAACAGTTCGACCAGGAAATCGTCGTCGGCTACATCTACATGCTGAAGCTCGGTCACTTGGTCGCGGATAAGATTCACGCCCGCGCCGTTGGTCCGTATTCGCTCGTCACCCAGCAGCCGCTGGGCGGCAAGGCGCAATACGGCGGCCAGCGCTTCGGCGAAATGGAAGTGTGGGCGATGGAAGCCTACGGCGCGGCTTACACGTTGCAGGAACTCCTGACCGTGAAATCCGACGACGTGCAGGGCCGCACGCGCATCTACGAAAGCATCGTCAAGGGCGACAACTCGCTGGAGGCCGGCATCCCGGAATCCTTCAACGTGCTCGTCAAGGAAATGCAATCGCTGGGTCTCGACGTGAAGGTTGGTTATTCCAATCCGATTGAACACGCCAACAGTGACAACGCGCAGCAGGCTGCGGTTGCCGCGCTGACGTCCACCGAATCCTAAACGAAACTTTGCTGAAATAATATCGTATGACCAGTTCCAAAGAAAACGCCCGCGAGATTCTCGGCCTCGAAAAAGTCAACCAGGTTGACTATGTCGGCATCACGCTCGCGTCGCCCGACGCCATCCGCTCGTGGAGCAAGGGCGAAGTCAAGAATCCAGAAACGATCAACTACCGCACGTTCAAGCCGGAAAAGGGCGGCCTTTTCTGCGAACGCATTTTCGGTCCCGTCAAGGACTGGGAATGTTCCTGCGGCAAGTATAAACGCATCAAGCATCGCGGCATTGTCTGTGACCGTTGCGGCGTCGAAGTGACGCTGTCGCGCGTCCGTCGCGAGCGCATGGGCCACATCGAACTGGCCGTGCCGGTGCAGCACATCTGGTTCTTCAAGTGCATGCCCTCGCGCATTGGTCTGGCGCTGGACATGACCGCGCGCCATTTGGAACGCGTCATTTATTACGAGGATTACCTCGTAATTGATCCCGGCACCACGCCGCTCAAGCCACATCAATTGCTCACCGAAGTCGAGTTGCGCGAAGCCAAGGAAACTTACGGCGCGGAAGCGTTCGTCGCCAAGATGGGTGCCGAAGCCGTCCGTGAAGCGCTTTGCCGCGTGGATCTCGTCAAGCAGGCCGACGAACTGGCCGTCGCGATGACGGAGACCAAGAGCAAGCAGATCCGCAAGAAATTGGCGAAGCGCATCAAGCTGTTGCAGGGTTTGCATTCGTCCAAGAGCCGTCCGGAATGGATGATTCTCACGGTGCTGCCGGTGATTCCACCGGACTTGCGCCCGCTCGTGCCGCTCGAAGGCGGACGTTTTGCGACGTCCGATTTGAACGATCTTTACCGCCGCGTCATCAACCGGAACAACCGTCTCCGCACGTTGCTCCAGCTCAAGACGCCGGAAGTCATTATCCGCAATGAAAAGCGCATGTTACAGGAAGCCGTGGACGCGTTGTTCGACAACGGTCGTCACGGACGTCCGGTCACCGGCGCAGGCAACCGCTCGCTGAAATCTTTGAGCGACATGCTCAAGGGCAAGGGCGGACGCTTCCGTCAGAACTTGCTCGGCAAACGCGTTGACTACTCTGGTCGTTCCGTCATTGTCATCGGACCGGAACTGAAATTGAACCAGTGCGGTCTGCCGAAGAAGATGGCGCTCGTTTTGTTCGAGCCGTTCATCATCCGCCGCTTGAAAGAGCTTGGTTACGTTCATACCGTCCGCAGCGCGAAGAAAATGATCGAGCGCCAGACGAAGGAAGTTTGGGACGTTTTGGAAGAAGTGACGAAGGGTCATCCGGTGCTGCTCAACCGCGCGCCGACGCTGCACCGTTTGTCCGTCCAGGCGTTCGAGCCGATGCTGATCGAAGGCGAAGCGATTCGCATTCATCCGCTGGTTTGCACAGCGTATAACGCCGACTTCGACGGTGACCAGATGGCCGTTCACGTGCCGTTGTCCGTGGAAGCGCAGATGGAAGCGCGCCTGCTGATGATGGCGACGAACAACATCTTCTCGCCGTCGTCCGGCAAGCCGATCATCACGCCGACGCAGGACATCACGCTCGGTTGTTATTACGTCACCGCCGAACCGCGCAAGGCCGCGCCGGCCAACTCGAACGAACTGCCGCTGTTCGGCTCGAAGGAAGAAGTCATTTACGCCTACAGCGACGACGCGCTGAAGACGCACGATCGCATCCGTTTGGCGAATCCCGACCTCGGCAAGAAGACCGCCTTCGGCAATGCCGAGAAGAAAATCATTGATACGACGGTGGGCCGCGTGTTGTTCAGCGAGATCTGGCCGACGGAACTCGGCTTCCATAACAAGCCGGTGAAGAAATCCGACCTCGGTGATTTGATCTGGAAATGTTACAAGTTTGCTGGCCACGACAAGACCGTCGTGATGTTGGACAAGCTCAAAGAAATCGGCTTCCGCGAAGCGACGAAGTCCGGCGTGTCCATCGGCATTGACGACATGATCGTCCCGAAGGAACGCGACGAGCAGATTCGCAATGCCCAGGGACAGATCAAGGAAGTTGAAAAGCAGTATCGCAAGGGTGTCATCACCTCCGGCGAACGCTACAACAAGATTGTGGACGTGTGGACGCATTGCACGGATCAGATTTCCGGCGTGATGTTCGACACGTTGAAAGCCAACCAG
>Ga0265324_10001941_pt1 | contig 11087 bp, 12 predicted proteins | sample 41419metaG_FD_198634 | JGI IMG/M metagenome (GOLD analysis project Ga0265324, IMG submission 198634) | Rhizosphere microbial communities from Carex aquatilis grown in University of Washington, Seatle, WA, United States - 4-14-19 metaG | ecosystem: Host-associated > Plants > Roots > Rhizosphere... | reverse complement strand
CGATTCTCGAATCCGCGCCTGAGTCCGAACGGTGGGATCCGGTGCCCGGCTCGACCGGAGGCAAAGTGCGGGTCGCTCCGAGTGAAGATGAGGATGAAGAAGGTCGCAGTGATAATGAAAGGCTGGTGGAAGGCGGCATCGCCGAAGCCGAGATAGAGCAAAGCTTCCAAGCTACCAAAGCTGCCGCCAAAAGGGATTTATGAATCTACCGGCAGTCATTGGTTCGCAAGCGAGTGAAGTGCCATTGGTTTCTACTTTACCCGACTCCAGTGACACCTTGTCGCAGGAGCTTTATGATCTCGTCACGCAACAGCCATTTTTTAAGGGTTTAAATACCCACCAGCTTCAACTGCTCGCCGTTTCGGCGTTGGAAATGAAATTTGAGACCGGGGCAATCCTCTTTGAGGAAGGGAGCCCCGCCAACCGGTTTTATCTTATATTGACGGGCCAGGTGGAGCTTTCAGCGGAAATGGAGGATCGAAATGTGATTCCCATTCAAACGCTGGGGCCGGGAGACGACTTGGGCTGGTCCTGGCTTTTTCCGCCCTACTCCATGCACTTTTCGGCGCGCGCCTTGGAGCCGACCACCACGATATTTTTCTATGGGACACGGCTGCGCGAACAATGCGAACAAGACCATGAGCTGGGGTATCAACTCATGAAGCGAATCGCCGAGGTGACAACGCAATCACTCCGCGCCACCCAGCGGCGCTTGATGCAATACATTGATAAGAACGTTCCCGAGCAGCCCTCTAGATCGTAGCCATCGCGAAATGAAAACCGCCATGAAAGATGAAGCCATGCCCGGACCCACTTGGAAACCTTTTAACGAGGCAGCGCATGGCCATCTTTCCAAGGCAGATAAGGTTATGCTGCTGCCGGACACGGCCTTCGCCTTTCCCCGAGCACGCAAAGAGCCGATGACCGACGCAGCCCATGTTCGCGACGCAATGGCACGGTTCAATCAAGTCGGTGGCGTCACCGAGGCCGAACGAGATTTAGCTTTTGCCAATTTTAAGAAGGCGGCCAGTCATTTCGATATTCAGATGAAAGAAATTGACTGGCATCAATTTGGAGCGCATCGCGCATAGGCAATACGTGAAAACAGATATTCCGTTCTCGATACTGGATCTTGCCCCAATCTTGAAAGACAGCACCGCTGCCCAAGCATTTCGCAATACATTGGATCTGGCGCGTCATGCGGAAAAGTGGGGTTACAAACGCTACTGGCTGGCGGAACATCATAGTATGCCCGGCATCGCCAGTGCCGCCACGGCGGTGGTCATTGGCTATGTGGCTGGTGGCACCTCGACGATCCGTGTTGGTGCGGGCGGCGTCATGTTGCCAAATCATGCGCCATTGTTGATCGCCGAACAATTCGGCACGCTGGAATCGCTTTATCCGGGACGAATTGATCTCGGACTGGGACGCGCGCCGGGAACTGATCAGCAAACCGCGCGTGCTCTCCGTCGGGAACTGGGCAACAGTGACGATCAGTTCCCCCGGGATGTGCTGGAACTTCAACACTATTTTCAGACTGCGGTTCCCGGCCAAGTGGTGCGCGCGGTTCCAGGTGCGGGGCTGAACGTTCCTATTTGGCTGCTGGGATCTAGTCTCTTCAGCGCGCAACTCGCGGCGTTGCTGGGACTGCCGTATGCCTTTGCCAGCCACTTTGCACCGGACGATCTGATGACGGCGTTGGCGCTTTACCGCAGTAAATTCCGGCCGTCGGCAGCACTGCAAAATCCTTATGCGATGGCCGGCATCGGCGTCTTTGCCGCCGAAACCGACCGCGAGGCGGAGTTGCTGTTCACTTCGGTTCAACAACAATTCATCAACTTGCGCCGCGGTCAGCCCGGCCCGCTTAATCCACCGCTTAAATCGACTGATGGTCTCTGGACCGATCAAGAAAGGCACGGCGTCGCACACGCGCTGAGCGAGTCAGTCATCGGTTCACCGGCAAAAGTGGAGGCAGGAATCGCCGCCTTCATCAATAAAACCGGCGTGGACGAACTCATGGTGACGGGACACATTTTCGACCACACCGCCCGGTTGCGATCATTTGAAATTGTCGCCCAAGTGGCGATGAGTTGAACCCATCGGTAAACACAAAATCAAATAATTGAAAATATAAGGAAGCGATTATGAAAATCATTGAGAGCCGCGAAATCCGGCTGGCCTCCCGGCCTAAAGGGATTCCCAGCGCCGCCAACTTTACCCACGCACAAACCGAACTCAAATCACTGCCAGACCAGCAGGTGCTGGTTCGCAATCTGTTCATGTCAGTTGATCCTTACATGCGCGGGCGTATGAGTGATCGAAAATCGTATGTGCCACCGTTCGAGATTGGCAAAGTTTTGGAGGGCGGTGCTGTCGGCGAGGTGGTCGAATCGCGCGCGAAGGAATTCAAAGTGGGCGATGCGGTCGTCTCCAACTTCGGCTGGCGGGAATTTTTCATTGCCTTACCAAAAGACCTTCATCCGGTGAGCCGCGCGGTGCAACCGCTCTCCGTCTATCTCGGCGCCCTCGGCATGACGGGCATGACCGCCTGGGCTGGATTAAATCTGGTGGAGGTCAAAGCCGGTGACGTCATTTACATTTCCGGAGCCGCCGGTGCGGTCGGCAATGTGGCCGGCCAACTGGCAAAAATACGTGGGTGCAAGGTTATTGGCTCCGCCGGTTCCATGGAGAAAGTGAAATTTCTGCGTGAGGAATGCGGCTTTGACATCGCTTTTGATTACAAGACCGGGCCGATAGTTGAGCAATTAAAAGTTGAAGCACCGGACGGCATTGATGTTTATTTCGACAACGTCGGCGGCGAAGCTCTGGAAGCCGCGCTTTCTACGTTGCGAGTGCATGGCCGGATCATCGCCTGCGGTGGCATCTCTGGTTACAACGAAGAAAAACCGCGACCTGGTCCTTCGAATTTATTTAACATCACCACCAAAAGGCTGACGATGCGCGGCATGATCGTGAGTGATTCACTGGGACGGCGCGGTGAATTTGAAAAGGAAGTGGGCGGCTATTTACAATCGGAAAAACTGAAAAGCAAAGAAACCATTGTCGAAGGCCTTGACCAGGCCGAGGGTGCATTCATCGGCCTCTTCACCGGAAACAACATCGGCAAGATGGTGGTGAAACTCGATTAAGCCGTCGTGGATAAAATGTGTCCGTTCCTTTCGTCGGGTTTTGTGGAGCCGGCCGCAGATCGTTGAATATGCTCCACTGGTTGCATTCTTTACTACCGCACATTCCACATTACGGATATGTGCTAGTCTTCATCGTCGCGTTTTTGAATAACCTCGGCATGCCGCTGCCGGGCGAAACAATTCTTCTGGGAGCCGGATTTGTTTTGGGGAGAACTGGCCATTCGTTATGGCCGCCGATTGTGGCTGGAACGATGGCCTGTTTTTTGGGCGGCATTTGTGCCTTCTGGTTGGGGCGACGGCTCGGGCTGGCCGGACTGGAAAAAATCCGTTGGCTCCACCTCACGATCGAACACCTGCAATGGCCCGAACAATTTTTCAAACGTCACGGTGCCAAGACAATTTTTATTGCGCGCTTCATCTTCTTGTTTCCGCCCGTTGTGCCCAATCTTCTGGCTGGAATGTCGAAGATGCCGTGGCGCACTTTTCTGTTTTACAATCTTACTGGGTCGGCGGCCTATTCCACCACCTACATCCTGCTCGGATATTTTTTCGGGAAGCAGTGGAAACGGCTTGTAGCCTGGCTCGGGCCGGTGCCTCTTTACCTGATTCTTGCGGGAATAATCCTCATTGTCCTGGGTGTGCTTTTAAGAAAGCCCCTATCCGAATTGTGGGCGCGGCGATTTTCCAAAACACGCAAGCAAACATAATGGCGCCTGCAAAATCAAAACCTCAACTCGTCATGAAAAACACGTTTCCCTTATCCGAGGTTTATCGACTGGTTGAACCAGGCCCGGTTGTGCTGCTTACCACCGCACGCGCCGGGCGGGCGAACGTCATGCCCATGTCGTGGCATCTGATGATGGAGTTCACCCCGCCGCTCGTGGGCTGCGTGGTCAGCAATGGTAATTACTCATTTGCAACTTTGAAGACGAGCAAGGAATGCGTGATTAACATCCCGACAGTGGAACTGGCGAAAACGGTCGTGGCTTGCGGGAATACTTCGGGTAGCAATGTGGACAAGTTTGAAACATTTGGCCTCACACCCGTGGCTGCTAAATTGGTTAAGGCTCCGCTCATTGCCGAATGTTACGCCAGCTTGGAATGCAAGGTTGTGGATATGAAGCTGGTGACGAAATACAATTTCTTTGTCCTCGAAGTCGTTAAGGCGTGGGTTGACCCAACGCGGAAAAAGCCCCGGACAATTCATCATCAAGGCGAAGGCCAATTCATGGTGGCCGGACGGACGCTCCATCTGCCTTCGCCCAAAACTTCGCTCGGCGGAAAGTAAATCTCGTCGCCATCCGCCGCGATGATAGATGTTTGTGGGGTGTTCACCCCATTGTTGACGCCCGGCAAAATGGACATTTTGAACTTATGGCCGAAGTTGTCCTCGAAATTAAAAACCTGACCCGCCGCTTCGGCGCATTCACGGCGGTGGATGCGCTGACGCTTTCGGTCAATGCCGGCGAGGTCTTCGGCTTGCTCGGTTCCAACGGGGCGGGCAAGACCACCACGATCAAGATGCTCACCACGCTGTTGCCGCCCACGTCTGGCGAGGCGCGCGTGGCCGGTTTCTCCATCACCACGCAGGCGGTCGGCGTGCGCCGTGCGATCGGCTATGTGCCACAGGCGGTTTCCGTGGATGGTTCGCTCACCGGCTACGAGAACCTGCTCATCTTCGCCAAGCTTTACGACCTGCCGCACCGCGACCAGCAGGCGCGCATCGCTGAGGCATTGGAATTCATGAACCTCACGGCCGACGCGAAACGGTTGGTTGCTGAATATTCCGGCGGCATGGTGCGTCGCCTAGAAATCGCGCAGTCCACGCTGCACCGGCCCAAGGTGCTGTTTCTCGATGAGCCGACGGTCGGGCTGGACCCGATTGCGCGCGATGCGGTCTGGAAACATCTGATTGATATGCGCGCCAACTACGGCACGACGTTGTTTTTCACCACGCATTATCTGGAGGAGGCGGAAGCCCATTGCGACCGCATTGCAATTATGCATCAAGGCAAGTTGGATGCGCTTGGCACCTGCAAGGAACTTGAAGCCTCGCTGGGTCCGGGGCACACGTTGAACGATGTCTTTGTTCATTATGCCGGTAGCGCACTGGATTCCGGCAATAACTTCCGCGCCGTTTCAGCCGAGCGCGCCACGGCTGAACGGGTGGGTTGATTTATGACCGCAACTTTTATTTACCCACTGACATCCTTCGTCGAGAAAACGTTTGTCATCACCGAATTTGAGTTGCGTAAACTGCGTCACGATTTTACGGAACTCATCACGCGCGCCCTGCAACCCGCGCTATGGCTGCTCATCTTCGGACAGGTATTCGCGCGCAGCGGGGCGATGCACACCGGCAATATTCCTTATCTCGATTTCATCGCACCCGGCATCCTGGCGCAGAGCGTTTTGTTCGTGGCCATATTTTACGGCATCAATGTCATCTGGGAGCGCGACCTCGGCATCGTGCAAAAGTTTCTGGCCAGCCCGACACCGCGCGCGGCACTGGTGCTCGGCAAGGGATTTTCCGCTGGAATCCGCACGCTCTCGCAAGGAGTCATTGTTTACAGTCTTTCGCTGCTGCTCGGTGTGAAGCTGAATTGGAGTCCGCTCGCGCTCCTGAACGTGTTGGTTATCGTCATCTTGGCGGCGACGCTGTTCTCGACGTTCTCGCTGGTCATTGCCTGCATCGTCAAGACGCGCGAGCGTTTCATGGGTGTCGGCCAGGTGCTGACCATGCCGCTGTTCTTCGCCAGCAACGCCATTTATCCGACCGATATCATGCCTGGCTGGTTGAAGATGGTCTCGCATTTGAACCCATTAACCTACGTCGTGGATGCACTACGCACCTGCATGTTGGCCAACAGCACCAGCACCTTCGGCTTGAGTCTCGATTATGCGGTGATTTTGGCGACCACGACTGTGCTGGTTTTGGTTGGAGCGCGATTGTATCCGCGTTTGGCGACTTGAATGATGAGCTGCCGCAAATTGAATTTACCAATGATTCATTTCACCGGCTTTTCCAAATGGCCTCCGAACCCGTAGCGCATCGCCGAAAGCAGCTTGTCCTGAAAATCGGAGTCACCGCGCGAACTGAAACGTGCGTAGAGCGCCGTGGTCAGCACGGGTGCGGGCACACCTTCGTCAATGGCAGCCTTGATGGTCCACCGGCCTTCACCTGAATCAGATACACGTCCGGCAAATCCGGCGAGGGCAGAATCTTTGGCGAGCGCCTCCGCCGTCAGGTCAAGCAGCCACGACGCGATGACGCTGCCGCGCCGCCAAACTTCAGTAATGTCGGCGAGGTTGAGATCAAACTGATAGTGCTCCGGTTCGCGTAACGGAGTAGTCTCGGCATTAATTTCACCTTGCTGCTTGCCGATGTTCGCGCTGCGCAAAATGCTCAAGCCCTCGGCATACGCTGCCATCATTCCGTATTCAATGCCATTGTGGACCATCTTCACAAAATGTCCGGCACCATTCGCCCCGCAATACAGATAACCCTGCTCGGAAGTGCCGACGAGTTTCTCACGGCCTGGTGTGCGTGTGAGGTTGCCGATGCCCGGCGCGAGCGTGGTGAAAATAGGATCAAGCCGCCGAACCACTTCGAGGTCACCGCCGATCATCATGCAGTAGCCGCGTTCCAAGCCCCACACGCCGCCGCTGGTTCCCACATCCACATAATGGATTCCTTTAGCAGCAAGATCATTCGCGCGTCGGATGTCATCGATGTAATAGGAATTACCACCATCAATGAGCGTGTCGCCCGCTTCAAGCATCGGCACCAGCTCGCCGATCGTTTGATCCACGACTGCCGCCGGGACCATCAGCCAAATTGCGCGCGGCTTATCCAGTTGCTTGACCAAATCAGCGAGCGAGGCGACGCCCACGGCTTTGTCTCTCGTCAAAGCTTTCACGGCTTCCGGCAGATGATCGAAGACGACACAACGATGTCCGTCCTTGATTAGCCGCCGCACCATGTTCGCGCCCATGCGGCCCAAGCCAATCATGCCCAGCTGGGCCGAGGATTTTTCATTCATGTCAGGAATAAAATCGGAACCCCTTTCGGCGATTCTAAAATTTGCTGCAAGTCATGCCGTCATCACCGCCGCCCCATTGCTGATGCGTTTGGGTTGATGTTCCGCCAATGAATCATGGTCGGTATTTTTTAGGACTTCACGCGCATGAATTGTTTCCATATCGGAACCGTGGGCGATCAAAATATACTTGCCGCTTTTCACGGCAGTCTCGTATTGGATGATGCTGTTCTTGGGAATGCCCATGCCGTAAAGCCCGGCACCCAGCGCGCTCAAACCACCCACGACCACCGCGCCTTCGAGCGCGCCGACGATATAAGTCACAATGGGCCCGGCAAACAGCAATGGGCCGACACCTGGAATCAGAAAAAACGCCGAGCCGAATAACAAACCCCAGAAACCTCCCCAGAAGGCTCCGAGTTTTCCCCAGTATTTCATGCGGTCGCCGGCATTGTAATAGCCGACCACGTGTTCCTCGGTGTGATAGTCACGTCCGATGATGGAGAGTTTTTTCATGTCAAAGCCGGACTTCTGGAGTTCTTTGACGGCGGTTTCGGCTTCGATGTGAGATTTGAAAACCGCCACCGCGCAATTCGTCTTAGTCATCATATTGGATCTTTCATTTTGCATTTATTGCAAATGACATTTTAGGCGTTTGGCAGGCTTACGCGATGGGGTGTTCACCCCATTGTTCATGGTGGCGAAAAGCGACAGCTTCTTCATGGCAAAATTATGAATACACCCGATTTATTTACTCCCATCCGACTGGGCGCGATTGAAGCCCCGAACCGCATAATCATGGCTCCGCTTACGCGAATGCGCGCAGGACCGAACCGTGTGCCCACACAATTGATGGTGGAATATTATGCGCAACGTGCGGCGGCAGGACTGATCGTCAACGAAGCGACTGCGATTTCCCAGCAAGGCACTGGCTGCCCGAACTCGCCAGGTATTTACACTGAGGAACAGATCTCCGGCTGGCAGAAAGTCACTGGGGCCGTGCATAAGGCGGGCGGGCGAATTTTTCTCCAGCTCTGGCACATGGGCCGGATCTCGCATCCGAGTTTTCAAGCGGACGGCGCATTGCCAGTCGCGCCCAGCGCCATCGCTCCGCGCACCGGCCAGGTGCTTACGGAACGCGGGATGCAGCCTTACGTCACGCCCCGTGCGTTGGCCAAAGAGGAGCTGCCGGGTATTGTGATGCAGTATGCCATCGCGGCGGACCATGCGAAAACGGCAGGCTTCGACGGCGTCGAAATCCACAACGCCAATGGCTATTTGCTCGACCAATTTCTCCGCGATGGCACGAACCAGCGCAGGGATGAATACGGTGGTCCCGTTCGTAACCGCGCTCGATTGACGTTGGAAGTGACCGACGCCGTCACGCAAGTTTGGGGAGCCGATCGCGTGGGCATCCGCTTCTCGCCCGGCGGTGTGTTCAACGACATGCACGATTCAAACCCGCTCGAGACTTTCAGCCATGTGCTGCATGAGTTGAATCGCTTCAAACTCGCCTATGCGCATTTGATCGTGTCCACGAAAGATGATTTGGAACATGGCGCGACGCCAGTGCCGTTGGCCGCATTACGCAAAGAGTTTCATGGCCCGTTGATCGTCGCGAATGGCTTCACTTACGAAACCGCGACTCAAGTTTTGGCGGACGGCTTGGCCGATGCGGTCGCGTTTGGTCGTTTGTTTATTGCCAATCCTGATTTGCCAGAGCGCTTCCGTTTGGACGCCCCGCTGAACGCGTTAGAGGAAGCGACTTTGTATGGCGGTTCGAAAAAAGGATATACCGACTATCCCGCAATGGGACCACAACTCGTCGAAAGATGATGCACCTTCATGTTGCCGACAATTTATCTAAGCCGTTGAAGCGCGTTGGCGTCGCCGCCGACCACGGCGGTTTTGAATTGAAGGGGTTTCTGGCCGGAAAAATAGGCGAAGCCGGATATGAAGTCATTGATTTCGGCGACCGCCAGTTAAATTCGGACGATGATTATCCAGATTTTATAATTCCCCTGGCCCGCGCGATTGCCGCCGGGACGGTGGATCGCGGCGTGGGTATCTGTGGAAGCGGCGTCGGCGCTTCAATTGTCGCGAATAAAGTGGCAGGCGTTCGGGCTTGCCTGATTGACGAAAACTTTTCCGCGCATCAAGGCGTCGAGGACGATGATTTAAATATGATCTGCTTTGGCGGACTCGTGATCGGTCACGCGCTGGCTTGGGAATTGACACAGAGTTTTCTTCACGCGCGTTTCATAGGCGCGGAACGCTTTCGTCGCCGGTTGGCAAAAGTGGTGCAGCTCGAAAAGCCCATCAGTAAATAAAATGTCATGAAAATAAGTCCCCTGGCCGGCAAACCTGCTCCACAAGAAATTCTTGTCAATGTGCCGAAACTCGTTGAGGCGTATTTCAACGGTGTGCCTGATCCAAAAGTGCCGGCACAACGCGTGGCGTTTGGCACTTCCGGTCACCGAGGTTCGTCATTCAATCTGGCTTTCAATGAATGGCACATTCTCGCGATCACGCAGGCGATTTGTCTTTATCGCAAGTCGAAGAACATTGTGGGCCCACTCTTTCTCGGCATAGACACCCACGCGCTTTCCGTTCCGGCTTGCGCCACCGCGCTGGAGGTTTTAGCGGCAAACGGAGTTGAAGTGATGCTTGCTGAAGGCGATGAATACACGCCGACGCCGGTGATTTCCCATGCGATCCTTAATTACAATCGCGGTCGCACCACGGGACTCGCTGACGGCATTGTCATCACGCCCTCGCACAATCCACCGCATGATGGCGGCTTCAAATACAATCCGCCGAACGGTGGGCCAGCAGACACTGATGTCACAGCTTGGATAGAAGAAAAAGCAAATGAACTGCTGGAAGCCCGGCTTTCGGGCGTGAAACGAATTCCTTACGTGCAAGCGCTGCGCGCCGCGACCACGCGTCGGCACGACTACCTCACCGCCTATGTGAGCGACCTTGGCAACGTGATTGATATGGACATCATTCGCGGCGCAAAACTTCATCTGGGCGTTGATCCGCTCGGCGGTGCCGGTGTCCATTACTGGGAGCGAATCGCAGAGTATCATGAGTTGGGACTTACCGTGGTCAGCGAGGTGGTTGATCCCACTTTCAGTTTTATGACGGTGGATTGGGACGGCCAGATTCGCATGGACCCTTCTTCGCCTTATGCGATGCAACGACTGATTGGCATGAAGGATCAATTTGATCTCTCATTTGCCTGCGACACCGATCATGATCGGCACGGGATTGTCACCAAGAGCGAGGGTTTGCTGCCGCCGAATCACGATCTTTGCGCGGCCATCTTCTATCTGTTTCAAAACCGGCCAAGGTGGTCCCAATCGACGGCGGTGGGGAAAACCATCGTGAGCAGTCAAATGATTGACCGGATCGCTGCCAAACTCGGTAGAAAACTTTTTGAAGTGCCGGTGGGATTCAAATGGTTTGTCGCTGGCCTGCTTGACGGTTCGCTGGGATTTGCCGGCGAAGAAAGTGCTGGTTCGGTTTTTCTTCGTCTGGATGGAACCGTCTGGACGACGGACAAAGATGGCATTGTCCCGTGTTTATTGGCCGCCGAAATGACCGCGCGAACAGGTTATGATCCCGCCAACATCTATCGCACATTCAAAGATGATTTTGGTGAGTCATTTTATGAACGCATAGATTCCCCAGCCACGCCGGAACAAAAAGGGCGGTTGGCAAATCTCTCACCCGCGCAGGTGAAGCAGACTGAACTGGCCGGTGAAATGATTCTGGCCAAGCTCACCCACGCGCCGGGTAACGATGCTCCCATCGGCGGCTTGAAAGTGGTGGCCGAGAACGGCTGGTTTGCGGCACGCCCGTCCGGAACCGAAAACATCTACAAGATTTATGC
>Ga0265324_10001938_pt1 | contig 11105 bp, 14 predicted proteins | sample 41419metaG_FD_198634 | JGI IMG/M metagenome (GOLD analysis project Ga0265324, IMG submission 198634) | Rhizosphere microbial communities from Carex aquatilis grown in University of Washington, Seatle, WA, United States - 4-14-19 metaG | ecosystem: Host-associated > Plants > Roots > Rhizosphere... | reverse complement strand
GAGGTGTGGTTCTGGAGACTTGTTCCGCTTACGTCCGCGAACAGGTCAAACGCTAGGGCCATGGATCACCCCTGCGTTTCGATGTACTGGCCAGTGACAGTCGCGGCGGTGGTCGCCGTTGGGATGAACACGAGGAAAGGCACCGCGCCGTTTGGGAGGCGTGGGAACCCGGCAGTGAGTGCGTCGATCGAGTTGCCGATCTGCGCCGTCGTGATCTCAAGCTGCGCCAGGACGCGGTACGCCACGAGGTTGATCGTGCCGGCCGTCCATGTCGCGGACAGCGCGAAGTTCGTCACGCTGCGCACCCCGGTGTCGCTTGCCTGCAAGCCAAGTCGGAAGAACGACCCGACGCTGGCCGTCGCTGCGGTCGCGTCGATGTTCGCTGAGGTGTGTGAAGCGGTACCGGCCGAGTTGGTGTAGGTCAGCGTCATCGTCGGCGCGTTGGTCGACGTGGCAACTGCGACTTCGCATGCGATCAGAACGCCGTCGCCATTCGTGCTCGCCGCGTTGTCGCGTGCTGGCAGGGTTGGTTGCGTGATTGCCTGCGTAGTCACGGTCGCGGCGATGCCGTTCTGCCAGAGCCGGTCACACAAGAGCAGCACACCGGGCTGCGACACCGTGGCCGCAAGGCGCGCCAGATAGGCGTTGCCGGTACCTGGGTCCGTATGCGGGAGCTGCCCGGCAGTCGGAGACACGAGGTTCGCGCCGTTGGGCGTGGCTGAAGCGGTGTACGTGCCCGCGCCGGGGAACCCGGCCAGGCCCCACAGGGACTGCGGCTTACCAACGACCAGGGTGGGCGTGGCCACCTTGGCGAACGGCTGCGGCGGCTGCATGCCGGCAAGCGCGCCGTCGAGAGTGCTAATTGTCATGGCGACACCTTCTCGAGAAGCGCTTGATCGAACTGCGTCGCGTTGCCGTCGTCGCGCACAAGCGTGACTACCCCCAGCTCATCGACAGAGATGACCGAGTACGTATTCGGCATCGCCGCATCGAACGGGGGGAGGCACTTGACGACGTCACCAAGAACCAGGCTCATTATCGTACTCCGTCGCTATCAGACCGTGGTGCAAACAGCGAGGCCCGTCGGTGCCCAGGTGAACGTGTCACCCGAGTTCAACGTGACTGCCGAGCCGTAGTCCCACCACCCGACGAGGCAGCCCGATATGGTCGGGGCCGACGAGTTGTAGAGCACGGCGTAGCGGAACGGGCCGATCGTGGCGGCGGCGGTCACGACCGCGTTTGCCGAAGCGGAAATGGTCTCGGTACCAGTCGAGTTCGCCTTGGTCAGCGTCACGGTCGGGCCGCCCGCGGCGTAGCCCGAGGCCGGCGTGATTTCCGTGATTTGCGACAGAATAGTGTTCGTCGCAGCGGGCGGGGAGTTGGTCAGCATGAGCTTGTACACGCTCGTGCCGATGACGTGCGTGCCGCCCCACAGAGCGTCGACGGTGGTGTTGAACTTGTTGAATGCGGCCATGGCTCACTCCTGAAAAGTTATTCGATCCAACTCGGAGTGACGGATACAGCGCCCGTCGCCACCGGATACACAGTCCCCGACGCGTCGAGGAGTTCCAAGTCATAGCTGCCCGAGGCCCATGCGAATGCGGCCGTCTGCACCGCAGTCATCACGATCGTGATCGTGTGCGCGCTGAGGTCGAGCAAGACGCCGCCATTACTCGTGTTGAGGTCCACCAGCGGGGTCGCGTCGGTCGTGGCGGCGCGCACCTGCAACTTCGCCGTGAACCCGGTCAGGTCCACAGGCGGGTGGTAGTAAATCGATCCGGCCGTGAGTGCGCCCAGGCCCAGCCCATTGACGTCGTTGAGCTCGACGGTGCTGGTCGTGGGCACCACCGCGCTGTAGACGCCGTGGTTCACGCTGTTGAGCGCAGCGATGCCGCTGCCGCCCTTGGCACCGTCGATATAGAACGGCCATCCAACGGTGAGCCCATGGTTCGCCACAGTCAGCACAGCCGGCGCGGCAGCGGTCACTGAGGTGATCGGCTTCCACGTGCGCCCGGCCTGGCCCCAGCGCACCACCTGCGTGAAGGTCTTGCCTTGGTACACCGAGAGGTTGAGCTTGAGCGGCTTCATCACAGGCCTCCGTACGCCACGGTGCGCGGCTTGTGGCGTTGACGGTCGATGATCCGCTTGGCGAACTTCATGTGCTCGTCGAACGCCTCGCCATGACGCTTGGCCGCGGCCGGGTCATAGGTCTGGGTGTCGTGCTTGAGGTACGCGCGCTGGAACATGCCGTCGAGCAGCCCCAGGTGGAACTGCGCCTGGATCTGGATCTCGTCGACCGCGTCGTCGCCAGTGAGGGGCTCCGGCATGCGGTACACGAGCATGCGCACGACATCCGCAACCGCAGGCGGGCGGAACATGTGCAGCAGCCCGTCAGTCGCGCCGACGAGCAGTTTCTCGAGGTTGCCCGTCGAGTTGATGCTCAGCGGGTCATACTCTTCGCGCGCATTGTCCAGCCCGAGCTCTTTGCCCTGGTAGTTCCAGGCCTTCGCCACATTGAGCACCAGCGGGTCGAGCGCGGCGGTTTTCTGCCCGATCGCGATGTTGAGCTGGCAGAAGCGCGGCGACACGGCGTCAGCGAAACCGCCCGTGAACTGGGCGAATTCGTTCTGTGCCTGTTCCATGTAGTCCAACAGGTCATCGTCGGACCACAGCTGGGGCGTCGACAGATCGTCGGCACGCCCTCGGAACCGCGCAATGAGGTCGGCCGGCGTCATGGGTTATCAGGCCTTTTGGTAGTCGGCCCAAGCGATGTCTCGCTCAGCGGCCGTGATCTTGAAACCGATCAGCTCACTCACAGTCTTCGCGTGGGGGCGACCACCTGCGTCGAACGCATCACGGGAGCTGCCCTTAAGGATCTCATCGAACGCCGCGTTGATCTTGTCGGTGCGGTATTTCGCATCACTTTCGATGCGTGCGCGCTCAGCCTGGGCGGCCTTAGCGACCTCCGCAGCCATTTGCTCGGGGTCTGTATAGCCCTCCTCGGGCACCTGTTCGGCGCCTAGGCCGTGCACGATTGGTACTATCGCTGGCGCGGCATAGAACGGCTCACCCTTCTTGATTTTGATGACGTGCCCGAGGGTCGTCGACAAGAAGTGATCACGGTTGAGGACAAACTGCGGCATTTGGGGCTCCCGTTTCGCTTTGAAAAAAGGCACCCCCTGGGTACAGGGGGCGCCGAAGGGTACCTACAAGGAGATCGGTCAGACCACATTCGACGGCGCGACTTCCGTCGCGCGGCCACTGATGATGTACTCAAAAAGGACCCGTACTTGGCCTGCCGTCGGCGCCGTGCCGCCCGTCAACACGACCGCGAACGTGATGAGTTCCTGGGCACTATTCATGACCTGCGTGATGGTCAGCGGCGTGACAGTACCGGCGCCAGAGAAGACGCTGGTCGCGGCTAGATACTTCGTGGCGTTGACCGTCGGCGTGGCTGAGGATGGGTTCAAGATGCTGCCGATGGCGAGCGTGATGGCGGTCAAGCCCCCGCCCGTCACGTTGGTCTCGGTAATCATCGAGCCCCGCAACGGGATGGCGCCGGGCGGCAGTTCGATGGGACGCGCGTTGATGAGTGCGACGCCCGCCGTGGTGAGGTCGGTGTAGTCGAGCACCTGTTCGAAGAACAGAGTGCTCTGACGACCGGAAGTAGCGATATTGGACATGGTGGGCTCCTATCAATTGTCCGAGCAGTAGCAGGTGATGACGCCGAAGTCCTGCACGGTGCCGCCCGAATACTGGCTGTAGAACTTGGGCTTCAAGAACCCGAAAATCTTGCCGGTGGAGATCGCGGGCTGGTTGTTGTAGTCGAATTCTTTCTCGTCCCACTCCGCATCGCCGATGTCGGCGAAGCCCAAAGCCTGCGCGCCACAGAACAGCACCACAGAGCCGTCGACCAAACCGCCCGCGCCCCACTTGCTGCCCGAAGCCGCGCCCGAGGTATGCGGCACGTGGCGGAACTCGTGGATGTACAGGCCGTCGACCTTGACCGAGGTGCCGGTGAACAGGTCGTTACCCTTGCCGCGCTCGACCGCATGCCGCACGTTCAGCATGTAGTTGTTGTCCATCTTGAGCCTGGCCATGGCCGTCGGGGTCATGAACACGTGGTAGGTTTCCTCGCCGTTGCCGTCGCGGATACCACGGATGTACTGTTCCTTGGCGTAGGCCTTGAGCTGGACCAGCATCTGCCAGGTCGGAGTGTCCAGGGCCTGAATCGCGCTCGAACCGGCGCCCGTCACGATCACTTGCTGGTTGGTCTGGTTGTTCCAACGCACGGTACGCGCGCTGGTCGGGCCGCTGACGTCGGCAGAGAACTCCAAATTCTGCAAGTCCGAGCCAATACGCGGGGCGCCGTTGTTCTTCAGACTGTAGTTCATGCCCGAGAGGGTCAGGAATGCCAGCTGGTCGAGGCGGTCGGAGATCCAGTACGACAGGACGTTGCGCGAGTTTTCGCGGAAACGAACCACCGAGCGCTGGTCAGCGATGCGACCTTCGGCCCGGTTCGCATGACGCAGCTGGTCGATGCGAATCACTTGGTCGAAGGCCTTCATTGCTTCTTCATTGCCTTCCAGCGTGCGATCCCCGGCGATACCGTCGCCTTCCAGATCCGCTACGAGGGTAATGACCGCGCGGGTGCCCTTTTCGCTCTTTTTGAGCTCGGTGACGCGCTGAATGAGCGAGTTTTCGGACTCACCCACGAACTTATTGAGGAACGACAAATTGCGAGCCTGGCGCCACATGTCCTTGGACCATGCGGTCTTCTGGTTCGACGTGAGCCGGGCAAAATTGGTTAGAGACATTTGAGACCTCGCAAACAGAGCTATGACATGGCGCGTTGCGCCTCCTGTTTGTCAGGTGTCGCTCTGACTTGCGGTGTTGCCGCTAGCCACTTGTCCGTGTGGCGTCGGGGGTGATCCCGTAACGTGGGATCAGGCCGGTTCTCTTGGGAGCGATGAACAACCGCAATCTAACTGCGACTGACTCAGATTGTCAACTACAGTGTGTCCCCACGCAGTTTCGCGAGCTCTTCCTCGCTCAATTTCGCGAATTCCTTCTCGCTAATCTTGTTGATGTCGATCTTGTCTACGCCCGTGCTGTCCGCGCCCACTTTGGCCAGCGACGCAGGCTGCTTGTTCTGTGCGTCTACAGCCGCTGCCAGGGCCGCTTTCTTGCGCGCTTCAGCCTTGTCTTCCTTGGCCGGGGGTGTCTCGACCTCACCCGCGTCCCGCAGGGACTCAGCGGGCTTAGCCTTGGGTGCCGGGGCGCTGCCCATGACGTACTTGACCGCCTTGGCCAGGGCGGCGGCCGGCGCCTGCCCTGCGGCCTTGAACGAATTCAACAGGTCGAGCACCTCGCCCACCTTTTCCTCGTCGTATTCCTCGGCATCCTGATTGAGCTGGGGGTGTTTTTCTTCGAGGCGCTCCAAGGTGGTCTTGTACTCCATGGCGGCAATGGCCTCGGCCGTGGCGCGCTGGGCCTTGCGCTCGGCGCGGTAGTCCGCAAGCTGGTCGCGGCCGTCGTCAATCTGCTTGTCGAGCTTGCGCACCAGGGCCAGATCCCCATCCTCGACGGCGGCGTCGCGGTCCTTGCGCAGCTTTTCGACATTGCCGCGCAGCTCCGCCTCGACATTGCTCTCGGCCGCGCGCTGCTCCTGCTCGGCGTACTTGGCCAGCTTTTCCTCGGCCGCCTTGCGCCCGGCGCGCTCCTTTTGCACCGCTTCGTCGAAGCGGGACTTCGGGATGAACTTGCCGTTCTTGTCGCGCGGCTGCTCCTTGTCCTCGACTTCCTCGGCCGGCTTCTTTTCCGGCGCGGCCTTGTCGATACCTAGCTCCTTATCGACCTCGACCTCAGTGGCGACGGCGGTGTCACCACCAGGGCCGGCGTTTTCGAGGGAATCGCCGCGGTCGATCGTGCCACCGTCGGTGTTGTCGTCGAGCAGCGGGGGGCGCTTGATAAACATGTCTTTCTCTCCTTGGGTTATGCGAGGAACTTCAACTTGTAGAGCGTGCTGTCACACAACTGCAGAACCTCGTCGACGATGTTCTGCAGCTCGCGGTCGTCAGTCACTTCGCCGCGATTCTTGTCAATCCAGCCCCGTAGGACGCGCACAGCGACCTGTGGGTCCGCCTCGAAGCGGTATGGCCCATCCAGGCCCTCAATGAGCCCGTAGCGGCCCTGGTAGGCCTCGGCGAAGGTGTCTGCGAGGTCCACGATCCCGTCATAGAACTCGTTGAGCGCCTTGTGCTGGGCATAGGACCGGGTAAGCAGGTGCTGGACATGCGCCGTGGTGCGCGCATGGAACATTCGCATGACGAACTCACCGCATTTACTGGCCATCGTTGTCTCCATCGGGCGCTTGGGCGGCCTGCTGCACGCCGGCCATCTGAATCGCCGCGTTGTCAGCGTTCTTCTGGCGTTCACGGCTGTCCTTGAGCATCATCTCCTGGCGTGCGCGGTGGTCTTCGAGACCAATCTTGCGGTGCTCGCGCTCGTGCTCGAGCCCGGCTTCGAGCGCGTGGTCGGGCGGGGGCTCGTTGGCCTCTTTCTGGATCTGCTGGGCCTTGGCGTCGGCCAGGCGGGCGTCGGCCGACTGCTTGGCGGCCTTGCCCTCCAGATCCGCCACCGTGGCGGCCTGGGCGCGCTGCTGAAGCTCCTGGCCCACCTGCGCCTCGGGGCTCTGGGCCTGGTTCGCCATGGTCTTGAGGATGTCGTTCTTGTTCTGCAGCCGGCTGTTCTTGATGAGAATCTCGTCGGGGAGCTGCACGCCCAGCTCCTTGAGCCGCGCGGCCTGCTCGAATTGCGCGTCTTCCAGGGTGGCCTGGTGCGGCACGCTGGTCACGGTGAGGGTGTACTCGCCCACGGTGAGGTCGTTGGTGATCTCGTCGATCTCAGCCTGGTACTGGTTGATCTGAATGTCCTGGGTCTCGTTTTTCGTCGGGTCCGTGACGATGCGCAGGGTGCGGGTGTCCGTGTAGAAGCGCTGCACGGTGGACAGCACCTGCCGCGCCAGGAGCCAGTCACTGCGCTCGAGGTTGTCGAAGATCGAGGTAAAGTTCGTGCCGGCCTGGTTCGCCTTCGTGATGATGGCCTTAGCCGCCACGTCGGCGCGATCCTGGCCCTGCATGCTGTCCGAGACGTTGCTGATGGCCTTGATGTACTCCTCGGCCTTGTAGGAGAGCCGGTCGAGGCCCTGTGGGATCTGGTTGGGCTGAATCTTCTCGGCGTCATCGACGCTGTCGACTTCGAGCACGAGGCCGGTCTCCGCACCGCGCTCTTCAAGCTCATCGATGGTCATGTTGCGCAAGCCACCTGTCTTCACCTTCCAGCCGCTGTTGGCCGTGGTGTTGATGACGTGCAGCTCCTGGCTCGTGGTCTTGTTGAGCAAGTCCTGCGGCCCGAGCAAGCCCTCAACGAGTCCGAGGGTGTGACCTTCGTCGAAATAAGGGAAGAACGGCACGATTGTCGGCCCTTCATAGGGGCTCACGCTGTCCTGCACGACCTTGTCCTCAATCGTCACCCGCCATTTCCACACCGGGGCGCGGCGTTTGATGACTTGCCAGCCCTTCATCTGCACCACGTGCGCGACGCGCTCGCGGCTCCAGTTGGGCGGTACCGCGCGCATGGAGCCGGTGGCCATGTCGACGAAGAACTCCTGCCGGGTGATGTCCTTGAACTGCCGGTCGATCACCCGGAACCGAGCGCGCTGCTCGTAGGCCACGTAGGTGTCCCACTCACGCACGTCGTATGCCTGCTCGCTGAAGCGGTCACGCAGCATGGTGAGTGAGTCCCCGCCGTACTTCCAGACCGAGTTCTCCCGGCCCTTCAAGTCGTCGGCCACGGCGTCGCCGTAGGTGCCGCGGATCTCGACGAGACTCACCCACTTGCTGTGAATCACGTCGCGCCAGTGCCACGGGTCGTAGCTCGTGGCGTCGGGGTCGACCAAGACGTTCTTGCTGTTGAGCTTGAGGATCTCAACTTCACCGAACACGTTGCGTTCGAAGTTCAAGCGCACGTCGTAGAAACCACGTGAGGTGACCGCGCCGGCCTGGAACACCTCGGAGCGCACCCAAGGCAGCTGGTTGTTCTGCGCGATGTGCATCCAGACCTGGTTCATCACGTCGCCCATGTCCGAGTTCATGCCGGCCTTGGGCTGGAAATTCACTTCCGCGCGGGTCTTGATCTGTTGCCCCATGAGCGTCGCCATGGTGGGCAGGATCTTGTTGATGGTCAGGGCTGGGCGGCGAACCTGCTTGAGCTTGGCGAGGTCTTCCTCAGTCCACTGGTTGCCCCGGAGGTAGTTCTGGCACTGGTCCGCCTTGCGAATGAACTCACTGTGGTCGGCGTCGCGCATGTAGCAGTAGCGCAGCCACTGCTCATAAGCCTTGTCGTGGCTATAGGCGCCAGTCTGTTCCATCGGAGCATTGATTGATGCCATATGCAGCCTTTCAGACCACCTTGCCCTCAAGGCGGTCAGCAACGAGTTTCGTGTACCCCACGATGTCGTGCCACGAATCGTGATACTCCGGGTCGCCGTTCAAAATCCGACCGAACTTGTGCGCGGCCATCTCCAAGCATTCCTTCATGTCAGGCGCCAGCGTTGCCCAGTTCGGGCTGTCCTTCATGGCGTCCTTGATGTTCTGCGTGATGCGTGCGTGCTCCGTGAACTTCCCGTACCGGGTGCCGCGTTCGGCGAGCGTTGCGTCGATACTCGGCAACGCAGGCACTTCCTTCAAAAAACCAGGCATTTCCGCTTCCATGCAGTGATGACAGCTCATATTTCTCTCCCAAGAGGTAATGTCGTACTCCGACGGAGTCAGATCATACGTTAAGCCGCCATGTGACTCAATCCTGTGCCCCGACCGAAGTTTTTGAGCTTTTCCTTCCAGCTTTTCTCGTTTTTCTTGCGAATCGGCTCGGACTGCGGCGGCGCGTGTTCGAGCATGAGGCGCGTGACCCACGCGTAGGCATCGACGATGTCGTCGTGCACGCCGCTTGGGAAGCGCAGCAGCTCCTTGTCCGCATCCTCGCGCCATGGGGTGTTCGCCTTGAGCCACACCTTGCCCATCTGCATACGCCCACGCAGCGGGCCAGCGCGCACCAGCTTGTCGGAAAACGGCTTCAGCGGCTCGTAGTTGAACGCAACCCGGCGCGTTTTCGCCTCGCGTATGACCACCGCTGAAATCGACTTCCAGATCTGCCCATCCTCGACGCCCACCTTGTAGGGGGACCATTTCACGAAGAAGTCCAGGATCTGATCGGCCATGATGAACGCGTCCTCATCGACCTTGAAGCGCACCATGTCGAGCTCGTGCGCGTGGTCGTTGGCATCCAGGCCCCAGCAGGTACCCACGATCCAGTCGCTCGTCTCTTTCTCAGTGATCGAGAAGTCCCACGCCTGGAACAGCGTCATGGTCTCCCTGGGCGGCGGGTTCGGGCTGTACTTCAACATGTCCTTGGTGAAGAAAGCCCCCTCGTCGGGCACCGGGTTCTGCTGGTACAGCGCCGACCACATGCGCCGTAGCCCCGCAGCAATGAAGTTGTTCTTGATGCGCAGCAGCGCGTCCAGGGCGTACCGGGCCGGGTGCAGTGCCTCGCCGGGCTGGCGCGTCACACGCGCCCCCGCAGGCACCTCCTCGCCGGGCATGACCTTGATGATCTCGTCGCTGGCGCTGATCGCCTCGGTGTAGCCCTCGTTGATCGCCGGGTAGCTCACGATCTCGAACTTCTCGCCGTCTCCAGATTCCATCGCGGCGATGATGCGACCTGAGAAATCATCGTCGTGCCAACGGGTCTGAATCACGAGAATCCCGCCGCCTGGGGCCACGCGCGTATACGCGGTCGACAGGTACCACTCCCAGGTGCTATCGCGCACCACCTGGCTGTCCGCGGCCTCCTGGTCCTTGATCGGGTCGTCGACTATCAGGCAGTTGTGAATCAACTGGTTCTCGGCGAAGAAATTCCCTGTGTCAGTTTGGATGTCGACGACGAGACGACCCGACCCTTGAAGGCCGCGGCCAAGGCGGCGCGCGAAGTCTCCAGGAGATTGTGATACCAGACATGACACTTCTGACACAGCAGCACGAGGTTGAACGGGTCGTGGTTCCCCTCGTTGTGGTCGATGTGATGCACCGCCATCCGCGCCGATTTCTTCCCACAGCACTGACAAATCCGATCGTCCCGTTGCGCAATCCAGCCGCGCAAAGCCAAGAACTTGCCCGAGTATTCGTGCTGCCTGCCGCCCTCGATACGCCGCGCTTGATAGCACACGGGTGAGCAATACTTCTTCTGGTCCCCACCCTCCAAGGGCTTGTTGCACGTCACACAGAAACCCCGATCCTTGCGCCCTGGCCGCTCCACTTCCCGCCACTCGTTGTAGCAAGCCCGGCTGCAAAACGTGTTGGCCCCGGCGTTCCTGAACTCCTGCTTCGCTGCCTCGGCTGCGGAGCGCGTGAATGGCCCGCCGCACGAGGTGCACCGCAGCTTGACCGGCGCGGGCGCACCAGCCTTGTGACAGGTAAGGCACAGGATCGAATGCTGCGCCTTCCTTCCACCACAACCCGGACATATCTTGCGCGGCCCCAGCTTCGACGTATCCGACCTCTGGGACGAAGACCCGGTGGCTGGCGGTGACAGCGAGGCTCCCGCGCTGGACGATGCGTTCGTGGGTGCGGCTGACGCTGATGGCGCGGACCCTTGTTTCAACAACTTTCCCTGTGGTGTGGTCGTACCCATAGACGAAGCTCCCTGGCTTGATAAGGTCTATGGGTATAATACCATGCGTGGTGTTGATTGTGTTGTAGGGTACTACACAGTGAGCCCCCTTGCCCGTGATACCAGTTCCGACCCCGGCTGCGCAGTAACCACCGCCCTCAGTCGTGCGCCACGCCTCAACCGCCTGGGACTCGTCGGAGAGCTTGCACATGGGGAACAGCGCCGTGTAGGCCGGGTCGCGCACAGTTTCCCGGATTCGGCGTGAGAAACCGACGGGGAGCGAGATGTTGTAGCTCGCCGCAATCACTTCATGCGTCGGGTACTGGCCAAGGTGCCATGCGGGGAAGTGCTGGCTGGCCAGGATGCTCTTGCCATGG
>Ga0265324_10001928_pt1 | contig 11131 bp, 13 predicted proteins | sample 41419metaG_FD_198634 | JGI IMG/M metagenome (GOLD analysis project Ga0265324, IMG submission 198634) | Rhizosphere microbial communities from Carex aquatilis grown in University of Washington, Seatle, WA, United States - 4-14-19 metaG | ecosystem: Host-associated > Plants > Roots > Rhizosphere... | reverse complement strand
CCGCCTCGTAGCTGGCGGCATTTGCGAGAGCCACCCAGCGGGCATTAGGCGGCAACACTAACTCTCTTTTATCGGTACGAGCTGTTTTTCGCGGCTTCGATTTGTTCTTAGCCATCGACGAAGTTGTCGATCGTGTGAGCGTTTCCACGGATCTTCGGTTTGACGGTCGTCACTGTGTCTTGTTTCGAAAAAGTGTGCGCAAAACTGATCTGATCTTTTACCCCAGTCAGATAAATATCGGCTTTATGTGTCTTCGCTTTTCTACCGCGAGCTAAATACCCGTAATCGCTCTGTCCCTGGAAAGGAGATGCTCCGGGATTAAATGCGCTCGCGCTGATGTCGAGAGTCTGATTCACATATAATGCCTGCGAGCCCCCCAAAGAATGGCCCGTGACGTGCACATTTTCACGTCCGTATTTCTTTACTGCGGCTCGGGCTACATCCAGAGAATTTTGAAATCGAGCGCTCTGGCCGACCAGACCGACAGCTAACAGCGCATCCGTGCCTAGATCTTGCCAGTTACGAGGGTCTGTTCCTCTGAAAGCCAGCGTCAATTTGCCGGTTGCTTTGTGTACGAACGCGGTTCGGTTGCGATTGGAAAACTCTGATTCTATAGAGTACTTAGATCCCACGTAATTTTGTGCGTCTGTGGCATTCATATACGCAGCTTTCGCCAGTCGGGCTCTCTCGGATATCAGTCGAGGTCTGCCCATTGCACACGACAACTTGTGTGATGACGTGTGACGTTATGTGCAGAAACTAATATACCGCAGTCGATCACACGGCACGTTTTCTCTTACACCGTGTGCAGTTATGTGACTCTAACTGTGTAACTCTGGCGCTCAACTCTTTCACGGAATTTACTAACATCCAAACGAGGTCTGAAGCATCTACTTTTAACAATTCGGTGGAAACTCCGTCTAACGTGTCGGTATAAACTTTAACACACTCAGGAGCCACTTCTCGCAATTCTTGTGCAATAACTCCGACATGATCATCGGTGTCACCCTTTGTTCCTGGAGTATTTCCTTTGAACTTATAATTAACAGGCCTAATACGTTCTAAGGTCTCCAACCCTTTGGTGTACGAACCCATTATAGTTTTCAGTCGGGCGTCAGATGGATTTCCCCAAAACGTTCCGGAATTCTTGATTCCGTTTGCCATGTTTATCGTGAACGCTGTGTCTGTCAAAGTCATTCGAACGTTCGAATTGGCGCTATTTGTCAGAGTCCATTGAAACGCATTCGTGTTGGCAGATCCAATCGTCGAAGCCGTAAATCTCATATTAAACAACCCAGCCCCGTACATCTCTATTCGGCCGAAGCTGGCCGAACTGCTCAAGAAATTTAACGTCGCCGCTGTGTTACTGAAGATATCAACCGATCCACTAACCTTAGCGGAATCTAGACCGATCAACAGTCTTTCGGATCCCCCTGTGCTCACTTTAAACGAGTCGCGTTGAATCGATACGCGTTCAGCTCCTCCAGTGCGTACACTGATCGGATTCAAAGTGGCGGCAGTATCTATAATCGCCGTCGTATTGTCCGCAGTCACAGCCAAATACGAGTTGACAGAGGCCGGTCCAAAGCGACCGAGAGGACCAGTCAACGTTCCGTCAACCTCGACGTTGTCCCAGAAGAAATGGGTCCCGGTCCCGGGAAGGTCATACTGACAGAAATCCACTAATGGGACGTTTTTCCTTGTCTGAGGGGTTATGGTGAGATAACCGGTGAGCGACGTATCACCGACAGTCAGCGTTTTTAACACCTTTGCTGCATCGTTAGTTTGCAGAGCTCCAGATACTGTCAAAGTGCCATTTCCTTGCAGATTTCCGTCGACTTCTACGTTGTCGTTGAAGAAATGCGACCCCACTACGCCGTTGACGTCATATTGGACGGTATTAGCAGTCGTCACACCCTTGCGGACGCCTGGCGTGACGACTGCGGTCGTCGAGTTTTTCGTCAAACTCGCAGTTCCTTGGTCGACTATTACGACGCTCCCGCCAGACCCGACGGTCGACGTTCCGGTAACCGTCGCGTTTGCTAGGACGTTAAGTGATTGGTCAACCAATAGCGAGTTGGCAACTTCCAGATTGTTGGCGAAATAATGCGTGGAACTTGACGTGCCGAGCATCGTGTACGCGCAGACAAACGGTGTGTCCACGCCTCCGACGAGTCCGGGCGAAATAAAAAGTCTGTAAGCGCCGCCAGGTCCCGTGACACTGATCCCACTGTCATTGACATACCCCTGAGTTCTGCTGGCGCCTGCACTGAATCTTTTAAACGTCGTCCCATTGTTTGCGTTGTCGACGAACGAATACGCAGTACCCGTTCCCAAATTGACGACTCCTCCCGTAGAAGTCAAAGACGTGGCGGACAGCGCACCCGTCGTCGTCGTTGCAAGCGTGGTAGCTCCGGTAACTGTCAAGGTACCTCCCACGGTCGCGTTGCCTGTGATGTTTTCGCTGCTCGCCGTCAAAGCCCCCGTTGTTGTCGCGGCCAAAGTCGTCGCACCAGTCACCCCCAACGTGCCGCCTACCGTCGCGTTGTTAGTTATCGCGGCGCTCGATGCTGTCAAAGCGCCCGTAGTCGCGGAACCCGTCACCGACAACGTCCCGCCGACGGTTGCGTTTCCGGTTACCGTGGAAGTTACGGTCTTGGAGTTGTTCGAACATTCGACGTCGTCCCAAAAGTAGTGTAACCCAGTCCCCGGCATTTCATATTGAACCGTATTGTTATCCGGTACACCTTGTTTGAACCCAGGAGTAATCATCACGCTGACGCCATTTTTTGCCACATTTAACGAGCCCTGATTCGCCGATATAACATTTCCAGAAGTTCCGACGGTCAAAACTCCGTTCACGTTTTCGTTGTTCGTCACCGTCAGCGAATTCAACGTGCTAGCACCCCCGACCAACGTCCCGAACGTCGACGTGCCAGTCGTCGCCGTCAAGTTACCGGTGACGGTCGCAGCTCCGCCGACGGAAGCGTTTCCGATAACCCCCAAAGAATTGACGGTCGCAGAGCCCGCCGTGAGCGTTCCCACGGAAGTGGTTCCGGCAGTCGCCGTCACGTTACCGTTTATGGTAGTGTTCTGGGCCACGGTCAAATTGCCATTCACCGACGTGTTCCCAGCCGTGGTCAATGTCTGGGCGTTTATGCCGACGGCTGTCAATGTGTTTTTCAAAAGCGTATTCCCATTGACAGTCAAATTGCCTCTGACCAACACGTCATCACCCGAAATGTCGCCCCCGACGGTCAAATCGTTTTGAATGTTATCGATTGCGACCACCGGATCAAATGCGCCGTCAGAGACGCCCAGCGACTGAAGGTACGTCGACCGTTGCTGGACGCTCGTCGACATCTTGACGACGCTATCGATTTATTATGTTTCGATTGTGAGAGACCGACTCTATTGTTGTGCCGCAAAAATGGCAGACGTCGAAGATTCTCACGACTTGCCCATCGAAACGTCCGAAGCTCCTGCTCCCGTTCCAGATGACGAAGGTGTAGTAAAAAAGAAGCGCGTGATGACCGAGAAACAGTTAGAAGTGCTGAAAGCCGCGCGCGAGAAAGCGCTCGCACATCGCAAAGAAAAGGCCGCCGCAGCCCAAAAGAAGAAAGACACCGAAGCGGCAGCCGTGGAATTGCAGAAAATCAAGATGGACGAATTCGCCAAATCGGTTCAGGACGAACTGGATGCCGCGAAAAAGAAGCGTGACGACAAGGAAGACGACGTCGAACCGCCGTCCAAGCGCGCGAGGGTTCGCAAGCAAGCGGATCCAAAGAAAAAGGCTACAAAACGTAAGCCTCCGTCCGACGACGAATGGGCCGATTTTGATGACGACTTGCACAAACCCGGCGTCGTTACGCAAGGGGTACAACGTCGTATAGAACCTGAAAGGATGCCTTATTCGTACGGAATGCCGAGTCAGTCTAATTGGCACGTGCAAGATCCGCTGAGGGAGGCATATGATAGACGGATTGCGAACGTCAAGCGAAACATTTATCGCAACATATTGCCGTTTTGAACGACGTTAGGTGCCTGTCTATAGGTACCGAGTAAGGATCCGGCGATGCGTGCGGAAGTTTGCGATTGAGTGGGATACCGCGAATCTGGCAATGAATTAGGACGGAACTCTCTAGAACCTTCCGACGATTCGAAGGGCTTTTTTAGGGTTGTCGTCTCAACTTCGACGTCGGTTACGTAGTCTCCGACTTTCCTCTTGGTACAAATAGGACTTTCGCCCATTGTAACAAACACAATTTTTGCAAACATGACTCTCGATCACCCTCTCTCAGAAATTGCTACACTGATGCACAACGAACGCGATCGCTGCGATTACACAGTTCAAACCAGATGCGAACACATTAGACGACTGCGTACAGACGGTATTGACATCAGCAACCCTGACGCTGTCGTCGATCATATCGCGCATTTCAAACCCTCTACTCGACGCGAATATTTCGGAACCTGTGCGATTTACACGCGTCTAGTGCCAGCGCCGAAAGAGCTCAGCGCGCGATACTCGGAATTGCAAAATGAGTGCAAAGCAGAGGTCAACGCAGCTTACGAAGTCAGCGCGTTTACGGAAAACCAGCAGAAGAACTTGATGGACTGGGACGATTTGATGCGTGAGTGCAGAAAATTACACGAAGCTGCCGCGAAGCTGACTACAGTGACTACAAACCGCCACGTCAAGCTATTGTACGACAGCCTAGTCATGCGTCTATACACCAACATCCCGCCTCAGCGAGTGGACTTCAACGAGTTGCTATTGTGCGATAAAGACCCTGGCAACGGTAACTGCTACGTGTTCAGCGAGGAATACGGCAAGGACCAAATCGTGCTGCGCGAACACAAAACAGGTAAAATCCACGGCGTGCAAACGCTTAACGTCCCGGAGGAGATGGCGGAGGAAGTGCTGAAGTCTCTGCGGCTGCTCCCACGCAAGTACCTCTTTAGCGACGAAAAGGATAAGGACAAGCCGATATCCAAAGTAGCATTGGGCAACCGGACCGGACGAGTATTTAAGGAGCGGCGCATGGGATGCAACCTGTTAAGAAAAATCGTCAGTACGGAGTTCGCGAAACGCAAGGATAACGGTCATCACGTGTTGGAAAAGAAGATGGGCCACGGCAACAAAGTGGCAAACAAATACTACAACGATACGACAAAGGGCGCCATCGACATGACAAATTCTATGGGAATACACTTTTAGGTAAGCTCACCTCACTCGGCATCTTCGTCCCAGGCATCCTTGGCCACCAACGTATTTTTCACAGCGTCCAAAGTCACGTGGTTGTAGCCTATGACAGTAGACCCCCTTTCGAACCCTTGCGCCTTGTAGTAGAAGTTGGCTGGCCGCAAGTCGTATCGCTTCAACGCCTTGACGAACTGGCTCATCGTCCCTGCCTTCAAGTGTGCCGGCTGCTTGTCGCACCATTCCTGGAAGTCCTTAAACATATCCCGCTTCGGCACCGAAATTTCCCCTTCCTTTATCCAGGGGTACATTTCGTGGTTGCAGATGACGTCCTGGAGGAAGGCGGCATGAAGATCCCTGGTGGCCAACTTGATGTCGAGACGCGAGCGGTTGTCCGGAATGTCTCGGGGGTTGTAGTCGGAAAGGTCCCGATTTAAAAGGAAACGGTAGAAGAGGGCGGCGGTGTCGGGGTGTTGCACCAACTCGGCTACAGGTGTCCAATAGGCATTGTTACGCGCGTGCACGTCGTTAGCTTCCAAAACGCACCAACGTCTGTCGTCGTTGTCCAGCTTGATAGCGTTGGACTCGTTTGTAGTGAAGACGTTGTTGGAGAGGTTGTCCACCTCGGTAGAGTCCAGACCCTTTAGCTCGATAGTTTGCCTTGCGCCAGTGATTAGGTTCTTGAGTCTGGCACTCTCGTCGCGATACCCGCTGAAGAACCCTATGGATGTGTAGCATCATACTTCAATTGATACATCATGTGTTTCTCAAACTCGAAAAGCATCTTTTGAACCTTCCATATTTCCAATATAAGCATGGCCATACAGCACAACACAACTATCATAACTCCGACAATCAAACCACACATCCAGGGCTCATTGGTAATGGCCATACCTGCTTCGTCACAATGTACGTAGACTTTTCCGGCGCTCAGCTTGTTGAAGCGCCCGAGCATGTCCGCCTTGTTGAAGTAGCAGATGAAGAGGCTCCCCCATATCGACCGCATCAAGTCGCCGAATAGAAGGGTCTTGCCGACGCCTTGAGCGCCGAAGACTAGAATAGCGGTGTTATTTTTGCGTCCGAGCTTTTGCAGAGGGAAGGCGAGCCAGTTGTAGACGTAGTTATAGTGAGCCGGTTCGTCCCGACAGATGTCCACCTCGAAAGCGCGTAGTATAGGGTTGATGCGTTCCAACTCCGCAGCTGTCAAAGGCTCCTCCTTCACGCGCGCCATAGGGAAGCTGCCGACGCACAGGTTTACCAAATGCGGCATATCGTGGTCCGGGTCCGGGTGCGCGAAAAAGCCGCTTGCGCGGTTCTTCTTTGAACTCTTTGCCCAAAGGCCAAAGCTCTCACCCGCGTCCATGGTAGCTTCCTTAGCATGTGCGTAATTGCGGCGCTCGTAGCTGACGCGCACCCCCTCGTCATCGAGCTCGAATTGCACGATTTCGGGCTTGCCGCATAACACGTGGACGAAGAAGCGATTGTAGTATTCGATGCAGAAGTCTCGATAAAGACCGTAAGATGGACAATCAGGCAACTTTTTGGCCTTTGGATTTTCCGCCCATACCTCCGCTTCCATGCTCTCCAACAGCTTCGAATCGAACTTGGTAGCTTGACTATCCAGCAACGCGTCGACACTCATGCGTGAAGCTAACGTCTTCCGCCAGCTGCCGATTATCGGCGGCTCTAACTCGCAGTGAGCGTCGGCGTTGCAGTGATAAAGGATGGCACCGTCGCGCCGAAAGCTGACGCCACACGTGTTGCTGTCGTGAGTTCCTCCGTGGCAACATGGACGCGGTCCGGTGGTCTCGAAAGGAAGAAGATTGTTCTTCAACACTCCCGGTAAGTAGCCGCTGACCATGCCGTTGGCACAAAGTCCTTGCATTGCATGAACGACGAGCTCGCCATCTGGCAGATTTAGCCAGGCAGGTTTCCCACTGATTCGCGTATTTCGCGGATTTTTCCTGGCTCGTCTGACGATCGGAGGAAGCTCCTCGTCCGGTAACTCCAACATTTCCTCCTGACCAGTGAGAGATTGAGCGATGAAGTGGTTGTAAGGACGCTCCGGTCCGTAAGGTTGCAGCACGCGATAGTCCCCATCCTTAGCTTTGCAGCAGCCGACCATGCTGAAAAGCTGCTCGCGTGGGTTGCCAGCTTCCGGGTAGATTCCCATATCCCACCCATGGTTGCCATTGAAGCGCTCGTCATCCTTCAAAAACGCAAGAAGCGCGTACACCTACGGCATTATTCGTATTCGTCTTCTTCCCGCCGTTTCATTTCCTAGTATTTGAAAGGTTTTTTTTTGAGAGTTTGCCAAAAACTTGTAATATTGAGAATTTTGTAAGAGGCGGTGGTCGTGTGCAGAGAAGTCCACAGAACACCACAGAACTCCAGTAAATACCATATTATATCAATTTCAATTAATTGAATTTATATGAATATTAAAATACCCACACACCCGCCTTCAGTCAAGTTCACAGCATTCACACATTACAGACATTCACGGTATTTGGGAAAGTCCCAAGGGAAAACTTTCCAAATCCTAGGAAGTTAAACGGCTGGAAGAAGACGAATAGGAATCTCACCTTCAAAGCGTAGCCTTGGATGATGAAATGAAAGGATACTTTGTACCGGCCTCCATTTACGGGCCCACAGCGGCTGCTGGTAGCTACGGGGAAGCTATCCTCTAGACAAAATAGCTGACGCAGCATATCTATGCAGTTCGTGTGCACGGCGGAGATGACGTGATCTGCAGGCTGACTGTCGTGGTAGCGTTCGAAATCGAAAAAGGGTTTGACCATAGTATCGGCAGTGATACTCTCGCACAAGTTCATGTCGCGCGCGCCATACTTGGCCAATATTCGCGCTTCGACGTCACGGGCCGACAGCATCATGGGCGGCGGAGCACCAGGGCCTGACCGGTGACATTGCAATCGAGGACGAAATGCCAAGAGTTCGGTGGTGTAAGAGTCGAAGGACTCGTGCATAGGAGCGAAGCGAGCCATTTCGATTCGAAGTTTGAAAGTTTGAAGTTTGAACGATAGTTACACGATTTAAATAGACCGTACTGTACGGTACAGTACGTTACGTAACCGTGTCGCGCGGACTAGACGCGCGTTTGAAAAATCCGTCAATTTCCAATCCCCAACAAGCGAATCCCGGGTGTTGTACCCTAGCGAACAGTTCTATCCTAGACTCGGCACGTATATCGGCTACGATATCAGACATGATACTCGAGGGTTTTTCGCTGTGTAAAGCGGTTCTACACTCTGTGTGCTCCTGCATCACATTTCTTCGCAATATCCTCGACGCATTTCCACGACCCTTTGTAGCGACCAGTAAGACTTCCGTGTTTCCTCTCGAATACCATCCGACTCCTACGATAGGATTGCCTGCTCTTGACACCTTTCTCCACATCTTGTAGCACGTTTTGTACTCGAATCCCCATGCCTTTATCACGCCCAGGGCGATTTCCAACATGGGCCACGTAGCCCACATCAACAAAACGCATTGTTTGCTGGAGACGGTCGCGACAGGAACGCGCGCGAGCTCATCCGCCGTCATCGTCGGGTAGAGCGCTATTCCGTTGACGGACTTCCGACAGGCTCTATATGACCACGGCGGGTCCGCAACTATCAAGTCATATCGTTCGTGTTTCGGAAACGCGTCTGCACAAGCTCGGAGTTGGTCGGAAGTGACGTCATCCGTCGAAATCGTCTCGCCACCTATGCTCACTTCCGCGCGACGTCTCTTACGCGCATTGTTTGCCGACGAGGCGCTGGACATCGGGTGTTCGCCGGCCGAGCCCAATTCAGTCAGAGGTCGTCTTGACAGACATCTTGCGTTTCGCAATCCACGTCGTTTAACTCTTCGTAATCCAACCTATCTATGACATCGGAAACTTCTGTTGCCAGATCTTCTAATTCGTTCAGTAGAAAATTGAGGTCACGGCGTTGCATAGAGTATAGATCCGCCTCCATCAACATATCTTTCAATATCTTGACGCGCGTTTTCAGCCTTTCAAACTCCTCCGTAACCCTGTCGTCTGTCATTGTACAGAGTATCGGATGGACCTCGACGACAAGCGTACGGCCGACGTCGGGGAGATCCTCTCCTACGCGTCGATCGCGGAAGATGACCGTTACAAAATTGCGACAGAGTTATTGGTGGCTAAAGACGAGTGTTGGTCACCGTTTTACGAAAACGGCATCGGATGGTCTGCGGTTTTAGACGCAACGTCTTTACGGGAGATGGACTCAAAAAAACGAGCAGCGAGTGTAGCTCGCCTGAATCCTTTGATATCGATGGGAATACTTCGTCGCGTAATCGCGGACTGTTCGGCGGTGTATGGGGACCATCCTCGCGCGGAAATTTTGCGCTTGTTGCTGCAATGTCACGTGCCGACGTGTCGGATGTTGTTGCAAATTTAGATCTTGTTGGAGTTTTTGAGCACGGTGACGACGATAGCAATGAACCCAGCTGTAAGAGTGATTCCCAATACCCAAAAAGCCGTATAAGTGACTCTGTTGACGAACTTCGTAAACGTAGCCTGAGTCTCGTCGTCCAAACTCGGTTCGCTGACCGCGTCTTGTTCAAACACAAACCGGTGCCCTCTCCAATCGAACGTTCTCGCAAAATCGGTGTCAGGATACTGCTGCCGTCGCAACTTATCCAACGCAAGTTCTCTGGCATTGTTCGGAAGCTTTTCCACGTGCATGGTCGCGACACGTGCATTATGAGCACATCAAATCCTCGCAGGCGTGCTTTTCTTTGGAATAGTGATCAAGATTGCCAAAGCCTTGGCAGTTGTGTAAGCGAGGTATCCCAATAGGAAGAAGTCGACGACGCCAAAAACGCAGCTTATGATGTTGACCGATAGATTGTATTTTGCCAAACTCGTGAGAGTACACCGCGGGGCTGGAGGGCACCAATACTGCTTATCCAACCACCACGTGCTATTTAAACAGCGAAAACCGTCGTATTTGAACCAAGTGTCTGCCATTACAGCATTCCTTCATGTGTAGTCACGAAAAAACTGTCAGAAAAATTGAGCACTGACGACCCTAACAATGTCGCTAATTGCGTTCTGTTTGTCGACTTCGTTTTTTTCTCTAACGGCTCTCGTAAGATTGTCAGCCGCGCCTTTCAGGACATATGGATATCCATTTTTGCCAGCTATTTCGCCAGATTTTATCAATATATTTCCACGTTTTTCGGTGCGAATTAACGACGCTCCTAACGATATCTGTGTATCCGGTGGCAGGTTCAAATTTCGATGTGGTCTTCGATGAAACCGATTAACGTGAGTACGGTTGCCTTGCTGTAACCTTCCCACAGTTCCCTCTGGCGTAATTGCAAGGCCTCCATACGTCGTTAACGCTGCCCTATCACCATAATCGACGTTTACATCATTTATATCTTTTGTACCTTTCGGTATGACGATAAATGGATACCCATTTACACTTCCACGGCCTATCATAGCTACGATGTCACTATTTGAGATTAAAACGCAAAAAAACCGAAAAAAACAAAATGAGTTGTCCAACGCTCGGCACGTGCTTCGAACCACCGACCTTCCGGTTAAGCTCTTCACCCACCCGGGGTGACCGGTATAACCGTCCATCTCCGGATCTACCGACTTGTCTTTATACTTCGGAAGCTATGCTTCGGAGACCTTCTGGTTGGACACCGGAGGTAACTTGAGGCGCCTATAGCCCTTCACCCCTCATCTGACGGCCTTGACCACTCAGACTAAGTACCAGTCCATGCCACTTAAGTAATTTCCTAAGTGATGTGCCGGTAAATTGACCCCCTACATCCGGTGAGGCCACCCCCAGACATCCGAGGAATTGACCCCCTACATCCGATGAGGCCACCCCCAGACATCCGGTGAGGCCACCCCCAGACATCCGAGGAATCGACCCCCTA
>Ga0265324_10001927_pt1 | contig 11133 bp, 9 predicted proteins | sample 41419metaG_FD_198634 | JGI IMG/M metagenome (GOLD analysis project Ga0265324, IMG submission 198634) | Rhizosphere microbial communities from Carex aquatilis grown in University of Washington, Seatle, WA, United States - 4-14-19 metaG | ecosystem: Host-associated > Plants > Roots > Rhizosphere >... | reverse complement strand
GGGCGAGATCGAGGACGCCCTCGGCGTCCTCGCCTTCGGCCGGCTGGGCGGCGCCGCGCCGCCCGGCCGGGCGGCCTTCGCCGCCGCGTACCGGTCGGAGGCGGGCAGGGCGGCCCTGGCCGGCGCGGTGACGCTGCTCCACTGCACCAGCGAGTACCCGGCGCCCCTCGACGAGGTTCACCTGCGCGTCCTCGACACCCTCGCGCGCGCCTTCGGCCTGCCGGTCGGCTATTCCGACCACACCGAAGGCATCATGGTGCCGGTGGCGGCGGTGGCGCTCGGCGCCCGGGTGATCGAGAAGCACTACACCCTCGACCGCTCGTTGCCCGGCCCCGACCACCGCGCCTCGCTGGAGCCGGCGGACCTCAAGGCCATGGTCGCCGCCATCCGCGCCGCCGAGCGGGCGCTCGGCTCGCCGCGCAAGGTCCCGCAAGCCGGCGAGGCCGACACCCGGGAGGTCGCGCGCAAGAGCCTGGTCGCCGCCCGCGCCATCCCGGCCGGCGCCCCGTTCACCCCGGAGACCCTGACCGCCAAGCGTCCCGGCGGCGGCCGCTCGCCGTTCGAGTACTGGGAGCTGCTCGGCCGGCCGGCGGCGCGGGACTACGCCGAGGACGAGGCGATCGACTGAGACGAGGCAAGAGAGGCCGCCATGATCTAGCTTTATTATTGGACCACGCCCAACGGCCACAAGATCACGCTGTTCCTGGAGGAGGCCGGGCTGCCCTACACGATCCGGCCGGTCAACATCGGCGCGGGCGAGCAGTTCCGGCCCGAGTTCCTGGCCATCTCGCCCAACAACCGGATTCCCGCCATCCTTGACCACGCGCCCGCCGACGCCGGGCCGCCGCTGCCGGTGTTCGAATCCGGGGCGATCCTGCTCTATCTCGCCGAGAAGACCGGCCGCTTTCTGCCCGCCGAGCCGCGCGGCCGGCTGGAGGCGCTGCAATGGCTGTTCTGGCAGATGGGCGGGCTCGGGCCGATGGCCGGGCAGAACCACCATTTCGGCACCTTCGCGCCCGAGAAGATCCCCTACGCCATCAACCGCTACGTCACCGAGACGGCGCGGCTCTACGGCGTGCTCGACCGCCGGCTGGCCGGGCGCGCCTTCATCGCCGGCGACGACTACTCGATCGCCGACATGGCCTGCTATCCCTGGATCGTGCCCCACGAACGTCAGGGCCAGAACCTCGACGGCGTCCCCAACGTCAAGCGCTGGTTCGAGACGATCCGCGCCCGCCCCGCCACCGTCCGCGCCTACGCCGTGGCCGAAACCGTCAATCCGGCGCGCTGAGCCTGCGCCAACCGGGCTCGGCCCGCGCCGGCCGAATCCGCCGAGTCGGCGCTTTGCCGGCCGATACGATTGTGTTACGGTCGCGCCAGTCGCGGGGCGGACAAGACGAGTAACGGACCGGGGAAGTCTGATGTCGTTCAGGAAAAAGCTGCTTGAGAGCAATCGCCGTTGGGCGGCGGGCAAACTCGCCGCCGATCCCGAGTTCTTCAATCGCCTCTCGCGCTCGCAAAAGCCGGAAATTCTCTGGATCGGCTGCGCCGACGCCCGGGTGCCGGCGACCGACGTCATCGGTATGCAGCCGGGCGAGTTGTTCGTTCATCGCAACATCGCCAATCTGGCCTATCACACCGACGTCAACTGCCAGTCGGTGCTCGAATACGCGGTCGAGGCGCTCAGGGTCAAATACATCATCGTCTGTGGCCACTACAATTGCGGCGGCGTCCGCCACGCCATCGAAAACACCGAGTTCGGCATCATCGACAACTGGCTGCGCGAGGTGAAGGACGTCTACCAGCAGCACCGCGACGAGCTGATGGTGATCGCCGACCACGACGCCCGGCTCAACCGTCTGGCCGAGCTGAACGTGCGCCATCAGGCGCTCAACATCTGCCGGACCAGCATCGTGCAGAAGGCCTGGGCGCGCGGCCGCGAGCTGTCGGTGCACGCCTGGATCTACGACGTCACCGACGGGCTGGTGCACGACCTCAAATACTCGTTCCGCGATCCGCACAGCGTCGAGCCGGTCTACCGCTACCACACCCAGGCCACCGAGCAGGATTTCTCTTGAGCCCCGCCGGCGCCGGCGGGGCTCTCCTGATCATCGGCGTCGGCAACCGCTATCGCCGCGACGACGGCGTCGGGCCGTGGGTGGCCGACCGCCTCGCCGCCCTGGGCCTGCCCGCCATCGAGCACAGCGGCGAGGGCGCCGGCCTGATCGAGGCCTGGAGCGCCGCCCGCCACGTGGTGGTGATCGACGCGACCTCGTCGGGGGCGCCGCCGGGCACGCCGCACCGGCTCGACGCGGTGGCGGCCGAGGTGCCGTCCCGCTTCTTCCGCTATTCCAGCCACCTGTTCGGCCTCGCCGAGGCCATCGCCACCGCCCGCACCCTGGGCCGGCTGCCCGAACGCCTGATCATCCACGGCATCGAGGGCGGCGACTTCGGCTACGGCGAGGAGTTCACCCCGGAAGTGGCCGCCGCCGCCGAGACGGTGGTGGCGCGGATATTGGCGGAACTATCCAGTGATCCCAAGTAATCGCCCGGAGAATATGATCCTGATGGCGAACGATGTAACTCGGTGGTAGTATCCGGGTTCGGTCAGGACCAGATCTCATCCGGTCCGGAGCCGGTCTCGCACCAGCGAACGGATTGCCATCATGCGCATGACCTGGGATTCGGCCCTGTCAGTCGGCCACGACGACATCGATGACGAACACCAGCAGTTGATTGGACTGTTCGATCTCTTGCGATCGGAAGCCGCCGGGAAGGACGACCGCTCCGTCTTCGAGCCGATCCTGGTCGCGCTGGTCGACCATGTCAGCGGCCATTTCGGGCACGAGGAACGGCTGATGGCCGAGCTCGACTACGCCGGACTGGCGCGCCACCGCCGCGAGCACATCGAGTTCCTCGGCCTGCTGACCATGCTGTCCCTCGGCCTCGACCGCGGCCTGGGCACCCTGAGCGACCGCGTGCTGCGGCTGCCGCGCCACGCGCTGATCCGCCACATCCACGGCCCGGACCGGAACTTCGCGGCCTTCGCCCTTGACCGCACCGGCCGGGCGTAACTAGAAGTCCAAGGTCTCCGACACCACGCCCCGGACCTCCCATGTGCGGCATCGCCGGCTTCCTCGACCGCGCCTGCCAGGACGAGGAGCGGCTTTCCCGCGCCGTCGCCGACATGGCCGACAGCCTCGCCCATCGCGGTCCCGACGCCCGGGGCGTCTGGGTCGACGCGCCGGCCGGGCTCGCCTTCGGCCACCGCCGCCTCGCCATCGTCGACCTCAGCCCGGCCGGCGCCCAGCCGATGGCATCGGCCTGCGGGCGGTACGTCGTCTGCTACAACGGCGAACTCTACAACGCGCCCGAGCTGGCCGAGCGGCTGGACCGCGCGGGCGTGGTCCGGCGCGGCCACTCCGACACCGAAATTCTGGTCGAATGGTGCGCGCGGTGGGGCGTGCGCGCCCTGCTGGACGCCTGCGAGGGCATGTTCGCCTTCGCGCTCTGGGACCGCCATGAGCGGACCCTCGTCCTGGCCCGCGACCGGCTCGGCATCAAGCCCTTGTACTGGTCGCACCGGGACGGGCTGCTGCTGTTCGGCTCGGAGCTGAAGGCGCTGCGCCGCCACGGCGGCTGGACGCCCGAGATCGACCGCGACGCCGTCGCGTCCTACCTGCGCTTCGGCTACGTGCCGGCGCCGCGCAGCATTTACAAGGGCGTGCGCAAGCTGGAGCCCGGCCACCTGCTGACCCTGCGGCCGGGCGCCGGGCCGGAGATCTCGCCCTGGTGGTCGCTGCGCGGGGTGGCGCGGGCCGGTCTCGAGCATCCCTTCGAGGGCTCGCCCGGGGAGGCGGTCGATGAACTGGAACGGCTGCTGCGCCGGGCGGTGCGCGGCGAGATGATGGCCGACGTGCCGCTCGGCTGTTTCCTTTCGGGCGGCATCGACTCCTCGACGGTGGCGGCGCTGATGCAAGCCGAGAGTTCCCGGCCGGTCCGCACCTTCAGCATCGGCTTCCACACCAAGGGCTACGACGAGGCGGCGGCGGCCAAGGCGGTCGCGGCCCATCTCGGCACCGAGCACACCGAGTTCCACGTCGATCCCGCCGACGGCCTCGAGGTGATCCCCCATCTGCCCGAGTGGTACGACGAGCCGTTCGCCGACTCCTCGCAGATTCCCACCCACCTCGTCGCCCGGCTGGCCCGGAAATACGTCACGGTGGCGCTCTCGGGCGACGGCGGCGACGAGCTGTTCGCCGGCTACACCCGCTATCTCTGGGCCGACCGGGTCTGGCGCAAGCTCGGGCGGCTGCCGGTGCCGCTGCGCCGGATGCTGGCGGCCGGGCTGGGGACGCTGTCGGGACCGGCCGGCGCGACGCTGGCGGCGGGCGCTCTCGCCCTGGTGCCCACCGGCGTCCGGCCCAGCCATCCCGCCGACAAGCTGCGCAAGCTCGCACGAATCCTGCCCGCCGCCGACGCCGACGCCCTCTTTCGCCGCCTGCTCAGCCAGTGGGACGACCCCGAGCGGCTGGTCCCCGGCGCGACCGAGCCCCACGGCATCCTGTGGGACGAGACGGTGCGCGCCGAGTTCCCCGGCTTCACGGCGCGCATGCAGATGTTGGACAGCGTCACCTACCTGCCCGACGACATCCTGACCAAGGTCGATCGCGCGACCATGGCGGTGGCCCTGGAGGCGCGGGTGCCGCTGCTCAACCACAAGGTCGCCGAGTTCGCCTGGCGCCTGCCCCTCGACCTCAAGCTCCGCGACGGCCAGAGCAAGTGGGCGCTGCGTCAGGTGCTGTACCGCCACGTGCCGCGCGGACTGGTCGACCGGCCCAAGCAAGGGTTTTCCATCCCGCTGGCGGCGTGGCTGCGCGGCCCCTTGCGCGACTGGGCCGAGACGCTGCTGGCCCCGGCGGCGCTCGCGGAGGGCGGCCTGCTCAACCCGGTGCCGATCCGCCACGCCTGGGCCGAGCACCTCCACGGCCGGCGCGACCACGCCCACGCCCTGTGGACGGTTTTGATGTTGCAGGCATGGCGGGGAACCGCCGCCGGCTGAGCGGAACGACAAAGAACTCCCGTATTCTTACCGTTCGCCGCTCAAAACTTGACAAACGCACTCAAATACTCTAGCTCGGAAACGGCTCGCTCCCCAGGTCAAGACATCGTCAGGTCAAGGCATCGTGATGAAAAACACCGTCGCTCTCTTCAAGGGACGTCCGTTCAGCCCGAACTCTCCCGACGCCAACGAAGCCTACTGGCCGCCCCTGCCAACTCTTTCTCTGGCCGGGCCATTGCGTCAGGCGGGGTTTCGGGTCCTGATGCTGGATTACCGCCAGTCCGTCGAAGAGAACTGGCAGATCCTGAAAGAGCATCTCGACGACGTCCTCTGCCTCGGCATCTCGGCCCAGACCGGATACGAGGTCCACGAGGGCCTCGCCATGATCGACGCGCTCAAGGCGGCGCGCACCGACATTCCGGTGGTGTGGGGCGGGTGGCACGCCTGCGTCCTGGCGGCGGAAACCTTGGCCGATCCCGGCGTCGACATCGTGGTCGCCGGCCTCGGTCAGAAGGCCGTGGTGCGCATCGCCCAGCGGTTGCAGGCGGGCGTCCGCCATTTCAGCGACATCCCCTACACCACGGCCAAGCCCGAGTGGGACCGCGACCCGCCGCCGGCCGGGGAAGCCAAACTCGACGCCATGGATCTCTCGGAGGTCGAACTGCCGGCCTACGACCTGCTCGACCTCGACTACGTCCGCGCGGATTCGCTGCTGACGATCCGCCAGCCGGTGGCCCGGAACCTGACGATCACCGGCAAGATCAACTACGTCACCAGCTTCGGCTGTCCGTTCCACTGCACCTACTGCTGCAATCCCGAGGTCTTCGGCCCGGCCTGGGCCGGCTATCCGGTGCCCAAGGTGGTCGCCCAGTTGAAATGGCTGAACGAGCGCGGCTTCAACTACGTCGAATTCATCGACGCCGAACTCCTCGCGCGCTGGCACCGGGTCAAGGAACTGACCCAGGGCATCATCGACGCCGGCATCCCCCTGCGCTGGGCCAGCCAGGCCACGGTCAAGGCGATCATCGCGCTGGACCGCCGCGGCCTGATGCCGCTGCTGGTCGAGTCCGGCTGTTTTGCCCTGAATGTCGGGGCGGAAAGCGGATCGGCCAACATCCTCGACTACGTCCGCAAGCGGCAGAGCTTCGAGGACATCCTGCACGCGGCGCGGATCCTCGACAAGTATGAGATCGAGGCCAGCTTCAACTGCCTCGCCGGCTTTCCCAAGCGGGAGGGGCTGGACGATATCATCGAGACCTTCGGTCTGGCCTTCGCCATCAAGAAGATCAACTCCCATTTCATGTTCCCCATTTCGTTCTACACGCCGCTTCCGGGATCAGCCATGTACGCCGACTGCCTCGAGGCCGGTTTCAAACCGCCGCTCAGCCTGCGGGAATGGGGCGCCTACGACCCGACCTACCGCACCCAGGCCGGCTCGCTGCCGTGGCGCAACGTGGCCATGGAAAAGCTGGTCTACCTGGTGCTGACCTTCTTCCTGCCCCTGGCGGTTCCCGGCAACATCCACCGGGGCACCATCACCCACCTGAAGCACCACCTGGAAACCCACCCCCTGCGCGGACTGATCTGGGTCGGGCACAAGCTGGCCTATTGGCGGATGACGCGGTCGTTCTACGGCTTTCCGGTCGAACAGTCCCTGTTCCGCCTGTGGCGATGGCTGTCGGGAAAGCGGGAATACGTTCCGGGCATGCGGGTCGAGAACACGGTCATCCGCGACGACACCACCGGCGGCGCCAATCCGGTTCCGGTGGGAAAGCTGCCATGACGGCCGTGCCGAAGGCCATCCGGCCCATCTCCTGATCGACATCGAAAGCGGCACCGCCGGCCAGCTCCTTCGAAGACATCCTGGAGCGGCGGGAGGTCGACGTCGTGGTGGTCGGCGAGGGCGAGGAGACCTTCACCGAACTGGTGTAAGCGTCAATTCGTCCGCACATTGATTGGGCCAGCTCAATCTTGCTGAATGGTCTCCCGGGTTGGGAGGCGTGCGATGGATCGTTTGCCAAACAGTTTGCCAATTACTGAGCCCATTTGCCGTCGCGGCGAGGTTTTGACCGGACCGGAACGTCGGCGCCGGTGGGGCCTTGAGGAGAAGGCGCGGATCGTGGCGGATTGTCTGGCGCCGGGTGCGGTGGCTGGGGTTGTGGCGCGGCGGTACGGCGTTCATCCGAACCAGCTCTACGGCTGGCGGTGGGAGTTGCGGTTGGCGGCGGTGCCGTCCGGGGTTGCTGATTTTGTGCCGGTTGCGGTGGCGCCGGTCGCCGCGAGTTCCGCAACCGTCAAGTCGCCCCGCGGCGCCTCAAGCGCCACCTTGGCCTTGAACCCCGATCCGTGGTTCCGACGCGTCTTGCTCATCGTTCCTGGTCCTTTCTCTCAGTGCCGAGATCAGAACCAGAGCCAACCCGCCTGTCCAGTTATTGGGGCCCAGCTCACTCTTCGTGGATTCGACACCCCGAGCCTACCGGCTCAGGGGGGCGACGCCCACCCCGGATTTGCAACAGGCACCGGGACAATCCCAGTCTCCGGAGCACGCCCGGATACTTGAAATACAGGTCCAACATGGGAATCTCCCCTTCGCGGGTGGGCCAGGAACTCCCTGCGCCCGAGGGGAGGCATCAGATATTATGTGGCGGCCAATCTCACCGTCGCCGCGTCATCGCTTGCTGCCCGACCGCGCCGCCACATATCTTCGTCCGACACATAAGTAGGGCTATGTGGCTCGCCACATAGCCCTACAGCGGAGCGCTGTTTTTGTTCCGGGGCAAGCGGGGCGACCTCATGAAGGCGTTGGTCTGGGACGGTCAACCGCCCGGTGACCCTGGGCGTTCCCCGGCCGCTTACGTTCAAACCCACAAAAATTCGCCCACGACCTTACCAAGCGTATGGCGGACGCGCTCTGCTACGCCTCGGAAGCGGGCGATGTCGAATTCAGAATGAGAAGTAAATGAACGCCCTGCTGTCACCCTGGAATAGAACGGTCGCCAGCGCAATAAACCCCAATATGCTGACGCGCACAAAATATGGGCACGTGTGCAAGATCGTGCCATCGACATTCCCTTTGTAGAGCTTATATGTTACAGCGTGAGCAACGCCAAGGATAACATATAATCCGAGGAGTGCCAGATGGCTCACGTTCGTCTCATCATGGTTCCACCCCCGAACCCCGTTCGTCAACATCGTTGAACCAAAGTCCGCGAGGAATGGCTGTGATCCAATGCCGAGCATGGACCTCCACATATCGAACGCGAAATCTAAATCCGATGCCCGAAACAGCACCCAGCCAAAAACAACCGCCGCGAAGGTCAGCGCCACCAAACCAATCCGACACCCAACGCGAAGCATACTCTTTTTATCAGGCGACTCCCGCGATGTGGTCCTCGAGGACCACCATTCCCAAAATTGAGAAATAACATTGCTCCCCCAAACTAGAAATCCATGATACAGACCCCACGCAACAAAGTGCCATGCGGCTCCATGCCATAGGCCACCCAAAAACCAAGTCACAAAAAGCGCAATATACATACGGAGTTTGCCACGGCGATTGCCTCCGAGAATTATATATATATAGTCCCTCATCCATAAAGACAACGACATGTGCCAGCGCCTCCAGAAGTCCTGTGGCGATGCGCTAAAATACGGCCAACGGAAATTATGACAAAGTTCGATACCAATAATCCTCGATAGCCCACGGGCAATATCGGTATAACCGCTAAAATCGGCATATATCTGGATCGCGAAACCGATCGATGCCAGCCATGCCACCGCTCCCCCAGGATGGCTTCCAGTCGCGTACACGGCATCGACAAATGAGCCAATATTATCTGCGACAACCGCCTTTTTGAAAAAACCTATAATAATCAGCTCCATCCCGGAGATCGTCGCTTCACGCCTGAAGGGCTTCATATGCGATATTTGCGGCAGGAAGTCCGCCGCGCGAACGATCGGCCCAGACACAAGATGGGGAAAAAACGCTATGAAAAGCGCATAGTCCGATAACCGTTTACAGGGCCGTATCTTCCTTCTATAAATATCAACAATATAACTAAGCGATTCGAATACAAAAAAGCTAATCCCAATCGGCATGGTTACCGGATCACCGACAACATTAGGCGTGTATCCGAATAGACCGAATACCCCCTCAATGTTCGCCATGATGAAATCAGAATATTTAAACCAGATAAGTATCCCCAAGTTAGTGGCGCAGCTTATAATGAGCCCAAGGACTCGGATGCCCGGATGATCCAGGCTGGAAAGGATGTTTGCCAGGTAAAAATCAACCACCGTTATGACGAGAATTATAACGAGCCAGTCCGGGTTTGCCCCGCCGTAAAAAATATAGCTCGCACAGAGGACAAAGTAACGCAATTGCGACCCTTCAATAAATACCAACAACCCCATAAAAATGGCAATGAATATAAAAAATGCCCCTGCCGTGAACACCATACCCGCGAACTCCTTCTCTCGGCCTAATTGCTCAGATATTTCACAAGCTCGTGCCCCAGCAGGACGGAAAACACGTCCCTGCCCAATTTATTGCCGTGGATATAATCGCCCCAGTACTTTTCGTTCGCACTGACGTCAACACTATAAGAGCGCGGGATAACCGTCGCCCCACAACCTTCACCAATTTGACGGACTCTCAGGTCAAGGAAATCATTATCCCTAAACGCCTGAGCCCCCATATATCGGGAGAATTCTGCTTCGGGCATTGGCACGAGAAAGAGCCGGACACCGGCATTTTTCGCCATCTCACAAAAACGAATTAGTCCACGATAACCAAGAGTGTCCACCATATGGCCGCCTGCGGCAACACGTCTTCTCTGGTACACATAAAACGGATAGCCGACCGGAAACGGTTCAAACGTGACTGGGTGAGGACCACCAATGATATCAGGAATCTCATCTTCATTACTAAGCTCGACTAAAGTCGACGTCATTGATAGCACTAACAAGTACCGGAAAAATTCGTGATAGCGGACGATGGCCAAGTGCTCATGGACAAAACGGCCAAACCAGTTATCAGTCCACGTTTTGTGGCTTAACCAGGATGGATTCTGAAGGTGGAGCATTTCAAAGGTATTCCAACGAAAATAATTCATCTCCGGGATTATTTCGTCACCAAACGAAAAACTATTATAGAGGAAGACCACCGCCTTTGTTCCTGGCGTCAGAAAATCTCGACCAAAAATTGGTAGCTCATATGCGGAGAAATGGGGAATGCCGTTGTTGTGAACGACAGCGTTGATGCCATTATCCTGAAACACACGATTGACCATGCTGGAACTAAGCCCCGTCATTAGTGGGCTTGCACCAACGATAGCGATACGAGGAAGATGCTCAGGCCTCTTACCAAGAGCCGCAATATGGAGTGCGAGTTTCTCATGAATATTATTGCCGCCGCCTTCTCTCTCTCCCCAATACTTATCAATAATCTGGATAAATGGATTCGACATGACAAGAAACGATACGATCACGATGATCGCTCCGCACCCTAAAACCTCCATAAAGAGCACTGAAATTCGGTCAGCTATACGCGAGAGCCGTGGCCCTGCCACGAAAAATGAAGGTTTCGTATCGCTCACTTGCGCAGCTCCATCAGTCTGACATTCACCGAGGCGATAACGTTCGGGCGATTCGGAAACCGATGTTGTGACCTCGAAATGCCGGAGCGGCAAAATTTCTAGCGGACACTCGAATATCCCAGGGAAGGTAGTTGAACGCCCCACCACGCAGCCCATGCCGCTCACATCCGACAGCGGTAAATGGGGACCCGTCGCGCAACAAGACTGCATCATACTGATAAAAACAATCTTCAACCCACTGATGGACGCTCCCTATGGTGTCATGCAGGCCATAATTATTTGGCGGAAAACTGCCGACCGGTGGGGGACGGTTCAGGCGGCCGGCCGCTCCGTCCCATGGGCTCCCGCACTCCGTGCACGCCGCATGCCCCCCCCTGAATCCATTTCCCCACCAGTATATCGTTGTCGTTCCAGCCCGGGAAACATATTCGAATTCAGCCTCACTGAGCAGGCGGTAATTCTTTCCCGTCTTGC
>Ga0265324_10001918_pt1 | contig 11166 bp, 8 predicted proteins | sample 41419metaG_FD_198634 | JGI IMG/M metagenome (GOLD analysis project Ga0265324, IMG submission 198634) | Rhizosphere microbial communities from Carex aquatilis grown in University of Washington, Seatle, WA, United States - 4-14-19 metaG | ecosystem: Host-associated > Plants > Roots > Rhizosphere >... | reverse complement strand
GCGCGCCCAGCTCGACGCGCTGGAATTCGGCAACGTGGCGCTGGACCGCGCGGTGCCGTCGTGGTGGCCCGACCAGGGCGTGGCCGGCCACACCTTCCGCGAAGGCGGGCCCGACGATCCGGCCCAGTTGGCCTGGCGCGACGACGCCGGCGTGCTGTGCGTGCCGCTGGCCAGCCCGGTGTCGCGCGCGCTGCTCACCGCGCTGCCCGAGGACACCGTGGTGCGCTGGACGGCCACGCCCGAGACCGCGCTCGACGCCAGCGAGTTCGTCGGCATGCCGGTGGCCTCGGTCACCGACGAGGAACAGGCGCTGCGCGCCGCCCGCGCCGGCTGGAACCTGCTGCAGTTCGAGCTCGCGCCGCAGCGCCGCGGCGTCAAGCTGGTGCGCGACATCGCCGCGCGTTTCGCGTTCGACCCCGCCTGGCGCGTCTCCCGCCTGGGGCTGGCGGCGCTGGTGGCCGTCACGCTGCTGGGCCTGAACATCCGCGCGTTCCAGGAAAACCACCGCATCGCGCAGAAGAAGGCGGCGCTGACCGCAGCGGTGGCCGAGGCCTTCCCCAACATCAAGTCGCTCTACGAGCCGGCCGCCCAGGCGCAGCGCGAGATCGACACACTGCGCGCGGCCGCCGGCCGGCCCGGCGACGGCGACATCGAGACGCTGCTGCAGGCCGCCGAGTCGGCCTGGCCGCAGAGCCACTCGCCGATCGGCAACCTGAAGTTCGAGCCGGGGCGCCTGACCCTGCCGGCCGACGGCTGGTCGCCGCAGGAGATCGAGCGCTTCACCACGCAACTGCGCGCCGCCAACGTCGACGTGCAATCGGGCACCGGCAAGCTGGTGCTGAGCCATCGCCAGACGTCGGCGCGGAGCAACAAGGCATGAGCGACGCACGGCCGCCCGAAGGCGCTCGCACCGCAGTGCGCAGCATGGAGGCACCCCAATGAGCGACGCACGGCCGCCCGAAGGCGCTCGCACCGCAGTGCGCAGCACGGAGGCACCCCAATGAGCGACGCACGGCCGCCCGAAGGCGCTCGCACCGCAGTGCGCAGCACGGAGGCACCCCAATGAGCGCCATCACGGAAACCCGCCATCAGCTGCAGGCGCGCTACGCCAGGCTCGACGCGCGCGAACGCCAGATGGTGGTCGTCATCGCGGTCGCGCTCGGCTTCCTGGTCGTCTGGCTGCTGCTGGTGCGTCCGGCATGGACGACGCTGGACACCGCCCCGGCGCTGCGCGCCCAGGCCGACGCCCAGTTGCTGCAGATGCAGGCGATCGCCAACGAGGCGCGCCAGTTGCGCGCGCTGCCGCCGGTGCAGCAGTCGGTGGCCGAGCAGGTCCTCAAGTCGGCCACCGACGAGCTCGGTGGCAAGGCCAAGCTGTCGGTGCAGGGCGACCGGGCGATCCTCACGGTCACCGGCATCAACGGCGAGGACCTGCGCAAATGGCTGATCCAGGCCCGCGGCGGCGCACGGGCGCGCCCGGTCGAGGCCACGCTCACGCGCGCGGGCGACGGCTACAACGGCACGCTGGTGGTCGCCATCGGCCCGCAACAGTGATGGCGGCGTCCATGACGGCATTTCCACGGGCTCGCCGCGAATGAGCGCACGCACGGCCGCTCCGAAGGGCGCTCGCACCGCAGTCCGCAGGACGGAGGTTGCCGAATGAGCGTCATCCGCCTGCGCCCGGCCAAGGGCAAGGCCCGCCAGGCCTTCGTGCCGCCCCCGGTGGAAGGCCAGGTGCGGCTGCTGCAGCGCCATCGCCGGTTCGCCATGGTCGGCGCGGCCGTCGGCCTGGTGGTGGGCATCGTCGCCACGCTGCCGGCAAGCCTGCTGGCCAACGCGGTGGCCAGCGCCACCAACGACCAGTTCGTGCTGGCCGAGGCCGAGGGCACGGTCTGGAGCGGAAGCGCCATCGCGGTGCTGACCGGCGGGGTGGGCAGCCACGACGCCTCGGTACTGCCGACGCGGCTCGAATGGACGCTGCGCCCGCGCTGGAACGGCGCCTCGCTGCACCTGACGCAGGACTGCTGCCTGGCCCACGGCATGGACGTCCGCGTGCGCCGCACGCTCGATGCCTGGCAGGTGGCCGTCATCAGCCCCGACGAGCTCGGCAAGCCCGAGGCGCCGCCCGAGAAGGTGACCCCCGGCGGCGGCACCGAGGCCCAGGCCCTGGCGAGCGCGACGCCGCTGGGCCAGTGGCCCATGGGCTGGCTCGAGGGGCGCGGCTTTCCCTGGAACACGATCCACCCCGGCGGCGTGCTGACGCTGTCGACGCGCAACCTGTCGTTCTCGCTCAAGGGCGGACACTGGAGCACACTGGGCAGCGCGCAGGTGGAGATCCGCCAGGCGTCGTCGCGCCTGACCACGCTCGACTCGCTGGGCTCGTACCGGGTGCTGATCCAGCCGGATCCGAGCACGCAGGTGCGGCCGGGCGACGGCGCCACGCGGGCCCTGGTGTGGATCTCGACGCTCGACGGCGCGCTGCTGATCGACGGCCGCGGGCTGATCGGCGCCACGGGCGTGCGCATCCGCGCCGAGGCGCACGCCGCCGCGGGCAACGAGGCCGCGTTGGACAATCTGTTGAATCTCATAGGACGCCGCAACGGTGCGTCGTCCGCCATCTCGATCGGGTGATCATGGAACGAACCGCACTGTCTCTCCACCGTCCGCACGCGACCACGATCGCGATCGCCCTGCTCGCCGCCGCCACCACGCTCGCGCAGGCCGCGCCGCGCAAGGCCGCGCGGGCCGCGAGCGACGCGACGGTCGCGAGCGCCGACGACGCCGCGGTGCCGACCGCGCGCGCCCGCGCCACGCCGGTCACGCTGAACTTCGTCAACGCCGACATCGAGGCCGTCTCGCGCGCCATCGGCGCGATGCTCAACCGCGACATCCTGGTCGACCCGCGCGTCAAGGGCAACATCACCGTCTACAACGACAAGCCGCAGCCGCTGGGCGAGGCCTATCGCAACTACCTGTCGGCGCTGCGCGGCCTGGGCTTCACCGTGGTGGAGTCGGGCGGCTTCCTGAAGGTGGTGCCCGAGGCCGACGCGAAGCTGCAGACCAGCACGGTGTCGGTGGGCGTGCCCTCGCAGCGCGGCGACGTGGTGCTGACCCAGATCTTCAAGCTCAACTACGAGAACCCGAACAACCTGGTCGCCGTGCTTCGCCCGCTGATCACGGCCAACAACACGATCAACGCCAGCCCCGGCAACAACTCGCTGGTCATCACCGACTACGCCGACAACCTGCAGCGCCTGGGCAAGATCATCGCCGCGCTGGACCAGCCCGCCGGCGGCGAGCTGCAGGTGGTGCCGCTGAAGAACGCGGTCGCCTCCGACGTGGTGCAGACGGTGCAGAAGCTGATCGACGGCTCGGTGACCGCCGTGCCGGGCGTGCCCGGCCAGAGCAGCTCCACCTCGGTGATCGTCGAGAACCGCACCAACTCGCTGATCGTGCGCGCGCCCAACCAGTCGCGCATGGCCACCGCGCTGTCCATCATCGACAAGCTGGACCAGCCCACGCCCAACGGCGGCCCGGCCGGCAACATCTGGGTGGTCTACCTGAAGAACGCCGACGCCGTGAAGATGGCCGAGTTGCTGCGCGCGGCGATCTCGGCCGGCAGCTCGGGCAACGGTGGCGGCGGGCCCTCCGGCGGCACCGGCGGCTCGGCGACGGCCGACGGCCGCACGACGATCACGCAGAACCCCAACGCGCCCTCGGGCACGTCCGGCACCGCGGGCGGCGCGTCGGCCCAGTCGACCACGCCGGTGGCCGCGTCGGCCCGGCCGTCCACCGGCGGCCAGGTGCAGGCCGACCCGGCCACCAACTCGCTGATCATCACGGCCTCCGAACCCGTGTATCGCCAGATGCGCCAGGTGATCGACCAGCTGGACGTGCGCCGCGCGCAGGTCTATGTCGAGGCGCTGATGATCACGGTCGACGCCACCAAGGCGGCCGACATCGGCTTCCAGTGGCAGGGCCTGCTGGGCGCCGGCGGCAACTCCTACGTGGGCGCCGGCACCAACTTCGGCAGCACCGGCAACCTGCTCGACACCGCGGTGACCGCCGGCACGCTGGCCGCGGGCGGCACCACCACCACGACCACCACCTCGTCGTCGAGCACCTCGGCCTCCAAGATACTGGGCAACGGCCTGAACCTCGGCTGGGTGCCCAAGATCAACGGTATCTACACCCTGGCTGCGCTGGCCCATTTCCTCGAGACCAACGCCGGCGGCAACGTGCTGTCCACGCCGAACCTGATCGCGATGGACAACGAGGAGGCCAAGATCGTGGTCGGCCAGAACATCCCGCTGGTCACCGGCAGCTTCACCAGCACCGGCGGCAGCAGCAGCAGCGTCAACCCGTTCCAGACCGTCGAACGCCAGGACGTGGGCATCACGCTGCGCATCAAGAGCCAGGTCGGCGAGAACGGCACCGTGCGCATGACGATCTACGAGGAGAACTCGTCCGTCAGCCTCACCAGCGACCAGACCACGAACAAGACCTCGGTGGAAACCTACGTCACGGTCGACGACGGCTCGATGATCGCGCTCGGCGGCCTCATCAAGGACGACTTCAGCGACAACCAGTCGGGCGTGCCGCTGCTGCAGAGCATTCCCATCCTGGGCAACCTGTTCAAGAGCCAGAACCGCACCCACAAGAAGAGCAACCTGATGCTCTTCCTGCGCCCGCTGGTCATCCGCACCCAGGCCGACGCCGACAAGCTGACGATGAACCGCTACGACGCGATCCGCGCGCAGCAGCAGAGCGCGCAGCCCGACCACAGCTACGTCATGCGCATCAACGACGCACCGGTGGTGCCGCCGATCCGCCCCGACACGCGTCCCCTGCCGGTCGTCCCGCAGGAGGAGCCGGCTGGCGGCGTCAAGCTGATCGACGTCCCGCCGCTGCCGGACCTGCGCGGCGCGGCGCCGGCCCCGGCGCCGGCGAAGTAAGCGCGAAGCGAGACCACCATGGGCGCACGCCACCCCCTGCCCTATGCCTGGGCCAAGACGTATTCGGTGCTGATCGAGGACGACGGACGCGAGCGCGTGCTGCACGTCAGCGACGGCACCTCGCGCACCGCGCTGGCCGAGGTGCTGCGCCTGCACACCGTCGACCGCATCGAGCGCGAGACGCCGGCCGCGCTGCAGACCCGCATCGCGCAGGCCTATTCCGGCGGGCAGGGCAGCGCCGCGTCGGTGGTGGGCGAGGTGGAAAGCGCCGTCGACCTGTCGCGCATGATGCAGGAGCTGCCGGCGGTGGAAGACCTGCTGGAGGCGTCCAACGACGCGCCCATCATCCGCATGCTCAACGCGCTGCTGACGCAGGCGGCCAAGGACGGCGCCAGCGACATCCACATCGAGCCCTACGAGCGCAGCTCCAGCGTGCGCTTCCGCGTCGACGGCACGCTGCGCGAGGTGGTGCAGCCGAACAAGGCGCTGCACGCGGCGCTCATCTCGCGCCTGAAGATCATGGCCGAGCTCGACATCTCCGAGAAGCGCCTGCCGCAGGACGGCCGCATCTCGCTGCGCATCGGCGGCCGGGCGATCGACGTGCGGGTGTCCACGCTGCCGTCGGCGCACGGCGAGCGCGCGGTGCTGCGGCTGCTGGACAAGGGCGAGCAGAAGTTCAGCCTCGAGTCGCTGGGCATGGACGGCGAGGTGCTGGAGCAGTTCAACCGCCTGGTGCAGCAGCCGCACGGCATCGTGCTGGTGACCGGCCCCACCGGCTCGGGCAAGACGACCACGCTGTACGCGTCGCTCACGCGCCTGGACACGCGCACCTCCAACGTGCTGACCGTGGAGGATCCGGTCGAGTACGAGCTGCCGGGCATCGGCCAGACCCAGGTCAACCCGAAGATCGACCTCACCTTCGCCAAGGCGCTGCGCGCCATCCTGCGCCAGGATCCCGACGTGGTGATGATCGGCGAGATCCGCGACTTCGAGACCGCGCAGATCGCCATCCAGGCCTCGCTGACGGGCCACCTGGTGCTGGCCACGGTGCACACCAACGACGCGCCGTCCACCGTCAACCGGCTGATCGACATGGGCGTCGAGCCCTTCCTGCTCAGCTCGTCGCTGCTGGGCGTGCTGGCGCAGCGCCTGGTGCGCAAGCTGTGCGAGTACTGCAAGCGCGAGGACGAGCACCATCGCTGGCACCCGGTGGGCTGCGAGCACTGCGCCAGCTCCGGCTACAAGGGCCGCACCGGCGTCTACGAGCTGCTGGTGGTCGACGACGCGATCCAGGGCCTGATCCACGGGCGCGCCTCGGAGCAGGACCTGATCAAGGCCGCCGTGGCCAACGGCATGCGCTCGATGCGCGAGGACGGCGAGCGGCTGGTCGCCGAAGGCGTGACCTCGCTCGAAGAGGTCGTGCGCGTGACCCGAGACTAGAGCCCGATCGATGCCCGCCTACAAATACGAAGCCCTCGACGGCAACGGCAAGTCGTCCAACGGCATCGTCGAAGCCGAGTCGATGAAGGCCGCGCGCTCGCACCTGCGCGGCCTGCAGCTGGTACCGCTGGGCCTGACGCCGGTCGCGGTGACCGAGGCCGCGGGCGGCCAGCGGCGCTTCTCGCGCAAGGCGTTCTCGTCCTCGGGCCTGGCCGTGTGGACGCGCCAGCTCGCCGGCCTGGTGGGCGCCGGGCTGCCGCTGGAGCGCGCGCTGACGGCGCTGGCCGACGAGGCCGAGGAGCAACGCCAGCGCGACCTGATCGCGCACCTGCGCAGCGAAGTCAACGGCGGCGCAACGTTCGCGCGCGCGCTCGGCAGCGTGCCGCGCGAGTTCGACGACGTCTACCGCGCCGTGGTGGCGGCCGGCGAGCAGAGCGGCGCGCTCGGCCGCGTGCTCGAACGCCTGGCCGACGACCTGGAAGAGCGTCAGTCGCTCAAGGGCAAGCTGGTCGGCGCGATGCTCTACCCGGGCATCGTCTCGGTGATCGCCATCATCATCGTCACATTTCTCGTCACCTACGTGGTGCCGCAGGTCGCGTCGGTGTTCACCAGCAGCAAGCACGCGCTGCCTTTCCTCACCGAGATGATGCTGGCGATCAGCGCCTTCGTGCGCCAGTGGGGCCTGCTGGTGGCCGCACTGCTGGTGCTGGGCGGCTTCCTGTTCACGGCGGCGCTCAAGCAGGCCGCGTTCCGGCTGCGCTTCGACGCCGCCTTCCTCAACGTGCCGCTGGCCGGACGCCTCATGCGCGGCTACAACGCGGCGCGCTTCGCCGGCACGCTGGCGATGCTGGCCGGCGCCGGCGTGCCCATCCTGAAGGCCCTGCAGGCGGCCGCCGAGACGCTGGGCAACCACGCGCTGCGCGCCGACGCGATGGAGGCGCTGGTGCAGGTGCGCGAAGGCGCGCCGCTCGCCTCGGCCCTCGCGGCCCACAAGCGCTTCCCGGGCCTGCTGGCGATGTTCGCCCGGCTGGGCGAGCAGACCGGCCAGCTGCCGGTGATGCTCGACCGCGCCGCGCGCCAGCTCAGCAACGAGGTGCAGCGACGCGCGTTCGCGCTCGCCACGCTGCTGGAGCCGCTGCTGATCGTGGCCATGGGCGCCGTGGTGATGCTGATCGTGCTGTCGGTGCTGCTGCCCATCATCCAGCTGAACTCGTTCGTCAAGTAAGGGCGCCTGCGCGCCCCGGACCGTTTGCCGGGTCCGGCGTGTCGAATCCGCGCGCCCTGGTCCGTCGTGTTCCTGAGCGGCCCGTTGTGCGGGCCCTCGGCGGCGGCGCACGGGCCAGTCCACGCCAACGTCTTCTTGCCTACCATCGGGCGCTGGCGCCCATCGCAACGTGAAGGGAGAACCGGGATGACCCCCAAGAACACGATCTGCCTGTGGTTCGACGGCACCGCGCTCGACGCCGCGGAGTTCTACGCTCGAACGTTTCCGGACAGCGCGGTGCGTGCGGTCCACCGCGCGCCGGGCGACTATCCCGGCGGCAAGCAGGGCGACGTGCTCACCGTCGAGTTCACCGTGGCCGGCATCCCCTGCCTCGGGCTCAACGGCGGGCCCCTGTTCCGCCACAGCGAGGCCTTCTCGTTCCAGATCGCCACCGACGACCAGGCCGAGACGGACCGCCTGTGGGACGCGATCGTCCGCAACGGCGGCCAGGAGAGCGCGTGCGGCTGGTGCAAGGATCGATGGGGGCTGTCCTGGCAGATCACCCCGCGCGCGCTCACCGCGGCCATCACCGACCCCGATCCCGCGGCCGCCAAGCGCGCGTTCGAGGCGATGATGACGATGGGCAAGATCGACATCGCGGCGCTCGAGGCGGCGCGCCGGCGGCCGGCGGCCGCGTGACGCAGCACGACGATCGCGCCATCCCGACGCTGCCGTGCCGGTCGGTCGAAGCGACGACCGCGTTCTATCGGCGGCTCGGGTTCGAGGGCGGTGCGCACCCGTTCAACCCCGAGTACGCGATCTTCACGCGCGGCGCCCTCGAACTGCACTTCTTCACCCACCGGGCGCTGGTGCCGGCCGAGTCCTCCGCCGGCTGCTACCTGCGCGTGCTCGACGTCCGGAGCCTGCACGACGCCTGCCTGGCCTGCGGCCTGCCGGGCGCCGGCATCCCCCGCATGGATCGCCTGGAAGACAAGCCCTGGGGGCTGCGGGAGTTCGCCCTCGTCGACCCGGACGGCAACCTGCTGCGCATCGGCCAGTTGATCCCGCGCTAGCCCGGTCCCGGCACGCGGCGCGGAGCGCCCGGGCGGCTGCCCCGGATGCGGCGCCGCGGGCGTTTCTCGTTCGCCGACCGGGCGCTGCCGATACCCGATTTTCGGTATTGACTATTCTATATTTCAGTATCCGATATATTAAATGTATTACCACTTGAAACAGTGGAATGGTCCTGGGCGGCGGTGCTGGATCAGTTCCGGGAGCCCCGGCAATTCCACGGCGAAGCACCGTGGAATTCTCGCTTTCCACCGGTAAAGCCACGCCAACCCGTTGATTTCTCCGAATTCGACATCACTGCCCAGCATCACCTGGATCCGGTTCGGAGAAAGCACGTGCGCACCGATCAATTATGTTGGTCACATACTGGTCTTTTAGTGGTTATCCACCATGCCAGTTCGGTGACGCCCCCTTAATCTGGACATCGATTCGCAAGCTTTCCGGCGCCGTCATCCCCGAATCGTCACCTGCGTGACGACGCCGTCTCGTGAATCGACACCCGCGTCCCCTCCCAAGCGACGCTCCCGCCCGGATCACCACGGAGAAGAAAATGTCCACGAACCCCTTGTCGCGCCAGCGCAAGCTGCAGATGCTTGCCGCGCTGTCGACCGCCGTAGCGGCCACCGTCCCGATGTCGGCCGCCGCCGCCACCTGTACTGCCTGGAACGCCAGCACCGCCTATACCGCGGGCGCCGTCGTGACCGACCAGGGCGCCGTCTACACGGCCAACTGGTGGACGCAGGGCAACGAGCCCGTCAACAACAACGGCGCCACCGGCACCGGCCAGCCGTGGACCCGGACCGGCAGCTGCTCGGGCGCCCCGACGCCGCCACCGCCGGCCCCCACCCCGGCGCCGCCGGCGCCCACGCCCGCCCCGCCGGCCCCCACGCCCGCGCCGGCCCCGAGCGGCTGCACCGTGTGGAACGCGAGCACCGCCTACAACGGCGGCGCCGTCGTGTCCGACCAGGGCCTCGTCTACACCGCCAACTGGTGGACGCAGGGCAACGAACCCAAGACCAACAGCGGCCCGGTCGGCAGCGGCCAGCCGTGGACGCAGACCGGCAGCTGCACCGGCGCACCGCCGTCGCCGCCGCCCGCGCCCACGCCGCCGTCGCCCCCGCCCGCGCCGACGCCGTCGCCCAGCGGGGCGATCCCGTTCAGCCCGTACAAGGACATCACGGTCAGCATGAACTGGAACACCAACGTCATCTCGACGGCGGTGACCGGCACGCTGTCGCCGATGCTGTCGGTGACCCCGGCCAAGCTGCCGATGGTGACCTGGGCCTTCGCCACCGGCGAGTGCGGCAGCGAGAACTGGGGCGGCCTGGCGCCGGCGGCCGTCGCCGCGGCCAACGTGCAGGCCTTCGTCAGCGCCGGCAAGAAGTACATCCTGTCGACGGGCGGCGCCGCCGGCTCGTTCACCTGCGGCAGCGATGCGGGCTTCGAGACCTTCGTCAACCGCTACGCGTCGTCCAGCCTCGCGGGCGTCGACTTCGACATCGAGGCCGGCCAGAGCCAGGCCACGATCGACGCGCTGGTGGCGCGCGTCAAGGCCTCGCAGTCCAGGCACCCGGGCCTGCGCTGGAGCTTCACCATCGCCACCGAGGGCGGCAACACCGCGCAGGCGCTGGGCAGCGCCGGCATCATGGTGATGAACTCGATCCGCAACGCCGGCCTGTCCAACTACCTCGTCAACCTGATGACGATGGACTACGGCAGCGCGATCGCGGCCAACTGCACGCTGGGCTCCAACGGCAAGTGCGACATGGCGCAATCGGCCATCCAGGCAGCCATCGACCTGCACACTTACTACGGCACCCCGTATTCGCAGATCGAGCTGACGCCGATGATCGGCGGCAACGACGCGACCGACGAGATCTTCACGATCGCCAACATCGCCACGATGTCGAACTTCGTCAAGTCCAACGGCCTGGCCGGCGTGCACTTCTGGTCGCTGGACCGCGACATGGACTGCGCACCGGGCTACGCCTCGGCCACCTGCAACAGCTACGGCAGCGCGGGAACCTGGGGCTTCACCAACGGCTTCCTGAGCAACCTGGGGTACTGACCCTGGCTGGCCGGGCGCGCGCTCGAGAGCGCGTCCGGCCGAACGGCCCCCTCATCCCACTGTCCGAAGGAGCAGGACCATGTCCGATTCCCCACTCCGCGCGCCCGTGCGCCATCGCCAGATCGAACTGCTGATAGCGCTGAGCGCCGCCGTCGCCGCCACGTTCACGCTGGTCCCGACGAGCGCCGTCGCGGCCACCGTCGAATGCCAGGCCTGGGTGTCGACCATCGCCTACGTGGCGGGCGACACCGCGATCCGCAACGGCATCAGCTACAAGGCCAACTGGTGGACTCAGAACAACGACCCCGCCACCAACAACGGCGGCCCCGGCACCGGCCAGCCGTGGACGACGATCGCAAGCTGCAGCGGCACGCCGCCGCCGCCGCCGCCGCCGCCGCCGCCGCCGCCGCCGCCGCCGCCTCCGCCTC
>Ga0265324_10001916_pt1 | contig 11172 bp, 12 predicted proteins | sample 41419metaG_FD_198634 | JGI IMG/M metagenome (GOLD analysis project Ga0265324, IMG submission 198634) | Rhizosphere microbial communities from Carex aquatilis grown in University of Washington, Seatle, WA, United States - 4-14-19 metaG | ecosystem: Host-associated > Plants > Roots > Rhizosphere... | reverse complement strand
CGAATACATTTCTGTCGTCCAACCGACTGATTTATCTCGGAGCGGTGAAACCAGCGGACTATTGCCTAAAGCAGCGATTCCAATGACGGCGTGACATGGATGTGCCGCGTCGCGAATCAGGTAAAACATTTGCCGACCCGGAATCGGTGTTTGTGGAATGCTCCAGGTGAAACGAAAATACCGCCAAATCTCGTTAAGCGGGATGCCAGTAAATGAATCCTGAATGGATGCCTCGCCTTCCCCTGGCACGAGCTGGAGGTAAGGCTGGAGGGTCTTCGCCAGATGGGCAATGCGTTCTTCGCCTGTTGTCAATAATGCCGGACGTAAGCGCGTCGCGAGTTCGGCTCCATCAGCGATAAGATTTTGTATGCTTTTTCGCGAACCACGCGACGGCTTTTCCATGGTCTGGATAAACTCGCGGACGCTTGGGTCAGCAAATTGTTGCGACAAAGCAGGTGAAAGCTCTTTCCTGATAATTTCTTTCGATTCGGCAACCGCATCCCGAGACTTGTTTTTCAGCCTTGGATGAGGTGGGGACTGCAACTCAATTCCGCAGTTATCAGCGCGCACTGTCCATTTAAGCAGGCGCAAATCAGCCAAGAGCCGTGCCGAAGCATCGTAGGCATGTGTTTGCCCATTCAAAAGTTTGGAACGGTGGGCCCATGAGGATTCACGCTCAACCAACTTCCGAATGTCATCGTTATTGAGATGTGAATCGGCAAGTTGCATGGCGAACGAGTAAAGTCGTTCGCCTGCAATACCGTCGATCGTTGGTTGTATGCTGACGTTCATCCGCTATTAGGCCAAAATTATTTGCATGACGCTGCCCAGCCCTGGCAAATATGGTTGTCCAAAATAAATGTCCTAGGGCTCAAAGCCTTGCGGCGCGGCGCGATTGCTTATCATGAGCAATTGACCACGCAGTTTCAACAACCGAGTTTTTCACCGCACTTTGACGTCCGAAAAAAATCTTACGGCACCAGCGGCGGGGCCGCAACGCTTCGCCGAAGCAAAAAAGGCGTGAATTTACAGCTTGCGTGATGGGGAGGAATGAAAAATCTGACATTCTCAAATCAGAATTCAGAACAAAATCAATTAGACAGCTTAAATACATGCCCAAATGATCGCACAGAGGGTGGGACATTGGCTGTCCATGCGAATAAAAAAGAATAACTTTTTTGATTTCCGTTCGGATGTTTTTTTAGGATTTTTTAATCGTCACATAAAAACGATGAAACAATAAATCAGAAGCACATCATGAAATTTAGAAAATTCACAAAGCGGGCGTTCTTGGAGCAGATTGGGCGCAATATGCTGGGCAACCTGTTCGGCAAATTCGACGGGGATTTAACCGCGCACGGGCTGAAGCTGCCCGCCGCTGACGCGCCGGATGACATTTATTTCGCGTCGCTGTCGCGGATCACCCTGGCGCCGGATGCGCTGCCGGACAATTTGATTGAGGCGCTTTTCAAGATCGAGGAGATGGCGAACGACGAGGGCCACGACCGGCTGCTGGCGGCGGCGCAAATGGCGAAGGTGGATTTGAAGCTCGTCGAGGACACGTCGTTCGGCGACGTGGCGGTGCAGGTTTATCTGGCCAACCCTGATTTGCTGGCGGAAAAACACAACGAGCAACGACTGGTCCGCCTGCCCAAATTTGAATACCACGGCAGCGAGGCTGGGCTGGACCTCACCGGGAATTTCTCAACGCCCAGCGAAATGACCGTCGGGATGCTGACGGCGGATTTGGATGCGTGGTTCGTTAAAAACAACCGCGGCGAGCTGACGGCGCACATCGAGGTTTATCCGATTGACGGCGAGTTCTGGTTCCTGATCCGGCATGGCGATGCGTTCGCCCGCACGACAAAGTTGATGCAGCGGAAATCGGAGGTGCTCCATTTCCGGCCGGCGAAGGATGATGTCGTTGTTTATTCGCCGAAGCGGGATGAAATCCGCATTCACGCAAGCACGAAGGGTGAGCGGGAACTTTACCGCACGACGTTTGGGCTTCGCCTGTTTGGCGATGACAATTATTTCTGCAACCGGAAAACTCTGACGCTTGAACCGCTGCGCCTGCTCGGTATTGATGCGCTGGACGTGTCAGGCATCGCCGGTCTGGCCAAGATTGTTTTGCGCGAATTGGAAATCGCCTTCGACAACAAACACTATGAATCGGTGATCCGGCGGGCGGATGATTTGTTCGCGGCGGCAGCGGATGCGCCGTTTGACCGGGCCGCCATTCCGGCAGGCGGGCGTCTGGTGCGCGCGACGTTTGATGTCTATTTCACCGGCTGCAAGACGCCCCGCAAGGTGCAGGTGAAGCCGTCGAACACGCTGAAGCTGGGCCGCCATTGCGATGCCCGCATGGTGCACGAATGGCTGAGCGAAATGGGCTTCCGAACCTTTCGGTCGGGCACCAACGGGACCAGTGATTTGAACGGAAACAATCGTGGAGGCATCACGCATGTCAAACCCATGGCGCTGTCTTGAGACGCTTGCCGCCGGTTATCAGCTCAACACTTCACTGGCGGCCGTGCCGGCGAAGTGGCGCGAGTTGGCAAACGGGCATTACGAAGCGATGCACAAGGCTTTCCTACGCACAACGGACCAGTTGGCTTTTTCTTATCCCTGCCCGCAGGAATGCGGCTGCGCCCATGAAATTATCCGGCACGACAGCGGCCGGATCGTGGCCGTCTGCCGCTGCGAGCCGTGGAATTGCGATGACATTCCCCTGACGCCAGCCGATACGGTGCTGGTAGAATTGAACTGGCAGAAACTCGGGCGGGCCATCGCGTCCGCCCTGGACTGCGACGGTGCAGGTTGCGCTTCCCTTTGTGCCGGGACGAGCCAGATTGCGACATTCGGCGGCGCCGATTTGCCGGTGGTGCTGACCATCCAGCAGGACCGCGCCGGTTTTGCCAGCGTGGTGGCGCAACTGGTGGCGGCGTTGAAGGAGCGTTTCATCCTGCTCGCGCCGACGGGCCGGTTTTATGACGCGCAATCGCAGTCGTTGCTCAAGGCAGCGCGGGCCGGCTTTTTCAGCCTGGAGGCGAACCTTGCCCTGGCATCCTCTGGCCGGCTGATTGCGGCGAAGCAGGCCGGTGAATTGTTTGCGCCGTTCCTGCCGGAACAAACCGGCAGCTTGAAAGAATCCGAATCCAAGCTGGTTTTCCGATTGTTCGGCGAATTGATGTCCCTGGGCACCCACCTGACGGCTCCGCCCGCGCAGGTTTTCGACTTGATGGTGCTCAAAAAATTGAACCATGCCGAAACGGCCGCGGAATGCGGCTGTGTGCCGTCGCTGGTCACGCGGCGGGTGGCGATGATTGAAAGGCATTTCCGCATGACCATTGAAAAGCTGCGCGATTTTGCCTCCGACCTTAAGGAGCGGCAAACGACCGTCAAGGCGGACAAGTATGCCAAAAAGAAGCATGGCAGCCCCCAGGTTGACGCCAAAGAGCCGGACGATGACCCCGACGATGATTCCCCTCCGCCCGAAGAGTATCGCTACGAATCAGGCAGCCCAAATTACTGATCCGTGAACTGTTTGTGAACTGTTCACAAGCGTAAAGCGCCCGTAAACACGGGCGCTTTTTCATTTCCCCCATTCGGTTTGTGAACTCGCCCCACTTTTTAAGCACTCATCGCATAACGCGGTGGCAGTTGCCGAAAAAAAGTGAAGACGAAGACAATCAAATGCGCGACCAGCCGAGATTCGGCATCCCATTTCTCCCAGCCGACTGGCGATGGCCATGACGTGATGCTCAACAAGGAGGAACTGGCCGCGAAACTCAAGGTGGCGGTTCGCACGATCGAGAACTGGCAGCACGAGGGTTACCTGCCGTTCATCAAAGTGGCCAACGTCGTGATGTTCTATTGGCCGACGGTCCTCGCCCATCTTCAAACCCACTTCTCGGTCAGCCCGCGTGGCGTCGTCAGCCCGCTAAACAAATTTTGAAATATGAACTCCAGAAACAAAGGCAAGGTCGGCGAGCGCGAATTTGCATCTCTCTTACGCGAACACGGTTTTGACGCGCGGCGCGGTCAGCAGTTTTCCGGTTCGCCAGATTCTCCCGACGTGGTCAGCGACGCGCTGGAGTGGCTGCACGTCGAGGTGAAGCGGGTTCAAAACCTGAATCTCACCGATGCCTGCGTCCAGGCCGAAGGTGATTGCGGCGGCAAGCCGTGGATTGTGGCGCATCGCCGCAATCACGCGCCGTGGCTGATCACGATGCGTTCCGAAACCTTCTTCAATTTCCTTCGCGGGGAGCTTCCGCTCCAGGGCACTGCGCCGGTGGCGCCGCGTTCCGAACGCGAAGAACAACACAACAACAACCAAGAAACTGAAAGTAAAAAAGTATGAACAACCTCACATTAACCTGCAAAGACAACGGCGATTTCAAGCCGCATCCCGAAGGCATCCACCCCGCCGTTTGCGTGGATGTCATGGATCTCGGTCTCGTCGAGACCGATTTCCAGGGCGTGAAGAAAATGGTCAACAAGGTGAAGATCACCTTCGAGTCGGAAGCGAAAACCGAGGACGGCAAACCCTGCACGGTGTTTCGCAGCTTCAGCGCCTCGCTGCACCCGAAGTCGAACCTCTCGACGTTCCTGAGCAAGTGGCGCGGTCGTCCGGTCGCGCCGGGCGAATCCATCAACCTCCAGCAACTCATCGGCGCAAGCTGCACGCTGGTCATCAGTCATCAGAAAAATCTGGCCGGTAAAACCTACGCCAGCATTGACGCGGTGAGCAAGCCGACCAAGAAGGTGACGCCCAGCGGCACCTACGATCCGGCGGCGGCTCGTCAGCGTTACGCCGATTGGAAAGCCAAACAGGTGGCAGGTCCTTCCGGACTGGCACCAGCGCCTGCACCCACTGCGGCTGCGTCGGCGGCTCCGGCTCCCGTCAAAAGCGGTGCGGCGACACCGCCGCCGGCTGACTTCGATCCCGAAGTCGGTTTCTAAACCTCATCCCGTCTCCCTCCGCCCGGCGGAGGGAGCGGGAGAACCTTTCGACATCATTCCATGAAAAATTTGAAATTGCTGAATAGGAAAACGGCCGAGGCGGCGGGTTATCGTCCCCTGACCATCGGTTATCTACTGCCGCAGGAGCGTCCCATGCTCGACAACATTCTGGCGGATATGCGGCGCGGGAACATCAAGCATTGCCTCGTGAAATCGAAAGGCGGTGCTGCGGTCTGGCGCGGTGGCATCGCCACCGGCCAACACCTCACCCCGGCCCTCTCCCCAAAGCGGAGAGGGAGAAAAATGAGCCGACTCACGTCGGCTGCTACAAAAACCGGACGCCGCAGCGCGGCATCCCTACCTAAGAAAGGAAAACGCTCATGAAATTATTCGCACCTGACTCGGCCCATTGGTATCAGCGCGACGGGTCGCCGTTGCACACGGTTCTTTCGGCCAAAGGCGAGCCGCGCCCAACTACGTTGCGCGACGCCCGCAAGCTCGGCCTGCTGCCGAGCGTCACCAACATCCTTGGCGTCATCGCCAAACCGGGGCTCACGTCCTGGTTGCAGGAACAGGCCGTGCTGGCGGCGCTCACGCTGCCACGCATCGAAGGCGAAAGTGAAGATGCTTTTGCCCGGCGCGTGGTGGAGGACTCGCTGACGACGCGCGATGGCGCGGCGGATTTCGGCACGGCGTTTCACCACGGCGCGGAGCTGGTCGCCAAGTCACTGGAGGTTGACCGCGCCGATTTGCTGTCGTCCTGGCTCCTGCTGTATCGCGATTGGTTTCAGGCGAACTGCGTCCGCGTGCTCTGGACGGAACAGCGCGCGGTTTCATCGCTGTTCGGCTACGCCGGCACGGCGGATTTGCTGATCGAACATCAGGCTCACGGGCTGTGCCTCGTGGATCTGAAAACGATGAAGGTGAATCCCAAATACCGGATCAAGCCGTATTCGACCTGGTGCTATCAGCTCGCGGCGTATCGGGCCGCGCTGGGCGTCCGCGCCACCTGCCTGAATCTCATCGTCAATTCGGTCACGCCGGAAATGCCGGTGGAACACGTCTGGTCCGAGCCGGAAATGGAATCCGGCCTGCGGGCGTTCATGGCGGCGCGCGAGCTGTGGAACATCGAGAACGATTACGACCCCGCCCAAACCGTGGTGGATGTCGAATCGCAAACGCTGAAAAGCTGAAACCTGAAATCGGATGGGACAGAAAACGGAAAGAAAAAACAGCTGATGTGGGCGCATCTACTAACTGACGGTCTAACGGACGATCGGTCAACTGAACTGTTACGGACTGTTCTAACACTGACGGTTCTATCACGGAAACGATCAACTATCACTCGCGCCCACATCAGCTGCCGAAAAATTATCAAAAGTTTTCTGATCGTCAAGCGCGACCGTGAAAAATTTTAAAAACATATCCGAAAGGAAAATTATGAATCGCAAACTGGACAGACTGTGGTTCCGCGCCCTGGGTGTCATCCATCGCTGGACGATTCGGCAGGCCTGCGCGCATTGCCAGCGGGAAAAGCAGCGCCGCTTCGAGCGGTTGATGGCGTCGAGCCGCAACCATCTGAACTGAATCATGGACGTCGCCCTCAATCCCGAAACCAGCCGGCTGCCGGTGCAGGTGGTGGAACATCTGCACCGGTTGGTCGGCGGCGATGCGCGCGTGGAAAAAATGGTGCTGGATTACATCGCGTTTCGCTGGGGCGCGAAAAACCTTTTTTACATCCCGCCGAAGGCCGCGAGCGAAATCATCCGCCGACCGGCGGACTTCCTGACGGCGGCAAAAAATCACGCTGAACCTGAACTGCAGTTTTAATTTATGGGACGCAAACAAAAACACGGCTGGCGTCTGTTTATCTGCCTGAAATGTGGCTATCGCTGGTGGATCCACTCGAAAAATCCCAACTACGGCAAGCAGCCATGCAAGCGCTGCGGCACCACCAAGGTGGAGAATCGCGGTTTTGATGACACGCCATGACTGATCCAAAACAAATTGCCGCCGGCATTGTCGGCGCGGTGGACTGGCAGACAGAAGTTTCCGGCTTCTGTCGCTGTCCCGGCGAGTCGTTGCACACGCACAAGACCGGCAAGAAGGATTGCCGCGTCAACGTGGACGGTGCGCCGACGATTTATTGTTTTCATTCGTCGTGCGCGCCGGCGGTGGCCTCGGCCAACCGCAACCTACGGCTGGCCATTGGTCAAAGCCCGTGGGAGCTAAAATTACCGGGGGGAGCCATTTTGCGAAGCGGCGATGTTTTGCAGCCGAGCGGCACGGTGCTGCCGCGCGAGGTCGTCCAGGCCCGCGCTCGCGCCGAAGGGCGCGACGCGGGCGAGCAGTTGGCGCTGGAAACTTTGAAGGTCGTTGCGGATCGCTTCAAGCCGGAGTTGTTTGAAAAATTTCGGTGGCCGTTCGCGCAGATTGTCGCGGATTCGCCGCTGCTGGTTTCCGAGCGTGACGCGGATGAGCAATTCCGCACCTGGCTGCGGTTGTGGCCGGCGCATTGCCATGTGTGGATCGGCAACGTTTATTCCTCGGGTCGCCTGGAGCATCGCACGCATTTCCGGCCGGTGGCGGAGTGGTATCAGATCGGGCCCGTCATGGGCAATTTCACCTGCGGTTCTGCGTTCAAGCCGGGTTCTTTCCAGCGCAGCAACGCCAACTGCGACGGCACGCGCTTCATGGTAATCGAATCCGACACGCTGCCAAAAGATGAAGTCGGCGCCATCTTCGCGTATCTGAACCAGCGGCTGCATTTCAACCTGCACGCCATCATTGATACCGCCGGCAAGTCCTTGCACGGCTGGTTTGATGCGCCGCGCGACCGGCAAATTGAAATGCGGCTCAAGTCGGTGCTGACCGTGTTCGGCTGCGACCCGAAACTTTTCACCTTTTCCCAGCCCGTGCGTGTGCCCGGTGCTTTTCGGGATGGGCGGCTGCAACGGATTGTCTGGCTGGCTCGATAAATTGAAACTATGACAACACTCACCAGTGGAAAAAGAATAACGGTCATCAAAGATGCGCCTCCGGGAAAAAAGTGCTGCGACTGCGGACGTCCGGCCTGGCATATCTACCGACCGCGCTATCTCTCCAGGGGGTATTATTGCATTTTGTGTCTGCTCTACCACGCCCACGGCGGACCCTACCGGATCGGTTTACTGAAATGGTCTCATCCCGACGATCCCAACGATAAACCTAGATACGTAAGATTTAACGCGAAACATTTGGAGGCAATCCATGGAAATTAAAACCTTTTCACCGCTCGACCAGGTTGACCCTGCCGTGGACTTGGGCGCAATTCAGGATGATTTGGCGGACTGGCATTACATCGAGGACATCGCCACCCATCCGCATCCGAAACCGACTGAATTGATTGCCGGCATCCTGCATCAAGGCTGCAAGATGATCCTCGGCGGCACGTCCAAGTCGAACAAGTCTTGGTGCCTGCTCGACATGGCGATGTCGGTCGCCAGCGGTCAGGATTGGTGGGGCCGGCGCTGTATCAAAGCGCCAGTCATCTACATCAATCTGGAGCTGCAGCCGTGGGCGATTGATGAACGGCTCGCCCTGCTCTGCCATGCGCGGCCGGAATGCAAGTTCACCCCAAAGACGCTCGCCATCTGGAATCTGCGGGGCAAAAACGCGGATATGACGCTGCTACGGCCGCGGCTGGAAAAGAAACTGGCCGGCAGCCAGTTTGGTTTGATCATCATTGATCCCGCTTACAAGGTGCTCGGTTCGCGCGACGAAAACGCCAACGGCGACATCGCCGGGCTGATGAATGAGTTTGAATCGCTGGCGCAGGCCACCGGGGCCGCCGTGGTGATCGCGCACCATTTCGCCAAAGGCGACAGCACCGCCAAGTCCGCCATGGATCGCATGAGCGGTGCCGGGGCCTGGGCGCGTGACCCGGACACCATCATGGTTTTGACGCCACATGAGGAGCCGGACTGTTTCACCGTCTCCAGCATCGTCCGCAACCTGCCGCAACTGCCGGACTTTGTCGTCTCGCTCGACTTCCCGTTGATGAAGGTCGCCAGTGACCTGAACCCGGATGCGCTCCGCCGGCCCCAGTCGAAAAACAAGGTGTGTTCCGACAAGGAATTCATGGACGCCATCATCACCGGCGAGGGCAAAACCTTCGGCCTAATCACCGAAGACGCCAAATCCTGCCTGAAAATGAGCGTCCGGACGGCGGCAACCTATCTGAAACGGCTCACAGAGAAGGGTTTAATCAAAAACTCGGGTGGCCTGTATTGGGCCGGAACCGAGTGAACTGCAACACTGCAACATCCCTTAAATGAATATGCAGCATGAAACCGGACAGGCAGAGAGGAAGGGACAACCCTCCTTGGGGTCGGGTTGCCCTTCCCTCCCTGCCGTTAGCACAACAGTTGAAAGGAAATTTATGAACACGATGGAACAAACAGACCGGTCTGGTCAGATCACCCTGGCGCTCCCCTTCGAAAAACAGGAACGGGAAAGTGACAAGGCATTCGCCGCCTTCAGCCTTTATCTGAGTCTCGGTCCGCAAAGGTCACTGGAGGCCGTGGCGACCAAGCTCGGCAAAAGCAAGACGCTGATGGAACGTTGGTGCAAACGCCATGCCTGGGTTGCCCGCGTCCAAGCGCAAAGCGAATACCTCGCCGGACTGGAGCGCGAAGCCACCGGTGGATTGGTTCGCGCCAAAGCCAATGAGTGGCTGGCGCGACAACAGAAATTGCGCGAAGCGGAATGGGACATGCACGAGCAGTGCATTGCTGCCGCCCGCCGTGGATTGGCCGCCTTCATGGAGCGCGAGAAAATTTACGCCAACCTCGCCGACATCGCCCGCATGGTCGAGGTGGCCAGTAAGATGGGGCGGCTCGCTTCCGGCATGGCGACCGACAAGACCGAAGTGACCGGCGATGACGGCGGCGCCATTAAGGTGGAGTTCGCCCTGGCGCTCAAGAAAGTTTACGGCCAGCCGGAGGCTGGACGGACACCCGAATCGGCCATCATTGACGTCGAGGCCGTGCCGGTGGATCCCGCGAAGAATTAACCGAAAAAGTTTTTACCTATGACAAATCAAATTCAGGGACTGGCCAGCTTGGCCGAAATTGAAAATTATCTGATGGCGGCTCGCGCGGCGGGCTGCCCGGAGGATCAGATGGAAAACTTTTTGCGCGCGGAAATCCTGCTGCAGCCGCGCCAGATGGCGGCGTCCGCCGCCGCACGGCGCTGCGATCTGCCGGACGGGCCGACAGCCATCGGCTACGGCGGCGCGCGCGGTGGCGGCAAATCGCACTGGCTGCTCGCTCAGATGGGTGCGGATGATTGCCAGCGCGTGCCGGGGCTGAAATGCCTACTGCTGCGGAAGGTCGGCAAGGCGAACATGGAACATTTCGAGGACCTGCGAAAGCGGCTGTTCCATAGCTTGAAACATGATTTCGCCGCGTATCGCGGCGTGCTGACGTTCGCGAATGGTTCCCGCATCATCGCCGGCCATTTTCAGGCGGAGAAGGATATTGATGCCTATCTCGGCCTGGAATACGACGTCATCGGCATTGAGGAGGCCACGACCCTGACGGCCCGGAAATTTCAGGACATTTCAACCTGCTGCCGCACATCGAAACCGAACTGGCGTCCGCGCATTTATTCGACCACGAATCCCGGCGGCGTCGGGCATTCGTGGTATCGGTCGAAGTTCGTGGTGGCAGCGCCACCTGGCAATAGTTCAAAGCAGCCGGCTACAGTCTTCGTCCCGGCGCGAGTGGACGACAACCAGTTCAACAACCCGGAATACCGCAAGGTGCTGGAAGGTCTGACGGGCTGGCAGAAACGGGCATGGCTGGAAGGCGATTGGGACATCGCCGCCGGCCAGTTCTTCACGACGTTCCGGCGCGACATCCATGTGATTGACGATTTTGACGACACGCGGGCGCGGGAATGGTTTGTGGCGTTGGATTATGGCTTCGCGCATTACACCGTGGCGTTGCTCGGCTGCACCGATGGCGACGGGAACACCTTCATCGTGGATGAACACGCCGAGCGGCTTTGGCTGCCGCAACGACATGCGACGGCGATCCGCGCGATGGTCGGCCGGCATCGCATTGCGGTGCCGCAACGCTGGCGCACCGAGCAACCCGAGACGCGGCCATTGGAATTGGGCGACTTGAAACGGTTCGTGGCCGGCGCCGATGTGTTCTCCCGGCA
>Ga0265324_10001914_pt1 | contig 11176 bp, 8 predicted proteins | sample 41419metaG_FD_198634 | JGI IMG/M metagenome (GOLD analysis project Ga0265324, IMG submission 198634) | Rhizosphere microbial communities from Carex aquatilis grown in University of Washington, Seatle, WA, United States - 4-14-19 metaG | ecosystem: Host-associated > Plants > Roots > Rhizosphere >... | reverse complement strand
GGGCGCTGAACCCAGACGGGTTTCAATCCACGCTCGGCCACGAGGGGCCGAGCGACTCTCGGTGCTGCTGGCAGTACCCGAGCCGGGTGTTTCAATCCACGCTCGGCCACGAGGGGCCGAGCGACAATATCTCGTCTCCACGCTCAGTGGTCTGAACCTGTTTCAATCCACGCTCGGCCACGAGGGGCCGAGCGACACTAACGATTCGTATTTGCCCACGAAAGAGCATGTTTCAATCCACGCTCGGCCACGAGGGGCCGAGCGACTTCGGATCGTCGCCGATGCTTTCGAGGCATCCCGTTTCAATCCACGCTCGGCCACGAGGGGCCGAGCGACGCACCCAGTGATAACACAATAGATTCAGCATGAATAGGCCCGCTTGGGCGCGACGGGCCTTCGCTGCGGACAATTGCGCTACTGTCGCATGTGGCGCCACGATTGTACTCTTCGGTTTTCACAGAACAATCTTCTGCGCGCGGAGGATTCTGGGAACGCATGTCTACTCCACCTTCGCGCGAGTCAGAAGATGAGCGGATCGTCGAAATCAACACTCGGTTTGATGCCATGGTGCTCAGCACGTCCGAGGTCATCCTTTCCAAGGAAGTAGAAGCGAAGGCTGTCTTCATCGGCGTCGAAAAGGCTTAGGAGCTTACCTCGTAGCTCCACCCAAAGAGCGTCGGGCATGCTGCACTCGAACACGGAGAACTGCACGCGCTGGCCGTAGCTCTCGCAGGCCTTGGCGATGCGACGTAGGCGACGGCGTCCTTCTTTGCTCTCGGTCGAAACATCGTAGGTGACCAGGACGACCATCAGCTTATCTCAACCCGCCGGATGGAACGGCGGAAATGTGTCCAGGTCTCCTCGAAGCGTACGCGCCAGTAGCCGTGCTTCGATATTCGGAACAAGTCCCCAGGCGATCTCGTCCCCAAGCAGCGGATGAACGATGGTCGTCGCTTTTCGCTCCTGATGCGTTTTGATGACCAACTTGCGTGCCTCATCGGTCAGCTCGACGGCTCCGCTTTCTGTCCGGCGGAAGTCACTTGATCGAAGTTGCTGATTGTTGATCAAGGTCAACACCAATCGGTCTGCCACCAAGGGTCGTAGATGTTCCATCAGGTCGAGTGCCAAGCCAGGCCGCCCAGGCCTGAACGCGTGCAGAAATCCTAACGCGGGATCGAGGCCATTGGCCTGCAGTGCCGAGAGGCAGTCGTTCATCAGTAGCGCATACGCAAACGACAGCAGGCAATTGATCGGGTCGCGCGGCGGACGGCGCTGGCGTGACGTCCACCGAAAATCGTCGTTTTGCTGGCGAATCAGGTCGCCGAAGACCCCGAAATAGCCAGCCGCGGCCTCACCCTCGCAGCCGCGCACTTGATCGTGAGTATCCATGTGCTGCAAGTCGCTCATGCGCAAGGCGCGAGCTGCATCGCTTAGACGCACGGCTGTGTCTCCCTCTGCCTCGCGAGCGGCACGCTGGAGTACGTGGCGTTGATTCGCAATCTTGCCTTGGACGATGCTCTTGGCGATAGCCAGGCTGCGTCCGACATCCAGGTGGCACTGAGTTTGGTTCAAACGCAGAAGGGCGCCGTTCTGAGTTGTCCCCTCGACGCGCCCGCGGAATCGCCCATGCTCGCTGAGAAATGCGATGCCGACACCACGCTCGAGGCACAGCGACATCAACTCGGGGCTGACGTAAACGTGTCCGAGGCAAACGATGGATTCGAGGTGGTGAACGGGAACCCGCAGCTTCTGAACGCGATCGACCCGGACCGATACCGTTTCCCCCTCCTTAAATAGGGCCGTTTCGGCGGTCGTCACGTAGAGCGTGTTTAGAAGAACCGCCATGGTCATAGCTCGCGCATGTATGCGGAAAGCCGTCCCCGAGACGGCAGCGAAGGCATGCACTGCTTTCGCAGGCTGCAGCGCTCACACTTCTTGCCCGGCTCCGGATCGGGCGTGTGTCCAGACACGACCATTGCTGCTATCGCACCGACAACATCTTCGGTTGCCTTGCGCAGGCTCTCGTCGAACGGAACCTCTCGCCGCCTGCGCGAAGCCCCAAAGTACAGCGCACCTGCCGGAACAGAAACGCCGAGCATCTCCTCCAGGCAAAGCCCTTGCGCGCATAGCTGCAATTCCGCGTGACGGAAGTCGTTACGGACGCTCCGCTTGTACTCCACCGGGAATGGTCTACCCGGCGACTTGTACGCCGGATCGGAAAAGAAGACGACCATGTCCGCTCTTCCCGACAAGCCCAAACGCTCGCACTTGAGCGGCAGCGCCCGAGCCTTCTTCATTCCCGGCCGTTGTTCGAGGCCAGGCAAGTCCACCTGCTCGTGCATCTGCTTACCCTGGGCGGTCAACACATTCTCTGCCCAGAGCCCCTCAAGATGGATCAGTCCACACTGGCGCCGGCAGAAGCTCCAGTGCTCGATCGCCGAGATCGCGACGAGGCGTTCGTCGTCGTCCACGAGCGGCGGGTTTCCTAGACGAGCGTTTGCACCGTCACGCCGGTCGGCAGGTTCGTATCGTTCAGGCCGACCACGTAGTCACTGAATGAACGTGGCGCTTCGACGCCGTCCTTGCGCTTGACGGAGATGCGGTCGAACAGGTCGGCGGCCTGGGCATTACCGAGGGGCGACTCGTGCTGAAACACGATGAGCTTTCGGGTCGTCATCATTCCACGTGCCGCTGAGCGGTCGTTTTCGAACATATTCTTGAGCGCGTCCCAGAGAACGCGAAGGTCGTCATCGCTGAAGCCGGTCTGGTTCGCAAAGGAAGGCGATACAAAACCGCGACAGATGTAGAGCCCGTAAGGGATAGTCGCCTTTCGCCCCATCGTACGATTGTCGCCGCTCTGCTTCTCGGCCTCTTCCTCGGTGGCCACAGCCATGCGGGTGATGCTGTGTTCCAGTTGAACGATAGGGTCGACCGAACGGCTAAAGGTTAGTTGAACTGGCCCGCGGACCTGACCAGCATTCGCACCCGTGGACATCACGGCACCGAACGTTCGGACGTCGTAATACGTTTCGCACATCTTCTTGCGTGCTTGGTCCACTTCCGAGCCCTGACCAACGCCCTTTTCCTTTCGTTTGTCGCCGTCGTCGACATTCTTGGGTTTGGCCTCCAGATCAATCTTGGCACTCTCATAGGCCTGGACGATCAGTCGATTCAAGACGGCCTTCTCTTTGACGAAAATATCGAATCCTTTTGAACAATTCTTGCTCAGCAGAACATGGTTCCGGACCTTGCGCTTTAGGCAAACGTCCGTGACCAGGCCGTGCCCAGTCTCGGGGTCAATGCGTGGCAAGTTGCCGGCGTCAGGATCACCGTTTGGGTTGCCATCCTGAACGTCAAAGACTAGAGCGAAATCGAATCGGTGCTGAAGCGACATGGTGACCTCAAGCTGTTGGTGGGTTGGCGTTTTCGGTGTTCTCTGTCTTGGTCTTGGTAAAGAAAGCCTGGCGCTGATGGTGAAACCCGAGGGCGAAGAGACCCTGGCGCTCCAGGTTCATTGTCCTCGGAAAGCCGTGGATATCCCCCAAGGATTCTTGCAGCAGCTTTTCTCGAAGCACAGCGAGTCCGGCCTTCTCCTTGCGGAGCTTTGCGAAGTGATGTTGGCTCCGACGGATGAGGGTCGGGAAGACGGCCCCTGGGGTACTGCTGGCAGACCCGTAGTAGCGGTCGACGAGGGTGGCATTCACGCTTCCCAGGGCGTCCTGCTGCACATGATCGAGGATGGCCAGGATGCGCCCTAGCAAGTAGGCCGGTTGACGATTGCTGAGATCGAGTGACACGGTTGGTACCTCCCTTGATGATCGGTTGCGAATCAGGCTGGCCCGAATCAGGCTGCAGCGGGCAGCAAAGCCTCTGCCGACAGGGCCTTCAACTCTTGTCCTGCGCACGGCAGCTTCGAGCACGGATCGAGGAAACGGACGGCCAGATAGCGCGGCCAAATACACCTCCACGCCAAGTCGTGGTGGCAGTCGCTTTGTTTCCCCGAGGGCGGCGAGAGAGGCCAGAAGAGCAGGTAGTGGATAGGTCCCCGGTGTCTCTTCGTAAGGGCGGACAATGCTGGCGTCATCAAGATACTGTTGGATATTCCGAGCGACATCCATCGTCGTCGTTGCCAGAAACGAACGCACCACCGCTCTTCCCTGTGCACCGCTAAGTATCAGCGTGAAGAACTCGTCCGGGTCTTCGAGCGCCGGTTTGCGGCCCTTGTAGGGAGCCAACAGGAGACTTCGGATCGAGTCGGGGTTGTCGCTCAGCGCGAGCAACCACGATAGTTCGCGCGGCTCTTTGGCCCAGAAGACCGCAATGGTGTCGTTGGCAAGAAGCAGGTTCTGCCGTTGTAGAGCGGCACCGTCTTGGCCTTGGGGTCTATTGGAAAGCAGTCTGTTCAGAGCCGCAGCGTAGGCCTCGGCGGCGTCTTGTCCGATGGGCGCGTTTTCGTTGCGAACCAGGCCGTACGACTCGAACGCGTCCGAGTTGAAGCTGACCAAGGGCACGCCGGAGGACGTTGCGCCAGGGACCCCTTTCAAGAAGGTGTGGCGTTCGGCCTTTGTTCCCGTCGCTCCCGTAACGAGACAGCGGACAGCGACGCCCTCCTTCTTTTGCGTACTTCGAAACTGACGCCAATGCTTCTCAACCAATGGAAACAGATGCAGCGGGGTCATGCCCTCGGGGGTGTAGATCACGTAGATCGGCTTCGAAATGACAAGCTGCTTGTCCCTGTTCGATGCAGCCGCGCCGTACGCAGTCAGAAGCGACTCGTGTCGTTCCTTCTCGGGCAAATCAAGGAATGCGAGGAGTGCGTCTAATGCCCGTCGTTCGGTCGAGCCCCGCGGCATAGCGTCCCGGATGGCGGCGCTGCGGTCCCGGAATCGTTGGCATTCGGCGCGGGTGCGTGAAATCGGTGCCTTTCTGGAGGCATCGAGTCCGAAGAGAAATGAGGCCTTGTCTGCAAGGAACAGGGCTGGCGCTTTGGTCCCAGAACGGCCCGGTTCGCGGGCGACACGGAGGCGCGGGAGATCTATTCGCGTCTTCTTCCCTTCCTGGACCTCTGTGGCCACCAACAGAAGCTTGGCATTTTTACCTGCCTCTCCAAGGCTGAGGCAGTAGGCCACCTCCGTGGCAACGAAGTCGGGGTCGTCAACGAGGTGCTCTGCCTGCGCGAGATCATAGAGCGCCCTGAGGATCATGGTGCCTCCGCTTCAAACCGCGGCACATCCATGACTCCGTCCATGAGGCGTGCCTCGAAAAAGCGGGCCTTGTTTGCGGGGCCGAACTCGATGTCGTGCAAGATGAGACCCAGGGGCCGAATACCCTTGAGGCTCTGATCAGCCGCAGGCAGAAGATCGGGCGCGGGCGTGACGATGGCCTCGAACTCCCGACACCCCAGGTAGGGCTGGTGAAAATGCTGACCCTTTTCGAGACGTCGCTGGAACATCTCCGCGAACTTGGTGGTGTTATCTGCAGGTCCAGCCTTCTCGGTCATTTCGAAGTGCGTCTCGATGATGTAGTCGACATCGGCAAGGTACAGAGTGTTGCGCTGGGCCCGGTCTTCGTCGGCGCAATAGGTCGCGTGCTCGCCCCGTTCAGAAAGGCGCCCGTTGACTTCGTTGCGCCGGAGTTGACCGAACTTGATCGCGTTGAGGACGCGGATGCGCTCGATGTGCCAGCGAATCGCTGGCTTCCAGAGAATTGCTTCGAGCACTCCTCGCGCTGCGGACGGGGTCATAACCTCGTAGCTCACGCGTTCGACTTTCAGCTCGGGCCGGGTGAAGCACGCCATCGGGCCGCGGGCTCGTACGCGAAAGGTAGGTGATCGTTCGGGCATGTTTCCTCCTCAAAGGATGAGGGCTGTGGACGCGTCTGCGGCTGTACGTAGGCCAAGACTCTTGTCGTAGTGAAGGTCGGAACAAAGGGCCCAGAGCCCGGGGTGAATCTCTTCGACCGCACCCTCGGCTTGGAGGCTCTGGAACTGGTTGGGATAGACCGAGACGCCGTAGCGCTGGAGAGCGCGGAGGCGTTCTCGTGATGGGCCAGCGAACCGAAGGACGTGCAGAGCGTCTTTGGACCTGGAGTCAAGCGGGACGAAGACGGTGTTGCTGGCCTGCTCGATCATTCTGAAGGTTTCCGCGGTTTCTTGGAAACGAAGGCCGGCCCGCATGGGTTGTATCCGGTGCAGGTCGAGATCACGGTGTGAATAGAGCCGATCGAAATAGTCCCTGAAGGTCTCCGGTACGAAGATGTCCAGCTCGGGCGTGCCGGCGAGCATGCTTTGGGCGACGTCCTGATGCAGACGGAGGGACTTGGGTGGCTGCGTTGGTGCCCGGTAGACGAAGAAATGCCCCGTTGGCAGAGAGCCTTCCCGGTTGCACCGGCCAGCGCTCTGCGCGAGCGATTCGAGCCCAGCCATCGCACGGAAGACCACGGGAAAATCGATATCGACTCCGGCCTCGACCACCTGGGTGGAAACCAGGCGGCACCTTCTGCCGGCCCTAAGGCGTTCTTTTACGGTTTTCAGGACCTGTGACCGATGTTCAGGACACATGGCCGCGCTCAGGTGAAAGGCCTCGCCATCCAGGCGGGAGACTGCCTGCCACAGGGCCTGTGCATCTTTCTTCAGATGGGTGATTACGAGAACCTGATCGTGCTCGCTTAGATCTTCAGCAAGGGACTGCCAGAAATCGTCCGCCCGCTCCGTCCGCGCCACTTCCAAGTCCGTTGGCCAATGGACTTCCACTCGGCGCAAGCCTTCCCAAAGGCGGGTAGCCAAGTCTCGCGGAACAATCTCTCGCGGGACTGTAGTCAGCCCAGGAAATTGGCGAGCCCCGAGGTCCCGCCGATGGAGGGCCGGCTGGGTCGCGGTCATCAGCAGCACGGTGACGCCGTAGTGGTTAACGAGCTCGTCGAGGACATCCAAGATCGGCGCTAGAAGGCTCGCCGGTAGACTCTGGACCTCGTCGAGAACCAGCACGGAATCGATCAAGTTGTGCAGCTTGCGGCAGGCCCCAGGACGGTTGGCGAACAGACTCTCGAAGAGTTGGACCTGGGTCGTAACGATCAGGGGTGCGTCCCAGTTCTCGGCGGCGACGCGACCGACGGCCGTCGCCTTGTCCTGGTCGACTGCGCTGTGATGTTCGAGGACGACCTCGGATCCGAGGTCTGCGAACACCTCTCGCATGACCCCGCACGTCTGCTCGATGATACTCGTGAAGGGCAGAGCGAAGACTACACGGCGCAGTTTGTGGGCGGCGGCGTGGCCAAGCGCAAACGTCAGGCCGGCGAGCGTCTTTCCGCCTCCGGTAGGAACGGTGAGGCTGAACGAGCCACGAGGTTCGGCGGCCGCGGTCACGCAGGCTGCTCGCACTTCGCTGCGCAGGCAATTGACCGGCGTGGGGCGAGCCGACATTTGCTTGTTGGCCATGAACGCGTCAAGCGCGTGCAGATATTCCGTCACATTCGGCCATCCGACAGAACGCGCAGATTGCTTTGCTTTAGCGTCATCGCCGCCCGCGCGGCTGAAGTAGTTCTCGGTATCCAGGAAGTCGGCGTCGGTGAGGGCGGAGAAGAGCATGCGGACGAACAGCTCAAGGCTTCTGCTACCCTTTTCTGCGGAACAGGAGGATTGAAGCCATGACGGCAAGATCGGGTTCACGAGATCGGTGGCGTCGCTTCCGGCAGACGCGGCAACGACGGCGTAGCGTTTCTGTTCTTCGGAGTCTTTAAGACGTTCTCGAAGACGCTCCCGATCGGGTATCCCGCCGTGATGACCGGCGATCGCGAACGCGAGCGAACACCCCAAGCGCTGTCCGAGCTTTTCCACCGCATGTAGCGCCCCGGTGGCGCTGTGAGGTGGTCCGTGGCGCCGCTTTCCCTCGGCTTCTTCAACGTGAGCTTCGGTAGCCGCTTCGCCCGCGGCGCGAATGAACGCTTGCCAATCGGGCGCAGCCTTACCCATATCGTGCCAAATGCCTGCCAGTCGCCCCCATTGGGCATCCATCACGGTGCTGGTAAAGAGGGCCGTCATCCGTGAAACCGCTTCCGAATGGTCGACCAGCAAATGCCAGGGGCGCTCAGACTCTTGCGGGGCATGGGCCGCCAACTCGTGTGAGCCCAAATGTGATTCTTCTTTCGCCATCCCAACCACCCTACGCTCGCCTTTTGTCAGATCGGGTCCAACGATCGTTCTTCGCTCCCCGATACCTCTCCGCTCCCTCGCGCAGCTTCTTCGCAACGCTGGTCGCGAGCGCCTTGGGCTCCAGAACCCTTGCCGACGGGCCGTAGCTCAGCACCCAGCGCTCGACTTCGGCTAGGCCGGCGACTTCGCCACCGAGGATCACGCCGCCGTCGGCTGGTTCAATCTCTTGTTCCGGCAGCCAGGTGCGCTCGCGGATTTCTTCGGCGACTGAATTGCTGAAGAAGATGTGGATCTTCTCGACGTGTTCGCTTCGCCACACGCGAAAGGCCTTGTGCAGGGCAGAGCGCGATCGGGTTTCGGCGCGCGGGGGGCAGTGCTGGTCGGTCATCGTGACGGCGATAAAGCGATGGGTGGCGAAGACGCGAACGTCGTCCCGCAGGCGACACCAGCCGATGAGGTACAGGGTTTCAAGGCCGGGATCCCAGAAGAGCTCGCCGGGCTCGACGACTCGGCTGGAGACTTGGCCACTCGATAGTGCGCGGTAGCGGGCGCTGACGGCCAGGCGATTGCGCGTGGCTCGTTCCAGGGTGGCGATGATCGACCGGTGGGCGGAATGGTCGATGCCGGCCATCTCGCGGGTGGTGATCCACGGCGCGGATTCGACGGGGACCAGCGCGGCCTGTCCGTCGCCGCTGGCGCTCACGCGATGCCAAAGGCGATCGAGCGCTTTGCCCAGTGAGGTCTCTTTCCAGCCGCGGGCGTTCTGTCGGGCAAGATAAAGGGCCAGCCGCTCGTCGGCGTCGGGTACGCCGGCAGCGCTGCGCGGATTGCCGACGATGCGAAAGCGGTGTTCGTCGCGCTCGATGACGTAGCCGGCGCTTTCCAGAGCCTTAATGTCGCGATAGACGCCGCGCAGATTCCAGTGGTGGCGTTCAGCCAGGGTCTTGAGTGGAACTCCGGCTCGCGAGGCGCACAACGCTTGTTTGAGTGCTTCTACGCGGACGATGCGATCGTTGCGAGCCATGAAAAGTCCCGGCGCGAAGAGAATACGCCCGCTGTCGGGCTGCGCAAGAAAGCGCGGCGCCGTGGGACGACAGCATTCGGCAGGGGTTGCCGCGAACATTCTCGTCGCCGCAGCCGGTACGCCACGAATCGTTCGCGCGTGCTAGCCCGGAGGTCCGGGATACAAATTAGTTCGGTGCGTCTAAATGGTTTCTTATGCGGCCGATTCCTCGGACCTCGGCCCATCATTTCTGTCGAGGAATCGGCCACGCAAGATCCAAGTATTGGGCCTATCTGGGGGCTGAGCGAGCACGCCCCTGTTGAGACTGAAGCGAAAGATCGACCACACAATTAGCGGGTCGCCTGTTATCGGACATTGGTGGATGCGATTCAGCGAAGCGAAAGGGGCGCCTATTCGGATTTTCTAGCGCGCGCCTATTGCGGCTGCTGCTTTCTCGATGGAGCACGGTGTGTGTTTGGTGTCGTCGTGGCCGTCGAAGTAGCCGTCAAACGTTGCAGCGTAACATCCAAATGGGCCCAATCGCTTTCTCCCCGTTGAGTAGGCTCTCTCTCAAGGGTGCCCGCTTTCCTAGGGTCCCCCAACTGCTTTGGGTCCGACTACGCGGAGCCTCGATACTCAGGAAATCGACGCTTTATCGAGTCTGCTTTCGGTCGGCCGTTGCAAGCACTTCGCTGCCTCGAACCTCCGGTGGCCAATCCAACCACGGCGTAGCCACCGAAAGCTCCGGGTGTTTCTCCTGCACCCACAGCGGCCGAAGAAACGTCACCGTCGCCGGCAACGTCCTGTCTCCGTTGCTCGGCAGCACGATCGCCACGTTGTTCGGCAACTGCTTCAGCTCCTCGACCTCCACGAATGGCCGCTCCTCCGTCGCTACCGTCTTCGTGCTCGAAAGGCCGAGCCCCTGGTGCACGATGCCGCCTTGCACGTAGGAAAGCTCGGACGACGTGCCGCCCTCGGTGATGGCCAGGCTGGTTTTCTGCACGACCTTCTTGCCGCATTCCTCCTGGATGATCTTCATCGAGTCGAGGTCGGCTTGGCGGAGGTAGATGTGGGTCATCGAGTTTTGGAAATAGGTGGCGGCGTGGGCGGCGTTGCTGGGGCCGAAGGCGCCTTTGATGGAGCCGTGGGATTGGGTCAGCTCCCACATCGAAGCGCGCTTGGACCGGCACACGGCTTTGAATTCTGCGTCCTTCGGCGTGGCGCTCTGTTGAGCTTCATCGGCCATTAGGAACGTAGGGCAGTAGCCGATCTCTTCGCCGAACCTCGGACGCACTAGCAACTCGCCGCCTGGACCGATGGCTTCCCTGCGCAAGACCGCGTCCTGCCACTGCGCTTTCAGGGCGACCTGGATGAAGACGGCGGCGTCAAAGTAGAGCTGCTTGGGCATGTCGAGGCCGACGATGCGGCCGTAGTCTAAGATCGCATCGAAGCCCGTGAACACGTTCGGCCGCGGGCGCAGGCTGTTCGAGATCGGGTCGTGCTCGAAATATTCGTCCTTGGTTGGGCAGAAGGTGCGCCTTAGCTCGGGGAACCGAAACATTTCGATGCCGGCTCGCGCGCAAGCCTCCAGGGAGCCGCGCAGGCTGACGGACATCTCGGTTCGGCGTCTCATGACCGATTTCCACCGGCGCCGGATCTCGTCGAGTCGCTCCGGGCTCTGGCTGTGACGCTCTAGGGCCTCTTGGTGAAGGGCGTTCTGAAGCCCGTTGTCGACAAGGGTTTCGAGATAGTCGAAGAGCGTGTAGTAGCCGCGGGCATCGTGGAGCAGGCCCAGGTAGTCGGTGACCAGCTCCTTGGGTGCGTTTTCCCAGAATGGGTCGCCGCCGGTCAGCCCTTTGTTGAAGTTCTTCAAGATCCAACCGAGCTGGTAGGCCACGGCCCACGAGGGCAAGCTCGGGTTGTAGATGACGTTCCAGATCCATTTTCCGCCGGGCGCGATGCGGATGACGTCGTCGCCGCGGCCCCAATCTTCGGCGAAGCGGGTGGCGGCACGGGTGAAGTCG
>Ga0265324_10001909_pt1 | contig 11192 bp, 8 predicted proteins | sample 41419metaG_FD_198634 | JGI IMG/M metagenome (GOLD analysis project Ga0265324, IMG submission 198634) | Rhizosphere microbial communities from Carex aquatilis grown in University of Washington, Seatle, WA, United States - 4-14-19 metaG | ecosystem: Host-associated > Plants > Roots > Rhizosphere >... | reverse complement strand
GTCGAGCGGCGTCACCGCGACCATGGTTCCCATGCCGACCGTCGCAAGCGACGGCGGGGCATTCGGGACCTGGGAGCGCATCTGGATCGACGAGTTCGGGTTGTACTCCTTCGGCACCACGCGGAACGGCAGCTTCGGGTTCTGGACCACCGTGCCGTGGGCGAGGAGCGACTCAGGGATCGCCACCACCTCGTCGAAGTTCGCATCGGTCGCGTCGATCACCGCGAGCTCGTTCTGCCGGCCGCTCTCGGCGTAGTTCTTGGTTTCGCCCTCTTCGATGCGCATCTGGTAGTCCTTCTGCACGAGGCCCGAGATGAGTTCCCCCACCAGGAGCAGGATGAGCCCGGCGTGGGCGATCCAGATGCCGGCCTTGTTCCATCCCATCTTGAAGCGGTAGATGTGACCGGAGAGGAGGTTGACGAGGAGCAGACCGCCAATCGTGTAGCCGCCCGGGAAGACCGGGACCTGGAGGCTGCCGAACCTCGCGAACACGATGAACGAGTGGAAGAACTTGTGCTGCACGGCCCAGACGCCGAGGTTCACCTGGTCCAGGGTCGCCCAGAAGATGAGGATGATCGACAGCGCCAGGAGGAACACGGTGAGCCGTAGCGACACGAAGAACCCGCGGACCAGTTTCAGGGAGTCATTCATCGGGTTCAGGGTGCGCGGACCGTGTGGAGGAACTCCATGAAGGCGGGCTTGGCCGCCTTGACCGAGGTGCCGGGCCCCGAGAGCTTGAAGAACCAGGTCGATCCCGCGTAGGGCACGATGGCGCCCAGGATGGCCTTGTTGCCCGGGTCTCCCTTGGACGCCAGCTCGACGACCGTCATCTTGAGCCCGTTCTCTTCGACGCGAGAAACGGCCGAGTCGAGCTCCTCCGGGCCGATCGGCGTCAGGGCGATCTGCCCGCGCCAGCGGTTCACGTTGGCCAGTTCTCCCCCGACGTCCCCCGGAAACGCGGTGATCGATAGGTCCGACTCGCCGCCGTCGCCCGGGACCGAATAGCTGCCCTTCCGCATGGCCGATGCGGCCTTCTGGACCCATTGCGCAGGTGCCTGCCAGACAAGGGCTTCACCCGAAGCGGTAGGGACGGCGGTGTCCGCCATGGCGGGCCCCGGGGCAGGCGCCTGGCCGGCCGCGTCGGCTCCCGCCGCCGGCAGCTCCGGCTCCTTCTCCTTGGGCACCCGGTACACCGCCACCGGGTCGTCGCCGCACGCCGTCAGGAGCAGCGTGGATGCAGCGAGGGCCAGAAGGAGCGTTCGCAATGACATTAAGGGTCCAGCCTCCGCCCATGGGGGGGAAAATTCAACCCTGTTTCGCGCCGCGGCACTCCGGGCATCGCCCCGGGGCCCGCCGCAGGACCCTTTGAGGGAAGGATCGGCCCGCGTTTTCCATGATATCGTTCATGGCATAACCTATTAGGCCCCAATCTGAAATGAACTCATTTGTCCCGGGACTCCCGACCGGTCCACCCCCCGGCAATTCAAGTCGGGCGGACTTGTGCCGATGCGCGGGGTAATGGAGGAACCATGTCCCACATCCACTTCATCAACGGATACGCGAACGACGCAGCCCAGATCCAGGACCACCTGGAGCGGCTGAGCGCTGCGCGGCTGGCAAAGAGGAAGCGCGAGGCGGGGAAGTCCAGGCACGTGCGGATGTTCGACTCGGCGATCGACGCCGACCACGGCCCGGACGATTTTCCAGAACCCCGCCGGGAACCGGAGGAGGATGGGGAGTCGACGGCGCGCTACGCCTAGCGCCGGCTATTCCGAGCGAAGCGGCGCCCGGCCGTCGGCGAACTCGGCCTCAAGCTTCTGCCCGGGCCTGATTGCGGCCTTCCGGATCACGGGATTACCCCGGTCGTCGCGCACGATGGCAAACCCCCGGTTGAGCACGGAGCCGGGGCTCGCCCCCTGGAGCCGCTTGTAGAGCGAGAGGAGCTTGTGGGACTCGATCTGCACGCGCGTCTCGGGCGAGGCCCGGTCGAGGCGCGCCGCCGCGCCGGAAAGCGCCTGGCGGCTGTGCTGGACCGAGGAGCGCAGGGCCGAGCCCAGCCGGTTCGACAGGTCGTCAAGCCGCAGGTAGCCGCGCTCAACCTGGGCCGTCGGCGACAGGAGCCTCAACCGGGACCGGCCGTGCGCCACGCGCTCCTTGGCCCGGCTCACCGCGTCCTGGACCGCGGAGGCCATGGCGGCCGACGCCGTCCCGGTCCTCTCGGCAAAGCGCACGAACCCGCTCGTGATGAGCTCGGCCGCGGCGCTCGGCGTCTCGGCCCTGCGGTCCGCGGCGAAGTCGCACAGCGTGAAGTCGATCTCGTGCCCCACGGCGGAGATGACCGGCACCGCGCACGCGGCCACGGCCCTCACCAGCACCTCCTCGTTGAAGGCCCAGAGGTCCTCGATGCTCCCGCCGCCGCGCCCGATCACGATCAGGTCGAAGATCCCCAGCGACTCGGCGAGGCGCAGCATCTCGACCATCTCCTGGGCGGCGCCCTCGCCCTGCACCTTCGACGGGAGGACGACCACCCTGCCCCTCCACCCGCGCCGGATCAGTATCCGCATGAAGTCCTGCACGGCGGCGCCCGAGGGGGAGGTGACGAAGCCCACGGTCTGCGGCATCTGCGGGATCGCCTTCTTCCGCTCGGGATCGAAGAGGCCCTCCTCGGAGAGGCGGCGCTTGAGCGCCTCGTATTCGCGCTGGAGGGCCCCCACGCCGTCGTCGACCAGGGTCTTCACGACCAGCTGGTACTGCCCGCGCGGCTCGTAGACGCCCACGCTCCCGAAGGCCACCACCTGGAGCCCGTCCCTCAGCTTCACCGTCTGGCGGGCGGCCGCCATGCGGAACATGACCGCGGAAAGCTGGGCACCGGCGTCCTTGAGCGAGAAATAGACGTGCCCGCTCGGCTGGACGCGCAGGTTCGAGACCTCCCCCTTCACCCAGCAGGCGTCGATGCCGCCCTCGAGGACCGCCTTAACCCGGCGCGTGAACTCCGTCACGGTCAGCGGCCGGGCCCCGGGCCCGGCGCCTTCCTGCTCAGCTGGGCCTGTTGACATAGCGCTTTCGGACCGTGTGGACGACAACGGTCGCGGCAACGATCACGCCGACCCCGTAGATCACCATCTTAAAGTTCCCGTTGAAGATGCCCTTCCCGAGGACGATGGCGCCGATCGCCCACGGCAGGATGCAGAGCCAGGACACGATCATGTAGAGGCGGAAGGGCACCTCGGCCAGCCCGAGCATGTAGGACTGCATGAAGAACGGGGGGCCCGGTGTGAGCCGGATGGCGAGGGCTATCGACAGCGCGTTCTCCTTCGTGACGGTCGGGATGCTGTACCCGTACTTCTTCATGATCTTGGACAGGATCGGCCGGACGGCGTTGTGCGCGAGCCAGTAGGTGAACGCCAGGTTGGCCGCGATCGCCGCGAGCACGGCGGCAATGACCCCGGCGAGCGTCAACTGCGGCGCAAAAAGCTCACCCGCCGTGATCGTGAACGCCGTCAGGGGAGCGCCGAACGCCGGCAGGAGGGCTGTCGCTGCAAGGAAGGTCCACGGTCCCATGCCGCGGATGAACGCGAAACTCCGCTCCCAGAGCGCCCGGTAATCGAGGCCCCTGAGCACCAGGACACCGACGACGCAGGCGACACCCAGGAGGATCCCCAGCTTGAACAGGGGGAGCTTTTTCCTCGCCGCGGACGCGTCAGACTGCATGGGCTGAGCCTGCCCTCCCCCCGGACGAACCGTCAAGAACTCGCAGATGGCCGGGATCTTATATCGGCTCGCCTCCGCCGAGCCGGTGCGTTGTCATGCCCCCCGGTGTCAACCCCTGTTCCGAACAAGGATTCGCCTCCCACGCCCCGCGGGCCCGGACGGGGAATGGCCATTGGAATTCCCGCGGCCCTGGCCCTCGCCTACTGCCTCGGCCACCTGGTCTGGTACCTCGGCACGCCGCTCGGGCGCGTGCCCGTCCTCGACGAGCGCGAGAACCTGGACCTCGCCGAGGCCATCTTCAGCGGGAGCCTGCCCGACGCTCCCTTCTACCGCGCGCCCGGGTACGCCGCCGCGCTCTCGGCCCTTCGCATGCTCGGCGTCCCCCACGGCGGCCTGTTCCCGGCGGCGCTCGCGCTGGGGGCCCTCCTCCACGGCCTGGGCGCCGCCATGGCCGCCTCAGTCGCGTTCAGGTGGTTCGGGGGACGCGCCGCGCTCGTCGCGGGCCTCCTCTTCGCCTTCGACCCGGTGCTGGTCCACAACGCGACGCAGGCGCTCGACTCGACGTTCTCGCTAACCCTCTTCCTGGCAGGCCTCAACTTCCTCGTCGCGGCGACCGAGGATCCCGGGCACCCCCTGCCCTGGGCGGCTGCGGGTGTCTTCTGGGCGGCCGCAACCCTCGCGCGGCCCAGCTACCTCGCCGTGTGGCTCCTTGTTCCGGTCGTGGCCGCCGTGGCGCGGGTCGTCCCGCGCACCCGCGGGAGGATCCTCGCCGCGTCGCTCGCGGGGGTCGTCCTCTTCGGCGCCACGGCCGCGTGGCAGTGGAGCGTCTGCGGCGTCGCGGGATTCCTGCCGTGGCAGGGCTCCTACAACCTGTGGGCCGCGAACCGGCCAGGGTCGAACGGGCGGTACTATTCGCAGCGCGTGAGCCTTCCCGACGACCTCGCGCGCTCGAACCCGGCGCGGGCGGAGTCCATGATCCTCTACACCGAGGAGACCGGCCGGCAGCCGACGGACATACCGAGGATGAACGCCCACTGGCGCGCACGGTTCCTCGACGAGGTTGCCTCGCACCCGCTGCGCTGGGGCGGGCTCATGGCCCGCAAGGCCTACGCCCTCCTGAACAACTGGGAGCAGTACAACAACAAGACCTACGCCTTCCACAAGGCGCTCTCGCCCTGGCTATCCTGGAACCCCCTCTGCTGGGGGATCCTCTTCATCCTGGCGGTCGCCGGGGCCGCGCGCCTCGCCTTCGAATCCCCCGGCAAGGCGGCCGTGTGCGCCGCGGTGGGGCTCGCCCTGGCGGCCTCCACCCTCCTCTTCTTCGTCAGCGCCCGCTTCAGGCTGCCCCTCGCCGCGCTCTGCATCGTCCTCGCCGGAGGCGCGCTCTCGAGCCCGGGCTTCTGGGCGGCATGGGCGCCGCGGCGGCGGGCGGCGCTCGCGTGCGGCCTCGCGCTGGCGCTTGCCGTGACCTTCTCGCGCCTCGGAGGGGTCGACGACCGCGCGACCTTCGTGCAGGACCACGTGCTGCTCGCGCGGGCCGCCTTCACGGTGGGCGACGACGGGACCGCTCTGAGCGAGGCGACGGCCGCCCTCGCGATGCAGCCCTGGCATCCGGATGCGACGGCGATAGCCAGGGCCGCGAGGCGGGAGATCGAGAAGGGAAAGAAAACCCCATGAACCCCGCGGCGCCCCCACGGTCGGGACGGATTGCCTTCTGGGTCGCCCTGGCCTTCTGCGTCGCCGCCATTTTCCGGGTCGCCAACAACGTGGCCCCGTGGGACGGCGGCCCCGCCAACGTGTGGCACCACTACGAGTACCTTGCCGAGGGCTTCCTGAAGGGCCACACGTACCTCTCGGTCGAGCCCTCCCCGGAACTCCTCAGGCTCAAGGACCCCTACGATCCCGCCGCCAACCAGAAGCTGCGCCTGTGGGACGCGAGCCTCTACCACGGGAAGTACTACCTGTACTACGGCCCCGGGCCCGCCGTCGCCCTCATGCTGCCGTGGCGGGTCTTGACCGGCCACACGCTGCCGCAGCGCACCGCAGTCGCCCTCTTCGCCTGCGCCGGCGTCGCCGCGATGGCGCTTCTGCTGCGCGGCGTCAGGCGGCGCCATTTCCCGGGCCTGTCCGACTTCACGCTCGGCATGATCCTCCTGGTCGCCTTCCACGCCTCGTGGCTGCCGGTCGTCATCCGGCGCCCGGGCGTCTGGGAGCTGCCGATCGTGTCCGCGGCCGCATGCCTGTGGTGGGCCGTCTATTTCCTCTGGAGATACCATGACTCCGCGGGCCGCGCCCGGTGGGCGGTCGCGGTCGGCGCGGCGCTGGCGCTGCTCATCGCGTGCCGCGTGACGAACCTGATCGAGGCCGGGTTCATGCTCCTGCTCCTTCTCCCGCTCGGCGGGGCCGCGGGCGGGGCGGTGCGGGGCTGGAGGGCGTTCCTTGGCGCCGCCGCGCTCGTCTTCGCCGGGGGGGTCGCGCTCCTCCTCTACAACCACGCCCGCTTCGGCAGCTGGACCGAGTTCGGGCAGTCCTACATGCTGGCGGGGCGCGAGATCCGGGGGATGGCGCGGCTCAACCCCTCCTTCATCCCGTTCAACCTCTGGACCTATGTCTGGTCGATGCCGGACTTCGGGCCCTATTTCCCCTTCGTGCACGCCACCTGGCCCGAGGCGTTCCCGGCCGGCTACGTGGGGTACGAGGCGATGTACGGCGCCCGGTTCGCCATGCCCGTGCACCTGGTCGGCTTCTTCGCCCTCGTGTGGGCGTTCCGCCACCGCACCGACCCGCAGAGGCGCGGGGCGTGCCTCACCCTTGCGGCGGCCGTCGGCTCCTCCTTCTTCGCGGCGGGCATCCTCTTCTGCTGGCAGGGCGCGTGCTCGCGCTACATCGCCGAGCTCTTCGCCGGGTGGACCCTCGTCACCGCGGTCGGCCTCATGGTCCTGTTCGGCTCGGGCGAGGTCCTGCGCCTCGGCCGGCTCACCCGGGTCATCGCGGCCGCCGCGGCGTGCTGGACCGTCGCCTGCGTGTGGCTCGCCTCGGCGGAGTTCCGGGGTTTCATGCGGCAGACGAATCCGAGGACCTATGCCTTCTTCGCCCACACGCTCGACTACCCGAGCCAGTGGTGGATCCAGGCCCGCGGCGTCCCCTTTGGCCCCGTGGACATCGACGTCAGGATCCCGGCCAACAGCCCCAACGGCGAGACGGTCCTCGTCGCGACGGGATTCCCGGACAAGGCCAACCAGCTGATCCTGGACCGCGTGGACAGGGACCACGTGCGCCTGATCCTGAACGGGAACGAGGACTCCGTGATCGAGACGCCCCGCATCACGGTGCCGACGGACCGGATGCACATCCGCCTGAGCGCGCCCTGGCTCTACCCGCCCCCGGAGCACCCGTACTGGGACCATGTGAGGGACCCCTCCCAGGTGATCGAGCGCCAGACCCTCTTCTCGCTCGGCCTGGAGCGGATCGTCCACCAGACGCGCTCGACGCACTACTTCGACGCGTCGGGATTCGTCCCCGAGGTGAGGGAGCCCTCGGCGTCGGACCCGGACTCCGCGTGCGTCGAGGCCCTGAGGCCGGTCGCCCCGGGCCAATAGCCCCCGCTACTCGAGGCCGGTCACGGCGAGGTCCGTCGGATAGGTGATGCTGAACTTGAGCGGGATCTCGCGCTTCTCCCCGGCAGCCAGGTCGAGCTTCCAGTCGAGGATCCCCTGGGCGTCCGGCTTAAGGGAGTCTGCCGACGGCTCGATCTGCGACACCTCGATCTTCTCGTGGCGGGAGACCGGCAGCTGGTCCTTGATGGAGATCTTCACCGCCGACCTCTTGTTGTTCGTGACCGTGATCAGGATGTCATAGGTGATCCGCACCTGCTTCGTGATCAGCCCCAGGTCCTCGGTCACGCGGTTGATGAGCTTGCGCTCCACACGGATCCCGTCGTCCACGCCGAGCATGAGGTCGAACTTCTCGCCGGGCATGACCGTCTTGACCCGGCTGTTGGCGACGAACGTGTCGTCAAGGAAGACGGCCATCGGGCCTGCGAGGATCGGGTAGTCGGAGCCGTTGGTGACGTCGGCCCTGATGAACGCCGCGGGCATCAGCTTGGGCGCCGACTGGAAGCTGAGCGCCGCCGGCAGCGGGATGACCGCGATGCCTATCTTGTGCGGGTCGCTCCCGCTCGGGATGTCGGAGGCCCCGGGGATCGTGAACGTGGCGGAGGTGCCGTGCGCGCCCGCGGACACCTGCGCGGTCTGGTCGGAAACCGAGAAGGCCTCGAGCACCACGCCATCCTCCTCCCCATTGGGGGCGCTCGCGGACCTGGGGCTGTTTGCCTTTCCGGCGGCCTTCTCCGCGTACACGCGGTCGCGCGCCTCGCCCTCGTACGCCCTCGACACCACGGGCTGGGCCTGGGCGACGACCCAGGGGCGGAGGTCCGGGGCCATCCCGTGGACGGACGGGTGGGCCGTGGACAGCGTCAATTCGACGCCCTTCCAGTCTTCCCCCGACCTCTGGCTGACAATCCCGAAGTACCCGAGGACCACCTTGGCGTCGGCGGTCGACACCCGCGCATCGTACGCCGGCCTCCACCGGGCGTCGGACAGCGCGTATGCGAGCGAGAGCTGCAGGCGGCCCGCCTCGGCCATGTTCACGCGGACCGTGACGGACTTCGCGCGCGCGGAGCCCGCGCCGCGCAGCTGGTCGAGCTCGGCGCCAAGCGAGGCAATCTTCACGCTGAGGTCCGCCTTCTCGTGGTCGACCTTCTGCTTCTCCGCCGCGATCTTCTCGAGGCTCGTCCGGTAGAACTCCATGAGCTGCTGCCACTCGGCCGCGCCGGGGCGGGACACGGCCGGCGCGTCCTTGCCGGGCGCGGGAGGCGCCGCGGCCCCCGCCGCGATCTGCCCCACCAGGTCCTTCTGCTGGTCGAGGATCGTGCCCCGGTCCGCGAGCGCGCGCAGGTCCTCCTGGAGGGACTTGAGCTCGTCCTCGAGGGCCCGGATGCGGTCGTTCGGCGCCTTGTCGGGGAACACCAGGTTCGCGGTGACGTCGAGGATCGTGGCGCGGGCGGAGCCCGCCCCGGTCACCCTGAGCGAGTCGTCGACGAGCGACGCCGGGAGCTTGCTGAAGACGAGCTGCTGCTCGCCCGCCGCAAGGTCCACCGTCGCCGTCCTCGTCACGACGGCCCGGTCGGAGTACACGGTCACGGCCTTGACCGCCGACTCGACGGGTGTGCCCGCAAACGCCGATCCAGCCAGGAACACGAGGCAGCCAAGCGATGGGGCAAGTCGGGTCTTCATGGGGCCCGATGATTGCCCCGCGGCCCCCTCCTTCGCAACAGCGAAGGGCCGGGCAACGGGGTCACTTCCGCCCCCGGGAACGAGCCACCCACTCGAGCGCCCTGAGGTTGTCCCTGGCCTGCGCCAGGGTCGGGTCGATGCGCAGGGCCGCCTGCAAGTGGTCGATGGCCTCGTCGAGGTGCCCGGACCTGACGAGGGCGACGCCCAGGTCGGCCTCCGCCTCCGCGTCATAGGGATCGAGGGCCGCCGCCCTGCGGAACGCCTCGACGGCCTGCGCGGCCCGTCCCATGGAGAGGAGTGCCTTGCCGAGGTTGAACTGCGCCGCCTGCAGGCGGGGATCGTCGTGGACGGCGGCCGCGAGGACGCCCGCGCCCTCCTTCGTAAGGCCCTGCCCAAGGAGCGCCGTCCCGATGCCGAGCTCGGCCTGGCCCCGGAAGTCCGGGTTTATCCGGCACACCCCCTCGTAGGCGGCCGCGGCCTCGCGGATCCTGCCGGAGCCGAGCAGCGCAACCCCCTCCTCCGCCCCCCTGTAGAACGAGCCGAGAGCAATCGCGAGGAGCCAGCTGACGGCGACCGAGTAGGCAAGCGCCGCGTAGAGGACGGGGCGCACCGCGGGGGCGAGGGCCGATCGCCGGAGGGCCTCCTGCGCGGGCGTCGGCGGGCCCCCGCCCGCGCGCCCGAGGAGCGCCTCCACCCCCAGGAAGCCGAGCGCCGCGAGGAGCGCCAGGGCGGGGATGAAGTCCAGAAGGTAGCGGCTGGTCGCGCCGGCGTAGGAGCAGATGGTGGCGGCGACGACGAGGAAGAGGACGGCGGGAACCGCCGCCGCCCGGGAAAGGGGTCTCGCCCCGGAGCCCGCGCACACGAACGGCACGAGCGCCGCCGCCAGCAGGACCGGGAGGTTGGCGAGCGTCCCGAAGAAGAACTCCACCGGCAGGTGCCCCGGGGCCAGCGGGGGGCACACCGGCTCCCAGACGAACGGGAAGGCGCCGTGCCAGCGCAGGGGCTCGAGGAAGTAGAGCCGGAGGTTGTCCCAGAGGAAGCGCGGCTCAAACGACTTGGTCCCGTACACATTGTTGCCGGAGAGCTGGTAGTCGTGGCCGAACTGCAGGGCGCTATCGAACCGGTAGTAGTTGTAGGCGGCCAATCCCGCGCCGATGGCCGATATCGGCAGGAGGGCGGCGAGGAGTTCCCGGAGCCAGGGGGTGTCCCCGCGGCCCAGGGCCCGGGCCCGCAGGGAGGCGCCGGCGGGAATGAAGAGGACCACCGCCCCGAAGAGCAGGGACGGGCGCGCACCGACCGCCAGGCCGTAGGCGAGGCTCGCCGCGGCATACCAGCCGAAGCCCCTGTCCCCGCGGTGCCATCCCTTCCAGAGGCAGGCGAGGCAGAGCATCACGAGGGCGAAGGCGCAGCTGATCGACACCTCGTAGAGCCCCGGCCGCACGAGGAAGACCGGAAGCGTCGTGACCGAGCCGAGCAGGACCGCGAGGACGGCGCCGGCCCACGGCCCCACCTGCGGGAAGTGCCTCCGCCACGCGGCCAGGGCGAGCCCCAGGGCGGCCAGGTAGCCCACGACGGCAAAGAGGAGGACGGCGGTGGCCTGGTGGAGCGGCGCCCCAAAGAGCGCGCGGTAGGGCCAGAAGAGGATCACGGCGGGAGTGACCCCGAAGTAGGCGTAGAGGCGGCCCCTGTAATAGCTCAGGTCGATCAGGTTCCACGGCGGCTTCAGGTAGGGCCGGTACGTCACGAAGTCGTAGGGGTTTGCGGCCAGGGCGAGCGCCGGGGGCGCGTCCTTGGCGAGCCACACGTGGCCGGCCCGGAAACCCTCGACGACCAGGTTGTAGGGCTCGTCCCCGGCCGGCCGGGCCGAGACGTATGCGCGGCTGCGCGAAAGCAGCACCGTGAAACCCGCGATCACGAGGACCGCGGCCGCGGCGGCGGGGAGGAAGGTGCGAAGGCGGGATGCCTCGGGGGCGCTCACCGGGGATGACTGTACCCAAAAGGCCCCCACCTCAACACGGGATTTATACCGCCTCGGTGCGGTGCGCCCCCGCGCGCCCGCCGGCCGATAAAAGCTTCCGTTGGCCGCGGGCCCATTGCATCCTACCCGTCTTTCGCCGATGAAGCTCTCGATCGTCATCCCCTGCTACAACGAGGCCAGGACCATCCGGACCCTGGTGGAGCGCGTGC
>Ga0265324_10001906_pt1 | contig 11204 bp, 19 predicted proteins | sample 41419metaG_FD_198634 | JGI IMG/M metagenome (GOLD analysis project Ga0265324, IMG submission 198634) | Rhizosphere microbial communities from Carex aquatilis grown in University of Washington, Seatle, WA, United States - 4-14-19 metaG | ecosystem: Host-associated > Plants > Roots > Rhizosphere... | reverse complement strand
ATGTTCAAGTTTCACGGCTACAGCGGACCATGTCCGAAGCCGCCCCTCCCCAGGGAAGCCCCGGAAGATCAGTCGCTCAAGGTAGAGGTGGCTGGCGACCGCCTCGTCATCTCCATCGGAATCCGCTGCTTCGCCAATGCGATTGAGTGGGCGCCGGGCTTTGTGAAGCACAACGAGGCCACCTTGGAATTCGACCGCCCCAAGGTGACCGACCCCGCGAAGTTCGCCGAAGCGGTCGCCGACGCGCTGCGCGACGAAGAGGAGGACGGCACGACGCGGGTCCACCGGATGCTCGATGCCGCAGCAGAAGAGGCGGTCAACCAGGGCGCGGATGGAATTGAAATCCCATGACCGACCCCCACGCCGCCAAGCTGCGCGTCGTCGAGGCTATGGCGCGGGCGATGGCGCGCCGAGTTGGCGTTGATCCAGACCAGCTAGGGTATTGGAACGGTAAGGACTACTTGCCCAATTGGAAAGTCTGGGTTCCCGGCGTAGAAGCCGCCCTCACCGCCGCCGTCGCCGCCCTCCATGCCGAGGGCGCGAAGATCACGACGCGACGTACGACCGTGCCTCAGCTTATCGAATATTGGCGCGCCACGCCCGAGCAGGCGGAAATGTTGCATACAAATCTCGGCGCGCTGAAGTGGCTCGCCATGCACGACGCCGCGCCGGGCGCGTTCTGGGAGAGGGAGAACGGGGCCGATGGCGAGGAAGGTTGACGCTTCACCGGAGATTGCCGGAATGCCGGTCTTGCTGGCGCCCGGCATGTCGGATGACTCATGGATGCTTGTATCACCGACGTCGCGCATCGGATGGGTTGAGGTTGTCGACAACAGGGGGCGGCACATGTGCCTACAGCTGAAGGAGCCCACCAATGCCCGCTGAGCCGGCCGAGCCGCTGAGTGCGGAGGATTACAAGATGATTGCGCTTTGCGAGAGCGCCGGCATGACATTCCCGTTTGAACTGTCGCGCCGCCTCCTCGCCCGGCTCAAGGTGCTGGAGGCCGTGGCGGATGCGGCCGCTGAACTGGAGGCGGACTACCAGTTCAGGAACGCGGTCAATCCAACGGCGGTCAAGTTTTGCGCCGCCCTCCGGGCAGTCGGGCGCGCGGGAGGTGGGGGTGGCTGACTTAACCGGGTTGACGATGCAGCAACTGCATGACCTTAGCCACGCAATCAGGGGCGAAATCGAGCGCCGCATCGACGCTCGATTTCCTGACCCGGAGGACTGGCTTGAGCGTCAGCTCGCGCACGCCAGGGAAGCGATCAACGGCTTGCCGGATTGGCGGCGCGCAGAGTTTGAGGCCGAGGTGCAAAGGCGCTGTCACGCGGGAGACAGGAAGTGAGCGCGTCCCCGCTAAGCAAGCGAGAGCAGGCGTTCCTCCGGTCGCTCTACGCGAACGACAAAGACCTTGGCGGTACCGACGTGAAGCGATCCTTGCCACGACAACTCCGAGACCGGGCGGTTCTGGTGCGCCGGCGCATCGGCGACGGCATTACCGCGCAGCTCATGGAGGATGCGGCCGAGAAGATTCTTGACCTGCTAGCGCGCGTCGAAACCTTGGAGCGCAGGAAGAAGGCCGAAGTCGGCGAGCCGCCCAAGGCCAAGCACTTGAAGAAAATGCGCGAGAACAGCGAGTACGTGAAGTCGCTGAAGGCGGCAAGGATCGCGACCCGCGCCGAGAACGCCAAGGCGGGCGGATGAGGTGGGGGATGCGTGAATTGACAGACGAGGAGGCTCGGAGTCCGCACTGGCGTGCCTATTTCCGCCAAAGGCAATACCGCTCGCTTCGAACATTGGTGCTGGGCGAGTTTCAGGCGAGCGGGCTCACGGTGGAGCAGCTGGCCGAACGAATGGGCGTCTCGGCAGACGACGTGTGGCGGAACCTTTTTGGGCACCACCACTGGTCGCTCTATTGGGCTAGCGACGTCCTGATGGCCATGTCGCGCAAAGCGCTGCTGTTCCAGTTAAGCGAGCGCGTCCAAGTCCGACTTCCGGCGCCGCCGGATGACGCCCGCGCCGAGACCGCCAAGGCGCGCGGATAGGGGGTAGGTGATGGATATCGAGGCCATGTTCCGCCGCGCTCGCGGTTTGCACAACACGCTCGCCAAGAGCGAGCCCCAGTTGGTTCGGGGCCAAGTCTGGTGTCACGCCTGCGGCGACACGCGCAAGGTCGATTCCGCCTACTGCCTGCGCCACGGTTGGCCGCTGTGCTGCGGCGCCACGATGTCGATCGACTCGCCGCAGGAGCGGCGCAAGAAGCCATGACCGAGCTGCGGGCGAGCGAGGGGCTGGGCGGGTGAGTGGGAGGTAGGGCAGATGGTCGACATACTTGAAGACGGCAGGCTCAAATCGGACGGAACCCAGGTGTTCGACATGGCGAAGGCACTGCCGAAATCCAGCCGGAGTGCGGAGCCCCTGTCGCGCAAATACCTCGACAGCCGGGCGCTCGGCAATCGGGTGCGGTTCGACCTGCCGATCGACAGCTTCGAGAACATGAGGCGCGTCGGAGAGATGCTACAGGCGCTGGGTATGCAGTTGGAAGGTCTCAGCTACCAGCGCCAACGGGCTGAGGCGGACGTCATCAGGGAAGCAAGGTCTTGCGTGCATAACAAGAAGCGTAAAATAGCCGGATGGTGACTCTGAATATTAACCAGCTTAGACACAACTGCTATGGGTTTACTTCCGCACGTGCCATTTTATACATTATGCGGCAGACATATTGTTTCGTTTGACGCCAAGCATATGAAAACGCGCGGTTCTTTATTACCTTATGCCTCATCCTGTTCCTGTTTTCGGCATCTGTCCAGAGACACATACCCCTCGTCCCTGTGGGAATCGGGGATGAACACCGTTCTTCGGCGCCGCCCAAACCCGGCGGCAAACGCTCGCGCCGCCGGGTTGACATGGCGCAGACAGCATTAGGGCGCCGCCAGCCCTCGCCAGCGGCGCCCTTGGTCGTGACACGGCGGGGTGAGCGCTCAGCCGCCGCGTGCGGCCTTCCACCCCTCGTAAGCGCTGCCCCAATTGTTCTGCGCGTCGGCGAGGGCCTGCTTGGCTTCGTCCTCGGTCATGCCGCCGGCCTGGACGGCCTGCATGGTGAGCTTGACGGCGAGCGCAAGGCCTTCCTTGGCCAGCGCGGCGATGGTGAGGGGGTCCATGTCAGATGTCCTTCTGCTCAATGAGCGCCAAGATCGCGAGTGCGATGGCATCTACGGTTTCCGGCGTGTACGGTCCGTCGGGAAGGTCGTTGCCTCGACCCCAATTCTCCCCCGGTTGCGCCGCGTAGGATGACGACGCGCCGATATATCCTCGCGGATGTGCCGCGCTCGGCTGCCGGAATATGATCTTGACGTAGTTTGGCCTCTCCAATTCGCCGTCCATGGGGCCGTTCTGGATAGGGGTTTCCATGAGACCGTCCTCTACTTCAGATTCAACGCGACAAGGTTCGCGCCGGCGACCGACACGGCCTGCGCCGCGCTGGCGATGTCCACCGGCACCGGTGCGCCCGGCCGGCAGAAGCCGTCGATGACAGCCGCCGAGTTGTCGACGATGACCGCCTGACGCTCGGCGATCTTCCCAGCCTTGTAGAGCACGGTGGCCGATCGCAGAGACGCGGCGGCGGTGTTGCACGCGCCGGTCAGGGTTTGCGTGGCGGTGGCGGTCGCGCACCCCGCCACCACAAGCGCGACCGTGGCGGCGGCGAGGATGTTCTTCAGCATGGGGGTGCTCCTGGGTTGTGGTTCACAAATTCGACCTTCGGGTCGGCGTCGATGGCCGTCTCGGCTTCGACCAGTCGCTTGGCGCTCCAGCCCATCTCTATGGCGGCGAGTCGGACCGCCTGCTTCTGCGCAGCGATCCACTTCTCTTTGGTAATTGGCGCTTCTTGCAGGGTCATCCTCTTGCTCCTTCATCTGGCCGCGCGCGGCGGCGGGTGGTAGAGTGCGGGTGCGGTTCGCACCGGCTCGGCAAAGCGCGGCTCCCTCGGTATCCAATCCGATAGGCGCACGAAGTTCCGCAAGGAACGGGAGGTCTGCGCGGCGCGAATCGCCCTACTTCGCATCGGCCTTCTGCTCCGGCGCCAGACGCGTCGCCCGCTCTTCCGCCGTCCACACCTCGCGCGCGGGCGGGATGGCGGATGCGGTGGTGGTGGTCTTGGTCACGATGGTGCCGGCCGGCGGGTCCGGCGGCGAAATCAGCGCCTCGGTCTTGCGTTCCTCGCTCTTGCTCGACCCGAACAGGAATGCGAGCACGGTGCCGGCCGCGCCAAACGCGAAGCCAGCGATCAGCCCGAATTGCATGTCGTTGTAGGAGAACAGCTTCATGCCTAGGCCGTAGATGAACGCGAACACGCCGACGATCACCAGCACCGCGATCAGGCTAGCGATGAAGTTGGCCGGCTTTGGCATGCCCGCCGGCATCGAGGCCTAGCGCAGCCGCGGCAGGCCGTGGCCCGTCGCCGCGCAGGCGACCAGGTCGGCCAGCACATAGATGACGGCGATGGCCACAATCCCCCACATGATCAGCCGCACGATCTGCACCACGGTCGGCCATGGCTCGCCGAGCGGGATCTTCGGCAGCACCAGCATAACGATGCCGTAGACCACGGCGATGACGACGGCCCAGACGAGCAGCTGGACGATCCAGGCGATGGTGAAGCAGGCCATGCGGGGCTCCCCTTACTTCTTCAGCGCGAGATCGCATCCGGCCTGGATTGTATCGCCTGGCAGCCAGTCTGTCCCGTCCGGTCGCGCGCCGTTCTCCTGGCGGAAGATCGGCGCCATGAGGCGCGGCAGCACGTCATGCGCGGCGGGGTTGATGGTGGCGTCGGCGTCCACCCCCAGGCTCTTGGCCACGGCGCCGACATAGGCGTCCGTGTGGTTCTTGTCCTCCGGGGGCGCCCAGCGGTTGATGATCTTGCGCACGGTGTTGAGCTTGTGCTTCCGGTAGTAGGTGAGCATGTTCACCGCCGCCGCGCGGATGCCCATCTCCATGGTCTCGAACCGGCAGTACTTGCCGCCGGCTTCGGTCTCGACGATGCCGGCCTGCCCCTTCCATTCGCCCTTGGCCAGCGGCCGCAGGTTGCCCGGGTTGTTCGATCGAATGCCCAGCGGTTCGGTCATTGACGGCTCCTACATCTCACTGATTCCCGACCCCGTAGTTGCGGGGGCCGCCCTTGGGTAGCGGCGGCTGGCCGGCGCGCGCCTTCAGTTCGTCGATCGCGCTTTCATGCACGCCGAGGCGCCATTCCGCGCGGTGAATGCGCAGGTCCGTGGCGATGGCGAAGGTGCTCAGCCGGTCCAGGGCGTCGCGCGCATCCTTGAAATACAGGATGGAAATCGACACCAGCACCAGCAGCAGCCCGCGAAACAGCAGCGTGGGCAGGTCCTGGTACCAGACCACCGGGCGGCGCGGCGCGTGGATCTGATTGTCGTCCATGGAGGTTCCTACAGCTTGAAGCCGCGCACGCCGACAACGCCGGACCAGTTGTTGGCCATGAGGAAGGTAAGGCCGGTCACGGCCGCGGTGCTGTTGATGTAAATGCCGAAGTAGTCGAGCGCGGTTTCCCGCCCCGTGGCATTCTTGATGTAGCCGGACTTGCCCATGAGCTGCTTGAAGCTGCCGCCGCCATAGCCGGTGATCTTGAACGATCCGTTGGCCGACCAATTGGCCGTGGTGCCAATATCGCCGGTGACCGCCAGCGACGTTGCGCCCGTGGTGCGCGAGGCCGTCGCCGCCGAGTTGCTGTTCTCCAACACGTCGTAGCTGTAGTTCGCATCGGTTTTCAGCGCGCCGCCCAGTTCGAAGCGGCACAGCAGCGAATCGCCGGCGTTGCTGGGGATGACGCCGGAGAAGTCCACCTCGAGCGTGTCGTAGGCCGGGAAGCCGGCGAAGGCCACCGAGGCCGCGCCGGCAACCGTCTGCTTCCACGAGAACTGTTGCCCGACCGATGGCGTGAGCAGGATGAAGGCGGTTCCGCTGTAGACCAGATCGACGATGCAGCCGGCCACGAGCTGGCCCGGCATCACGCCGTTGCCGAAGGCGTCGGCGATCACCTTCGGGCTTGCCAGGCCGGAGACCGCCAGCGTCGGCGACGCGGTCGTGTTGGTCAGGCCAACCCCGATCAGCACGCGGAACATCTGGCCGGCGACATAGGTGGTGATCGCCGGCGTCGGGCTCAGCGTCTGCGCGTTCGCCGTGCCGCCGGTGGTGCCGAAGATATAGCTCCCGTCCTGGATCTGCCCGACGGCGCCGAACTGATTGCGGGCGGTGGCGTTGCCGACCCCGGTGAACTTGTTGTTCGCCATCGGGATGTCGCCGGAAGGCGAGTTGTTGCCGTGGCGGTTCAGGCAATCGTTGATGCCGCCGGCGATGTTCTCGTCTTCCGCCTGCACGCGCGAGGCGGTCACCGGGATCATCGCGGCGAGGTCATTATTCCAGTTATAGAGCAAGCTGAAGTTGGAGCCGACCCAGGGCATTAGCGGGACTCCTGTATGGCCGCCGGGATCATCTGCCGGGCAAGCACGCGCGCGAGCTCGTCGCGCTGGGATGGCGGAAGCACGGTGTTGGTCAGGTAGCGCTCGACAAGCGGCGACTGGTAGGCCGCCTGCGCCACGCGGGGAAGGCCCAGCGCCAGTGCCGGCATCGCCAGCGCAGTCATCGGGTCGCCGCTCAGCGCGCCCGATCCCGCCACGCCGCCGGTCAGCAGATTGGCCATCATGGTCCGCTCAGGGGTTCCGCTGTTCGGCACCGGATCGCGCACGAATTTCTCGCCGACGCGCGCGAGGTCGGTAAGCTGCCCGCGGCCCTGGGCGAAGGCGCGGCGATCGCCGGAGGCAACCGCCTGTTTCAGCGCGCCGGTCGGTATGTTGCCGGATGCGGCCTGCGCGCCTTGTCCGCCGGCCATGGCGCGCTCGATCACGCTCTTGGCGGCATACTGGCTGCGCGCCGCGTCCCACGCCTCGCGCAGCTCCTGCGGGATGGCTCGGTCGGCCGCATCGTCCAGCGCGTCACGGATGCCGCGCAGCGCCGACGCCATGAGCGGGTCCTTGTCGAGCTGCCCTTTGAACTGCTTGGTCAGGTCGGATCTGGCCTGCTGGTAGACCCGCCCGGGGATCACATCGCCGGCGCCGAGGATGTCATCGATCCAGGCGCCGACCTGCTGGCGCAATTGCGATGGCATCTTGGTGCCGTAGCGGGTGGCCACCTCCTGCAGGTCGGACAGCAATTGATCGTCGGCGCGCACCACCGTGGCGGCGGAAATCCGCTCAAACTCCCGGCTCAGCCGCTCGGCATTGGCGCGCAGCACCTCCGGCGATGCCCGCTCGGCGTCGATGCCGGCACGCGACAGCACCGCCCGGTTGAACTGCCGCACCGTCCTGTCCACGGCCTCGCGCTGCGGCCCCGCCGTCAGCGGCAGCGTCCCCATGACGCTTTCCATGGTCTGCAGCGGCCGGCTGCCGGTCCTGGCGGCCGGGGAGAGGTCGATGCCCTCCTGCGCCGCTACAGCGGCCAGCCTGGCTTCCTCGGTGTTGAGCTGCGACCGCACGGGGGTGACCAGCCGGCCGGCCGCGCTGGGCACGCCGGAGACGGCCGAGCCCAATGCCGAGCCACCCAGGGAGGCGACCACCTTGGCCAGCGGCTTGTACCACTCCCCCTCGGGGATGGCATCGTCCGCCGCCTGCCCGGCCGCGCCGCCGCCCGCTGCGGCGAAGCCCTGCTGCACCAGCGCCGAGCCGGAGTTGATGCGCAGCAGGTCGGCGACGCGGCTGGCCACCGGGCCCAGCGCCGGCGCCGCGGCCTCGATCGCGGCAGGGACGGCCGCCGCGCTGGCGAGCGCGATCGGCACGGCGCCACCGGCGGCGTTCAAGGCGCGGCCCGTGGCGTCGGTCGGCTCGTTTCGGGGCAGCAGGTCGCGCATCTGCGGCGCATCGCTGGGGATGGCGGCAATTTCCTCCGGCGAGCGGCCGACGCCCGGGAAAAGCTTGCTCAGGCCGGTCGCCACCGCGCGCTGGCCGCCGATCATGGCGTTGGCCGCCGCGTCGGTGGCGCCGAGGATGACGTCATTGGCGCCGGACAGGAACTCGCCGGCCCGGCGCTTGAGCGCGCTCGGCTCAGGCTGCGCCGGCACAAGCTGAAACCCCGGCGGAGGCGCCGGGATCATCTGGAAGCCGGGCGGCGGGGGCGGGACGGCTACTTCACCGGCTGCCATGCCTTGCCATCCCATTCGACGATCTCACCGGCGGCATTGGATGCGCGCGGCCTGGCTGGTGTGGCGCCAGCGGTGCCGGGCTTCGCGGTCGGCGTGGGCACGCCCGGCGAAACGCCGATGCGCGTCACCACGTTCTCAGGCTGCACGCCCTGCTGCCGCGCCAAATCCTCATAACGCACGCCAAGCTGGTCGTGCACGGCCTTGTAGGACTCGACGCGGCCTTGCGCCTCGCGGATGAACTCCTGCCGCTGCTGTGGCGTCAGCCGCGCGCCGCCGACGATTTCGTTGAAAAGGCCCTGCAGGCGCTCGGCCGGCGAGCCCGCCGCGGCGGCCATCTTGAATTCGCCCTCGCGCACCACGGAGGTCGGGTCCATGATCTTCGCCAGGCCGTAGACGATGTTCAGATCCGACGCCTTGTTGTCGCGGCTGGCGGCATCGACGATGGCATTATAGGCCGGGATCGCCTCGCGGTAGTTCTTGACCTGCGCCTGGCCCTCGAACTCCTTGCGCAGTTCCTCCGCCGACTTGATGGCGCGCTGCGGCGCCTGCGCCGCCTGCTGCCCGGCCTCCCGCGCCTGCGTCGCCGCTTCGATCAGCGGCCGGCCGTTCGGCCCCGGCGATAGCTGGCCGCTCAGCATGCCGGCCTCGCGGTTCGTCGCCAGCGCGCCTGCGTTGCGCACGTCGGTGGCCGAGTTGCGGGCATGGATCGCCGTCGCCTTGCGGATTTCGATAGGGGCCGTGGCTCGCGCCGTGGCGGCGTCGATCTGCGGCTTCATGCGCAGGTCGATGTCCGCCTTGCCCTGGTCGCGCGCCAGCAACGGCGCATTCTTCGCCAACTCCGTCGCGCCGGCGATCTTCGGCTCGAACTCGGCCTTCAGCTCGAAGCCCTGCCGCTGCTTCGCCAGTTCCTGCGCCAGCGCCTGCCGGCTGGCCATCTGCTGCAGCTGCAGATTGATCGCCATGCCGGCGGTGTCAGGGTTTTGGCTCAGCACCTGCACGAGGCCCTCATAGCCGCCCTTGGCGCCGGGGATGGGCACGCTGGCCCCCGGGGCGATCAACGCGCCCTGACCGGCCTCCACGGCGGCCGGCAGCGGCCCTGGCGCCTCATTGCCGGTGTCCGGGTTGGTCCAGGTCGGATTGCTGGCCCGCAGAGCCTGCGCCAGGGTGTCGCGGGTGGCCGCCTGGCGCTGGGAGACCTCTTGGTTGGCCTGGCGCTCCAGGAAGCCGCCTGTGAGCCCGGAAACGGCCCTGTCGACGGCCTGGAGCGGGTGGATCACCGGCGACTTGTCGCGCGCGCCCTCGGCCAGGATCGCCGCGAGCCGCAGCTTCTGGGCAATCTGCGGGTCGTTCAGGATGTTGTCGCCGGCGCCAGTGCCGCCGATTACAGCTTGGGGCATTGCGCGGCCTCCAAGAAAGTTTTACAGTAACAGAATGCCGAATGGCCTTTGCTCACTCTGCTATGAGCCACGCGACACTGATCGGGCTTACTGCCGAAAGTGTCAGGCCATGTATATGTCGTTATGGCGGGCGCGAAATCCGATGACGCCAGAGCAGAAGCGCAAGGATAATTGCCGCTCATACGCGAATGTATACAAGAGGCGCGGCTTTCTGGTTTCGGAGCCATGCCGCCGATGTGGCGCGGAAAAGTCGCAGATGCACCATCCAGACTACGACAAGCCTTTGCTCGTCGAGTGGCTTTGCCGACCATGCCATCTGAAATTGCATCGCGAGGAAGCCCATGCGAAGCGTGAAACAATGGCCAATCTTGCTGTCCGCTATTCTCCTGAGCGGCTGCGTGAGCGCCGAAAGGATCGCGCAGCGTGACGCCGAGGCGTGCAGCAACCTGGGCTTCACCCGGGGAACCGATGCCTTCGCCTCGTGTCGGTTGCAGCTTCATTCGCATCGTGCGGCCTCTCGCGCCTCCCTTCGGGCTTCGGCGAACTGATCAGAACCCAGGTATGCGCATCGGCGAGCCCTTGCCGAGATAGTCCGGGCCGCTGCGCACCGCCGCGCCGCCTAGGGTGCCGATGATGCTTCCCAGCGCGCCCTTACCGGCGGCGCCGCGCTGCTGCTCCGCATTGTAGTTGCTCAACTGCCCCTGATACGCCGCCAGCGTCGGCGAGATCGTGTCGGTCGGCAGCGTAGGCGCCTGCCAGTTCGGCTGGAAGCTCGGCATGCTGCCTTGTGGCGTCAGGCTCAGCAGCTGCGCCAGGTCGTTAAGCGGCTGGCTGCGCTGCTGCGTCTGCGCCTGCAGCACCGACATGGCATTGGCAAACTCGCGCTGCGCCTCGCTCTGGCCGGCGCCGACGGCGGTGTAGGCGGCGCCCTGGTAGTCCCGCGCCCGCTGATCGCCGAATTGCCGGTTCTGGATCTGGTAGCCCTCGGAGCCGGGCGCCAGGCCCTGGTCATGTAGCCGCTGCTCGAGCGCGCGGCTATTCTCCTCGTACACCGGATCGAGGTACATCTTCGCCCGGTTGAACACCGCGTCGGCCGCCTTGTCGCCGTTGTAGTCCGCGGCGTTGGGGATGCGCGGCTGGGCGCCAAGGTTGAGGTTCTGGCCCCAGTCCAGCGCCTTGCCGCCCAGCGTCGCCGCCAGCGCGTTGCGCATGTCGTATTGCGACTGCTCGGCCGGGGACAGGGTGGTGGTGGCGGAATAGGTGCCGTCGCCGTTTTCGCTATAGGTCCGGTTACCGAGCGGCGTGTACTCGTTGATCCGGTTCATCTTCGCGGAAAGCTCGATGGCCTCCCGGTTCGCCTGGGATTGCGCCTCCGCCGTCAGCTTCGGATCGGGCGGCGCGGGGGGCGCGCTCGACCCGCCAGATTTCTTGCCCATCCAACGCCCTCAGCCAGCGGCAATTGCGACGGAGCATACCGTATATGGCGCAGTCGCCGCTTGCAAACCCATCCTCAAGTGTTCCCTCGTGTTTGAACCCGAGATGTTCCAAGAACCGCCGCGTCGATGTTGCCGATTCGTCCGTGAGCGCCATTACG
>Ga0265324_10001899_pt1 | contig 11233 bp, 12 predicted proteins | sample 41419metaG_FD_198634 | JGI IMG/M metagenome (GOLD analysis project Ga0265324, IMG submission 198634) | Rhizosphere microbial communities from Carex aquatilis grown in University of Washington, Seatle, WA, United States - 4-14-19 metaG | ecosystem: Host-associated > Plants > Roots > Rhizosphere... | reverse complement strand
TTCATCAGCGCTGAACCGGCTCTCATCATATTGAATACTAATATTATTCATAATGCAGTTCCGTGAATTGCAGCTGCACACTGCTGCGTCCTTGGTACACATTTTTATTCAATACCCCTCGTGCCGTCAAATGCTGTCCTGCACGAAGATCAGTATAACGCTCTGCCAAGCCAAAACCAATGCCGGTTAGGCGCCGTCCAAGCTCGTCATTCAAAACCAACCTTAGGTGGGTTCCAGTCTGCCCCACGGGCCGGGCCTCCTGCACCACTAAGCCACGTAGTTCAAAATTTGGCAGCTCATTGCCACGTCCGCACGGCTCCAGCAGCTCCAACGCTTCCAGTAATGCCATATCCACATCCGCCAGGTCACCAAACTCAATCTCGGCCGCCGGCGCCGTATCCGTCAGAGCTACGGCCTGCTCAGCAAAATATGCATTCATTCCAGCCCGAAATTCATCCAGCCGCTCAGTCGCCAGCGTAAAACCAGCCGCATAAAAATGGCCGCCAAATTTAGTCAATAGCTCCGCATTCGCCCGCAACGCCTCCACCATATTAAACCCCGGCACACTCCGCGCCGATCCTTTGGTCTCACCCGCCATAATCTGGGCCACCAGCACCGGCCTATGCCACTTCTCAACCAGCTTCGACGCCACAATCCCCACCACGCCATGCGACCATGCATCATCCGCCACCACCAGCACCGCGCTATCAGCCCGCTGCTGCGCCTGTTGATTAGCCGCCTCAAACACCTCCGCCTGCGTCGCCCGTCGTCGCTGATTCAGCTCATCGAGCTCACGCGCCAACACCTGGGCCCGCTCGCGATCGTCCGTCCGTACCAGCTCCAAACTCGCCTGGGCGTGCTCAACTCGCCCGGCCGCATTCATCCGCGGGCCCAGCACAAACCCCAGGTGATGCGCCTGTAACCCTGCCTGATCCACGCTGGCCACCGCCGCCAGGGCTGCAATTCCCGGCCGACGCGTCTGCCGCAGCACCCGCAGCCCATAGCTCACCAGCACGCGATTTTCACCCACCAACGGCACCACATCACAAACGGTTCCCAAGGCTACCAGATCAAGCAGCCACTTCTCCTGGCCCGCTGCCGGTGCGCCCACCCGCGTCTGCAAAGCACATGCCAGCTTAAATGCGACCCCCACGCCAGCTAAATCCTTAAACGGATATCCATCGCCCGGCCGCTTGGGGTTCACTACAGCACACGCCTCCGGAATCACCGCCGGCACATCGTGGTGGTCGGTAATCACCAGGTCCAACCCATGCTCACGCGCCCACTTCGCCTCACCCACACTGGTAATCCCGCAGTCCACACTCACCACCAGCGTAAACCCTTGCGCCTGCAGCTTCTCCAATGCCGCCTGATTGATCCCGTACCCCTCCTCAAACCGATCCGGGATGTAACCCTGCGCTTTGGCTCCGGCCGCCGTCAGCGCTTCCAGCATGAGCGCCGTCGCGGTAATCCCGTCGATGTCATAATCGCCATACACCGCCACCTTCTCACCCGCCGCCCCAGCAGCCGCCAGCCGCTCCGCCGCCGCCGCCATGTCAGTCATCAACATCGGATCGTGCAGGTCGCGCTCGTATTCCGGCCACAAAAACCGCTCCATCGCGCCATCCGGCACCCCACGACGCGCCAAGATCTGCCGCACGATCTCCGGGATCATCCGTTTTTGGTTAACCGCCGCCCCCTCACCATTCATAACCTTAATAGTACCAAATCCGCCGGCACACTATCTAAAACCAGCGCAGACGCACAGTCACCACGAGCGCAAGCTCCGGCGTACGCTAAAATTTGCGATGCAAAAAATAAAAATTGGGGTCGCTACGGGGCACAAATCCAATCGGCAATTCTGGGATCCGGTTCATCACCCGCGGCCGGTAAATCGGCCGGCGCATCCGGCGATCCAACAATGTTTCAATCAGGCGTCTCATACGGTTTTGCTTCCCCTCCGTGCCTGACTCTTCAAAACGAGTCCCTGCAACTCACGGTAGAGTACAAACCGCGGATTGGCCGCGTATACCTTGGAGTTGCCCTCAACCTTAACCGTCACAAAACCGACTTCACTGAGCCTTTTAAGCTCGCGCTGCACATTACCTGGGTCCTCTTTGATCATTTTGGCGAGGCCCCGAACATGCATCCGGAAGTCGGGATACTTGGTATATATGACGATGATTTTACGTCTGGTTTTGGACGTTATAAACAGTTCAAGCATCTGTTTTAATTTTAACAATATTTGTTTAACAGCACTGTCTGGTGTTGTTAAATTCACTCTACGCCGACCACAACCGGAATGCAAGTGTTTTTTACAACACGAAACCAAACCCCATTCTCAAGCCCAAAACAGCGACAGGCCCCCGGTAACGAACCCGAGAGTCCGTCGCCGAGGGCCTAATTACCTCCTACTGAGCGGCAACTTGATCGTACGCCACCACGATGTCGGCCAGCTCGTTGCGCAGATCCTCGCCGACAGCGTGCTCTACCTCGGGGTCGGCCAGCCAGTTCGCCAGAATGATCTTCGCGAAAGCTATCCGCCTAATCTCGGAGTCGCCATTCCAGTGGTGAGCCACCTCAACTGCGAGATGGAGCCACTCGCCATGTGTACGTGACGGTTGCCGGCTGAAGTCGCAGACCTCGGGGCTCTGCTCCTTAGCCGCTACCCAGTCGTCGAAGCCATTCGGCCACGGCAGCTCGGGGATCAAGCCATACAGATCACCCGAATTGTCACGCCTGCGGCTGTCGCTGACCCCACGGCAGTCCTTGAGCGTCCGCTCGATCAACTGGCACAGCTGCCGTCTGGCATCTGAGTCAGCCGGTGCGGACGCACACAGTCTGTCGTAGTAGGTCCTAGCCAGCGTTTCCAGCGTGGCAAGAGCCTGCGCGTATGTTAGGCCAAGCTTTCGCTCGACGATCGATGGCTCGCTATCACACTCTGACTTCGGCTTTCCACCACGATCTCTCCAGCAGCCCACGAGATCAAGCCAGGCGTCCAGCTTGGCGCCGAGCTCACTACTCATAGTTGCGTCATAAATCTGACGCAACTCACCCAACTCCGAAGCGAGCTCATCAGACCATAGCTCAAGTTGAAGCCGCGCCATCTCAGTGCGCGCCGTCTCGACTTCCGCTGTTAGATCTGGCCCGCCCAAACTGAGAAGGTCAGCAACCTTCTCAGTCATCCGGCGATCGCTAGACAGAACCACAGCCTCACCCATGCCGCGTGGATCCTGCAGAGCCGCCTCAATAATTCGACGGATCTCTTTCTCAACGCCTCCGCGCTCGCGCACGCGCCGGACCTCATCAGCCACGGCACGCTCCGCGTCTCGCCGCTCCCGACCTCTTTGGCCAAAAGGCACACTCACCACCACCCTTCATATCGATTTTGGTAAGCAGGAGCAAATATTACAATAAAATAAACTTAAAAGCTAGCGCTAGGCCTTTTTCGCGACCAGTCGCTGCTTCTCAAGCTTCTTCAATTTGCGGTTGTGCCACGTCACCAACAGCGGCGAAGCATTGAAAATCGACGAGTATGTCCCGGACGCAATCCCAATCAATAGCGCCAGCACGAACAAACGAATGCTCTCGCCACCGAATAGGAACAGTGCCAATAACGTCAGCAGTACCGTCAACGAGGTGTTAATCGACCGTGCCATCGTCTCCAAAATCGAATTGTTCACCACCACCTCAAACGTACCGCGATCGCGCCGTAGGTTCTCACGGATGCGGTCGAACACCACGATCGTATCGTGCACGCTAAACCCGATAACCGTCAAAATCGCGGTCACAAACAGCGAATCCACCTCCACGCCCGCAAAGTGCCCCAGCAGCGAAAACACTCCCAGCACAAACAACGCATCGTGCAGTAGCGCCGCAATTGCCATAAAGCCAAAACTCCAGGGCGACACCGGCGGCGGCGCATTGCGAAATGCGAAAGCGATGTACAGCACGATCGCCGCGCTCACCACGATCAGGCTCACAATCGCGTTACGCGCGATCGTCGCCGACACCGTTGGCCCAATCGAGCTAAACGACAGTTCGTCAAAACCCTCACGCGCCAATGCCGCTTTCAACTTCTGATGGTCAGGCTCGTGCTGCGACTGCACCGCCGGATCGCGGTAACGAATCTGCGTCTGGCCGCCACCAGCCGGCACAACCTGCAAATCTTGCAAACCCAAGCCAGTCGCCGCGGATTGCGCTTGGCTCAAACTCACCGTCCCCTGTGCCACTAACAGCTCGCCCGAGTTGAAATCAATCCCCAACTTCAGCCCGTACACAAACAGTGAGATTACACCTGGCACAATCATCACCGCCGAAATCGCGTACCACCAGCGCCGTTTGCCAATCAGGTTCACGCCGTTGCCTCCTTGTTCGGCGTTGTCGCCGGCTTCTTCGGCTCAGCCACCGGCATCCGCACCCCGTACCAACCGATATGCCGGCCCCACGACTGCCGGATGGTTATGCGCAATAACGTACGCGTCACTACCACGGCCGTAAACATGCTCACGATCACGCCCAAGCCCAGGGTTACCGCAAACCCACGGATAATCGGCGTCGCGCTCGAGGTCATAAACAGAATCACGCACGTAATCAAGGTGCTGACGTTCGAATCGCGAATACTCGTCCACGCCCGGTCAAAAGCCGCTTCCGTCGCCGCCACGAAACTCTTGCCTGCCCGCAACTCCTCCTTCATCCGCTCAAAGATCAAAATGTTCGCATCCACCGCCATACCAATACTCAAGATAAACCCAGCTATCCCCGCCAATGTCAGCACGATCGTGTATCCGGGGATCAGTGCGCTCAGTTTGTATAACGTCAGCGTAATGCACGTGTAAATCGCCAGCGCCAAAACCGCCAGCGCGCCCGCCAACCGGTAGTACATCAGCATAAACAGCGCCACCACTCCTAACCCGATCGCACCTGCCACCACCGAATGCTGAACGCTCTCACGCCCCAGCGTCGGACCAATCGTCTGCTGCTCAACCAGCGTCACCGGCACCGGCAGCGCGCCGGCCGTAATCTCGTCGGCAATCTGCCGCGCCTGAGTGATATTCAAATTACCGGTCAAAATCGCCGTCCCGTCGGTGATCGGCTCAGTCTTCGCCGGCCCAAACGTCGGCTGCCCGTCGAGCAACGTCAACAGCAAGTTGCCGCTCTGACTCAACTGCGTCGTCAGATCGGAGAATTTCTTGGTTGAGTCACCGCTCTTCAGTTTCAACACCACGTCCGGCTGCTCCTTGGTCGGGTCATAATCCGCCGTCGCGCTGTCCACGTCTTTGCCGTCAATATTGGTCGGCGCCTCTGCCCCAGTCTGGGCATTCACCGTCACGAACGTCAAATCAGCCGTCTTACCAATCTGGTTGATCGCCTGGTTAACATCCTTAATCCCCGGCAGACTAATGCTTACCCGATTGCTCCCCTGCCGCTGCACCGTCACTTCCTGCGTACCACCAATGTTGGCACGCTTGGTCATCACCGTCACCAATGAGTCCATTGCGTTGTCGCGTTGATCCGACGGCGTCTTCGACAGATCCGCCTGAAATACCAATTGCGCTCCACCCTGCAGGTCCAAACCCTGCTTCACGCTCAGTTTGGCGTGTTTCAAACCCGGGATTTTGTCCAACACCACATCCTCCCGCGGCATAGCCAAAATCGCGGTTACCGCCGCCAGTACCAAAATCGCAATAAATTTCAGCCGCACACTCATGTCGGGACTAATAATAGCTTGACCAGATTAGCTCGTCAATTTGCTTGACAAAAAGCACGAACTTGGCGCTATGCCCAGTTCGCCACCACATTATCAATCCGGCCCATCACCGAATCCGGGTCAATTTTGTCCTCGTCGGTGTAATAGTGGCTCACCGAAATAAAGTTGTCCGGGATGTACAAATAGTGCAATTCGTCTAACAACCCATGCAGCCGCTCGATCGTCTCGGCCGGCCCCACCGGAACTGCGCCGATCGTCTTTTCTACCGACAACCGCGACAAATAATGCAGTGCAGCATCAAAGCTCAGACCGTTTTTTACGCCATCCGTTGCCAAAATCACATTTCGTCCCTCAATCTGCGCCGGATCCGCCAACCCATGGTCCCCCACCACGCTCACCATCTGGTACATTTGCTGCAACTTGGCCTCTTCCAGGTAGCCCCGCATATCCTCCATGTACTCTTCAAGTTCCCCCGGCGAAATCATCGAATTGTAGGTAAACACGCCCGTCTGATCGATCGCCCCCAGCACCAGGCTCTTATCCCCGGGAGCCGTAATGCGGGCTGTCAGCAGCAGCGTCAATTGGGTATGCAGTCGCCGCGCGATCTGTTCCCCCACGGCCACACCACCGGGCGACAACGCCAACACCACCGAATTCTCAAACCGATATTCCATCATCTCATCAGCCAGCCGGTCTCCGGCTTGAGCACGATCGTGGAAATACATAAACACATTGTATCAGCAAACGTATACTTACATGTATGGAGTCTTCCGATACAAACAGTCGGCCGCCAAGCTACTACGACGTTGTGCCGTTAGCGTACACCGGCGAGGCCACCGTATTTACCTATCACGGACCCGCCAATCTCTCCGAAGGCGCTCTGGTAACCATCCCGCTCAGTCGCCGCTCCGTTACCGGAGTGGTCATTAAATCCGTTCCAAAGCCAAAATTCACCACCAGACCAATTACTGACGTGCTCAATCTGCCCCCAGTTTCAGCTGGCTTACGCGAGCTAGCCGCCTGGCTATCCGATTACTACGCCGCCTCGCCTTCCAGCATTTGGTCCACCATGCTACCAGCCGGGCTAACCAGGAAACGCCGCGCCACCAAAACCGGCACCGCCCCCGCCGGCCCACCGCCCGAACCTGCCCTACCGGCCACGCTTACCAATATGCCACCGCTCACCGATGAGCAGGCAGCTGCCCTACACAAAATCCGCTCCTCCAACCTGTCTGCGCACCTCATCCAGGGCGTCACTGGCTCCGGCAAAACCCGCCTCTACCTCGAGCTTGCTACCGAGGCTCTATCGGCCGGGCGCTCGGTGCTTGTGCTCGTACCCGAAATCACCCTCACTCCGCAAACGGTCGCAGCGTTCGAGAGCGCCTTCGGTTCGCGCGTGCTCACCAGTCACTCCAAACTCACCGAAGCCAAGCGCCATGCCATCTGGCTAGCCGCCACTACCGCTGCCGTCGCCGCCCAACCTCGGGTTATTATTGGCCCCCGCTCCTGCCTCTTCATGCCTGTGTACCATCTGGGGCTCATCGTGGTCGACGAATCTCACGAAACCAGCTACAAACAAGACCAACATCCCCGCTACCACGCCGTCACCACCGCCGCCAAACTTGCACACATTTCCGGTGCAAGACTCGTCTTGGGGTCCGCCACACCGGGGCTGAACGAGCTCTTCTTGGCCCATGAACATCGTCTCGAACACATCTTGCTTAGCCAACGAGCCAACAAAATTCCCCAACCCAAAGCCAGAATCATCGACTTGCGCGATAAGCAATTATTCAAATCGAGTAAATTTATTACTCAACCTCTCATCGCCGCAATCTCTAATACCATTGATCTCGGCCGGCAGTCACTGTTGTACCTCAATCGCCGCGGTTCTGCCTCCAGCCAAGTTTGCGGCGACTGCGGCCACGTTACCACCTGCCCACACTGCGAACTGCCCCTCACCTTCCACGCCGATCTCATGCGCCTTATCTGTCACCACTGCAATTTCCGCATGGCCAACCCGGCCGTTTGCCCCGAGTGTCACGGCGCCGACCTTCGCTTAATCGGCATTGGCACCAAACGCCTCGAATCAGAAATCGTTGGCCTGTTCCCTGGCGCTCGCATCGCCCGGCTGGACCGCGACTCCGCCACCATAAAACACATCACCGCGGTGCTGCGCGGTCTGCGAGAACGCGAAATCGATATCGTTGTGGGCACTCAGATGATTGCCAAAGGCCTCGACCTGGCCGGGCTCGATACCGTTGGCGTCATCAATGCCGACACCCTGCTTCACCTGCCCGACTTCACCGCCGCCGAGCGTACCTTCCAGCTATTGTCCCAGGTCTCCGGCCGGGCTGGTCGCGGCGACCGCCCCGGCGAAGTCTTTATCCAAACCTACACCCCTGACCACCCCGCCATCGTGGCGGCCGCCACCGGTACCTACGACCAATTTGCCGCAACTGAACTGGCGGCGCGCCACTCCCTGCACTACCCACCCTATGTCTTTATGCTCAAGCTCACCGTTGCTGCTGCCACCCACGAAGCGGCCCAGGCCGAAGCCACCCACTTTGCTACCCACCTGCGCACCATCACCGGCCTCGGCATCGCCGGCCCCGCCCCCGCTTTCATTGAGACCCAAGGCTCGCGCTATCATTGGCTGATCACGGTAAACTGCACGCGCCGCCCGCCACTCGTGCAAATTGCCAAAAACCTCCCCAGCCCCCACTGGACCGCCGATCTCGACCCTATCAACCTGCTTTAGACGCCCTCGCCATTATCGGGTAAAATAAGCCCACTATGACCGCCAAAGATATCATTACCATCCCAGCGCCCGTCCTGCACGAGCGCTCCAAAAAAATCGGCCACATCGACGCTGAAATCCGCCAGCTGGCCGAAGGCATGGTCGCCGCCACGCTCGACTGGGAAGCCAGCCGCGAACACGAATTCGGCGCCGCCCTGGCCGCCGTCCAGGTCGCACGCCCCTACCGCCTCGTCGTCATCCGCAACGATATGGATAATAAAGACGACACCAGCTTCAACGTCTTCGTTAACCCCGAAATCGTCAAACTCGAAGGCCAGCCCACCGAGGAACTCGAAGGCTGCCTCAGCGTCAAAGACATTTACGGCTCAGTCGCCCGCTACCCTAAGGTCAAGGTCAAAGCCCTAAACCTCTACGGCCACCCCATCCGCGTCACCGCCACCGGCTTCCTGGCACGCGTGTTCCAGCACGAAATCGACCACACCAACGGTCTGGTTTTTACCGACCGCATCTCCGACCCCCGCAAATTGTTCCGGCTCCAGCCCAATGGCAAATTCATCCCCGTTTCTCCCGCGGCCGGCCTGTCCGGGGGCGCGCTGTCATGACGCAGCCCCCCACCGACCGGATCATTTTTTTCGGCACCGATGCGTTCAGCGTACCCACACTGATTCGCCTGCTGGCCGGGCATTGGAACGTTGTGGCTGTGGTCACCAAGCCGGATTCACCGGCCGGCCGCGGCCAACAAACCACCCTGCCGGCTGTCAAAAAACTGGCGCTGGCCAAATCGATCCCGGTGCTCCAACCCGAAAAATTGTCAGACGCGATCGACGACATAAAAGCCTTAAAACCCCGCGCCGGCATCGTCGTCGCCTACGGCAAAATCATCCCAGCCTCAGTCATCAAACTGTTCCCCAAAGGTCTCATTAACGTCCACGCTTCGCTATTGCCGCGCTGGCGCGGTGCTGCCCCTATTGAGGCCACCATCTTAGCCGGCGACCCCGACACCGGCGTCTCCCTCATGCGCATCGAGCCCGGCCTCGACTCCGGCCCTGTCTTTCACACCGCGAAGCTACAGCTTTCCGGCACCGAAAGCCGCCTCGACCTCTACGAACGCCTGGCCGATCTCGGCGCCGAGCTGCTCGCCACCAAGCTGCCGCACATTCTCACCGGCAACATCGTACCCATTCCCCAAGACCACGCGCATGCCACCCACATCAGCCGCCTAACTAAAACCGACGGCGAGATCGAATGGGGCAAGCCGGCTGCCACTCTGGAACGCGAAATCCGCGCCTATCTTGGCTGGCCCGGCTCCCGCGGCACGATCGCCGGTACCGAAGCCGTAATTACTACCGCGCACACGATCCAAAACGACGGCCCCGTCGGCCTGTCCTACCGCACCCCCTCCGGCGAATTGGCCGTTTATACCGGATCCGGCAGCCTCGTTATCGACCGCTTAAAACCAGCCGGCAAGCGCGAAATGACCGGCCCCGAGTTCCTATCCGGCCACCGGCTCACGTAGGATCAAAAATTAAACATTTCATTAAGAACACGCCGCCGCCAGAGAAGTTCTTCTGAGTCCGGGGGGTAGAGCTCATCATAAAACTTGATAGCTCTCGCTCGTCTCTTACGCTTGTCCGCCAGTTTAAGGTCCCTAAAAGTTCCTTCCGGATCAATAAGCCTTGTGACTTCTTGTATAACTCCCTTAGGGACGTCGTCTAAAATTCTAGGCGCCTCCCTGCCTCCCCCGCTACCCCCAGGCTCGGCAGCAGCCGCCGGCTCAGGCGCAACCGCTTCTCCAGTAGCCGAGCCAGGCATCTGCGCCACTTCACCCTCATAATCATCAGACCCTACTGAATTTCCAGCCGCTCGGTCATCATACAACTCATTCCAGGCCGTTGCCCAACTGCTCAAAAACTCGTCGTCCCCAATCCGCGCCACGGGCCGCCCTGATGCAATCCTCCACAGTTTCCGATCCACCATATCATCAGCCACCCGCGTCAGCTCCCTGCGCCGCGCTTGTAAATCCGCGATATTACTAACCCGCGTCAACTGCGCTGCAAGTCTGCCGTCCAGCTCGCTCTGCTCTAAGCTCAGGGGCTCAAACTGATCATGTCCAGGCGGGTAGACGACCGATGGTGTTGCACGTCGGCCAAGGCGATGTTGAGCCTCAGCCCCCTGGCCTTGGCGAACAAATCGATAGCGCCCCGCAACCAGCGACCCTCCGGCGCGGCCACCCCCGGGTTCAGCGCTAGCCGCCCCCTCACCCGCAGCCGGCAATGCCAGCCGATCAATCGGCCGCGTCTCTGGTGTCAACCGCGGATCGGGCGCGGGCGGCCCAGCCGGCCGCCCCTCAGCACCACTACCCCCAGGTTCAGCAGCAGCCACCGGCTCAGACACAACCGCTTCTCCGGGGGCTGCTGGGCCGGGCGCCGCGGCTTCTTCAACCGTAGCCGCCTCCCCATCCGCAACTGTCGCCCCATCCGCCGCCGACGGGGCCCCGGCGCTCGCACCGTGAATCGCCTGCTCGCGTTGCGCTATCGCCAGCCACAGCCGCTCATCGATAGCATCGCCCGGTCTTGGCATCAACTCACCCCGGCGCCCAACACCAAACCTCCCACGGTGATGCATCGCCTCCCGAAACTGCTCCAATTCGTCAGCGGTGTGCGCCTGCGCCAAAACCAATCCCACATTTTCCTCACTCAGCGTTGACCTAGGTGGTAATGTGATCCCCGCTCTCTCCACCAGCTGGCCAAACGCTTCCTCCTCGC
>Ga0265324_10001897_pt1 | contig 11240 bp, 4 predicted proteins | sample 41419metaG_FD_198634 | JGI IMG/M metagenome (GOLD analysis project Ga0265324, IMG submission 198634) | Rhizosphere microbial communities from Carex aquatilis grown in University of Washington, Seatle, WA, United States - 4-14-19 metaG | ecosystem: Host-associated > Plants > Roots > Rhizosphere >... | reverse complement strand
ACATCAAGTCGCGTTTTATCGAAGTGCAGCAAAATGACAGCAAGGCGCTGGGCTTCGATTGGTATCTTGGCCAGTTTAACATGACCGGCAACGGCTCGGTCGTGGGGCAGGCTGGCAGCGCGCCGTCGCTCAACGTGCCAATTTCGGCGGCGAATCCGGTCGGCGCGTTTCCGGGCAATTTGATTCCCGCAGACCAACAGTATCAACAGTTGTTTGCCAGCGGCTCCGGCGCCCCCACGGTGGCCACCCTCACGGGCATCCTGACCGACCCGAATTTCCGCATGGTCATCCACGCGCTCCAGCAGCGCAGCGGTTCGGAAACCTTGGGTGAACCGGAAGTGACCACCACCAGCGGTCGCCAAACCCAGATGCGCGCCACGGCCATTCAAAATGTGGTCACCGGTTTTTCCTTTGACAACGGGACTTCGGGCAATAGCGCAAATCAAAACACCACCGGTGGCAACACTGGCGGCGCTATCGTGAACCAGGCGGGGGTCGCCTCCGTCAGCCCCAGCACCCAGCAGGTTGAAATCGGTCCGATTTTGGACGTGGTGCCCTATGTCTTGTCCGATGGCTACACGATCAACCTGGCCTTGATCCCCTCGGACACGGAGTTCCTCGGCTATGACACCATCAGCGCGAGCGAAATCCCGGGCTACAACCCCGGCAGCTCGCTTGGCAACTTGAATGGCACCACGCTGCCGGTCGCCTTGCCGAAATTCAGCGTCCGCCAGGTCGTCACCACCGTGAACGTCTGGGACAACCAGACCGTGGTGCTCGGCGGTTTGATTTCATCGTCAGTTCAGTCCGCCAAGAGTCAGTTGCCGGTGATCGGCGACCTGCCGCTGATTGGCCGGCTGTTCCAGAATCAGAGCAAAACCACCCAGAAGAAGAACCTGATGGTTTTTGTCACCGCCACCATTGTGGACCCGGCGGGCAACCGCGTGCATACCGACGACGATCTGCCGTTCGCGCAGAACGCGATTCCGGCGCAGCCGCCCGGTTTGCAGAAAATTTCACCGGCGGCGGCCAGGGAGTGAACCGGCTCCTGATTGTTGATGGGCACGCCTACGCGTATCGGGCGTTTCACGCCATCCGCGAGCTGCGCGCGCCGGGCGGGCAGCCGACGAACGCCATTTATGGCTTCGTCAAGATGCTCGAAAAGATGCGGCTGGCCGTGGATCCGACGCATCTGATGGTCGTGTGGGACGGCGGCTTGAGTGCCGAGCGGTTGGCCGAGCTGCCGGATTACAAGGCGCACCGGCCGGAGATGCCGGCGGATTTGCGTTTGCAGTTGGACGGCCTTGTGGAATTTTTGGCGGCGGCGAAAATCGCCAGCCACCGCGCCGACGGCGTGGAGGCGGACGATTACATCGCCAGCCTCGCGCGGCGGGCGGCGGCGGCGGGTTGGAACGTGGTGATTGCCAGTTCCGACAAGGATTTTATGCAGTTGGTCTCGGCGCAAATCGGGCTGTTGAACCCGAACGATAAGACCGGGGCAATTTGGGGCGCCGGGCAGGTGCGGGCCAAGACCGGCGTGGAGCCGGGGCAGGTCGCCGACTGGCTGGCGCTGATGGGTGACGCGGTGGATAACATCCCCGGCGTGCCCGGCGTGGGTCCGAAAACGGCGGCGGAACTGCTGAAACAATTTGGCGTGGTGGAAAATTTGCTGGCGCGGCTGGCCGAGGTGAAGTCGGAAAAATTGCGGTCGTCGTTGAGTGGTGCGGCGGCGGCGGTGGTTCGCAATCAGCGGCTGGTGCGGCTGCCGGACGTGCCGTGTGAATTTGCGCCGGAAAAAATGGCTGCCGGCGCGGGCGACAGCGTGGCGTTGCGCCGGTTGTTTGCCGCGTGGGGATTCAAGGGCATGCTCGCCGCGCTGGATAGGGGCGGCGAAAAACAGGCGGAACTGATTTGATTGAAAATGAATTTGCAAAGCTGGAACAACCAAGAGGCCGGTGCGGAAACGCAGCCGGCGGCAACGACGGGAATTTTTAGACAAACCCGCCGGGGTGGTTTATTTTGTCTGCCTACCATGATGTCGTCGTTTGACCGTTTGAAAATGTTGGCCGCGGGCGCGGTGTGCGCCGGCGCGGTGTGTTTTTCCGTTTCCGCCCAAACCAATTATTACGCCGCCAACGGCGCCGAGTATGCCATTGCCGGTCAGTTGCCCGGCGACCAGCACCACCCGGATGTCGCGCTCTCTTCCAGCGGCGGTTATTTGGTCTGGCAGGACAATGCCACCGACGGCAGCGGCCAGGGCGTGAGCGCGTGCCAGTTGGACAGCACCTTGTCCGGGGCCTTCGCGCCATTTCGCGTGAATGCGGTGGGGACGAACGATCAGGAAAACGCGCGCGTGGCGCTGCTGAAAAACGGCGGCGCGGTGTTCGTCTGGCAGGGCGGACGCGAGGGCTTCCAGCATATCTTTGCGCGGTTCCTGAACACGAACGGCACGTTCACCACGACCAGCGACATACTCGTCAACACCTACACGAATAATTTCCAGATCACGCCCGACGTGGCGGTGCTGCCCAACGGCAATGTCATTGTTGTCTGGGCCAGCTATAACAAGGCGGGCGCGGGGTCGCGGCTGGATGTCTGCGGCCAGTTGTTTTCGTCCGCCGGCAAGAAGGTTGGCGGCGAGTTTCTGGTCAACCAGTTCACCACTTTCAACCAGCGCACGCCAATCGTGACGGCGCTGGCCAGCGGCGGCTTCGCGGTGGCTTGGGTGTCCGAGCAGCAGCGCAGCGTCGCGCCGAATTTTGGCACCAACACGACTTATTATACCGCCGGGACCACGCCGCTGCCGAGCGTGGACATTTACGCCCGCCTGTTCAAAACCAATGCCTCGCCCGTTGGTAATGAATTTTTGGTGGACACGGATACCGATCCCTGCGCCACGCCGCAATTGGCCACGGCGGCGGACGGCAGCTTCCTGATTGCCTGGGCGGCGCTGGACATGGCGGTGCTGACGAACAGTTGGGATATTTACGCCCGGCCTTACACCAGTGCCGGTGTCGGCGGCGCGGTGGTGCGGGTCAATACGCACACGTTCGGCGACCAATACGCGCCGAAAATCGCGGCGCTCAACCAGGAGTTTTTTGTCGTTTGGACCAGCTTGGGGCAGGACGGTTCCCGTGAGGGCGTCTTCGGCCAGTATGTCCACAGCGACGGCACGCTCATCGGCGGCGAACTGCTGGTCAATACCACGACCCTCAGCCGCCAGCTGCAGCCGGTGGTGGCCTCGGATGGCACCGGCCAGTTCGTGGCGATTTGGACCAGCTACACCGGTCTGGACAACGGTTACGACTTGTCTGCCCAGCGCTATGCCGAGGTGAACGCGGTGTTGCCGCCGGTGCCCAATGCGTTTGTCTATGCGCCGTTCAATGTGAGCAAGGGCGTCTATCAGCCGGAACTGCAGGTTTCCTGGCCGCAGTTGGCGGGGCTGGCGGTTTCCAATTTTCTGGTCTATGTGGACGGCTCCGCTGCGCCGGCGGCTTCGCTGGCGGGCAATCAATGGACGATGAGTTCGATTCACGGTCTGCTCGCGGGCAGCACCCATTCATTTCAAGTTGGCTATGTCTTGAACGATGGCCGGCATGCGCCGCTGTCGCCGCCGGCGAAGGGCAAGACTTGGAGCGGGGCAAATTGGGGCGGCATCCCGTGGGAGTGGATGGTGGAAAATTTCGGCGCAACCGCGACGAACCTGTGGCTCGCCGCCGGCGACCGTCTGGGTGCGGATGGCCCGACGCTGGCGCAGTTGTTTTTGAGCGGCGGCAAGCCGCAGGATCCCGGCACCTGGCTGAAGACCGCGCTGGAGCACTCGAAGAACGGAATGTATCTGCATTGGAACACGCAGCCCGGCGCGCGGTATCAGGTGGAAGTGACGACCAATCTGGTCATCTGGCAGGCGGTGGGCAAGCCGCGTTTTGCCGCCGGCGGGACGGACTCCATTTACATCGGCGGCGGCCCGGTGGGCTATTATCGCGTGTTGCTGCTGCGTTAATCATCAATTTGTATGTTGCAAACTATCAAAAGAATTTTCTGGATGGCATTGTTGGCGGCCAGCCTGCAGTCGAGTTGGGGATTCGCCCTGCTGGGGCCGCTGGGCAACGGCAGCGATTCCTTCCAGACGGCTTCGCTCGGCTACAATTTTGCTTACATGGACTACGGGTATCCCGGCGGGCCGATTTATCTGGGAGACATCGGCGGCGCCCCGAAAGACATGTATGATGGATTTCGGCGCAACGTGCCGATCATTTATTACTCCTACGACACAAATTTTAAGCTCTACTTTGGCACCAACGGCATGGCGGCGGTGGACAGCGCCATGGCGGTGTTCAACAACCTGACCAACGCGGACAAACTGGATCCGAATGCGTTCCCGCTGAATTCGCAGCATGAAAACTCGATTGCCTCGTCGCTGTATCTGACGGATCTCAAGTCCGCGACCTTGCACCTGCTTGTGGAGCAATTGGGCTTGTCCCAGCCGGAGCGGTTCACTTGGACGCTGCAGGAGCGCGATACGCCGCCCGGATGTCCTTTGACCACCCTCTATCTTGTGACGCAGCGTAATTTTGAATCCCTGATGCCCACACAAATCCAGTATTCTTCCTACGTCAACAACATTCTTTACACCTACTACATCCTTGAATTCTGCCCGCCGGGGCCCGGCTACACCGTGCCGTTTTCCGTGGATCCGGATTCCGACCAATACACCGCCGTGGCCGGCAATATTGCTGAAGTGTTCGGCGGCGGCCTGCAGGTGGGAGGTTTTTACACCGGTTTGACCCGCGACGACGTGGCCGGCCTGCGCTTTCTGTATTCCACGAACAACGTGAGTCGGGAGAGCGCCCCGGCGGGCAGCCTGCTTTTTTCAGCAGTGACAAACACTACCGCCGAGCAGGTCTTGTTCCCGGTCAATCCCAACACCGTCACCGGCTTTGGCACCTTTGATTATGGTGCGTTTTTGGCGGCCGCCGCCACCAACGCACCGGGCGTCATGCAGAGCAATTATCCAGGATTGATAGTGACCAGTTCGCATGATTATTGGATTCTGGCGACCAATCTGTCCATCACGTCAACATTTGTGCCACCGCCGGTTGGCTCGCCCTACGGCACGCCCCAGCGTCTGCTGCTGGTGACCAACCGCACCTACTATCCCTTGCACAAATACGTCACCACCTTTGCGAACGTGGTGACCAATTACTATCTGCCGAACACCCCGGCCATCCTGCAGACGGTGATGGCCACACAGATGGTTGGTGCCCCCTTCGGCTCGCCGCTGGTGACCAACATCACCAATTTGAAAGTGACGGTTAAAAATACGCCGACCGGCAGTTTTTACATCGTGCCGCTGCTGGGCACCAACCGCTGTCCGGTGGACATTATTCGTACGCTTCAAAAAAGCGTGATCTATACCACCAACAGTCTTACGGTGACGAGCACCAATACGGTCACGTCCACCAACACCACGGGTTCCAGCTATACGCAAAACCTGATCACTTGGTACACCAATTACACCTATGTCGCCTTGCCGGTGACCTGTGACTATGCGACCAACACGGTGGGAAAGTATCAGGGTATTGGCAAGGTGAAGTTTGTCCGGGTTGAATACGACGACACCGTGGAGTCTTTTCCGCCGCAGACCAACAGCTACGACATGGTGGCGTATGTGGGCAACAACCGTTGGGCTCGGCGTCATTTTGACCGCGTGGTGACCGCGCCGGAAATTCTGATCACGGCCAACAATCAGGCGGTTGGAAACACCTTCAACGGTTCCGTCGAACGTAACATCAATTTCGACGACAGCCAGAGGTTAAACAACGGGGCCGGGCCGGGGACGATCACGCCGAACACGATTTTCGCTTACAACAAGGTCAACAATGCGTTCCGCAACGGCTATGATGCACGGTTGTTTTTCATGAACCAGCTACTGTTCTCGAGCACCAATGTCGTCAATGTTAATTTGCCCAATCCCGAAACGAACCAGGTGCAGACCAGCCACTGGGGTTCGTTTGATGACAGCACCAATGCCCCCGTCCTTTATCCGGCTACCGATAGCTTGTACAATTTGAACAACCAGATGATTGTGCAGGTTTCCCCGACCAGCCTGGACGATGGTGCCAGCGATGTCTTCTACGGCCCGGTGCAGTTCACCGCTGTCAGCGCCCGCCTGACGCCGCCGCTCATATGGTCGGCGAGCAGTTTGCCGCTGGGGTTGACGATGGATTCAACCGGTCTTCTGTCCGGCACGCCCGTCCGGCAGGCGCCCACTGCGCTGGTTTATGATGTCACCGTGACCGTGACCGACGCCAATTCCAATACGGTGCAATGGGATTATCCCCTCATCATCCAATGAATTTTCCGGCGCACCTCCAATCTATTTCCCGACGCATGAACCTGTTTCGCAATACCCTCCGCGTGCTGGCCCTTGGCGCGCTGCTGCCGGCCCTGCCTGCGGTGGCCACCGATCCGCTGTTTCAAAACCTTTCCGACGCCTACTATGTCGTCCCGGAAAACCCGCCGCCGATGATCGACGCGACGGCATTCGACAATGAGAGCGTCTTCAGCATCAGCTACCACAGCTATCCCTCCGCTACGCGGTTGCTCACGTTTGAGCCGCGCAACACGCTTTTCTACACCAACGGCGATTCCGGTCAGATGATTTTTAACGGGCAGAACCTGAGCAACTCCATCATCACCTACGGGATTGTGGCCAGGTTCAACAACTATTCGACCTTGTTGAAGGATGACCTCATGGCGGATACCTTTTTCAATCAGGGCACCATCCGCGTGGACTCGCTGCTTGACGGCAACAATACTTACACCGATGGCGATCTTCAGATTTATTTATTGTTGAGTTATGGCCAATGCACCATTTCTGCGACTAACATCATCAACCCCGGCAACATTGGCATCGGTGCCAATGGACTGCTGCAAATGACCGGGCAGAATGTGGACCTGTCGCGCGCCATTCTCTCGATGGAGAGCACGCTTAGCTTCAATCAGCTGACCACGATTAACAGTGTCCTGATTGGCAGTCTCCTGTTCAACAACGTGGATTTCATAAGTTCCGGCGCGGTCGGCACGGATAATTTCGCCGAATGGAATCCGGGGCTTGATCTTACCCCCATCAGCGCCACCTCCTCCTATTCCCCGTTTCCGACCATCCTGGCCTTGACCAATTCCGCCTCCTATTTTGATGTTCAGGGGCTGGGAACCAGCAATGTCATCTACCGTGCCGTCTTTGTGGAGAACGACAGCCCGGACGTCGGTTACAACGTCTATATTGACACCATCGGGACGGGATTCCTTGGCTTTGAACCCGGGGCGGCCCATGTGGAATGGGTGGGCCCCGTGCTGGATCCCACCACGGGCAACTACTCCACCAATTATCTCTACCTGACGGACGATTATCTCTGGGGTGCCTCCACCAACGTCGCCGTCGTCGGTGGCGTGCCGGACAATTTTTCGTTCATCTCCTCAACCAATCCGCTGCTGGTGGGACCGGTCACGGCCGGCTTTTCGAATGTATTTTCCTCCATCAATTTTTCCAACCCGTATTCCTACATGAGCGGCCAGATCCAGCCGACCTCCGTCACCACCAACGCCAGCGCCACCAATCCGCACGGCACGCTGACCAACCTGCCCGCCCGGATGGAAATCACCGCCAGCCGGGAATTGAACTTGAATAAGGCCATCATCAGCGGCCAGAACTTCATCAGCATCGTCGCCACCAACCAGTTTGATGGCAGCGACGGCGCGTCCATCAGCTCTCCGTTTGCCGACTTCAACCTCGGCGTCACCAACGGCCAGATGACCATCAGCAACCTGCTGTCCGCCAGCCTGCCCACCTGGAGCGGCAACATCCAGGCTTGGAGCACGCGCTGGGTGGAGGCGAACACCAACGGTGGCACCAACGACTTCCGTGTGCTGCTCGTCCGCAGCCGGTTGTCGGCCACCACGGTTCCTTGGATCAAGAACTTTGTTCTCCATGGCTCCACCAACCTGCTTATCAGCGATGCCCTGAACGTCTATGGAACCGTGTCCATTGACGCCCAAAATCTAACGCTCACCACCAACGGTGTGGGTAACGGGGCCACTTCGGCGGACGGCGAGCTGAACTGGGGCGGCACCGGTACCTTCGGCCTGGCGCAGTTGCCCAACATGCGCTGCCTCACCAACAACGGCGCCATCCGCGTACCGAATATGGCGCAGTTCATCAGCACCTCCAACGGCGTTTCTTACGGCCCCGGTTTGCCGGCGGTGAAGGCCACCGGAAAACTTTCCGAACTGATTGGCGCGAATGTCAAAAAGGGCAACCGCGTCATCGTTGGCACCAACCAGTATCTGTTTGTGAACACGCTCACCAACAAGCTGGCCAATCAGGTGAAGATCGGCGTCAACTTTGACACCTCGATGAACAATCTGATCGCCGCCATCAACCACGCGGCGGGCGCGGGCACGAAATACAGCAAGGCCACCACTTCCAACGCGCTCGCCCGGGCCGGCACCCTGGCCAGCCACGCCTTCACCGTGACGGCGGTGACCGCCGGTGCGGTGGGAAATTCCATCATGACCTGGACGAGTTCGACGAACCTGACTTGGAGCAGCTCCACTGGGACGGGTTCGAACCTGATCTGGACCATTCATAATTACCTTTACGGCGGGGCGGACGCCACGGCGGCGACCACCAACATCACGTCGGGGCAGGTTGCCTACGACGCCTTCATCAACAACGGCCTGGTGGCCGATCAGGGAACCGTGCTCACGTCCCATGATTTCCTGAACAGCGGCGTTATTTCCAACGGCGTGGGTAATTTCACCGCCAAAACCGTGAACACCACCCTGGCCAACGATGCGATTTACGCGGGCGGAAACATTTCCCTGACCGCCGGCACCATGCTCATCAGCAACACTTGGTTGCAGTGCCTTTCACTTACGCTCGCGCCGACCAACTGGATTGACGCCGGCCTGACCAATGGCAACTTCTGGACCGTGGGCAACACCAACGGCACGGGCGGGCAGGGTTTTGCCCTCAACGTCAAGCCGCCGACGGGCGATTTGCTGGGCACCACCATCACAAATATTTGCCCCGGCCCGAACAAGTCCATCCTCAATATTTGGGCGGGCACCAACCGGGGTGTTTCCGTGCTGGGCTTCTCCAACAACATGGCGATCGGCCATCTCGTCCTGTCCGCCGCCGGTAATGCCAGTCACCTGAATTTCTCCGGCGTCGGTGTCAGCAACGCGCTGTATGTGGATTTGATCGAGTTGGGCGGTTATCTCACCAATGGCATTACCCACAGCTTTGAGTTTACGAACTGGCTGAACATCAACTCCAACCTTGTCATCTATTACGGCGATGCGCGCATCAACGGCACCACTTACGCCGAGACGATTGACAAGGCAAGCCGTTTCAGCGGCAAGAACCACGGTCGGCTGCGCTGGGTGCCGGCTTACAACGGCTATTACAGCTCGGTGCCGTTTGTTTCCGGCGGCGTCACCAACTGGATCAACAATGGTCTGGCGCAGAGCGCGGACATTGACTCAAACGGCGATGGCACTCCGAACAATGCCGACCCGAATCCATTCTTCACGCCGGATCAGGTCAATTTGGCTATCAGCTTCACCAACGTGCCGCCGCTGCTGCCGCTGCTGACGTGGAACAGCATCCCGAACGCGACGAACTATGTTTATTACAACACCAATTCGCCCAGCGGGCCGTGGCTGTTGCTGACCAACTTTGTTTCACCCGTGCCGTATCTCACCTATCCCTCGGCCCCGAAGCCGTTGAGTTTGGTGGATTACGGCGCGGCGGGTGGCCCCCCGCGTTTTTACGGGGTGCGGGTGGATGCCTGGCTGACTTATCCGTATTGAAGATGAAACCGGGGCGGGCGGTGTCACCCGGCACCGCCAGGCTAAAGAGCAGAATTTAATAAGATTTGAAGGAAAAAATCCCGGCGAGTTCCGCCGGAAAGTTTGGAGATATTTTTTGTGAATATAATGCAAACCATGCTTGCGGGATTGAAGAAAAATTGCCGGGCGGACGCCGTTGTCCGCCGGTTGAAATTGGCGGCGGTTTTGGCTTGTGGACTGGCCGCTGGTCTGGCCGGCGCCCAGCCGACCAATGACAACCTGCTGAATGCCATCAAGCTTAGCAATCTGTCCGGCGTTTATGCGAGCACCAACACCGCTGCCACGGTGCAGGGCGGTGAAAACAATCTGGTCTTTTGCAGTGATTCGGGCATCGATACGTATGTCGCCAATTCCGTCTGGTTCCGGTGGACGGCACCCATTGATGGGACGGCGGAATTTGACACGATCGGCAGCGGTTTTGACACCGTCCTGTCGTTGTGGGGGGTGGTTACCTACAAGAACAGCATCACCTACAGCAACAATATTACTTACGATACCAACAATATTGCTATCGCCACCAATAGCACTCCCGGAGCTCCCTATAATGTGACAATATACACCAACAGTATTTTGTTTACGAATAACATTACCTTTACCAACGTCATTACCTATACCAACGGTGTCGCTGTATCCACCAACAATGGTGGCTTTGTTACGAACAGCATCACCTACGACAGCCTGTTCAATATAGTTTCGGACGATAGCACTGGCTATTATGGGTTCTATGATAGCTTGGACACGAGTTACCTGACGTATGCGGTGGGGGCCGGGCAGGGCTATTACATTTCAGTCAACAGCTATGACGGTTGGGGTGATGGTTTTAATCCGGCCGGGCCGGGTTATGCTGCGAGCCATAACAATTTCGGAAATTACCAGCTCAATTGGCAATATCCCGGACACATTGTTACTCCGGGCGAGCTGGAATTTAGTTCCCCGGTATATTCCGTCACTGCCAACGGCGGTTCTGTCATCATCACGGTCACGCGCACCAACGGCACCGATAATGCAGTCAGTGTTTGGTACGCCACGAGCGATGGCTCGGCGACCAACGGGGTGGATTATTATGGCGTGACCAACCAATTGACGTTTGCACAGGGGCAGACCAGTGCCGCCTTTGCCGTTTCCACCATTGGTCAAAAAGGAGGCGCTTTTGTTCCCCCGTTCAAGACGGTGAACCTGCGTTTGTTTGGGGCTACCAACGGCGCGACCTTGGGCCAGTCCAATGCCGTCTTGAGTCTGGTCAATCCCAGGGGCTATTTGAGTTTTTCCCAGACCAATTACGCCACCAATGAAACGGCCGGCGTATTGTATGTCACGGTCAG
>Ga0265324_10001896_pt1 | contig 11252 bp, 9 predicted proteins | sample 41419metaG_FD_198634 | JGI IMG/M metagenome (GOLD analysis project Ga0265324, IMG submission 198634) | Rhizosphere microbial communities from Carex aquatilis grown in University of Washington, Seatle, WA, United States - 4-14-19 metaG | ecosystem: Host-associated > Plants > Roots > Rhizosphere >... | reverse complement strand
GCGAAAGCAGCGCGCGGTTGCGCGGATGCCGGAGCGATTCAATCATCTCGACGGCCTCGCGCAAAATTTCTTTCGGCGCGCGGCGCGATTTGATGCCGGTCATTTCGAGAAAGGAAAAGACCCGCAGCGGCGTGGCGTCCCAGACTTCGGGCAGCAGATCCGGCATGACCTCGATGTCGGCGACGGTGGTGGTGCCGGTCTTCAAGAGCTGGTGCGCCCCGCGCAGCCACGAGCGGGCGTAGTCGGAATAGCTCCAGCCGGTCTTGTGCGCGGTGATGCTGGCGATCCAGTCGGTGAAGGTTTTCGGCGGCGAAATTTCGCCGGCCATGTCGGTGTAGTCGAGGTGGCAATGGGCGTTGACGAGGCCGGGCAGCAGAATGACTTCGCCGAGGTCGCGGGCTTTTTCGCGCTGGTGCGGGCGCAAATCTTTCCATGGCGTCACGGATTGGATTTTGTTGCCCGCAATGCAAACCGCGCCGTCCTCAATGGGCGGCGCGGTGACGGGGAGAATGATTCTGGCCCGCAGGATCATGCGTCGCTGGCGCGGCGGGCGGTTTTCAGCTTGGCCCCGACCTTGTGCTTGGTCGCCTTGACCTTGCTGTGACGCTTGCGGATCTGCTGCTCGATTTTTTTGATGACGGCATCCATCGCGGCGTAGAGGTCGCTTTCGATATCTTTGGCGAACAGGTCGGGTCCGCGGACACCGAGGCGGACGGAGCAGGCGAACTGTTTTTCCGGCACGCGGGTGTTGTCGTGTTCGAGCGTGACGCGCGCATCCACGATGCGTTGATCCATGTTGTCCAGTTTGTCGAGCTTGGCGATGATGTGGTCTTCAATGGCCTTGGTGAGCGTGACATTGTGGGTGGAGAGAATCAGTTTCATGTAAAAAGAATGCGCCCACGGCGCGCGAAAATCCAGTTTTTCCTTTTGAGAAAAAACCACATAGCGGGATTCGTGCCAAAATCTCTTGAGATTCGGCCTGTTTGGGTTATGTTGCCGCGCAGATGGGACCTGGATTACAACTATCACAACGGCTCACGCAATCGATGGTGCTGGCACCGCAGCTCCAGCAATCGCTGGCGTTGCTTCAGGCGCCCTCGCTCGAACTCAAGGCGCTCGTCGAACAGGAGCTGCAGCAAAATCCCGTGCTGGAAGAGGTGACGGAGCAGGAAATGGATTTGCGCGAAAAATCTCCCGGCAATGACAGCGACTCCGATGAGACGCCTGCCGTCACGGATTTCGCGGAGCCGCCGGAGGATGTGAAGTTCGACGAGACGACGGACAAGGCGACCGGCGAGCCGGTGGACGATTTTCAGGCGGAATTTGAAAAGCTTGTCCAGATGGATCAGGAATGGCGCGAGCATTTTTCGCAGTCAAACACCGTCAACCGCGCCACCGCCGAGGACGAGGAACGGCGCGAGTTCATGTTCAATTCGCTGACGGCGGAAACCTCGCTGTCGCAGCATCTGGCTAACCAGGTTCGCGACACCAATTTGAGTTCCGAGGAACAGGCCGTCGCCGAGCTGCTCATCGGCAACATCGACGATTACGGCTACCTTACCGTCACGCCGGAAGAAATCGCCGACGGAGCCAATCTGCCGGTGGAGAAAATCCTGTCGGTGCTGAAAACCATCCAGGGCTTCGAGCCGGTGGGCGTCGGCGCGCGTGATTTGCGCGAATGTCTGCTGCTCCAGTTGGAGCGCTCCGGGCAGACGGATGCGCTGGAATACCGCATCATCCGCGACCATATGGAGGCGCTCGGCAAGCGGCGCATCCCGGAAATCGCGCGCGGCACCGGGCAGTCCGTGGACGACGTGCAGGCTGCCATCGCGCGTATCGGGCGGCTTGACCCGCGGCCGGGCCGGGCGTTTCTGCCGGTCGTGGAGCAATACGTCGCGCCGGAGGTTTTTGTCCAGAAAAACGGCGACGATTATGCCGTCACGACCAATGACGAGCAGATTCCGCATTTGCGCATCAGCAATGTCTATAAGGATTTGATGTCCGCCGGTGGCAACGACGCCGAGGTGAAGAATTACATCCGCGAAAAAATCCGCGCCGGAAAATTTCTCATCAAGAGTTTGCACCAGCGCCAGACAACCATTTGCAACATCGGCAAGGAAATCGTGAAGCGCCAGCGCGACTTCATGGACAAGGGCGTCGCCCACCTCAAGCCAATGACGATGGCGCAGGTCGCCGAAGTCGTCGGCGTGCATGAGACCACGGTGAGCCGCGCGGTTTCCGGCAAATACATCGAGACGCCGCAGGGCGTGTTCGAGATGAAATTTTTCTTCACCGCCGGCCTGCAGACCGACAGCGGCAACGACGTTTCCAACACCAGCGTGAAGGACATGATCGCCGAAATCTTCAAGAACGAAAATCCGTCCAAGCCGCTCTCCGATCAGGAAGTCGTGAAGATGCTCACCGACAAGGGCATCAACATCGCCCGCCGCACCGTCGCCAAATACCGCGACGAGCTCAGCATCCTGCCGTCGAACCTCCGCCGGGTTTATTAGAGCCTGTCTGAAAATGGTGGCGTCGGCCATCTTGGCTGACGTAGAGCCGGGGCTTCCAGCCCGGCGGAACGGCGTCGCCACCGGGAAAGTTATGGTCAAGTGCGAGCGTTTCGACCGGTGGACGGTTTTTCCGGGCAGCGAGCCGCCGCCGCCCTTCGTAGGCGCGGACGCCTGCGCCACCTGATTTCTGGAAACGCTCCAAGGGGTTGGCGAGCCGGACGGCAGTCGATTTTGGTGAAACCTCGGTTTACTGGGAAACCTCCATTATGTTTTGGAATGGAAAATAACTACGCATCATGAACCCGATGAAATCCACCATTGCGCTTGCCGGATTCGCGCTGGCCATGTTTGCCGCCGGCCTCGCCCACGCCGGCGAGGCTCTTGATTCGATCAATTTCGGTGATGCCGCCTCCGAGTCCGCGCACAAATTTTCCGGCCCGCGCAGCGAGAAAATCGCCGGTGGCCTGGGCGAGTCTGCCCGCCGCCTGCTCGAACCGGCGACGCCGGGCTGGGACGGCGGGCGCCTGGCGTTCACGCTCGCGGTGGATTCGGCGAAGCAAAATTACGCCACCGTCCGCTTCTGGGGGTCCGATGCGACAGTGGACCAGCTGGCCCTGTTTTGCGAGGGCAAACAGGTCGGCTACCGGCATCTGGGCGACCTTGACCTGCTGGATATCGGCGGCGGCGAGGCGGCCTTTCCCGGCCGTTTCCTTTACACCACCACGCCGCTGCCGCTGGAGTTGACGCAGGGAAAGACCAATCTGAATTTTGAAATCCGCAGCAGCGGCCCGACGTGGGGCTACGCCGGCACGTTCGAAAAATTTCAAATGCCGATGACGGCGCCGACACGTGGGATATATAAAATCTATTCACATACGAACAATTTCTTGATTCCGTCAGCGGACGAAATAACGGGCGTCGCCCCGCAAAATCCGCCGCCGCGCCCATCGCCCGGCGCGGAGGTGATGGACCAGCTCAAGGCGCGTGTGAACGGCGAGGTGAACAACTTGCTCAAGTCCGCGCGGCCGCTCAATGAGATGCAGATGGAATTTCTGGCGCGGGCGTATTTTGTGAAGTGGACACCGGCGTTTCAAAATTCCCGGGTCGTCGCGCAGATCGTGAGCGGCCTGGACGCGCTGTTTGCGGCGTGGCGGAATAATCCCGATTTGGCGCACAACGATCCGGCCACGCCCAATCCCGGCTGGTTTGAATTCGGTCCGGCCGGCCACGCGGTTTCGCTGCTGGGCGATAAAATTAAACCGCAGCTCGACGCGGAAATTACCGCCGGCGGCCAAAAAATCTCCCGCCGCGCCGCGTGGGCGCAGCTGCTCGTGGCCGGGCGCGACTGGCACCGGCAGCATCGCCGGCTTTACACGAACCAGACGATGATCACGGACATGGAAATTTATTTGTCCAATCGGGGCCTGCAAGTCGTTGACCCGGCGCAGGCGTTCTCCGAGGCTGCCGCGCGCCGCTATCTTTACGAGGCGCTCGCGCTCGAACCGTGGCGCGACAGTGATTCGGGTGGCGACAGCCACGGCTGGGGCATGGGCACAAATTACTGGCAGCTCACGGCGAAACATCTGACCAAGGAACTCGGCTACGTCGGTTACTACGGCGAAGTGCTGGACTGGGTGACTTCCATCTACAACGCCACGCGGCCCGCGCCCGGCCAGCCCGGCGATGAAAAAATCAAGGCGCAGTTGGAAAAAATCGCCGCCGCCCGCGCGGTGTTCCGCTATCCCGGCGTGGACGAAAACGGTTTCCGCGCCCTGCGCATCGAAACGGTCGTCGGCTGGCGCGATGCGGGCCATTATCCCGGCAACGTCGCCTATGCCGAACGCGCGACGTGGGATGCCTCGCCGCTTTACGCCGCCGCCGCCACGCTGGACGCAGCCGCCGTCGGCCACGCGCAGCAGATGTTTGATGACGGGCAGTTTTTCATCTCGCTCCAACACCAGATGGCGCAGAACAACAGCCTGCGTGTCACCGCCGGCCTCCTCGAAGTGCCGGACGATTACGAACTCATCAAGTCACAGCCGCCGAGTGCGGCGCGCCTGCCGATGACGCCCGGCCAGCCGGACTTTGTTTTCAGCGACGAGGAGGACGGTGTGTTGGCGGTGAAAAATGGCGATGAAATCTTTTACGCTTCGCTCTACTGGCGTTCGCGCAACGCGGTGAATTCGCTGGCTCGAATCCATTTCACCACGCCGGCGGTTGACCGCATTGCCGTCGTGCATGAAGACGCGCAGTTCACGCCCAGTGGCCAGTTTTACACGCGGCCCGACCACATCAATTTCGGTTTCGCGAACGGCGGGCCGGCGTATCCCGGAAATTTACACTCGGCGCACGCGGGCGAAAAACTGCCCATCGCCAAGGTTCCGGGCGACGTCAAATTCAAGCCTGGCGACGAGAGCGTCTATGCTGGCAAGGCCGATTTCTATACGCTGCGCTACGGGAATTATCTCATCGGTATGAATATGACCGCGGACCAGACCTTTGAATTGCCGCCGCCGTCTGGCGTGGGCGCGGCCAGGGAGCTTGTTTCTGGCAAATTCCTGAAACTGGTTGCCCCAATGAAAGTCATGCCGCGCTCGACAGTGGTGTTGTTTTTTGGGAAAAAATAATGACCGGCGAATGGGGGCAGGCGAATGCGATGCAAAATGGTTTTAAGTTTTATTCGTGTGCCTCCCTTCGTGTGCCATAAAAATCATGATCCAACACGAATTCATCGCCATTGACGAAGGCCACGCGACATTGCTGCACATTGATGAGCGCGACCAGTCGAAGAACTGGCTCGTGCCCATCGGCCAGCCGGCGGCGCGCGACCTGCAGCTCATCGGCGGCGGAAAAATCCTCGTCGGCCATCATCACGGCTACACCGAGTTTGACCTCGCGCTGGGCCGCGTGGTGAAGGAATTCAAATCGCTCGCCGGCGTCACCGCCGTGCGCCGCCAGCCCAATGGCCACACGCTCATCGCCGGCGTGGATATTTCGGGCGCGCCTGGGAGCGCCGACCTCCCTGCCGGCACGTCTGCAAAAGGCGTCGCGGTGCTGGAACTCGACGCCAACGACCGGGAGATTCATCGCGCCATTTTCCCCGGCGATTATGTCCGGCTCATCCGGCAGACCGGGCAGGGGACTTACCTGATGAGTTGCAACGACCGCATCCGCGAAGGTTCGCCTGACGGCAAATACCTCCGCGAATTTCCGGTGGACGGTTTTTTCCACGCTTGGAAATCGCTGCGGCTGCCGAACGGCAACCTGATTGTCACCGCCGGCTACGGCGCGTTTGTCGTCGAACTGGATGCGAGCGGGAATATTCTTCGCAAATTCGGTGGCCAGGATCAGGTGCCGGAAAAGGTGCGTCCGTTTTTCTACGCGATGTTCCAGTTGCTGCCCAACGGCCACATCGTCCTCGCCAACTGGCAGGGGCACGGGCCGGGCTTCGGCCAGTCCGGCGTGCAATTGCTGGAGTTCAACGGCGCGGGCGAAATCGTTTGGACGTGGAGCCAGGCGGATTTGATTTCATCGCTGCAAGGCGTGCTGGTGCTGGATGGACTCGACCCGGCCAGATTGCACGACGAGCGCGGCGGCGTGATGTCGCCGGTTTTGTAGACCGTGCTAAATTCGGACACCTTCTCCACCACCGGGGGGAGAATACCACCACACCGCCAAGGACGCCGCAGTACGCATGGCAGCGCCGATCTATGGCGGCAGGGAAAAGTCCGCGCTGCGCCAAGCCGCGCGACATAAATCCGAAAAACGGGAAAGTATATAATCCCGTGAAGGCACGGAGACATCACAGTTCCGCGTCGGCTCAGCCGGAAGCATTTTTTTTGAACCACGAAAAACACGAACCACGCGAAAACAATACGAAGTGACGGCGGCTTATTTTACCATTTGAAAGTTTCCCGGCTGCACTCACCACTTGGTGCGTGTCATTGGCCGGACGCCCATCCACCGGCAGGTCTGGCTTTCGTGTGTTTCGTGGTTGATTCTTCTGCATCGTTCCGGCTTAAGCTGCCAAAGACGCTATCTTCGGTGTGAAGAAACATTTCTGCAGTTGTTGCAAAGGCACTCTGTTCATTCAGGCTGCCTTTTTGGATGGCTTCGGCGTCAGCTTTAGGACTTCGGCCTTCATTTCTTTGCCCGCCTTAAATTTGACCGTGGCGCGGGCAGGAATTGCCACGTCGGCCTCAGGTTTGTTGGGATTGCGGCCGACGCGAGCTTTGCGGATCTTTACGTCAAACACACCGAAGTTGCGCAGTTCCACCTTGTCACCCTTGGCCAGCGCTTCGGAAATGTGATTCAATGTTTTCTGTACCACATCGTAAACCTGGGTCTGGAGCAAACCGGTTTCTTCACTGATGCGGACTACGAGGGCGCGTTTTGTTAGTGTCATAGGTAAGCCTTTATTATTCAACCTACGCCGGTCTTGAAGACTGTCAAATGATAAAGATGATGAAAAAAATCGTGGGCTTGGGCGTATTTACCAACTGACTGCTCAAACACCGGGTTGCTTTCGGCTATCCTCCTCGTTCTCGTCCTCGTCCTCGAATCTGGGTTTAAAAAGCTTTCAGCATTTCAGCATTTCAGCATTTTTTAAAGATTGGTGTCCATCCGTGGTTAATCGGTTTTAGCCCGTGAAGTCTGCCCCGATACTTCACTGGGCTTTAGCCCGTGAAATTACATTTTGTATTTCACCGGGCCAGTTTTCAGCATTTGGCTTCAGGTTTTGCCTTTCCTTTGTTGCTTTGTTGCTTTGTTGCTTTGTTGTTCAACCTGTTTTTAATTTCAGCATGTCAGTATGTCAGCATGTCAGCATTTGTTTAAGATGGGACTCCGCTATTGCTAATGACAAATGCAATGGGAATTTCGTCGCCCAGCTTCAGAACCAGGTTGGTGCAACGGATATTCAGCGCAAGACCTTGGAAATTGGTGCGTGGCTCGTATGATTCAGCCGCGCGAACATTCCGAGGTGCAAAACACAAAACCAGCGCGAGGCCGAGGAGGAGTTTGGGTTTCATGGCTGCATTTAATCGCGTTTTAAACTCATTTCAACCGCCACGCTTCAATCCGGCCGGCGGCAGTGTAGAGAAATGTTCCATCCGGTGAAAACGCCAGGGGCATGTCCGCGCCAAAGGACGAGTCCGTTTGAAACCGGATCACCCATTTCAGCCGGCCCGTTTCCGTGTTTAAAATGCCGATCTCATGGGCGCCGATGGCGGACGACGCACCCACCGCCGCCAGCCATTGGCCATCGGTGGAAAACACCGGCACGCCCATGCCCCAGCCCGGCACCTGCCAGGCAAACGTCTGCAATAATTTACCGGAGCCGGCATCCCAGAGTTGCAAACCATCCGCCGCGGTGGCGGTCGCCAGCCGCTGGCCATTGCTGGAAATGGCCAGTGCCAGCACCTGGCCGGCGAGTGAATCAAACTGCCGCAGCCTTTCGCCGGTGACGGCGTCATACAGGCGGACCACTTGGGGATAATCCGTGCCGCCGCCGACCGCCAGGCGCGAGCCATCGGCGGACAGGGCGGCGGGAATTTTCACGCCGCCTTCGCGCGGATGCATCCACAGGGCCGCGCCGGTGCGGGTGTCAAAACAGGCCAGATTATTATAGCCCGCAAAGGCCATGCGTTGCGCGGTGCGGTCAAAGCTGTATCTCCCGTCGTCCACCCCGCTGGTGGGCTTGCCGCTTAACAGCACCTTGCTGGTTTCCTGATGCGTGGCCAAGTCCCAAGCGCGGAAGCGTCCATAATTACCGTGATCAAAAATGAGCAGTTCGCCACCCGCCGTAAACGCCACGTCGCCGGCCACCGTGGGATAGCCGTCGGCCCGCGCCTCGAACGACGGGGGCTGCCATGCCAATTCTCCGGTGTCGGCCCGCCAGAGAGTCACGATTTCGTGCAACAATAGGGCGAGGCATTGGCCGTCCGGCGAAGGAACGAGTCGCCACTGCCCAGCCAGATCCTTCTGCTGGGGCAGGGGCACCGACCACGCCGGTTGCGTGAGCACCTGTTCCGGCACGGCCAATGCCGCGGGCAGCGGTTCCTCCGGCAGGCCGTATTCATGGCGCAGCCGGTTGCGCCATTCGGGATAGACCCGGCGGACATCGGCATTGCTGTTGGGCTGCGCGTCATAGATGTCACTTTCCGGCACCAATGGCGTGGCGCGTCCGGTGTTCGCAATATTCAGCATCTCTTTGAGCGTGTTCCAATCGGTATGATTAAATCGCGAATCCTTCACCAGGGCGGCCATCAACTGCTTCGTGTCCGGCCGCGCGTCCGTTTCCACGCCCCATAAAAAAGCCACCGGCTGATGCATCGGTTCACTGGCGGTGGGCAGCACCGTGTAAAACCAGTTCACGAGAAAATCCCGTTCCGCCGGACCGCGAATGCGCCATAGCGCGCCCGCCAGTTCGCCGGCTGCTGTTTCATAGCTGCGCGTCTCATGCGCCAGGGCGTCGTGCAAAATTTCGCCCGCGCGCGCCGGTCGCACCAGCGCCGCCCCGATGGCCCACGCCGGATTGACCCCGCCGGAATCGTGCATGACGTATTGGCAGGCCAGCAATGCATCGCAATCCTCCGACCGCAGCAGTTGCTCGGCGTGGCGCAGGATGAAATTGCTGATCCCGACGAATTCCGGGTTGTCCTTGTCCAGGCGTAGGTCTGGATCGTCCGAAATCTTCTGACGTTGAAGAAAGCGCAGCAGGGCGTCCGGACCCAGTTTTTTGGCCACGGCGATGAGTTCATCGTCCGGAACCAACCGGGTGGTGAACTGGTTGCCCGGGGCGAGCACATATAACTGAATCCACTGGCTGTCCGGTGCTGGCAGCGCCCGCATGTCTGAAATCACCCGGTCAATGTCCGCCAGGTATTCCGGTTGAATCGGCGTGGTCTGCCTCGTGGCGCGTTTCATTTTGACCATGAACCAGCTCGCGGCGTATTTCCGGCCGGCGTATTTCTTCCAGTATCCGGCGAAGTCATTGGTGGTAATACTGGTTACGGGACGACCAAATCCCATTTCCACCTGTCTGCCATCATGCGAAACACCCCAGAAAGCCAGCATCGTTTGCGCCACGGTGCCCACGGACTGCGGATTCTCCAACTCCGGCAGGGGACGCGGGCCTCCCATGCTGCTCATGGGATCGTGCAGATTGGGAAAGGTCGGGGCCGAATCATTGATCAAACCGGCAATCAACGGCAGATCCCGACCGTCATTGCGCTGGAAAATGGCCCCCAACGCCAGGGTACGAACCTTCGGATTGGCGTGGGTGAACAATGCCACCAGAGCCTCGCGGTTGCCGCTCAATTCGCACAGCTCCTTGACCAACCGCAGTTGCTCCGCCGCCAGCACATTGGTTCCGCGCTTCGGAATGCTAAAACCATTGCTTGGGGTCTTCCCTTGCTCCAGCGGAGGCCACAGTCGTAACGGCCGGCCATGAATGACAACCGTCTGGGAAAAGTGACCGTAAGTCTCGGCCATCTGCTCCAGTCGAATCCGAGTCGCATCTGTTGTGTCCGCGGATTGGGCCTGGGTGACACCAAATAACCCGCCGCACAAAACGAGCGCGAGACCGATGAGAAGTTTGGGTTTCATGATATGGATGAGTAGAGCTCCCGATTTTGAGCAACATACGACATTGTTTTTCCAAAAACTCTCTGAGCGTCATAGCCGGCGGCTCCGCTGTCCCAGAGCTGCGAGCTTAACGCGTGCAATTGTGGTTTGGCTTGGTCATCGAATTCGAGCATCTGCCCAAGATCGGGCGTCAGGTCCAACCCGCTTCGGGCACACTGCTCGCGGATTACGGCCAATCCGTCGCGCAGGAAGCCAGCGCAAACAGGCTCATCAATCGCCTCAAAAAGTTCGATGCCGCTGGTGATTGACCACAGGCCACCCTGCCAAAGCATGTCATCTATACCATTCGGCCAGCCGGAGGTGGAAAACGCGTGTAGCGAGAGAAAACGCAATTCAGCGGGCGAATGTCCGCGATGCCAGTCTTTGACCATGGCCGTATGTAACTTGTAGTAACCATCAAGCGGATTGCCCAGACAAAGCGCGTCTTCGATTGAATACGTGATTTTTGTGTTCGTGACGCCTTTCAGAATCCGCGCCACCTCGGGGTGATTATGCTCCAAGGCATAACCTAATGGCGTTCCCATTTCATTATCCTTCGCATTTGGATCAGCTCCATGCGCCAACAACTTTTCAACAATGCGCAGATGACCAGCGTAGGCGGCATGGTGAAGGGGTCCGCTGCCGCCATCATCCTTTTGGTTCTTTGCATTTGGATCAGCACCATGTGCGAGGAGCAGTTCGACAATCTCGGCATGACCTCGTTTCGCAGGGTGATATAGAATGTCTTTCAGATTAGGCGACACTCCATTGGCAAGGCATTCGTCAAGTTTTCCAGCTTTACCGGTTTTGGCGTAGAGCAAAGCGTCCTTTTCTAAATCGGTCATAGACGTGTTTTCCAGTTCAATGCTACCCATCCGTCAAATGCAGCCGGCGGATTCAGGCCAAGGATTTGTCTTTCTGGCCGAGAATTCAAGCGTTTCGTTCATTGTTTCAGCAAAACACCGCCGGAGCGCGCCGTCCCCGGGCGCAGCCATGTGGCAATCCCAAAGGGATTGCGATCATCCAGCCCAAGGTTGCGAGGAACGAGCTACCTTGGGTTATCGTCCAAACAAATTCACCAACCCTGAAAGAAATCTCTGCAAAAGTCGGTTT
>Ga0265324_10001895_pt1 | contig 11260 bp, 1 predicted proteins | sample 41419metaG_FD_198634 | JGI IMG/M metagenome (GOLD analysis project Ga0265324, IMG submission 198634) | Rhizosphere microbial communities from Carex aquatilis grown in University of Washington, Seatle, WA, United States - 4-14-19 metaG | ecosystem: Host-associated > Plants > Roots > Rhizosphere >... | reverse complement strand
TCTCGTCGATTGGATTGAAACCTGGTACAACCGGATGCGAAGGCATACATTTATCGGCTACTGCTGCCCGGCCGAATATGAAGCAAGGTGGGCGGTATAATCTGTCCGGATCAGAGGGGACAGTTCAGGGGCCGACTTGCGCAGGTACCAAGCTGGACGCTATCGCCAAACAACAATCTTCCGCAGATAGCCCTGTCACATCGGAAGCTCATAGCCCGGCCTACTTTTTGGGTTGAGGTAATCCTACGCCCCTCGAAAATCGGTTTCATGGATGCCGGGGAGGTAGCAGCCCTATTGGCGGCGGCCCGCTTATAGGGCCTCCGGGCAGCTTACTTCTGACCGGGATAATCGTACCAGCCAGGAGGTGTTCGCACTTTGTGAATACCTGATGGCCCCCCCAAACATACCGTTTGTACTGAAAGGAATGTTTTCTCAAAGACAAGGTTTTACAATCATTCCTAGAACCAAAACATTTGGGTGAGGCGATATGAATTTGAAAACAACGGGAATACGGGATACCCGATCTCATTTAAACTTCAACTAGAGTGTTAATGCTTCGTAAAAGTGGAGGCCTTCATAGCTGGAAAACCCCAACTTCAAGAACCAATATACGGGTGACACAGGTCAGTTATAGGATGCTTGAACCCAATTAATTGCACCAGAAATATTGCGGAAATAAATAAATATGGTCGCAAGATCGGATTTTATTTTTAGGCTTCGCTTTACAGAGTTTCGAGACCGAACAACAAGTAGGGCCTCCGTGAGGCGCGCAAATGGGCGGAGAATTTCATTGAGCACGGTGCGAAGGCGCTTGGAACTGGTATGACCTTAAATGAGGTTCCAGGTCTTAGCGTACGCAGCGGCGCATTTTCCAATGGTGCGATGCAGAGATTTGCAACACGGAAAGCAAGCTAAGGCGTCCCGCTGATAGGAAGTGGAGAAATGAAAAAAGAGGCTCATTCATTGATACCAGTGCAAATTGGGCGGACGCGAATGGTGCGCTATCCAGGGATTTTCTACGGACGGCTTCGCCTTGGCCTTACGAGGCCGGTGGTTGCGGCATTGAAGACATTGGCCCTGCTCTCTGCGATCGTTTTAGGCCTTACCCACCAGGCCACGGCTGACTGGAACGAAGTCATGGCTAAGGCCATCGAGAAGGGGAGCTATCAGGAAATCCGCAATGAGTTAAAGGAGCGGAGCACCGGAAACCCTTTGGAAACGGATTTCGTTAATGCCGTCATAGCCTGGAAAGCTTTGGGAACCAAAAGTAATGTCGACGGAATCCTGGTACGTAATTTCCAGGGCCCTTTAATCTCCTCTTTCGGAAAAAACTCGCCGAGCGCCTATTCATCCTTGATGGGAAGCTCCAAAGTTCCCGATCTCGCAAAGAGCCTACTGTTGCAGGTACTGATCTCGAAAAGCAGAACGGCGGATTTGTCGCAAGCAGAGGGGATTCGGACTTCCATAAAAGGCGTGGTCAACCAGGCAACCCTGCCTGTTTCTTTGCGTGCAGCGGCGATAAAAGGCCTCCCGCTTGCCAAGGTCGAAGCGAATGAAGATTCGACCTACCTCCCCTACATGCGGAGAGGCGATTCGACCCTAATGTCTTCAGCCTATTGGGCTCTGGGACAGAGGATTCGGATGAATATTGAGCATAACCGCCAATCTGAAAATGCCCAGCTTTTCTTGCTCCTAAAAGGAATTGCCGATTCGCAGTCCACCATACTTCCCATACGTGCATTGGCCCAATTGGGGATGGACCCGGCACGAGACTATCTGGCAGTCAAGTGTTCCGGGGATCCAGAAAAGATCTTGATCGTGCTCAAGCACGATCCCTACATGAAGCATGCAGGTCTGCTGACCGAGGCCCTTAAATTGGAACGAGATCCGATTTATGGGCAGGAAATCAGGTTCGAGATCCACACCCGGGTCCGTCAACCCGATGGTGTTGTTGCCAGCCTTCTGGGCGCAGATAATTCGCGAATTGAAGCAGGCTTAAACCTCTTGGGGGATTTCCCCGAACTCATCCCGAAATATGCGACCGCGATTGAGGGATTCAAAACCAGCTCAATTGCCCCGATTAAAACCGCCGCCCTTGCGCTTGGCTCTCCACTCCCTACAACCTCCGAAGCTGCCAAGTAATCGCTGGAAAGGTATCAGATGTACCGCTTGCTGATTTTGCTCTCGCTGTGCTTCGTGCAGCTTGTTTCCGCATTTCCGGGTATCTGTTCGAAATGCTGGTATGAGGTACCGAATTCAAAGCTTCGCCAAGTCGTACCCGATCCCGAACCGCCGGGCACTGGTGGGCCAAACAAATTGATGAATTGGAGCGGGGCCGCGTTCGATTCGCGGCGGAGCCGATTGATTATCGCAGGCGGTGGCGGAGGCCATGATAATTCCGGTAATGAGGTCTATGCATTCGACCTGGACTCTTTAAAGTGGTTCCGGATCAAGGATGGCGCCTCCGTTTACGATGACAGCGATTCTATTTCTGCGTATTACTTCAACGGTGGTGCGCAGCCGGACAGTCAGCAGCCGCGGCCCGGCTATTCGTACGATATGATGGAATATGACTCCCTATCCGATAACCTCTACATCTTTGGCCTTCCTTTCGCAGCCACGGGAAGCAATGGTTGGAAAAACATCCTGGCATTGAACTTGGGTTCGCTGACTTGGAGCACTCCAGCAGAATTGAGCCATTACAGTGGTGCGGGAACGATCTCCGCAGTGGAACCAGACTCGGGTAAGATCTGGGTGTTTCCGAACGGGGCGGAGGATGGATCTTTTATGGGTCAATTCCAGCCAAGTTCTCACACCTGGACTGATCGAGGTAATATCTGGTCTGATAACGACATCGAGCCCCACCAGAATGCCGCTTATATGCCATCGACGCACAGGGTTCTTTCGATTGGAGTAGACTTAGCTGAATACTGGGATACGCATGATACAGGGGATGTGGTCAAGCATGATTTGGTCACTACCAATTGTGATTCTCTGCTTGTGGGTAAAGCACCCGGGTTCGAGTGGCTTCCTCAGGCGCGGAAGATGGTGGGGTGGGCGGGGGGGACCCATGTCTACACAATGGATAGCACCTATACCTGCGCTGATATCGCCCCTAATGACAGCAACACAGTTTCCCCGGATGCGCCCACAGATTACGGAACCTATGGACGATGGCGTTATGTTCCGAAGTACAACGTATTCGTTGTTGTCAACGCAACCGACTCCAGCGTTTGGCTGTATCGACCTGGAGAGGGCTCGGGGTCGGGATCGCCACCGGTCGTAGTAATCACATCTCCCTCCCAAGACACTACGGTCCGCCCGGATTCAATCCTGGTCCGATTCACCGTCGATGCCGTGCCCGACAGCCAAAAGGTAGGCCTGGTTGCTGGCCCCAACCAAGTCATCATTTCCCGCACGAATGGCGGTGGGACGGGGAAGGATACCGTCAATATCTACCGGGATACGGTGCCTCCGGTCGTGGTGATCACGTCCCCACCTAACGGCAAAGGTTTTATCTCGTCTCCTGCCACCATAGCCTGGACCGTGGACGGTGTTACCCAGACCACCCAGTTAACGGCAAGCCTGGCGGAGGGGGCGAATACGGTGACCCGGTCCGCGACGGACTCGGTAGGGAACACCGGTTCCGCCAGCATTACGGTCTATCTGGATACCCATGGTCCGACGGTGCATATTACCAGCCCCGCCGACGGCTACCAAACCAACCAAGCCACCGCCACTATCGCCTGGACGGTGGACGGCACGGTTCAAACGACCCAATTGACCGCGACCTTAGCCGTGGGTTCCAACAAAGTACTGCGCAGCGCAACGGATAGCCTCGGGAATGTCGGGAAGGATTCGATCACCGTCATCCGGGATACCACCGCTCCGGTCGTGGTCATCACCCATCCTCCAGCGGACACGCTTTATGCGACCAATAGCGCAACCGTGACGTGGACGGTGGATGGCGTTACCCAGACCACGCAAACCACGGAGGCCCTGACGGCCGATGGGGCGCACTTCATCATCCGGACGGCTACGGATGCTGCGGGGAATGTCGGACGCGACACCACGAGGGTCTTCCGGGATATGACGCCACCGGTGGTGGTGATTACCAGCCCGACGAACGGGCATTCCATAGTTGATCTGCCCTATACGGTCGTCTCATGGACCGTTGACGGGGTGACCCAGAGTACGAATACGTTCGAAAACCTTAATTTCGAGGGCTTAAATACCATCATACGCTCGGCGACCGATGCGGCCGGAAACGTCGGCGCCGATACGGTCTTCGTCTTCAGGGACATGTTCGGGCCGGTCGTAAGTCTGGATTATCCCGCTCAATCAACACTCATCCTGGATACCGCGGTTAATGTCCATTGGAAAATTGACGGGACGTCGCAAACGCCTATCCACCACCTTATGGATTCCAGCCAGGCGAATACCATCACCTTGACCGCTGCCGACTCGGTCGGTCATGGGGATACTTTGGTGGTGCAATATTATTCGGGAATTCTCGTACCCGACTTGGTCGGGAAAACCTTTCATCAGGCCGATTCCATCCTCGCCGTCAAACAATTGGCCAAGGATAGCTCTTGGGTGGACAATGACACCGTGCCGACCGGCCAGGTCTTCGCCCAAAAACCGCTTGCCGGCGATTCCTTGCCCTTTCACCATCAGGTCCATTACAAGCTTTCCCGGGGTCCGGACGCGAAAGATTTGACCCCCGTCCTCCTCGAGACCAAGGACGTGACGGTGAATCCTCTCAGCCTGGCTGCGGGGGGATTCGTGCGGCTGGTGGTCAAGAATCAGGGAAGGGATACGGTAAACGATTCATTCAACATCAAGGTCTTCGAAGATCGAGACAAGGATATGGTCTATACCTCCGGAACGGATTTGTTGCTGGGATCCGCGACCAGCATCAATCCCATCATGGCAGGGGATACTGCGGTCTTCAATATCGCCGTGTCCGGGGATCTAACCTTCAATGGCAACCGCATTACCGCGATTGTTGATGCGACCAACCGTATCGTAGAAACGGATGAAGGTAATAATGCCATCCACAGCATGGCGAAGTGCAAAAAACTGCCTGAGAAGGTGGACTACACGCCCATCCCGAAGTGGACTTGGCGGGATACTTCCACCGGGGAGTTTCCTATTTGCACTCCCGTGGTAGCCCATCTATCGGACGATAATGCGGATGGCAAGTACGATTCGAAGGATTTTCCCGAGGTGGTGGTTGCCAACTCCCAATGGCTATTGGCTTTGGACGGGCGTGACGGCCACGAAAGATGGCGCGTTCCTGCTCAGATTTGGTTTGAAACGACTCCAGCCATAGGGGATATCGATGGGGACGGGATACCCGAAATCGCCATCGTGGATTGGCAATCTTTTGGTTGGTACCGCCGTGTTCTGATTTTCGACAACCATGGGAACCGGAAAGATTCCAGCCAATTCCGTTTCTACGGCTCGATTTATTTTGGAATAACCGATGGGTTGGCTTTTCATGATTTGGACGGGGATGGGAAAGCGGAAATCATCTGGGGGCCTAACGTGTTAGACCACCATGGCAAGCAGCTCTTCCCAAGCAAATTCAGCACTAATTTTTTTAGACCCATCGCGGCCGATCTGGACCAGGATGGATTCCAGGAACTCCTTGGGCAGGTCCAATTACCGAATACCGAAGTCGAACCGAAACTCACCTTGTTGAGCTTCAGGGATAAGGCTTATGAGACCAGGGTAAGCGGGCAAAGTAATCCGCAGAATTTCAACATGGTAACCCGAATGGATTCCATCCCGCGAATCCTGAGTTCGAATATGAGCTTCACGGATGGCCCGGGTGGCTATCGTCTCTACAATTTGACCCTGGATAGCATGCGTCTAATCTTGACCAATCGGTTCCCGAACCCCGGTCCTGGGTCATTTCTTGGAAGCAATTTCTCACAATACTTCTTCTTCGGCAAAGATTCGGTGCGATTGCAGTATGACATAGGGAATTCCGCGCTCACGAATTTCTACGGCGCCTATACGGGCAATCCTTATTATACCCGGATGAACTTCAATGATAGCTCCATTGGGTTCCTGGATTTTCCTCAACCGGGGGTAGGGTACTCGCAGGGAAGAGGCACGGTATTCGATTTCGAGGATAACGATGATCCCAAGGTCGTCATGCGGGTAGGGGATTCCCTTCTAATCATTAGCGGCAACGGAACCACCTTGGGCCGCTTTAAAGGGATCGAAGGCGGATACACGAGCCTAACTGTTGGTGTCACGATTGCCGATATCGACAACGATGGGCATGCGGATATCATAGTCGGAGGAGGAGCTAGCGACCATATCATCCGCGCCTTCTCGAACCCCACCTGGGTCGGCGCGCGTAGCTTGTATAACCAAATGGATTATACCGTCACCAATATCAATGACGACGGTACAATTCCGCGACATCCGTATCCCTCCTGGTTGTCCAACAATACCGTCAATGTTCAATGCACCGAAGGACATTACGCCTGCGTGGACGTCACCGCTTCGCTACCCCAACTCGTGATGTACGATTCGGTGGCCGATACCCTCACGGCTCGCATCGGAAACGGCGGTGCCTTGCCCTTGGCCGCTGGCATCCCCATCTCCCTGTATGCGCAAGGTGGAGGTCGGGAGAATCTTCTCGCCGTCCGTAAAACACCCAATCGGTTGGAAGCCGGCGAGTATTACACTTTCCGCTATGGGCTTCCCGACAGCTTGAAGGGAACCTACGGTTTCCGTTTCGCCGCGGACGATAGCGGCAACGGACGTGGCGGGTTGGACGAAAACGACGAAATCAACAATTCGGTCGTGCTCTCGGTCATGGTCAACAACCATGCCCCCGTCGTCGCGGACCCCGGCATCCGGTATGCTCCCGCAGGCGTCCTTTTCCAGGACACCATCTCCGCAGCCGACGTGGATGGGGACTCGGTGTTCTTCCGACTGGCCCAAGCTCCCCTCGGAATGAGCCTCGATCCACGCACCGGCATCTTGACCTGGACGCCATCGGATACCGTCACTCATTTCGCGGTGCGGATCGCGGCGACGGACATCCACCAAGCCACTAGCATGGCTACCCTGCTCATATACGTGACGACGTCCTCCAATCATGCTCCGCATATCGTTTCTTTTCCGGATACGAACGTCTACTTGAATTCCGAAGGACTCCCGACTACGCAAGTTTTCCGCTACCTGATCCAAGCCAGCGATTCCGACGGAGAGGCCCTGGATTATTCATTCTCATGTCTTAGCTGCGATAGTGCCACCGGTCCCTTGCCGGATCTTTCCAATAACCAGATTAGATGGATACCGTATACCCCTCTTTGGAGCAATGGCGACAGCTTGCGCCTGCGGGTGGTGGTAACCGACCCTCGAGGGAGCATAGACTCCCAGACCTTCACCTTGCGGTTGGTCGACCCGGTTGCTGCCGGTAACCACCCCCCAGGATTTATCACACAGCCTCCCGCCACCGCTGTCGCTGGCGCGGACTATGCCTACTCGGCCAAAGCCGCGGACGCGGACGGCGACCTCATCGCATTTTCGTTACCGACTCATCCCTCAGGCATGACGCAGACGGCCGGACTCGTACAATGGCATACCCCCTCCACCCCTGGCGCCACCGCGAACGTCCAGCTTACGGTCACGGATATCCACTCTGGCTCTTCGAGTCAGTCCTGGCAAATTACCCTTCTGCCGGACGTGGTCCCGCCAGGGGTCTCCATCCGGTTCTCCCAGAACCCAGTCCAGCCGGGAACCTCGGTAACGGTGACCGTAAATGCCCGTGACAACGTCGGGGTCGGCGCAACTTTGCTGAGCTTGAATGGAAGCCCCGTGACGCTCTCCGGAGACCACTATACCTTCACTCCCTCCGCAGGCGATTACGCCTTCGAGGCCACGGCGGAGGACACCTCCGGGAACATCGGCTATGGCCGCAGTATCCTGCGCGTGACTTCGACCGCGGACCATACCCCTCCCTCCGTGTCTCTTTCCCATAGCCCGTCGAGCCCTGCGGCCGGGGACGCCATCACCTTCACCGTCACCGCCTCGGACAACGTAGCCGTGGATACGGACCGCCTTTGGGTCCAGTTCGATGGAGTGAATCTGCCCGTAGTGGGCGGCACGGCCACCTATACGGCCCTTCGCCCGGGCAGTTTCACTGCCAAGGTGGCCGCCTTCGATGCGAGCGGGAACAGCGCCTTGGCCACCAACGCGGTAACCGTTTCCGCCCTTTCCGGAGATGCCACTCCGCCCACGGCTGTCATTTATAGCCCATCCGAGGATTCCGTGGTGTACAGCCGAATCGACGTGCTGGGCACGGCCACGGATGCGCACTTCGCGTATTACACCCTGAGTTACCGCGAGGTCAATGGGGCGGATTGGATCGAATTCGATCGTTCCACCACCCAAGTCGTGAACAACAAGCTCGGAACCATCGATGCCACCACTTTATTGAACGGCGACTATGCGATCCGCCTGGATGTGTATGATAAGGGCGGCAATATCAGCTCCAGCTCCACCCAGGTGACGGTCTCCGGGGAGAAAAAGGTCGGCAATTTCAGCCTGGCATTTCAGGACCTCAACCTCCCTATGGCGGGCTTGGACCTGAGTGTCACGCGCACCTATGACAGCCGCGAAAAAGGAAAAGGCGATTTCGGCATTGGCTGGAAGCTGGGGCTGCGCTCCCTCAGCTTGAGTGAGAATCGAAACCAAGGCACCGCCTGGTCCGTCGACATCCATTTTGGATTCATACCGCAATATGAACTGACCCCGGACAAGGCTCATACGGTCTCGGTCACCCTACCCGGGGGCCGCAAGCAACAATTCACGGCGGTCCCCCAATTCGCCAGCCCCTTCGTGCCGGCCTTCGGCGTAATGACTTACGTCGCCCAGCCGGGCACCTATGGAAAACTCGAAGCTCAGGATGCCACGAACTTCATCGTCATGGGCGGAGAGCTCTACGATGCGAACGGTACTCTGGAAGAGCCCTTCAATCCCCAGGTCTACAAGCTCACCCTTCTGGACGGAAGCTATTTCATCATCGACCAGGACGAAGGCGGCGTGATCGAATCGGGCGATGCCCACGGCAACAAGGTCACCTGGGACAGCGCTTTCGTGGCCCACCAGAGCGGCAGCCAGATCGACTTTACGCGGGACGACGAAGGCCGCATCACAGGCATCAGCGACGATGCCGGACGCAGCTACCAATACGTCTACGACGTGCTCGGGAACCTGAACCAGGTGATCGATCCCAACGGGAACGCAACCCTCTTCAAGTACGGCCCGAACAGCTATCTGACCGACATCATTGACGCCCGAGGCGTGCGCGCGAACCGTACCGAATATGATGACGACGGGCGTATCCTCCGCCAGATCAATGCGGCGGGCGATACACTTCAAATGCATCATGACGTCGACCACAACTTCGAAGAGGTCATGGACTTCAATAGCCATGTTACCTCCTACACCTACGATCTCCACGGCAACGTGGTTGGCAAGGAAGATGATGGCGGGAACAAATGGTTCTATGCCTATGATTCAGCCGATAATCTGTTGAGCACCCTCCAACCGAATGGAACCTTGAAGGGCTCGACCTATGATGACCTGGGGAACGAACTCAGCAGTACGGATGAATTGGGCCATACCACTTCGCGCACTTACAACGCGCTCGGCAAGCCCCTGACCGTCACCGACGCTTTGGATCGGACGACCGCTTACGACTATGACGAAACCGGCAACCTGCTGCAGGAAACCGGGCCAGACGGATCGGTCCAATCTAAGCGGACCTACGACGCCAAGGGCAATGTCCTGACCGAAAAGGATGCCCTGGGGAATCTCACATTGCATACCTACAACGGTTCTGGATGGCTCACCTCCACGACGGACCCTTCGGGCCACATCCGTCATTTCGGATACGATGGGGTTGGGAACATGGCTTATGAGGTCGATGCCCTCGGGGATACGACCCGCTATAGTTATGATAACAACGGGAATCGCGTACTGGAGGTCAGCCCCGCCCACGACAGCGTCACGACCGCTTACAACGCCATCAACAAACCCGTCCACCGGACAGATGCCTTGGGCCACTTGACCCTTTCGGTCTACAACAACCTGGGAGACAAGGTCGCCGACACCGCGGCGGACACCACGGTCACCTCGCGCACCTATGATGGCCAGGGCAATGTCCGAACGATCACCGATGCCGTGGGTCGGACCACGACGATGGACTACGATTTTGCCAATCGCCTGGTCAAGACCACCTTTGCCGATGGGCATTATACGACCACGGCTTACGATGCCCAGGGAAGGAGAACTAGGAGCACCGACGCCCGCGGGAACGAGACCACCTACGATTACGACAATGCCGGACGGAACATTTCAGTTACGGACGCCTCGGGTCATACGACTTATTTCGAATACGATGCGGCCGGCCGGAAAACGGCCATGGTCGATGCCTTGGGCCACCGCACCGATTATGAGTATGACGACTATGATCGGTTGGTTAAAACCACCTTCGCGAACGGGTCGACCACTCAAGTGGGTTATGATGCCTCGGGTCGGAAAACCTCAGAAACCGATCAGTCCGGTTTCACGACACATTTCGCATATGATTCGACCGGCAACCTGCGGGCTGTGGTCGATGCGTACGGGGACAGCACCCGTTATACCTACGATGGCAACAATAACCGGCTGACCCAAAAGGACGCCAACAACCATATCACCACCATGGCCTACAATGCCCTGAACCGGATGGCTTCTAAAACCTATCCGAATGGGGACCAGGAACGCTGGACTTACGATGCCGATGGGGCTATGCTTTCCCACGTGAAGGGCATGGACAGCACGGCATATGCCTACGATGCCATGGAACGGGAAGTCTCACGGCATCATTACAACAGCGGCCATACCGTGGCCACCACCTATACCCCTGATGGCAAGCGGCAGACCGTGACGGATTATCGGGGCGTGACGGTCTTCTCCTATGATAACCGGGGGCGCTTGGCCGGGGAGGGGCATCCCAATGGGGATTCGCTGGAAAACCACTACGATGCGCAGGGGAATCGGACATCGGTGGTGACGACTTTCGGGACCACGACTTACACGTATGATGTTTTGAACCGGATGGCATCGGTGGTCTCGCCGCAAAGCAAGACGACGACGTACCATTATGATGCGGTCGGGAACCGGGATTCGGTCATAAGCCCCAATGGGACGACCAGCGGATACCAATACGACAACCTGAACCGGT
>Ga0265324_10001890_pt1 | contig 11280 bp, 8 predicted proteins | sample 41419metaG_FD_198634 | JGI IMG/M metagenome (GOLD analysis project Ga0265324, IMG submission 198634) | Rhizosphere microbial communities from Carex aquatilis grown in University of Washington, Seatle, WA, United States - 4-14-19 metaG | ecosystem: Host-associated > Plants > Roots > Rhizosphere >... | reverse complement strand
GCTGCCGGTCGAGGTGCCGCGGGACGCCGGGGCGCAGCCGTCCACTTACCTGCGGTCACGCAACGCGGCGCAGCACAGCGGCAGTTCGGTGGACCCGACTCCGCTGTTCGCCTTCGGGCATGGCCTTTCGTACACCACGTTCGAGTACGGGGACCTAGCGCTGTCGGCGGACAAGGTGGCGACCGACGGCGCGGCGGAGGTCTCCTGTACAGTGCGCAACACCGGCCCCGTCGCCGGGGCCGAGGTCGTCCAGCTCTACCTGGGCGACCCGGTCGCCTCCCTGGCACGGCCGGAGAAGTGGCTGTCCGGGTTCGCCCGGGTGTCGCTGGCCCCCGGTGAGACCGCGCGAATCACGTTCGCTGTGCACGCCGAGCGCACCTCGTTTACCAGCCAGGACTTGACGCGGATCGTCGAACCGGGCACCATCACGGTGTACGTTGGCGGCTCTTCTGATGATTTGCCGCTAACGGGTTCGTTCACACTGACTGGCCCGCTACGTACCGTGGGTATTGATAGGGTGCTCGACACGCCGGTATCTGTAAAGAAACTTGCCGGTTAGGCGTGTGCCCAACCCGCGGGCAGGGTCCGGACATGGAGGTCTCTGAATGGCGCGTATCGCGCTCGACCACGTGGAGAAGGTTTACGGCGGGGGCGTCAAGGCGCTCGATGACCTGAACCTGGAGGTGAGGGAAGGCGAGTTCATGGTGCTCGTCGGGCCTTCCGGGTGCGGGAAGTCGACCGCCTTGCGGTCCATCGCCGGGCTGGAGGAAATCACCGGCGGCACGATCAGCATCGGGGAGCGGGTCGTCAACGACCTGCCGCCGAAGGACCGGGACATCGCGATGGTGTTCCAGAACTACGCCCTGTACCCGCACATGACCGTCGCGGACAACCTGGCCTTCGGCCTGAAGCTGCGCCACACCCCGAAGGCGGAGATCAAGCGGCGGGTCGGCGAGGCGGCGGCGTTGCTCGGCCTCGATCCGTACCTGAGCCGCAAGCCCGCCGCGCTGTCGGGTGGCCAGCGGCAGCGGGTGGCGATGGGCCGGGCGATCGTCCGCGAGCCCGCCGCGTTCCTGATGGACGAGCCGCTGTCCAACCTGGACGCCAAGCTGCGGGTCTCGATGCGGGCGGCGCTGAACCAGCTGCACGAGCGGCTGGGCACCACCACCGTGTACGTGACCCACGACCAGGTCGAGGCGATGACCCTGGGCGAGCGGGTGTGCGTGCTGCGGGACGGGCGGCTGCAGCAGGTCGACACCCCGCAGACGCTGTTCGACGCGCCGGTCAACCTGTTCGTCGCGGGGTTCATCGGCTCGCCCGCGATGAACTTCGTGTCGGCCGACCTGGTCCGCGACGACGGCCCCGCGGTCACCTTCGCCGGGTACCGGCTGCCGGTCCCGGGCAGCGTGATCAGCGGCAAGCCCGGCCTGGAGGAGTACCTCGGCAAGAAGGTCATCCTGGGCATCCGCCCCTCGGACTTCGAGGACGGCGCGTTCGCCGACGCCGCCTGGCCGCGGATCGGGATCACGACCGGGGTGACCGAGGGACTGGGCACGGAGATCCACGTGATCTTCACCATCGACGCGCCGCCGGTCGAGCACGCCTCGATCACCAGCGCCGCCGACAGTGACGATGAGGACGAGACGGTCGGCGTGCTGTCGGGCGGCAAGTCGCTGTGGACCGCCCGGGTCTCCTCCCGCTCCGCCGTCCGCCCCGGCCACCCGCTCGACCTCGCCATCGACACCAGCCGCCTGCACTTCTTCGACCCCACAAGCGGCGCGTCTATCGGCCACCCCCTCTCCACGAGCGCGACGGCCACCGCCGACGTCGCCTGACCCGGCGGAACTTGTTCTAAGCGCATAGCGGAGCGCTGGCCGCACTGGGGTGCGGCCAGCGCTCCGTTTTCTTTGCCTGCCCGGGCATTGCGCACCCCCGCGTGATCGGAGAATCTCAGCAGAAGGACAAACCAACTTGACGGCCTCGAACACCCCGGACATCGGGGGGTCGAGTGCTCTAATTTTGCGCCTGCCGAGGAAGTTACTTTCCGGCCAAAGGCAAAATTAGAGTACTCGTCCGGGGGGTCGTCCCCCCGGGAGGTAACTGTGCTGCCTGACCTGGCCGGGAAGGTGGCCGTGGTGACCGGCGGCGCCTCCGGCATCGGCAAGGGGATCGCCACCGAGCTCGTCGCCGAGGGCGCGCAGGTGGTCATAGCGGACATCCAGCTGGACGCGATGGAAGCGACCGCGCAGGAGATCGGGGCGGCCGCCGTCCAGACCGACGTGAGCGACCCGGCCAGCGTTGACGCCCTGGCCCGTACCGTGCTGGCCCGGTACGGAGCCGTGCACGTGGTCTGCAATAACGCCGGCATCGGGCCGCTCGCGCCGGTCGCCGACCTGACCCTCGACGACTGGCGCTGGATGCTCGGCGTGAACCTGTGGGGCGTCATCCACGGCGTGCACACGTTCCTGCCCGTGCTCAAGCAGAACCGCGAGGGCGGGCACATCGTGAACACCGCCTCCATGGCCGGCCTGGTCGCCGGGCCCCGGCTCGGCGCCTACGCCGCCGCGAAGTTCGGCGTGGTGGGGCTGACCGAGGTACTGGCCGCCGAGCTGGCCGCGGACAACTCGCGGGTCGGCGTGTCGGTGCTCTGCCCGGGCACGGTGCACACCAACATCGGCACGTCATCGCGCAACCGCCCCGCCGACCTGCCGGACGCCGGCTTCAAGGACATCGACATCGAGCTCGAGGACAACCCCAGGTACCGGTGGATCTACCCGGAAGACGCCGGCGCGGTGGTGGTCCGCGCGATCAAGCGCGGCGACCTGTACGCCCTCACCCACCCCGACTGGTACCCGTTGGTCGCCGAGCGCCACGAGGCCATCGCCGAGGCATTCCGTGAGCAGGAGGCACTCCGCGAGGAGGCCCTGGGCCAGCAGGTTACCGAGGCGGGACCGCAGGGAGGCTAACCGCGATGCGCGCCCTGATCGCCTACTACGACCCGCCGCGGCGTCCCGCGGCGCAGGAGCGGCCAGACTTCACCGCGCTCCCGCTGACGGGCAAGCCGGTGACCGTCTCGAGCATGCGTGCGGCCGGCGGCGGGTTCTCCCTCGACCGCGAGGGATTCACGCTGGCCGACGCGCCCACCGCGGTCCGCGACTTCTACGACCGCGACGAGGTGGCCGCACGGTACATCGCCGAGGCACGCGAGCTCGTCCGCTCGCTCACCGGGTGCGCGGCGACCGCGCTGCTCAACACCCCCGTGGTGCGGGTCAGCGGCCGACTGGGCAGCCGGCCCGCCGGCACCACGTTCACGGGGGACTTCGCGCACGCGGACTTCAGCGCCCCGGCCGCCGAGTCGATGCTGCGCAGGAGCCTGCCCGCCGCCGAGGTCACGGAGCGGCTGCGTCACCGGTACTCGGTCTTCAACGTGTGGCGGGCCTTCTCCGGCCCCCCGCAGGACGTGCCGCTCGCGCTGTGCGACGTTCGCTCGGTCGCGCCGCAGGACAAGCAGTACTGCGAGATCACCATGAAATCAGCCGCCGACGAGCTGCTGACCTGGGAAAACATCACCTATTACCACAACCGGGGGCACCGCTGGTGGTACTGCCCGGACATGACGCGGGACGAGGCGTACGTCTTCAGGTCGTTCGACTCGGCGCCAGGCCACGCTGAGCAGGTGCCGCACAGCGCGTTCGTCAACGAGTCCTGCCCGACGTCCGCGCCGCCGCGCTCGTCCGTCGAGGTGCGCGTGTTCGCCTTCTACGAGTAGCAGGCGGCAGCCGGCTACGGCGCTCAGCGGCGGCCCGAAGGGCTGCGGGCAGTACATCGGGGCAGCCGGCTCGACGGCGGCCCGCGGCGTGGTCAGGGCCGGGGATCGTCCAGCAGGCCGGCCCGCTCGGCGACGGCGGCGGCCTGCGCCCGGCCGGAGACGCCGAGCTTGCGGAAGATGCTTGACACGTGCACGCTGGCGGTCTTGGGGCTCATGTAAAGCTCGGCGCCGATCTGCGCGTTGGTCCGGCCGCGGGCGAGCAGCCGCAGCACCGACAGCTCCCGGCCGGTCAGCCCGTGACGGTCCGGTTCCCTGGTCACGGCCGCCGCCGCGCCGCCGGCGGCGGGCCCGGTGAGGTCGATGCGCGCCCGCTCGGCGAGCGCGCGGACCTGGGCGAGCAGCGGCGTGTGGCCCGTGGCCTCCGTTGCGGCGGCGCGCAGCGCCGGGGCGGCCGCCGTGGCGGGGTGTCCCGCGCCGAGCAGCGCCTGCGCCTGCCGCCACCGCGCGTAGGCGGCGCGGTGCACGCGCCCCATATCGGCCCAGGTCTTCGCCGCGCCGGCCCAGGCGGCCTGGTCGCTGTCCCCGGTCAGCCTGGCGCGCTCGGCCTGCCAGGTGGCCCGCTCGGCGGGCGGGTACATGTCTGGGGGGTGATCGGTGAACGGCCGGACCTCCAGCCGGTCCACCCACGACTCCAGGTCCGCCGCGGCGGCCAGGGCATCGGCCTGCGCGGCGTCGTCCCGGCGAGCTCGCGCCGTCTCGGCCAGGTCGGCGCAGGCACGCATGCCGAGCATAAGGAGCCCGCCTGCCGTACTCATGATGGGGAGGGAGAGTGCGTGCAGTGCGCTGGTGATTTCCGCGAGCGCCTCGCCTGGTCGTCCGGTCCACAGGGCCAGCTCCGCGGCCAGAAACGGCGCGTAATCCTGCCCGCGGAACCCGCCTGCCAGGCCAGCGGTCATCGCCCGGACCTGCCCGAGCCGCCGCAGTGCCGCCTCCAGGTCACCGCGCAGCAGGTCGATCTCGACGCGGCACAGGTGGGTGTACACGCCATGGAGGTCAGGCGGGCCGCCGGTCAGGGGATCGACCAGCGCGCCCGCCGCCGCAGTCTGGCCGGTCTCGATGAACACGCCGCAGGCATTGGCGGTCAAGTTCACCGCTGACAGGCTGTCCTGCAGACCGAGCAGGCGTGCGGTTCGCAGCCCGGCTAGTGCCACACCGAGCGCGGTTTCCGTCTGGCCTGAGGAGGAGTGCCGGAAGCATTCCACAACGGCTGCCAGCAAAAGGGACTCACCGTCCCCGCACGCCTCGGCAAGCTCGCGCGCCCGGGCAAGCAGCGCGAACGTCTCCCCTGCACCGCCGCACATTTCCATTTGTATGACCAATGTGACGAGGCTGCGCGGGACAAGCGCCGCCGCGCCGGCTGCCGCGGCGATCTCAGCAGCCCGTTCGAGGGCCGCCCGACTGCTCTCCTGGTCGCCTGCACCGGTTTCCTGGAAGACGCGGCCGTACCCGTACCATGCCTCAGCCTGGACGGCGGACGGCGGGCCCTCGCTGACCAGCCTGATGCCTTCCTGAAACAGCTGAAGGGCGGCATGCGGCTGCGACCCCATCCGGGACTCCGCCGCGCGGATGATGACCGCCGCCGCGGTGTCCTGGTCCGGGTGGCCGGCGAACAGGGAATAGGCTTCCTCGGCCAGCGCTCCGGCGCGCTCGATATCGCCCGCGATCCGCAGCGCGTCGACCGCTCGCACGTAGAGCCCGGGCAGGCCGGGCATGCCTGTTTCCTGTGGGCCGGTCCCGCGCGGGCCTGTTACCGAGGGGACGCTCGCGGGCCGGTCGCCCAGTCCGGGCAGGTCGCGCCACAGTTCGATCGCCCGCTGGAAGTGCGCCGCCGCCTGCCCGTAGCCGAAGACCCGCTCGGCGGCCAGGCCCGCCGTCACCCGGGCGGGCAGTTCCCGGTCCGGCTGGCCCGCCGCGAGCCAGTGGCCGGCCGCCTCGGCGGCCAGCATGTCATCGCCCGCCGACTCAAGCATCGCCGCGGTCCGCTCGTGCAGCACCGCCCGCTCGCCGGGCAGCAGCGCGCCGGCCACCGCCTCAGCGAGCAGCGCGTGCCGTGGCCGATTCGCCCTGGTCGGCTGGCCGCTTCCCCGCACGTCGGTGGCCTGCCCTGCCCCGATGGCCACCGGGACGGCCGAATCGCCCACGGGGTCTGCGAGCAGCCGGGCGGCGGCCAGCTCGCGCAGCCCCCGGCGGACCGCCGCCGGGCCCTGCCCGGTGACCTCGCTCAGCGCCGCCTCATCCAGCGGCCGGCCCGCGACCGACAGCGCCTCAAGCACCGCCTGCCCGTCGAGGCCGCAGCGTCCCGCCCGCGTCAGCAGCAGCTCCGCCAGCCGGACCGGAAGCGCCGTCGGCACCTTTCGCGGGCCCGCTGCGCCACCGGGATCCCGATTCTCGCCCGCCGCGCCGCGAGCTGAACGGTCGGGGCTGCTGCCTGCACTGCCGGCGCTGCCGTCCGGCTCCTCTTCGGCCAGCGCCGCCGTGACGAGCTGCTCGGTGAAGAACGGGTTACCCTCCGCCCGGGCGAACACCTCATCGGTAAGCCTGTCCGGGACCGGGCCGCCCGCAAGCGCCACGATCTGGTCGCCGGTCTCTGCCCGGCTCAGCGGCCCCAGCCGGATCTCCTGCACCGGGCCGCTGCCGCGCACGTGAGCCAGCCAGGACACCACCAGCTCATGCAGCGGCGCCTCGTCGCCGCGGCAGGTGGCCACCACCGTCAGCCCGGCCTCGCCCCGCGCCCGCAGCAGGTAGATAAGGCAGTCAAGCGTCGCGGCATCCGCCCAGTGCACGTCCTCGATCACCACACTGACCGGCGACCGTTCGGCCATCGCGGCGAGGACGTCCGCCACCGCCGAGAACAGGCGGTCCCGCTGCCAGCTGCCTGCCTCTGCGGCGCTGCCTCCGTTGCCTGCGCCAGGCCCGTCCGGCTCGAATCCGGGGACCAGCCGCGCCATCTCGGCGCGCGCGTAGCCGGGCGCCGCTCTCAGCGCGGCGGCGAGCAGGCGACCGTCCGAGCGGCGGGAGAGCTCGCCCAGTGCCTGCACCACCGGCAGCAGCGGAAGCTTCTCCGTAAGCGGCAGGCAGCCGCCCCAGGCCGCGATCACCCCGTCGACGGCGGCAGCGCGCAGCGCCTCCGTCACGAACCTGGTCTTGCCCACGCCAGCGTCCCCCACCACGAGCAGCAGGCGCGTCTCACCGGCCAGCGCGCGCGCGAAGCGGGCCAGCTCACCCCGCCGGCCAGCGAACCCAGTCCCGGCCCCCACCAGACAAGCCCACCAGCCGGCGACGCCCGGCGTCAATCCCCCGTTTACTGGACGGGGACGGCGATCTCGTCCTCGGGCAGCAGGCCGTGCTGCACGGCGAACATCGCTGCTGCCGCCCGGCTGGTCGCGCCGATCTTGGCGTAGATGTGCTCCACGTGATTCCCCGCCGTCTTGGGCGTGATCACCAGGTCCCCCGCGATCTGCTTGTTCGACGCGCCGCGGGCCAGCAGGATGAGCACCTCGACCTCGCGGGCGGTCAGGCCCGCCACCGCCGTCCTGCGCCGGGTCACCCGGTGGCCGGCCGCCTCGAGGACGGCGCCGACGGCGTCGGCGTCCAGGCGGCCCGCGCGGACGTCGGCCTGCAGCTCGGCCGCGGCGTCCGCGGCCGGCCGGGCGGCTCTGTACGGCCGCGGCTCGCGCATCGCCTGGTAGGCCTCGGCCGCGCCGAGGACCCGGGCCAGCCGGGAGATCGCGCCGCCGGAAAGCCCGCGCGGGTAGCCGCTGCCGTCTAGCCGCTCGCGGACCTGCACCGCGATCTCGCCGAGCGGCCCTAGCGCCGCCGACTGCCGCACCATCCGCTCGGTCAGGTAGGGAGACATGCGGACGCGCTCCCACTCGCCGGCGCTCAGCGGGCCCGGCCGGTCCAAGATCGAGTTCGACACGCCAAGGCGGCCGTAGCCGTGGACCAGGCCGGCCCGGCGCAGCAGGTCCGTCTTCCCGGCGGGCAGCCCGAGCCTGCGCCCGGCGTCCTCGGCCAGCTCCGCCACCGCGACCGAGTGACCGAGCGTGAAGGGCGACTTGAGGTCGACGAAGTTCGCGACCGCGGTCAGCGCGCCGTCCATCTCGGCCGGGGACAGCTCGACCGCGAGGGCCGGCTCGGCGGAGATCACCGCCTGCCAGGTGGGAATCGCGTCGAGGCCGGCGAAGATCTCGTCCGCGTCCGCGCACAGCAAGGCCGCCAGGTGCGGATCGAATTGCCCGCCCGACCGTGCGCGCGCCAGCGCCCGCGCCGCTTCGACGCCGCGTGTCCGGTGCGCGACCTCGGTGAATTCGGCGAGCTGGGCGATCCTGGCCGCGACCGGCACCGCCTCGGCTTTCAGCTCGCCCGGCCAGCCCCGTCCGTCCCAGTGCTCGTACGCGGCGCCGATCGCCTCGCGGATGCCGGCCGGCAGGCCGAGCTGCTCGGCCAGTGTCCCTGCCAGCCTCGAGTGCTGTGTGATCATCCCGTCGAGCTCCCGGTGCCCGGACATGGCGAACTCAAGTCCGACCCGGAAGCGGTGCAGCGGAGGATTGCCCGCCCCGATCAGCCGCAGCATCGCCAGCATCCCGCGCACACTGCCAAACTCGTGGTCGTACTTCCCGGATTTCAGCGTGATGTCGTCGCCGAACCACTTCGCCTGCTCATGCGCGTCTGAGTGACAGCCGACGTTGACGAGCAGGGCGGTGTAGTAGACCGCCGCGCGGTCCTGCTCGCTCAGCGTGCGACGCTCGGCGAGCCGCAGGGCTATCAGGCACTGGCGCAGCACGTGCTCCATCGGCTGGCCGAAGCCAAGGTCCACGCCGAGTGACAGCGACGCGACCAGCTCCGCCAGCCGGACCCGCGAATGCCCGGCACCCTCCATCGCATAAGCGTAACCCGCGGCCTCGGTTCGGCCGAGGTGACAACGATGAGGCAGCGAAACCGGCGCAGAAGATGAGGCATTGGCCCCATGCGGCCGGCGATGACGCGCTCGTACGGTCGGTAATCAAGAGGCTCTCCGCAGGGAGGGCACGGGAACGAAGCGAGGCAACCATGTCGCTGCGAGACAGCTTTTTCGCCATGACCTACGACCGGCAGATGGGCAAGACTGAGGAGGCAGGGCTACGCGACATGCGCAAGCGCCTGCTGGCCGGCGCCAAGGGGCGGATGCTCGAGATCGGCAGCGGCACCGGGGCGAACCTGCCCTGGTACGGTCCCGAGGTCGACTCGCTGACGATGACCGAGCCGGTCACGCCGATGGTGCGCCGGCTGGAACGCCGGCTCACCGAGCTCGGCTCTACCGCCACCGTGCTGCGCGCGCCTGCCGAGGACCTGCCGTTCGAGAACGCGACCTTCGACGTCGCGGTGTCGACCCTGGTCCTGTGCGGGGTTGATGACCAGCCGCGGGCGCTGCGCGAGCTCCGCCGGGTGCTGCGGCCAGGCGGCACGCTGCTGTTCCTCGAGCACGTGCGCGCCGAGGACGCCAAGCGGGCGCGGCAGCAGGACAAGATGAACTGGCTCAACCGGATCGTGGTCCGCTGCGACTGCAACCGGCCCACCCTGGACACCATCAGGCAGGCCGGCTTCACCGTCACCATGGTCGAGCACACCGCGCTGCCCAAGGTGCCGCCGTTCGTGAGCCCGGCCATCATCGGCGCTGCGACCACACCGGCCTGAGGTGCATTGGTCCTGTGGAACATCGGGCCAGAACGATACTGGCCCAGGGGAACCCTGGGCCAGATACCGGTACACGGGGGTAGGGATAGGCGGCGAGCCGTGCGCGGGCCGGGCGCCTTGGCGAGATCACTTGCCGGGCACTGCCTGGCGCTGTGGTGCGGCTGCCTGGCGGCGGTTGGCCCTGGCCAGGCGGACGATCGCGACCGCGGCGACGGCGGCCGCGAGCGCGGCTCCCACGACGATGAGGGCGATCTGCCAGCCGGGCGTGCCGCCGCCCGCCGGCGCGGAGCCGAACCCGGCGTTGAGCGGCGGGGTCCTGCTGGCGAACGCGGGAACGGCACCGACGGCTGCCAGCAGGACGGTGACAAGGCCGGTGAGCAGGGAAATGTGCCGGCCGATGGTACGGATGCGGTTCATGCTGGCCTCCGGGGAGTGATGGGGCTATTCCGTTACTCCCGAGAATGCGGATGAGGCCAGGCGGCGCGGATCGGGCGATCACGCCGGACCGCGGCCGGATTGTCCTTAGCTCCCAGGCTTAAGGTCCTTAGCCGCCCGGCTGGTCAGGCCTCGCGGACGGGGGCGGGGCCGGTCGAGCCCCGGACGACAAGCTCGGGCTCGAAAAGCAGCTCACCCGGGTGCGCGATGACCGTTTCCATCTGGTTAACGAGCAGCGCGACCGCGGACTTGCCCATCGACTCGATGGGCTGGCGGATCGTGGTTAGCGGCGGATCGGTGGAGTTCAGCCAGGCGGAGTCGTCGTAGCCCACCACGGACACGTCACCGGGCACGGCCAGGCCGGCCCGGCGCGCCGCGCGGATCGCGCCGAGCGCGAGGACGTCGCTGGCGCAGATGATGCCGGTCACGCCCTGGCGCAGCATCCGGGTGGTGGCCGCCTGGCCCCCTTCGAGCGAGAACAGGGCGTGCTCGACTGGCGCGACGACGATGCCCGCGCGCTGCGCCGCCTCGGTGAAGCCGGCTAGCTTGCGGCGCGACGGCATATGGTCCTCGGGGCCGAGCAGCAGGCCGATGCGCTCATGCCCGAGCGCGGACAGGTGGGTGAACGCCTGGGTGGCGGCGGAGGCGTCGTCGGTTGCCACGCAGGGGAAGTCGAGGTTGTCGATCGCCGCGTTGATCAGCACGACAGGGACGCCCCGGGCGCGCAGCAGCCGGTAGTGGTCGTGCGGCGCGGCGAGCTCGGCGAAGTGGCCGCCGGCGAACACTACGCCGGACGCCTGCTGCTCGAGCAGCATGTCCACGTAGTCAGCCTCGGAGAGCCCGCCCGCGGTGCGGGTGCACAGCACCGGGGTGAACCCGCGCTGCGCGAGGGCGCCCCCGATGACCTCGGCGAGTGCCGGGAAGATGGGGTTCTGCAGCTCGGGCACGACCAGGCCGATCAGCCGGGCGCGCTGGCCGCGCAGCTTGCTCGGCCGCTCGTAGCCGAGCACGTCCAGGGCGGTGAGCACCGTCTCTCTCGTGCTATCGGACACGCCGGGCTTGCCGTTGAGCACCCGGCTCACGGTGGCCTCGCTGACCCCGACCTTCTTCGCCACCTCGGCGAGCCGTCGGGCTGGAGTACGCGTCATGCGCAAGAGTATGTCATATCAACGCAAGAAATTGCGTTATAAGAGAGATATTTTTATCTTCTACCGGCTGCCGGCGCTGCACCTTGCTGAACCGAAGCCGCAGGCAGGCTGGATCTGCGCCGCATGTGGGCGCTCACAAGCGCAGAGTCAGAGACCTGCGCATGAATGTTGTTTCTTTGCAACGGATAATCCGGA
>Ga0265324_10001885_pt1 | contig 11296 bp, 10 predicted proteins | sample 41419metaG_FD_198634 | JGI IMG/M metagenome (GOLD analysis project Ga0265324, IMG submission 198634) | Rhizosphere microbial communities from Carex aquatilis grown in University of Washington, Seatle, WA, United States - 4-14-19 metaG | ecosystem: Host-associated > Plants > Roots > Rhizosphere... | reverse complement strand
CGTTTATGTTTAGGCCCGCCGCCATGCTGCGCTTGAGCGCGCTCGTCCTCGAACGCGACGAACGCGCCGTGCTTCGGCTGCTCGGTCGGCTGGGCGTGCTGCAACTCACGCGCGCTCCCGCCGATTCGGACAGCGCGCTTCTGCCTCCGCCCGACCGCAGCTGCGAACTGGCGCAATGCGACCGCCTCACCGCCCGTGTCCAGGAACTGCGCCGTTCACTCGAAATAGAAACTTCCGAACCGGCGACGTTGCCAGCAGAAATGCCTTTGGCCCAAGCTGAGGAAACATTTACTGCGCTGGAAAAAACTGCCGGTGAACTTCTAAAAATTCGGCAACAGCTTGCCAAGCGGATTGGCGAACTGACGGCGGCGGGACGGCAATTGGTGGATTATCGCGGGCTGGGAATTCCGCTCGACCCGCCGAACGAAGCCTCGTTCCTGCATTTCGTCACTGGCAGTCTGCCGACGGAGAATTTCGAAAAACTACAAAGTAAAATCGGCGGCAACGTCGCCCTGCTGCCATTACCGGCGCTGAAAGATCGCCAGACGGTGATGGCCATGACTACGCGACAAGGCCGGCCGGCCTTGGAAAAAGCGCTGCGTCAGGCCGGTTTTCAACCCGAGGTTTTGCCGGCGGTTGAAGGCGCGACCGTGGACACGGTGGCGGATGACAACCGGCGCGAACAGGAACAGATCGCCGCCGAACTGGCGGGGCTGGATGCCGACCGGCAAACGCTCGCGGATAAATTCGCGACGCCGCTGGCGGAGATTGAATTTGCCGTGGAAACAGAGCGCCGCCTGCTCGAAGCCGGACAAAACTTTTCGCACACCAAAAGCGCGGTGCTGCTCACCGGCTGGATTCCCGGCACGGATTCGTTTGAATTGGAAAATCACCTGCGCGAAACCACAGGCGGACGCTGCGCGGTTGAAATCGCGATTCCGGCAAATTCAGCCGACGAAGAAATTCCCATCCTGCTCCAGCACCCGCGCTGGCTGCGTCCGTTTGAAATGCTCATCACGGCTTACGGCCTGCCGCACTACCGTGAGCTGGAGCCGACGCTGTTCGTCGCCGTCAGCTATGTGCTGATGTTCGGCATCATGTTTGGCGATGTCGGCCACGGCGCGATTCTTGCGCTCGGCGGACTCGCGGCGCTGCTCGCCGGGCGCACGGCACAAATGCGCAACATTGGGCGGCTGCTGATGTTCGGAGGCGGTTCAAGCATGATTTTCGGCGCGCTTTATGGCAGTTGCTTCGGCATCACGGCGTTCAAAAAGTATGCGCTCTGGCGCGATCCGCTAGAAGGCGACCCCATGAGCCTGATTCGCGGTGCCATCGGCATCGGCGTCACGCTGATCAGCCTCGGCCTGGTGTTGAATATCATCAACCGGTTCCGGCGCGGCGACTTCATCGGCGGCTTTCTCGGCAAATTCGGCGTTGCCGGCGCGGTGTTTTACTGGGGCGCGCTGGCGCTGGTCACAAAATTTGCCGCCGTGCAGGCGCATGGTTTGGTGACTGTGGCAATCATCATTTTTTTTGCGCTGCCCATCATCGGCTGGACGCTCAAAGAACCGGTGGAATTATTATACCGCCGCCGCGCCGGCAAATCTGTTGAACCGGGCGGCGGCATGGTGGGCGCATTTTCCGAATCGCTCGTCGGCGCGTTCGAGGGGGTGCTGGGCTATTTTGCCAACACCGTCAGCTTCGTCCGTCTGGCCGCCTACGCCATGAGCCACGCCGCGCTGTTGCTGTCAGCTTTTCTGATGGCCGACGCGGTGAAACATTTTCCCGTCGCCGGAGGTTTGCTGGGCGTGCTGGTGATCATCTTGGGCAATGCCATCGCCATCGCGCTGGAAGGCGTCGTCGCCTCGGTGCAGGCGTTGCGTCTCGAATACTATGAGTTTTTCGGCAAGTTTTTTCCCGGCGGCGGCCAGCCGTTCAAACCCTTTCGTTTGCAAACCAAAACCGTGGCGGAGGCGCCACTTTGACGAATCGAGGAAACCATGAAAATCAAAATAAAACTCCATCGGATGACCGGAGCGCTGCTGGCCGGCGCGTTTCTGTCCGGCACATCGGCCATGGCGGCCGAGGCCCAGCAAGCCGCCAGCACCGGTGACCCAACGTCGGTTTACCGCGCTGTGGGGCTGGGTGCGGCGGCGGCCTTTGCCATCGGCATCAGCGTCCTTGGCGCGGGCTACGCCGTGGGCCGTATCGGATCGGCTGCCGTGGGCGCGCTGGCCGAGAAACCGGAGTTGCTGCCACGCACCATCATCTTCGTTGCACTGGCGGAAGGGCTGGCCGTGCTCGGTTTCGCCGTCGCCATGATGCTGCTGCAAAAAATCTAGGACGTGCCGTGAATTTTTATTGCATCGCCGATGAAGACACGGTGCGCGGGTTCCGTCTGGCCGGTGTCGCCGGACAGGCGGTGGCGTCCGCGCCGGAAGCCGCGCTGGCGGTGGAAACCGCCATGGCGCAACGCGATTACGCCGTCATCATCCTCACGGAAAAGGTGGCGGACGGCATCCGTCCGCAGGTGGAGCGAATTCGCTTTGAATTGCAACAGCCGTTGATCGTCGAGATTCCCGGTCCAGACGGACCGCTGCCGGGCCGCAAAAGCCTGCGGCAACTGGCGCAGGAAGCCGTGGGCATCCACATCGAAGAGAAAGAAAACTGAATGGCAACGCCGAATCAAAATTCACCGGACGCCTTGAGCGAGGAAATTCTCGCCGAGGCCAAGCGCGAGTGCGACGAAATCATCCGCCGCGCACAGCAGGGATCGGCCTCTCTCCTCGCCGCCGCGACGGCAAAAGCAGAAAAAATCCGCCGCGATAAACTGGAAGCGGCGCAGGCCGAAGCCACTCGGCTCAGTGAATTGACGCTGGCGACGATTTCGGTGGAAACCGGCCGGCTACGTTCGGCGCACATTGAGGCCATCTTGGAAAACATCCGAGAAGAAGCGCGTCGCCAGTTGCTGGCGCGCGATTTTGATGGTCACGAAGCCATTGTCACGCTTGCCGCCGAAGCCATCCGCCGGATGCCGGGAACGGATTTTGTTTTGAAAATCTCCGCCGCCGATCACGCCGCGTTTGGCGACAAGCTCGCTGAAGGAATTCGCCAGCGCGCGGGACGTTCGCCGTTGAACCTCACAGTTTTCGCTGACCCGACGATGACCGATGGCGGAGTTGTCATTCAATTCGCCGATGGATTACAAATTTGGGACAACCGGCTGCTGTCGCGGTTGGACCGACTCTGGCCGGAACTGCGACGGCAGATTGCCACTCAAACATCGCTGGTCGAAAAAAATGAATCGAACGGAGGAGTCGCATGACTGCCGCGACCAACCCCATTGTGACACGCATCAACGGCCCGACCGTGACGGCCGGTGGCATGGCCGGCGCGCAGATGTATGAAGTCGTGCAAGTCGGCGAACTCGGCCTCGTCGGCGAAGTCGTCCGCCTCATGGGCGATCGCGCGACGATTCAAGTTTACGAGGACACGACGATGCTGAAACCCGGCGCGCCCATCCAGCGCACCGGCCAGCCGTTGTCCGTATGGCTGGGGCCGGGACTGGTCGGCAACATTTACGATGGCATCCAGCGGCCGTTGCCGGGAATTCAGGCGCACAGCGGCGCGTGGATCCGGCGCGGTGAAAAAATGCCCGCGCTCGATCTGGAAAAACGGTGGCCATTTGAACCGTGTGTTCAGCCCGGCGAAACGCTGGCCGCCGGACAAGCCATCGGCCACGTCGCGGAAACGCCGCTTGTAAAACATCACGTCATGGTTCCGCCCGACGTGTCCGGCAAAGTAAATTTCATTGTCAGCAAAGGCGATTACAACTTGAGCGAAACTTTGGCAATCATCGAAACTTCATCCGGCCCGCGCAAAATCACGATGCTCCAAAAATGGCCGGTGCGCGTGCCGCGACCGATCCGCGAGCGGCTGCGCATCGTCGAACCGCTCATTACAGGACAGCGGATCATTGACACTTTTTTCCCCATCGGCAAAGGCGGCGCGGCGGCTATTCCCGGTGGCTTCGGCACGGGCAAAACGATCACCCAGCATCAGCTTGCGAAATGGTCGGACGCCGAAATCATCGTGTTCATCGGCTGCGGCGAACGCGGCAACGAAATGACCGAGGTGCTGCGCGAATTTCCCGAATTGAAAGACCCGCGCACCGGCCGGCCGCTGATGGAGCGCACGATTCTCATCGCCAACACGTCGAACATGCCGGTGGCCGCGCGCGAGGTTTCCATCTACACCGGCATCACGCTTGCCGAGTATTACCGCGACATGGGCAAGAGCGTGGCCGTGTTCGCCGACTCGACGAGCCGCTGGGCCGAGGCATTGCGCGAACTCGCCGCGCGCCTCGAAGAAATGCCTGCCGAGGAAGGCTTTCCCGCCACGCTGCCGACGCGGCTCGCGCAATTTTACGAGCGCGGCGGCGCGGTCACGACGCTCGCCGGCGAACGCGGTTCGGTGAGCATCGTCGGTGCGGTCAGCCCACCCGGCGGCGATTTTTCCGAGCCAGTCACGCAGCACACGCGCCGGTTCATCCGCTGTTTCTGGGCGCTCGACACCGTGCTGGCCAACGCGCGCCATTACCCGTCCATCAACTGGCTGCAATCCTATTCCGAATACGTCGAGGATGTCGGTGCGTGGTGGGAGAAACAGTCGCCGGACTGGAGCGAAATGCGCACCGAGGCGTTGACACTGCTCCAGCGCGAGGACCGCCTGCAGCAAATCGTGAAACTCGTCGGACCGGACGCGCTGCCGGATACGCAGCGACTGATTCTGTTCATCGCCGAAATTTTCAAAGACGGTTTTCTCGCGCAAAACGCCTTTGATGAAAATGACATGTTTTGTCCGCCGGCACGGCAGGTGGCGCTGCTGCGGATCATCCTGACGCTATATCGGCGCGGCCGGGATTTGATTCAATCCGGCACGCCGCTCGCACGGTTGCGCGGGCTGGCGTGCGTGCCGCTGGTGATGCGCGCCAAGAGCGACGTTGGCACGGCGGGAAAACTGGCGGAGTTGGAAAAGCGCGTCGGCGAAGAACTTGATTCGCTGGCGAAGGAGTTTTCAAAAAAGACTGAACAACCGGCATGAACGACCTCACTTTCAACATCGAAGATCGCGGGCTGCAATACCTCGGCGCGACGCGCATTGAAGGGCCGCTGGTCGTGGTCGAGCGTATCCGCGATGTCGGCTTCGACGAGACGGTGGAAATTCTCGGCCCGGACGGACGACCGCGCATCGGCCGCGTCCTCGACATCTCGGAAACACAAGCCGTGGTGCAGGTTTTGGAAGGGACGAGCGGACTCTCCAACCAGACCTTGCGCATCCGTTTTCTTGGCGAAAGTTTTCGCCTGCCGGTGTCGCGTCAAATGCTGGGCCGTGTGTTCGATGGCTTGGGTCGTCCTGCCGATGGTGGTGCGCCCGCGATTTCTGCTGACCGCCGCGATGTGAACGGCCTGCCGATCAATCCCTTCGCCCGCCGCTATCCGCGCGAATTTATTCAGACCGGCATCTCCGCGATTGACGGCATGAACGCGCTGGTGCGCGGCCAGAAGCTGCCAATTTTTTCCGGCAACGGCCTGCCGCACGACCGCGTTTCCGCGCAGATCACCCGGCAGGCGCGGTTGCTGGAGGCGGACGCCGGTTTTTCCATCGTGTTCGCGGCGATGGGCATCAAGCATGACGTGGCGGAATTTTTCATCCGCAATTTCCGCGAGTCCGGCGCGCTGGCCCGCGCTGTGATGTTTTTCTCGCTGGCGGATGCACCGAGCGTGGAACGGTTGCTGACGCCGCGCGTGGCACTGACGCTCGCCGAGCATCTGGCGTTCGACTGCGGCCAGCACGTGCTGGTGTTGTTGACGGACATGACAAATTACTGCGAAAGTCTGCGCGAAGTCGGCACGGCGCGCGGCGAGATTCCCGGCCGCAAAGGTTATCCCGGCTACCTGTATTCCGACCTTGCGAGTATTTACGAGCGCGCTGGGCGCATTGAGGGTTCGCCCGGTTCGATCACACAGATTCCGATTCTCACGATGCCCGCCGACGATATCAGCCATCCCGTGCCCGACCTCACCGGCTACATCACCGAGGGTCAAATTGTTCTCGACCGCGATTTGTTCCAGCGCGGCGTTTATCCGCCAATCGCCGGGCTGCCGAGTTTATCGCGACTGATGAAGGACGGCGTGGGCAAAGGATTTACGCGCGAGGATCATCCGGCGCTGGCGAGCCAGTTGTTCGCCGGCTACGCCTACGTCAAGCGCGTTCGTGCGCTGGCCGATGTCATCGGCGAGGAGGAATTGAGCGCGCTCGACAAAGTTTACCTGAAATTCGGCGAGGCGCTGGAGCACCGGTTCCTGAGCCAGGGCGAATTTGAAAATCGTTCCATTGCCAACACGCTCGATCTCGGCTGGGAAGTGCTCTCGCTGCTGCCGCGCGACGAACTGCACCGCGTAAGCGACGAGATGCTCAAGCAACATTACCGCGAAAAAGTTGAAACCGCCGCGCCCGCCGCCGCCGCGCCAACTGGAAAATAATCTATGGCCAGGCTGAACATTGCGCCGACGAAATCGAACTTCCTTTCGATGAAGCGCCAGCTTGCCTTCGCCGAGGAAGGCTACGACCTGCTGGAACAAAAACGGCAAATTCTCATTTTCGAGCTTATGAGCCGGCTGGCCCGCGCCAACGAACTAGAACGCAAGGTTGCTGAATTGCTCCACCGCGCCCACGCTGCCCTGCGCGAGGCGACGCTCGACATCGGTTCGGCGGCGTTGGACCGGGTGGCGCCGGGCGTGAAGCAGGATTCGGACTTGAAGCTGGCCGGCCAGCATGTGATGGGACTGACGATTCCCCGCGCAACGTTTCATTCGGATGCGCCCGTCATCCCGTTTGGCGTCAGCGGAACATCGGCGAACACCGATTTGGCCATGCGTCGTTTTGTGGAGTTGCTGCCGCTGCTGACCGAGTTGGCGGAATTGCAAAACGCCGTGCTGCGCCTGGCGCGCGAACTGCGCAAAACCCAGCGCCGCTGCAACGCGCTGTCGAAGATTTTCATCCCGTCCTACCGCGAAACACTCGCCTATATTTCCGGCACGCTGGAGGAACGCGAGCGCGAATCACTGAACATCCTGAAGATCATCCGCGACCGGCTAGCAACCGCTTGAAGAAACAACCCGTCGTTGAACCACGGTTTACGCGACAGGTGGGACAGAGCCGTTTACTGTCCGCCAAATCAAAGGCCAGCTCGACAGCGGTTGCTTTCTACCGGATGAAATTTTACGATTCCTGACGGATGCACTGGCTTGACCATCTGGCGCGCTTCTGGCCACACCTCGCGGCGGGCTTCGATTTTCTCGCCGCCGCGCTGGCCTCCGCGCACGCGCTGCTGCACAAGCGCGATTCCCGCGCCGCGACGCTCTGGCTCGGCGTCATCTGGCTCATGCCCGCCATCGGCCCCCTGCTCTACCTTGCGCTCGGCGTCAACCGCATCCGCCGCCGCGCGGTTCACCTTGCGGTGCACAACACCTTGAGCCGCCCCGTGCCGGACGACCTCGGCGAACCGGAACCCGCCGGCGCGGAGCATCTCCAGCACCTTGCCCGCGTCGGCAACCGCGTCGCCGCGCGCCCGCTCACCACCGGCAATCGTTTGGAGCCGCTCGTCAACGGCGACACCGCGTTTCCCGCGATGCTCGCCGCCATCGAATCGGCAAAAAAGTCCGTGACGCTCTGCACCTACATCTTTGACAACGATGCCAGCGGCGCAAAATTTGTCGCCGCCCTGGAACGCGCCGTCCGCCGGGGCGTGGCGGTGCGGGTGCTGGTGGACGCCGCCGGCACGCGTTATTCGTGGCCGCCCATCACCTACAAATTGCGCGCCGCAAAAATCCCCTTCGCCAGATTTTTGCCCGCGTCGCTGCTGACACCGTGGCGCGCGGCCACCATCAATCTGCGCAACCACCGCAAGTCGCTGATCGTGGACGGACAAATTGCCTTCACCGGCGGCATTAACATTCGTCACGGAAACGTCCTCACCGAAAAACCCCGTCATCCCGTGCAAGATCTGCAGTTCCGCGTCGCCGGCCCGGTCGTCACGGAATTGCAGGAGGCCTTTGCGAACGACTGGACGTTCACGACCGGAGAAGTTTTGGACGGCGAACTTTGGTTCCCGGAAATCAAGGAAGCCGGCGACATCATCGCCCGCGTCATCACCGACGGGCCGGATGCGGATTTTGACAAGCTGCGCCTGACCTTGCTGGCTGCGCTGGCGGAAGCGCAAACGTCGGTGCAAATCCTGACGCCGTATTTCCTGCCGGATCCCGCGCTCATCTCGGCGCTCAACCTCGCCGCGCTGCGCGGGGTGTGCGTGGACATTATTCTGCCGGCGAATAACAACCTGCCCGTGGTGCACTGGGCTTCGCGCGCGCTGTGGTGGCAGGTGCTGGAACGCGGCTGCCGGCTTTGGCTAACGCCGCCGCCGTTCGACCATTCCAAGCTGATGATTGTGGACGGCCACTGGGTGCTGCTCGGCTCGGCCAACTGGGACGCGCGCAGCCTGCGGCTGAATTTTGAGTTGAACGTGGAGTGCTACGGTCGCGGCTTTGCGCAGGAAATGGAAAAGGTCATTGCCACCAAAATGTCCGCCGCGCGCGAAGTCACCCTGGCCGAAGCCGATGGCCGTTCCCTGCCGGCCAGACTGCGCGACGCCACCGCGCGATTGTTTTCACCTTACCTATGAAATCCTTCGACGAACTCACCGCCCAGGAAATCCTCGCCCTCGCCATCTCGCTGGAGGAGGAAGACGCACGCATCTACGAGGATTTCGCCGCCGGCCTGGCGGCGGATTATCCTGAACAAGCCGTAAAATTCCGCGAGATGCGGCGCGAGGAAGACGGTCACCGCCACCGGCTGTGCGAACTTTACAAATCGCGTTTCGGCGAACACATCCCGCTCATCCGGCGGCAGGATGTGCGCGGCTTTGTGGACCGCAAACCAGTCTGGCTCGTGCGTCCGCTCGGTCTGAAGACCGTCCAGAAAACCGCCGAAAGCATGGAGGTGGAAACCACCCGTTTCTACGAGGCCGCCGGCCGCCGCACCACCGATACCGGCATCCGGCAGTTGCTCGGCGACCTCGCCGAGGAGGAACGCAACCACGCGCACACCGCCGAAAAAATCGGGGCGACGAAATTGAACGAGGATGAAAAATCACAGGCCAAGCGGCTGTTTCTCCTGCAAGTCGTGCAGCCCGGACTCGCCGGCCTGATGGATGGCTCCGTCTCCACGCTCGCGCCGCTGTTTTGCGCGGCGTTCGCCACGCACAGTAGTTCGGCCACATTTCTTGTCGGCCTCGCCGCCAGCGTTGGGGCCGGCATCAGCATGGGCTTTGCCGAGGCGTTGTCCGATGACGGCAGCCTCACCGGCCGCGGCCATCCGTGGGCGCGCGGTTTTGTCTGCGGCCTGATGACGACGCTCGGCGGCCTCGGCCACACGCTGCCCTACTTGATTCCAAGCGTGAAGACCGCCACGGGCGTCGCCGTGTGCGTGGTGCTGGTGGAACTCGGCATCATCTCCTGGGTGCGCCACCGGTTCATGGATTCGCCGCTGGTGTCCGCGATTTTGCAAGTCGCGCTCGGCGGGGCGCTGGTGTTTCTGGCGGGAGTTTTGATTGGAATTTCGTAAATACCATCCCCTTTTTGGGCTTAACAATTTATTCCCATGGAAGACGAAGATTATCAAAAACGACCCACTAGAATTTTCAGATATTTTCCTCCTGAAGCCTCAGACATTTTTTCCGCACGAAAACTATGGTTTTCTGCGGCGAAGGATTTTAATGATATTTTCGAGGTTGTTCCTCGATACGACAGTTTGATTTCCGATCAAATTAAAGAAGCTCTTAAAAAACAATTTGCATTTTTACCACCAGAAGTTCTGGCGGATTGGCAAAGTTACAAAAAACACATGCAAATTTATACGTCACAAATATATTCCGAAACACTTGAAACAATCCCTCAAGGATTTCAGGATAAATTCAGTGAACATTTCGGGATAATTTGCCTTTCAGAAACCCTAGACAGCTTATCAATGTGGGGACATTATGCAAAATCGCATCAAGGTTTTGTTGTTGAATTTGACCCCAGACATTCTTTGTTTGCATCAAAAGAGCTAGGAAAAGTTTTGTATTCAAACGAACGCCCCGAGGCTGAAGCCTCCCAAGGTTTGAATAGTTGGAGAATTATTCTCACGAAGAGTCCAGCATGGGACTACGAATGCGAGTATCGCCTTGTAAAACCGTTAAAAGGATTGAAGCGTGCGACGAGGCGAAATGGAGATGGAACTGAAAAACCTTATATTGATCTCCCCTGCGACGCTGTGCGTTCCGTTTATTTCGGTTGCAGGATCCATCAAAAAGCTCGTGATGAAATATTGAACGATCTGAAAGTTGATAACTGGAAGCACGTTTTGAAATTCATCATGCGTCGGCATGACATAAAATATGAAATTCAGCCGTTGCCTTTTGAAAAATTGCGCAATGCACCGGCGGATGCGCGTAAAGACTTCGACGAATTGTGGCAAGCGATTGGATTATGAAAAATGCCAATAGCCGCCAGCGAATGGCCACCTGATTCGCAGGGAATTTCAGCTCTTCCAGTCGAAGGCTTTTTTCTTCACCGCGTAAAGATAGCCGGCAAACAGGATGCCGAGGAAGGAAATCATCGAGCCGAAAATCAGATTGCGCGTGGCGTGTTCGGCCAGCATATCGCGATAGATGACCGCCCACGGATACATGAACACCACTTCGATATCGAACAGGATGAACAGCATCGCGACGAGATAAAATTTCACCGAGAACCGCGAACTGCCTTCGCCGATGGGGTCCTTGCCACATTCGTAGGCGGCGTCCTTGGCCTTGGAGGACTTGGCGAATTTGCCGAGCAACAGCGACAGCAGCAGCGTGCCGCCCGCGAAACCGATGGCGGCGGCGAGCAGAAACAAAACCGGGATGTATTGCGCGAGTTGCGACGATTGCAAATTATCCATGTGACAAGTTTAGAAACTGACGGGCAAAATTCAATGAAGAAAACTGCCGGTCATTTCGCATTCGCGTCCAGAAACCTGACCATCGCCGCGCCGAACGGGGCGCAGTCCTTCGGCGTGCGGCTGGAGATCAGGTTGCCATCCACGACCACCGGCTCGTTTACCCAGACGCCGCCGGCGTTTTCCAGATCGTCCTTGATGCCGAGTGAACCGGTGACGCGTTTGCCTTTGAGAATCTTGGCGGAAATCGGAATCC
>Ga0265324_10001881_pt1 | contig 11307 bp, 6 predicted proteins | sample 41419metaG_FD_198634 | JGI IMG/M metagenome (GOLD analysis project Ga0265324, IMG submission 198634) | Rhizosphere microbial communities from Carex aquatilis grown in University of Washington, Seatle, WA, United States - 4-14-19 metaG | ecosystem: Host-associated > Plants > Roots > Rhizosphere >... | reverse complement strand
CGGTGGCGGGGTCAAACTGCGCCAGGCGATCCGCCAAATAATAGGTGTTGGCAAAATCTCGAAAATCAGTACTGACATCCACCGCCTCATTGAGCAGCGTTGGCGAGGGGTTGACGGCCCGGGAGAGCGGGGACGAGTTGAATAGCAGGCCAGCGCCGAGGCCGGCGGCCAGCAGGAGTTGTTTTGGGTTCACGCGTTAATTCCTAGCTTACAGGTTAGAGTTTTGCCAATCGTTTTTATTCAAACCGCATTATTTTTCCAGCGTCGTCGTGGCCAGCTTGAAAGTATCCTGAAGCCGGATATCGCGCGACGAGGCGCCCACTTGGATGGTGAAATCACCGGCTTCCGCCACCCAACCGTGCTGATCAGGAGAATAATAGGCGAAAGCATTCCGGGCCAGAGGCAGGTGGATTTTTTTCTGCTCACCGGGATTCAGCGAGACCTTTTGAAAAGCCTTCAATTCATGCACCGGCCGGGGCAGGGCGGATTGCGCCTCATGCACATAAATCTGGGCCACTTCCGCTCCCGCACGGGCACCGGTATTGGCCAAGGTGAATTCCACCGCCACCACGGCCCCATCCGCGCCGGGAATGAGCTTCAGGTCGGAATACTCAAAGTGGGTGTAGGACAAGCCGTAGCCGAACGGGAACAGCGGCTCAATCGCCTTGGTATCAAACCAGCGATAGCCCACCAGCAATCCTTCAGCATAGGTAACCGTGCCATTGGTGCCGGGATAAGCATTCAACGCATGGGCCGGGGAATCCGTCAAATGTTTGGGAAAGGTGCAGGGCAATTTGCCCGAGGGATTCACATCGCCGAACAACACGCGGGCAATGGCATTGCCACTCTCCATGCCGCCATACCACGCTTGGAGCAAGGCGGGCACGGAGCCCAGCCAGTCGCTCATCTCCACCATCGTTCCATTCAGCACCACGATGGTCCGGGGATTGACCGCCACCAATTGTTGGATCAACTCGGCCTGACCTTCCGGCAACTGCAAATTTTTGCGATCCGCACTTTCGCAGTCGTTGCCAATATCATGATTGAGACCGCCCACAAAAATCACCACTTCGGCTTGTTTTGCAGCCGCGATGGCCTGAGCCGTCAACTGCGCGCGAACGCCACCTTTCTGATAGCCTTGCGCGAACGTAATGGTCGCCTGTTTTCCCACCCGGTTGAGGATGCCTTGCAAGGGGGTGATTTCGTAGAAAGCTTTGATTTCCGAGCTCTGGCCGCCATGCGTCTGCAAGCGGGTTGCGTTGTCGCCGATCACCGCTATGGAATGAATCTTGGCTGCATCCAACGGCAGGATGTCACCGGTGTTTTTCAACAGCACCAAACCTTCCTCGGCTACCTTACGAGCAATGGCCTGATGTTGCGGGGTGTTGATCGAACCTTCCGGGCGTTGACCAAACGCGCCCGTGGCCAGCATCACGCGCAGATTCCGCCGGACTTTGTCATCCAACAACGCCTGCGAATAGGTGCCATTGCTCACGCCGGCCGCGTAAGCATCCGCCAGATAAAATTCGTGATAGGGTTTTTCCGTGCCCATTTCCAAATCCATTCCGCCCAATACCGCGCCGCGGGTGTTGTGCACCCCATCCCAATCGGACATCACCAACCCTTTAAATCCCCATTCGTCTTTGAGGATATGATTCAGCAGGTAGTCGTTTTCGCAGCAATGCGCGCCGCGAAATTGGTTGTAAGCGCCCATGATCGACCACACACCGGCCTCTTGCACCGCCGCCTTGAACGCCGGCAGATAAATCTCCCGCAGCGTCCGCTCATCCATTTCCACATTGATGGAGCCGCGCTCGAATTCCTGATTATTGGCGGCAAAATGTTTAACACAGGAAGCCACCTGGCGGGATTGCACGCCCTGGATATAGCCCACAGCCATGCGGCTGGACAACCAAGGATCTTCGCCAAGATATTCAAAATTTCGACCGCACAAAGGAGTGCGAAGAATGTTCACCCCCGGCCCCAGCATAATGTCTTTGCCCCGCTTCCGCGCTTCATCGCCAATGACCGTGCCTTCTTGCTGGGCAAGATCGGGATTCCAACTCGCCGCCAGCGCAATGCCTGCTGGCATGGCGGTGGAAAAATCATCCGTTCGCCCGGCTGGATTCCAAGTGTCCGGGCCGACTTCTTCGCGCACGCCGTGGGGTCCGTCTGAAAGCCAGCGGCGGGGAATACCCAAGCGGGGAACGGCGGCGGAGGTAAACTTGGAATCAGCGTGAACCATCGAAATTTTTTCTGCCAACGTCAATTGCGGTAGCAACGTATCGATCCGCGCTTCAATGGCTGGGTCGAGCGAAGTATTTTCAGCGCAAACCGGCAGGGAACCCAACAAACAGGCTCCAGCCAAGACGGACAGCGACGACAAAATCGATTTTGACCAAACCGGAGCGGCGCCCATAAACACACCGCTTCCGTGGACTTTACGTGGTTGCATGACGGAACATTAGCAAAAACACAGCGCCAGTCATGTCGTCAAAACATAGGATATGACGAGCCCACCTTATTAGCGCATGCTTCTTATCTATTATCATCCATGTTTAAATCAGCTTTTATCAAATGGTTCCAATTTAGGCATGGTTTGCAGCTGCCGCGTCCCCTATTTTCACGGGAAGGGAATTCTAGTTTTGTTGCCATGCCGAAATCATACGTTTTTATGCCGTTGCCGTCATCCATTGCCGGGCTGCCCGGACAGTTTAGCGCTAGGCAGCCACTGGGTGGCTGGCGTCGCAGCTGGTTCGTTTGCCTGGGTATCTTGCTGAGTCTGGCCATGGTCAGTCGCGCGGGCGAAACCGAAGCGTACACTTGGCGAAATGTGGCCATTGGCGGGGGCGGCTTTGTAACCGGCCTGCTCGCGCATCCTCACCAACGCGATCTGCGCTACGCCCGCACGGACGTAGGCGGGGCTTACCGCTGGGATGCCGCCACCAAACAATGGGTGCCGTTGACGGATTGGATTGGCGCCGCGGATGTCAACCTCCTGGGAATCGAAAGTTTTGCCATCGACCCGCAGGATACCAATCGACTGTATTTGGCCGGCGGCACCTACGCCGTCGGTCCTGCTGCCATGCTGAGTTCAACCAATCAAGGCCGGACGTTTCAACGGGTGTATGTGCCCTTCCGAATGGGTGGCAACGAACCCGGCCGGGCCAACGGAGAGCGCCTTGCGGTCGATCCCAACTGCGGGCGCATCCTGTTTTTCGGCTCCCGCCGGGACGGCCTCTGGAAAAGCGCCGACTACGGCCAATCTTGGCAGAAAATCCCCAATTGGCCCAACGACGAGCCGCCCGCCGCCAACCGTCATCGGTGGAGTTTCACCGTGGGGGTGGTCGCCGTGGTTTTTGATCCCACCGGCAGTGTTTCCAACCAACCCACGACCAAAATTTACGCCGCTGTTTCCACCGCCGGCACCAACCTCTTTTGCAGTCAGGATGCCGGTGAAAGCTGGCAACCCGTCGCTGGCCAACCCGTTGGATTGCGTCCCAACCATCTCGTCCGCGCCACCGATGGAACCTTGTATTTGAGCTACGGCAATGATCCGGGCCCCGGCAGTATGCGGGATGGTGCCATCTGGCATTTCGCACCCGCCACCGGCCAGTGGACGGATATCACGCCCGTCCCGCCTGCGACCTCCGACCAAACTTTCGGCTACGGTGCCGTGGCGGTGGACCAGGAAAACCCGCAAACGGTGATCGTTTCCACCTTCTGCCACTGGAAGCCGCACGACCAGATTTTTCGCAGCACGAACGCCGGTTCCACCTGGCAACCGCTTTGGCGCGACAACTCCAAGTGGGATGACTCTAGTGCGCCGTACACCAAAACCCGTTCGCCGCATTGGATCGGCAGCCTCTTGATTGATCCATTTGATTCGGGTCACATTCTGTTTACCACCGGCTACGGCTTGTGGAGCAGTCACAATGTGAATACCGCCGATGAACAGCATCCCACTGAATGGATCTTTGATGATCGCGGGTTGGAAGAAACTGTTCCGCTGGCCCTGATCAGTCCGCCGACGGGGGCTCATTTAGTGAGTGGGGTCGGGGATGTGGATGGTTTTCGGCATGATGATTTGGACCGTTCTCCGGCGCAGGGTTCGTTTGCCGGGCCGCGCTTTGGCAATACCGAGAGTCTGGCGTTTGCCGCCCAGCAACCGCAACTGATCATCCGCACGGGTCAGGCCAGAGACTCCGTCCGCGCGGCTTTTTCCTCGGATGGCGGCAAGACTTGGTCGCTGCTGAAGAGTGAACCGCACGGCAGCAACGGTGCCGGTCACGCGGTCTTGTCGGCGGATGGCAAAGTCATTATCTGGACGCCACAAGACGGGCAGGCACATGCGACGTGCGATCTGGGGCAAACGTGGATACCTTGCCAGGGATTGCGGGCCGACTTGGAGGTAGTACCTGATCCCGAGAATGCCGCCGTGTTTTATGCGTGGGATGCGGCCGCCGCCACCATTTTGACCAGCACCAACGGGGCCGTTTCATTTGCAGCGGTCGGCAGTCATTTTGATGCGATGCCGGTCAGTCCAAGTTTTTTTGCCGGGGCGAGTCTATCCGCTGCGCCGGGACGGGCGGGGGAATTGTGGCTGGCGGGCCCGCGCTGCGGACTTTATTGCTCGCGGGATGGCGGCGGCACTTTTCGACATATCCCCAGTGTCTCGATCGCCAGCGCCTTGGGCTTTGGCCGGGCGGCTTCAGGCCATCGCGAAGCGGCGTTGTTTCTTGCAGGACAAGTGCAGGGTGTCAGCGGATTGTTTCGCTCGGATGATGATGGAGAAAATTGGGTGCGCATCAGTGACGACCAGCATCAATTTGCGTTTGTGAAATGCATCACCGGCGATCCGCGCATATTTGGCCGGGTTTATCTGGCCACGAGCGGGCGGGGGATCATTTATGGAGACGTCAGTCGCAAACCTTGAGCAGTAAAGCACACAAATGGGGCGGAGCTTTGCCGAGTGACTACCGATGATTTGTGCCGTGGGCGCAGAACAGACAGGAAATTCCCATGCCTCCATCCACAAGTTTTGCTGCGCCGGTGAAACCGCTGATTGAAAATTCCACGGCATAGGTCTGGCCTTACCGCCCCACCATCACCATCCGTGGTTTTAACCTAAAATTCGCAGTTAAAACCGCGAAGCACGCTAAAAAGATAAAGGTTTTTGAAAGACCGTCATTCATCCAGTGGGTGAAGTGGTTGGGTCAAAGAGAATTCCCTTTTGGTTCTTTATTTCATGTACTTCGCGTGGTTCGCGGTTCATCCCAATTGCGGTTTCTGGGTTCAATTGAATCGTTCCTTCGAAAGCGTTCCTGACAGCGCTAAAATCTGCCTGGGTTAGGGAGAACTTGGGGGAAAACTGAAAACTCTGCAAATGATTCAATCTGTTAGATTAACAGATTGGCGACCCTACCGGGAATCGAACCCGGGCTACCTCCGTGAAAGGGAGGTGTCCTAACCGCTAGACCATAGGGTCGCAAAAGGGCGTTAAATATAACCAGCCAATTATAGTTGTCACGAAATTTTATCAAAAATTTTGCAACGATCCGGAAGCGGTTTACCGACCACCTGCGTTCACTTGTTTTTTAGCCACGAATGGACATCGCTGAACACGGATCAAAAAATGGATTTCCTAAAGGCTAAGCTATCGGAGGAGCCATTTTGACGGGATTAACCAGCTGGATAGAATGCGAAAATTCAGGTGAAGATCCGGCTTAACCGTTGCCAAAATGATTTCCCATCCGTGTTCAGCGGTGTCCATCCGTGATTAAAACAAGCTGTGACACCATGGTTCCCGCCGAAACAGTTCGGCGAGATCGCCAGCATGCGGATACGCATCAAACCTGCTCAAGCCAACCCACAAGCGTAGCCAAGGTTACATTTTTCCACCTCGACGAAGCGGTCGCAGTTTGGTTCATTGGGGTTCTCGCATGTCACGTATGCCTCAAACCAAACCTGAAGCGGTGCTGGTGCGCTCTGCCGCCCGGCAGGCGGAGAGCTTTCATCGTTCCCGAAGCGACCGGGCAAGCGAGACGGCACAGGATTATGTGGAGACGATTGCAGACTTGTGGGAGACCGAGGGCGAGGCACGGGTGACGGACTTGGCGCGACGACTGGGAGTGACGCATGTGACGGTGAATCGCACCTTGGCACGCCTGAAGGAAGCGGGCTTTGTACATACGAAGCCGTATTGCGCGATTTCGCTGACGGAATCGGGCCGGCAACTGGCCGCTGAATGCAAGCGGCGGCACGTGACGGTGGTGGCTTTTTTGCGGTCGCTGGGAGTTTCCGAGAAGGTGGCGGAGTTGGATGCCGAGGGCATCGAACATCATGTGAGCCCGGAAACGCTGGCGGCTTTTCAACGTATCATTGATCAAATTTAAATTTAATGCGCCCTCTGGATATTCAACCTATCGGTAATGAGCTAGCCATCAAGTGGTCGGATGGCAGCGAGTCGTTTGTGACGTGGACGCAGCTGCGCCGGGCGTGTCCCTGCGCGGGGTGCAAGGGGGAGATGGACATTCTGGGGAATCTTTACAAGAACCCGGAAAAGCCGCTAACCCCGAAAGCTTTTGAGTTGGTCAAGCTGGAGCAGGTGGGGGGATATGCCATCCAGCCAGTCTGGGCAGACGGGCATAACTCGGGGATTTACTCTTTTGAATATCTTCAGCGGGTGGCGGCAGCGGGGGCTTAGCGCTGGACGGGCAGGGGGCTTGGCGAACTATGCGAATTAACAACTCGCAGGCGGGACGCCTGCGCTACGTGCGCAACGGGACAACAATCTACCGCAATCCACCGGCAGCGGGGTTTCAGCAATCTGCTAACCTCATGCCGACATGAGGTTAACGCATTTATTGTTTCCGTCGGCACCATTCCGGGCGCCATTCCGTGTTATGGCACCGCCCCACCTGATGGCGGGCAATTGCCGCCAAGAAAAAGACTTTCCCACGACAAGCGATTTGCGTGAACGCAAAATGATGGCACAATTCAGCCGTGGCTGAACCTCAAACCGTAGTTGCTGCAAACGGCCGGCCGGTGTTTTCCGAACGCCCGGCCTGGCGGGGTATTGGCGATGGCTGGCGACACTTGCACGGAAGCGTCCAGAATGCCGGCGCCAGTTTTGAATGGCATGATTTCGTTCCCCGGACTGAATTTGACTGGGGCAGCAGTTTTCATCCGGGCAGCGTGGAAGTTTGCCTGAACCGGGCCGGAGTCGGGCGGGTGTCCGTGAATGGCGCGGAGGTGGAATTTGGCCCGCTCTCGATTGGATTTTACCGGCGGGGTGATAAGGCCCTGAAAGCCATCCGATTGGCCGGTCAGCAACACCAGTTTCTGACAGTGGAGATATCGTTTGAATTTCTGCGGACGCATCTGAGTGGATTTGCCGCCAACTTGCATCCGCTGGTCCGCGAGGTGGTTACTGGCAAATCCGAGGTATCGGCCGTGGCTCCAGTCACGCGCATGACCAGCCGCCAGCAACAATTACTCACCACACTGCGAGAGGCCCCGGTATTGGCGGCCGCCCAGCAACTTTGGTATCACACCAAAGTGCTGGAAGTGGCGGCTGAACTTTTTTTCGTCCCACCAGATGAACAGGAATTATTCTGCCAACGCCAACAGCGGATTGCCGGCGAACGCGTCACCCGGGTGATTGCATTGCTGGAGCAACACCTGTCAGAACCGCTGACGCTGGAAGAGATCGGCCGGGCAGTGGGCTGCAGCCCCTTCCATCTCAGCCGGACTTTCTCCGCCTCCACCGGCCTGACCATTCCTCAATACCTGCGCCAATTGCGCATGGAGAAATCAGCGGAACTCTTACGCTCCGGCAAATTTAACGTCACCGAAGCAGCAATGGAAGTGGGGTATTCCAGCCTCAGCCATTTCAGTCAGGCTTTTCACGAAACATTCGGCTGTTGCCCAGGGCTTTATCCCTTGAAAATTCCGGTGAACAATCCCGCACCAACAAAAATGGTTGAGCGCGGGAAAAGTGGCATCCATGGTTGACCATCAATGTGAAATATTTCACAAACTTTTCTTGCAGATCGGGCGGGCAATTGCTAAATACTTTGCCGCACTTTTCAGTAAGTTGAACGACTTTTGATTTGTAGCAGACTTAACATTTAATCCGACGTGATTTTTCCTAAATGGACAAATTGGCTGCCGCTGGCGCTTGGCTTGGGAGCCGTGCTAGTGGGTGGCGGCGTGGCCACAGGTGTCACCTTTTACCTGACGCCTAAATATACCCGCGCCGGCTACCAACCGGTGCAGCCCGTGCCTTTTTCCCATCAAATCCACGCCGGCCAGCTCGGCTTGGATTGCCGCTATTGCCACAATGGCGTGGAGAAGTCCTGGTTCGCCAATCTGCCGGGCGCCTCGACCTGCATGAACTGCCACAATCAGGTGCTGAAGGATGATCCGCGTTTGCAGATCGTTCGCGACAGCGCCGAGACGGGCAAACCCATTCCGTGGGTCCAGGTTCACAAAGTTCCGGACTACGTTTATTTCAACCACCAAGTCCATGTCCGTCGCGGCATGAGCTGTGTGGAATGCCACGGCCGGGTGGATCAAATGGATGAGGTCAAACACGACAAATCATTCAGCATGAGCTTCTGTCTGGACTGCCACCGTGATCCGGCGGCAGCCATCCGTCCAGTGGATAAAGTCACCAAGTTAGGCTGGCAATGGAGCACCAATGCCGCCGAGGCTGCCAAACTGCAAGAATCCGAAGGCAAAAAGCTCGTTGACCACATGCGCGTGGAATCCCTGCAAAGCTGCTCGGCCTGTCACCGATGAAAAACAATTCGCCTCAATCAGCTTCACCTGTCACCGGTCGCCGTTACTGGCGCAGCTTGGATGAACTGGCGGATACGCCGGAGTTCAAGGACTGGTTGCACCGGGAATTTCCGGTGGGTGCCAGTGAGATGGTCGATGATGGCCAGAGCCGTCGTCACTTCCTCAAGATCATGTCCGCTTCCTTCGCCTTGGCGGGGGTAGCCACCTTGGGTGCCGGCTGCCGTCGCCCGGAGGAAAAGCTGGAGCCTTACGGCAAGCAGCCGGAAAACTACACCTTCGGTGAAGCGCAATATTTTGCGACCTCGATGCCGACGCGCATCGGGGCAATTCCGCTGGTGGTAAAGTCTTACGAAGGTCGCCCGGTCAAAATCGAGGGAAACGCCATGTTCCCTGGCAGCAATGGCGGTACGGACCGCTATGCTCAGGCTTCCTTGCTGGATCTGTATGATCCGGACCGCTCACGGCATTTCGTGCACGAAGGCAAGACCGCTTCACGCGATGAAGCCCTGAGTTTTCTCAGCGACTTGTCCAAGAAATTCTCTGCTAATGGCGGCGAAGGTCTGGCGATTCTCGCGGAAAGCAGCACCTCGCCCTCACGTGCGCGGCTGCAAAAGATCATTGCGCAGAAATTTCCGAAGGCGCAATGGGTTACTGCTGACGCCATTGATTCCAGTATTCATCAACGCGCGGCAACCAAGGCGTTTGGTCAATCGCTGAAGCCGGTGTTTCAGTTCGACAAGGCCAAGGTCATTCTGTCCTTGGATTGTGATTTCTTGGGCGGCGAAGATGACGCGCACAATCACATCCGCAAATTCGCCGCTGGCCGCAAGGCGGGCGAGTCGATGAGCCGGTTGTATGTGCTGGAATCGCTGTTCACCCTGACCGGGGCGAGCGCGGATCATCGTTTGCGCGTTCCCGCCAGTTTGGTTGGACAGCTTGCAGCGGCCATTTTCGGTGCGATCCTTTCCGGCCAAGTTTCCAGTGCAGTGAGTTCGCTCTTGCCGGACTTGGATCCGAAATGGATTGCAGAATGTGCGGCGGATCTGGCCAAAAACCGGGGCCATGTTTTGGTGGTGGCCGGTCAACGACAGCCAATCGAAGTTCATTTGCTGGCACACGCCATCAATACAGCTTTGGATTGCATTGGCACAACAGTCAGCCTGCAATCGGTCAGCGAAACGACGGGCGCCGATTGGAAGCAGTTGGATGCCGCCGCTGTGGATACCTTGGTCATCCTCGGTGGTAATCCGGTTTATCAATTGAACTGGTCGGGCAAGCCCAAGACCACGGTCCGGTTTGGTTACTTCGAGGACGAGTCCTCCAAAAATGTCCAATGGCATTTCCCGGCGGCGCACTATTTGGAATCCTGGGGCGATGCAATCACGGCGGATGGCATTCGCGTGCCAGTTCAACCTTTGATTCAACCGCTGTTTGGCGGTTTGAGCGAGCTGGAATTCTTGGCCACTTTGGCCGGTGAATCGCAAACCAGCGCCTATGAAATTGTCCGGGCCACGTTTGGCGGCACGGAAGAAGACTGGAAAAAATTTCTGTTTAACGGCTTTGCCGTTGGCACTCCGTCGGAAGTGCAGAATGTCAAACTCGTCCAATCGGCGGATGATTTGAATCAGTTGTTGGTCAGCGGTAAAAAACCGACTCCGACCAAGGATGCACTGGAAGTGGTCTTTTTCCGGGATGCGAAAACGGATGACGGTCGTTATGCCAATAACGGCTGGATGCAGGAATTGCCGGATCCGATCACCAAGATGACGTGGGATAACGCCGTTTTGGTCAGCCGCAAAACTGCCCGCGCGTTGGATTTGCAAAATGGCGACTCGGTGGAAATCACCGTGAATGGCCACACCACCAAGGGCCCGATCTGGGTGCAGCCGGGCATGGCTGATTTCACCTTGGGCTTGGCCTTGGGTTACGGCCGCGAAGTGGTTGGCCGGGTGGGCACAGGGGTTGGTTTCAACGCCTACAAGATTTTTAGTGGCAAGTATGTGGAAACGGGTGCGACTTTGAAGAAGACCGGTGAAACCTACGTGCTGGCTTGCACGCAGCATCACTGGAGCATGGAAGGTCGCCCGGCGGTGCGCGAAGCGAACCTGGAGGAATACCTCAAGGAACCAAATTTCGCAGAAGAAAGTTTCCACGGCAAAGAACCGCCGATCGTCAAGTCGCTGTATCCAAATCCGTTGGATGAAGCCAAGAAGACGGCGCTCCATCAGTGGGGCATGACGGTGGATTTGAGCGCCTGTGTCGGCTGCGGCACCTGCGTGATTGCCTGCCAAAGCGAAAACAATATTCCGATCGTCGGCAAAGACCAGGTGCAGCGCGGTCGCGAAATGCACTGGTTGCGCATCGACCGCTATTTTACGACCGATCCCAAGCGGAAGCACAATGACAGCCGCTTCTCCTTCAAGTCGGACATGAACCAGAAGGATGAGGACCAGCAGTTTGAGGAGTGGATTGACGACGTGCAGGCCGTGAACCAGCCAATGA
>Ga0265324_10001880_pt1 | contig 11307 bp, 8 predicted proteins | sample 41419metaG_FD_198634 | JGI IMG/M metagenome (GOLD analysis project Ga0265324, IMG submission 198634) | Rhizosphere microbial communities from Carex aquatilis grown in University of Washington, Seatle, WA, United States - 4-14-19 metaG | ecosystem: Host-associated > Plants > Roots > Rhizosphere >... | reverse complement strand
CGTTGCCCATCAGGCGGTCGTACTCTGATTTGGCCTTCTTCAAGTCTGACAGGATCAGTTCCGGGTTGTACTTGTATTGCTCCACACGGTGCTGCGCCAAACCCTTCAGCGCCTTCTCCGGGTCTTTCGACGTCGCCACCTGCAGCATCTGGTTGGTGGTGCAGGCAGGCAAGCAGAGTGCGCCTGCTGCGACCAGAATCAAACCGATCTTGATGATCTTCATCCGCCCTCCTATCTGCTCTCCAGCGCCTCCCAGCGCGCCATCAGCTTCGCCAATTCCTCTTCGATCTCGGTCGCACGCTGCTGCAGCTGCTTCGCATGGGCAGGATTGTCGCGGAACAACTTTCCCGAGCCAAGCGCCGCCGTGATGTCTTCCTGCTCTTTTTCCAGGACTTCGATACGCTGCGGCATCTCGTCCAGCTCCTTTTGCTCCTTGAAACTGCGCTTGCTGCTCGATTTGGGTTTCTCTTCCGGTGCTTTGGCAACCTGTTTGGCGGGCGCAACCGCAGTCGCTTTCTGGCTGGCGGCAAATCTCTTCACCCGCACCCAATCTTCGTAACCGCCTGCATATTCCATCAGCTTGCCATCGCCCTCGAAAGCGATCACCTGCGTCACCACGTTGTCGAGAAAGGCACGGTCATGGCTGACCAGGAACAACGTACCGTCGTATTGCGCCAGCAGCTCTTCCAGCAGCTCCAGCGTCTCGATGTCGAGGTCGTTGGTCGGTTCATCCAGCACCAGCACATTGCTGGGACGCGTGAACAATCGTGCCAGCAGCAAGCGGTTGCGCTCACCGCCAGACAGCGACTTCACCGGCGAACGCGCACGCTCAGGTGCGAACAGGAAATCGCCAAGGTAACTGATGACGTGTTTCTTCGCTCCGCCGATCTCGATGAAATCCGAGCCCTGGCTGATGGTGTCAGCCAGCGTCGCGTTGTCGTCGAGTTGTTCGCGCAACTGGTCGAAATAGGCAACGCTGATCTTCGTGCCGAGTTTCACGCTGCCACTATCCGGTTCCAAGCCTCCAAGAATCATCTTGAGCAGCGTACTCTTGCCCGCGCCATTGGGGCCGAGCAGACCGATCTTGTCGCCGCGCTGGATGCGGCAGGAGAAATCGTCCACGATCTTGCGCTTGCCGTAGGACTTGCTCACATGTTCCAGTTCCGCCACCAGCTTGCCGGAACGGTCGCCCGCATCCAGATTCATCTCGACCTTGCCGAGTTTCTCGCGCCGCGCCGCACGTTCCAGACGCAATGCTTCCAGTCGCAGCACGCGGCCTTCATTACGCGTGCGCCGCGCTTTCACGCCTTGGCGTATCCACACTTCTTCCTGCGCCAGCACCTTGTCGAACTTGGCGTTCACCACCGCCTCGTCCGCCAGCATGCGTTCCTTGATCTTCTGGTAGGCGGCGAAATTTCCTGGGAAACTCGCCAGCTTGCCACGATCGAGTTCGACGATGCGCGTGGCGACATTATCGAGGAAGCGCCGATCATGCGTGACCAGCAACACGCTGCCGCGAAAATCCTTGAGCAAACCTTCCAGCCATTCGATGGAAGAAAAATCCAGATGGTTGGTCGGCTCGTCCAGGATCAGCACTTCCGGCTCGGCCACCAGCGCCTGTGCCAGCGCCACACGCTTGCGCACACCGCCGGAGAGCGAACCCACCAGCGCTTCCGGGTCCAGCTCCAAACGCTGGATGGCAGTCTCGATACGCGCCTGCACTGCCCAGCCGTTCTGTGCTTCCAGCGCGGTCTGCAACGGCTGCATGGCTTCCAGCAGCTTGTCGTAATCGGCATCCGGCTCGCCCAGTTGATGCGAAAGATGGTGGTAGTCGGTGATGATCTGGTGCAACTCGCCCAGACCGCGCGCCACTTCGTCGAACACGGTGGCTTCAGGATCCAGCACGGGTTCCTGGCTTACGTAACAGATACGCGTCGTGGGTTGACGCCACAATGTGCCGTCGTCCAGATGTGCTAATCCGGCCAGCACCTTGAGCAGGCTGGACTTGCCGCCGCCGTTGCGCCCGATCAGGCCGACACGCTCGCCTTCGTCGAGTTGAAAATCCACATGATCCAGCAGGGAGACATGACCGAAGGCGAGGCTCGCCTTGTCCAGCGTGATATACGGCATTTAGTTTTTCTTTTCTTGAGGCAATGAGGATTGATAGATGAGCGAAAATCCGACGGCGAAGCAGCCCATCGCAAAATATCCGAACGCGGTGGTGAATGTATCCAGCACCAGATGCGTGTTATAGCTCTCGATACCGGCGGCGAAGAAGTGGAACACGAACAGCAGACCCGCCAGAGCATTGCCCGCCAGCAACACGCGATGCCCGGGCAGATAGCCATTGCCTTCCGGCTTGCCCTGCGGCGGCAAGCCGCGCAGGAAATACCAGACGAGGTAGATGACCAAAAACAACAGCAGCGCACCCACCATGCGTCCGGGCACATCTCCTTCATGCGAGGGGACACCCAGCACCTGCAACAGCAGGTTGCCGGAAGCGCCAACCCAGGCCATCGCCATCGTTTGCACGATAAAGAACCATGCAGCGAACACATTCACATTCGGATACTTCATCACTTGCCTTTCCCGGTTAATTTATTCAAATCTTCGATGATCTCGGTAGAGTGCCTTGACGTCTCGACCTTCTCATACACCTTGGCCACCTTGCCCTGCGGGTCGATCAGGAACGTGTAGCGTTTGGCGAACTTGAGCAACCCCAGATTCATCAATGCACCATACCGTGCCGCCACCTCAGTGGACTTGTCCGCCAGCAACGGGAACGGCAGGTGATATTTCTTCGCGAACTCGGCATGGCTCGCGCCATCGTCCACACTGATGCCGATCACCTGCGCACCCAGAGCGGAAAGTTTGTGCAAGTCATCGCGGAAGGCACATGCCTCCTGCGTGCAACCCGGCGTATCGTCCTTGGGATAGAAGTACAGCACCAGCCACTTGCCGGAAAATTCTTTCAGGGTGTGCTGTACTCCGTTCTGATCCGGCAAGTCGAAATCCGGCGCCGCCTCACCCACCCTGGGCAACTCGCCCGCGCGCGCCATCTGTATCACCAGTAACGCCAAGGCAGCGAACAAACCGAACAGGATCAGCCATTTCATGTCGTACTCCTTGGGCTTGCGTAAGCGGGAATGAGATTTTACGTTAGAATGCGCGCCGTATCTTGCGCATCTGTCCTCGTAGTTAAATGGATATAACCGGCCCCTCCTAAGGGTCAATTACAGGTTCGATTCCTGTCGGGGACACCAACATTGATCAGCAGGGAGTAGCTTCATGCACAACCCTCTCTCCGAAGACTCTTCCAGCCCGGACATCCTCAAGATCGTCCTTATCTACGCGGTGTTTGCGGGATTGTGGATTCTGCTCTCGGATAGCGCGGTGAACTGGCTGTTCGGTGATGCAACCTTTATCAAAGCGGCGCAATCCCTCAAAGGCTGGCTGTTCGTCGGCGTCACCTCGCTGCTGCTCTACCTGCTGTTGAAGAACATGACGACCACACCGGAACAAACGGAAGTTCCGGCGCTCCACCGCAGAATGGTCGACTGGCCACTTTGGCAGGTGTATCTCTTCGCCGTGGCGATCACACTTGTCACCTTGCTGGTACGCGAGAGCATCGCCGTATCGTTCGGCGAGCGGCAATTGCTCATCTTGTACATGTTCCCGGTCATCCTGAGCGCCGCGCTCGGCGGCTTCGGCCCAGGACTGGTCTCCACTTTCATCGCTGCCCTGTGCGCAGATTACTTCGGCCTGCCCCCGACAGGCAGCTTCAAAATCGAACAATCCTATGACCTGTTTCAGTTGGGATTTCTCACCGCTGAAGGTTTGCTCGTCAGTTATATCAGCATGATGTTGCACGAGGCGCGCTACCAATCTGAAAGGGCACATCAGGAAGCCCGGACCAGTCTGAACGACAAGGCCCGTGCCTTGCACCTGCTCAACGGCATCGCTGAAGGCTCGACCGATGCCATCTTCGCCAAAGACCTGCATGGGCGATACATTTTGTTCAATCAGGCATCCGCCCGCTTCGTCGGCAAGACGCCTGAAGATGCACTGGGCAAGGATGACACCGAGCTCTTCCCGCCCGAACAGTCCGCCATCCTTCAGGAGCATGACTGCAAGGTGATGCAGGAAAACCAGGTCGTCACCTTCCAGGAAAGCCTCGACACGCACGATGGCAAAACATTTTTCCTGTCGATCAAGGGTCCGCTGCACGATGATGACGGCAAGGTGATCGGGATGTTCGGCATCTCGCGCGACATCACCGGACTCAAGATCACCGAAGACGCACTGCGACGCGAGCGCGACCGCGGCCAGCGCTATCTCAATACCATGCAAACCATCATGGTCGCCCTCGATACCGAAGGTCGCATCTCCATGATCAACCGTTATGGCTGCGAGCTGCTTGGCTATCGCGAGAGCGAGTTGCTGGGGGAGAACTGGTTCAAGACCTGTTTGCCGCATCCGGAAAGCATGGAGGTCGTTCATCGCGTGTTCCGCCAGCTCCTCGTCGGCGACCTGAAAGCCGCGGAATACCATGAGAACGCGGTCTTGTGTCGCGATGGCAGCCAGCGCCTGATCGCTTGGCACAACATCCCTTTCAAGAACGAAGCAGGCAACATCGTCGGCACGCTCAGCGCCGGAGAGGATGTCACCGAACGTCGGCGCATCGAATCGGCCCTGCAACAGCAGGAAGTGATCTACCGCTCGCTGTTCGACAACATGCTCAACGGTTTCGCCTATTGCCGCATGCTGTATGAGAACGGCTGCGCCGAAGATTTCATCTACCTTGACGTCAATCAATCCTTCGAGGCCCAGACCGGCCTGAATGATGTCGTCGGCCGCAGGGTCAGCGAAGTCATCCCCGGCATACGCGAAGCCGATCCCGGACTGTTCGACATCTATAGCAGGGTTGCGCTGGGAGGCAAGCCGGAACATTTCGAAACTTTCGTTCAGGCACTGGATATGTGGTTCGAAGTCACCGTATACTGCCCGAAGCCGGAACACTTCGTGGCCGTATTCGATGTCATCACCGAACGGAAAAAAGCCGAACTGGCGCTACGCGACAGCGAGGCGCGTTTCCGCGCGCTGGTCGAACAATCCATGGCGGGCATCTACATCATCCAGAACGGCCAATTCCGCTACGTCAATCCCGGCTTCTCCGAGATATTTGGTTATGACTCGCCGCAGGACCTTATAGGCGTTGTCCCGGCCGTCGACCTGGTCAGTCCGCAAGATCGCGAGTTGGTGCTGGAAAACATCAGCAAACGCGAGACAGGACAGGTCGATGCGGTACATTACACTGCCAACGGGGTGCGCCGTGACGGCAAGCAAATCGATCTGGAGGTGTATGGGCGCCCGTATGAACATGAAGGGCAACCGGCAATCATCGGCATCCTCCTCGATATCACAGCCCGCAAGACCAGCGAGCAGCAATTGCGCAAGCTGTCGCTGGCCGTGGAACAGAGTCCGGAGAGCATCGTGATCACCAACCTTGATGCCGGCATCGAATATGTGAACGAAGCCTTCGTGCAGAACACCGGCTACAGTCGCGAAGAGGCACTCGGCCAGAATCCGCGCATCCTGCAAGGCAAAACACCCAAGGCCACCTACGACGCGCTTTGGCAGTGCATGACCGAAGGGGGAACCTGGCAAGGCGAGTTCTACAACAAGCGCAAGGATGGCAGCGAATACATCGAGCACGCCATTATCAGTCCCCTGCGCCAACCGGACGGGCGCATCACGCATTACGTGGCCGTAAAGGAAGACATCAGTCGCCGGGTCGGCTTCGAGGCCGAAGTGAACCGCCTGGCGTTCTACGATCCGCTCACCGGATTGCCGAACCGCGCACTGTTGCTGGAGCGCACTGCGCAGGCACTCTCCACGATGCGCCATGTCGACCGGCATAGCGCGTTGATCATGTTCAACATCGATCGGTTCAAGAACATCAATGATGCGGCCGGCCAGACTATCGGCGACACTCTGTTGCAATCGGTCGCCGAACGTCTGTCGCAGACTTTGCATGAAGGGGATGTCGTGGCTCGCATCGCAGGCGATGAGTTCGCCATCCTGCTGACCGACCTCGCCCCACTGCAACAGGCTGCCGTGCATCGGGCCATGCTCGTTGCGGAAAGGATGCATGCCTGCCTGCTGGAGCCTTTCCACATCGGCAACGAACGCATCACTCTCTCCGCCTGCCTCGGCATCGCGCTCTTCCCCGGCAACGACGAGGACACACCCCTGGATATCCTGCGCCGCGCCAATACCGCGTTGCACCACGCCAAGACCAAAGGCAGCAATCAGACGGCGTTCTTCGAAGGCACACTGGACGTGATCGCCAAACAGCGCTTCGATGTCGAACGGGAACTGCATCTGGCTACCGCGAACGGAGAGCTGCGCGCATTCCTGCAGCCGCAAGTGGCGGCGAGCGGAAAGATCGTCGGTGCGGAAGCACTGGTACGCTGGCAGCACCCGCAGCGCGGCCTGATACAACCGGCCGATTTCATCCCGATCGCGGAAGAATCGAACCTCATCATCGAGATCGGTATCTGGATGTTCACCGAAGTATGCCGTCTGCTGGTAAGCAAGGATATGGCCGCACATCCGATACGCATCGCCGTCAACATCAGTCCGCGCCACTTCCGCCAGCCCGACTTCGTGGACCAGATCAAACAGATACTCGTCAGCACCGGCGCGAACCCACGGCATCTCACACTGGAAGTGACAGAAGGCATGTTGATCGACAATATCGGCGATGTGATCGCCAAGATGAAAGTATTGAACGCGATGGGCTTCCATTTTTCGATGGACGACTTCGGCACCGGCTACTCCTCGCTGTCCTACCTCAAGCGCCTGCCCATCCACGAGCTCAAGATCGACAAGAGTTTCATCCAGGACCTGACCCTCGACCCCGAGGACGATGCACTGGTCGAGACCATCCTTGCCGTGGCCAAACTCATGCATGTGGAAGTGGTGGCAGAGGGGGTGGAGACGAAAGAGCAGGCCGCGTTCCTGAACGAACATGGCACGGTGATCCACCAGGGTTATCTGTTTGGCAGACCGGAACCGGCCGAGAAGTTCATCGAATGCATCAACAGCAAAAAGAGTTAGCCAGCCATGACCGGTACGCGCGCCGTCAGCGCGCACATCAGCTCGTAGCTGACGGTTCCGGCGGCATTCGCCACCTCTTCCACCGGCATGCCTGCACCCCACAAAATCACATGGCTGCCTACATCGACATCCGGCAGCTCGCTCAGGTCCACGCACAACATATCCATCGACACCCTGCCCAGCGTGCGGGTACGTTGCCCGCTCACAAGGATCGGCGTCCCGGTGGGCGCGTGGCGCGGATAGCCATCGGCATAGCCGCAGGCCACGGTGCCGACGCGCATCGTCCTGTCGGCGCGGAACAAGCCACCATATCCGACACGGTCACCCGCTTGCAGTTCGCGGACCGAGATGACCTCGCTGCTCAATGTCATCACCGGTTGCAGACCGAGTTGTTGCGCACTGGTATCGGAGAACGGCGATGCACCATAAAGCATGATGCCCGGGCGCACCCATTCAGCATGCGTCGCAGGATAACGGAGTAATGCGGCGGAATTGGCAAGAGAACGCGGCGCGCGGTATGCGGCTGTCAGCCCCTTGAAACGCTCGAATTGTTCGGCGACACCTTCCGCCTCATCGGCGTTCGCAAAATGCGTCATCAGTGTGATCTCGCCCACTGCCGGATGTGATTTCAATTTTTCCATCGCTGCCGGAACCTGTTCCGGCGCGAAACCAAGTCGGTTCATACCGGTGTTGATCTTGAGCCAGACCGACAGACCGCCACGACGCGGATAGGCATCGAGCATGGCGAGCTGTTGCGGGTTATGGATGACGCTGGCCAATTCGTATTCGGCGAGTCGCGACAGTTCGTCAGCAGCGAAGAACCCTTCCAGCAACAGCAGGCTCTGACGGAAACCCGCCTCGCGCAAAGCGACGGCATCGCGCACATCGAGCATCGCAAAGCCCTCCGCTTCATTCAGCGCCCCGGCCACCCGCAACAATCCGTGCCCGTAAGCATTGGCCTTGATGGCCGCCATGATGCGGCTGGAAGCGCTTCGCCGCGCCACGCGCAGATTGTTCGTCAGTGCGGAAAGGTCGATGTTGGCGTGTATCGGACGGGACATTGATCGAAGAAGGCGGCGATTGAACTGCCGCGAATGATAGCAGGCCCCATATTTTCGTGTTATAAAAGCCCGTCCCACAAAACAACAAATCTATAGTGAAACGCGGCTTCTACACCATCCTTGCAGCGCAATTCTTCTCCGCGCTCGCTGACAACGCATTGTTGTTCGCCGCTATCGCATTATTGAAGCAGGTACACGCCCCAAGCTGGGAGACGCCCGTCCTGCAGCAGTCCTTCATCCTGTCCTTCATCCTGCTCGCGCCTTTTGTCGGCGCCTTTGCCGATTCGCTGCCCAAGGGACGTGTGATGTTCCTTAGCAACGCGATCAAGATGGCCGGTTGCCTCGCCATGCTGGTCGGCATCAATCCGCTCATCGCCTACGGCCTCGCCGGTTTCGGCGCGGCCGCCTATTCGCCCGCTAAATACGGCATCCTCACCGAATACCTGCCGCCGGAAAGACTGGTGTGGGCCAACAGCTGGATGGAAGGACTGACCGTCGCCGCTATCATCCTTGGTGCAGTAGTAGGTGGCGTACTGCTCAGCCCTAGCATATCCGATGAGATGCTGAATTGGTGGGATGTGCCGTTCATCGACACAGGTATCGATACAGCGCCCGAGCTCGCAATCACCGTCGTGCTTGCCCTCTATTCCATCGCTGCCATTTTTAACCTCTACATCCCGAGCCTGCCACTCGACCACAAACCCTTCCGCCGCAACCCCGTATATCTGGTCAAGGATTTTTCTCATTGCTTCATGCTGTTGTGGAAAGACCCGCTGGGCCAGGTCTCGCTTGCAGTCACTACGCTATTCTGGGGTGCAGGCGCATCTTTGCGTCTGATCGTATTGACCTGGGCCGCAATCGCGCTCCACTACGATATCAGCAGTGCCGCAAAGTTGACGGCGTGGGTCGCAGTGGGTATCGCCATCGGCTCGATACTGGCCGCACGTTATATCAAACTGACACACGCCGTGAACGTACTCCCCGTCGGCATCGGCATGGGCTTGCTGGTATTGCTGATGACTCCCGTCACCAGCCCGCTGTTGGCCACCCTGTTGCTCATCGGCATCGGCGCGATGGGCGGATTCTTCGTCGTGCCGATGAACGCATTGCTGCAACACCGTGGACACCTGCTGATGGGCGCAGGCAGCTCCATCGCGGTGCAGAACTTCAACGAGAACATCAGCATCTTCCTCATGCTTGGCATTTATGCATTCATGGAAAAACTCGACTTCTCCATCTACACCATCATCATCGTGTTCGGCCTGCTGATGGCCGGCATCATGAGTCTGCTTTACAAGAAGCACGGTCACGACCAAGATAGCGGCAAGATATAACTCCCCGCTAAGGAGATTAAAATGGAACTCTGGATACTCGTGCTGCTGATACTGCTCAGCGGCTTCTTCGCCATGTCGGAGATGAGCATCGGCGCCAGCCGCTCCGCCATCCTGTCGCAGATGGCAGAGGCCGGTAACGAAGGCGCACGCATCGCTGGCATATTGCGCGAACAACCTTCGCGTCTGCTGGCCGCCACGCAGATCGGACTCACCGCGCTGGCCACCCTGCTCGGTGTATATGGCGAATCGATGTGGGTGCCACGCGTCGAGTCGTTCATCGAAACCGATATCGCCATGCTCGCAATCGCCAAATATCCGTTGGCTCTGTTACTGGTGGTCGGCAGTATCACCTTCGCCACCATCGTCGTCGGCGAGATCATTCCCAAGCGCATCGCTCTGGCCAGACCGGAATCCATCGCCTCGTTGCTTGCTCCCGCCATGGCAATGTTTGCCAAACTGACGCGCCCCTTCATCTGGGCCTTGTCGGTGACCAGCGAAAAGATCCTCTCGCTGTTCCCGTTCAAGGAAAGCGCAGCGCATGTCGCCGCCGACGAGATCCGCGCCATGATCGCCGCAGGGCGCCGCGATGGCGGGCTGGATGAGACTGCGGGCCAATTGCTCGGTAACGTGTTCCGCCTCGACGACCGCAAAGTGGCGAGCGTGATGACCCCCGCCAACGACATCATCTTCCTCGACCTGCAAGCACCTAGCCAAGTCAATCTGGAAAAGATAAAAACGCAAAGAGTCTCGCGCTTCCTTGTCTGCAAGGGCGGCATCGGCCAGTTGGTGGGCTACATCGAAAGCCGCGAGCTGCTACAACACCTGCTGGCAGGCGATCAGCTGGATCTGGGCAAACTGCCGACACACGGCATCCACTTCATACCCAACACCCAATCGCTCATCGGTGTGCTCGAATTCTTCCGCGCCCAGAAGACCCACCTAGCCGTCGTCGTCAATGAATTCGGTCAGGCCGAAGGACTCGTCACCATGAGCGACCTGTTGTCTGCCGTGGTCGGCGACGTGCCCAGTTCGGTGGACGAGATGCCGCTCGCCGTGCAGCGCGAGGATGGCTCCTGGTTGCTGGACGGACTGCTGCCGCTGGACGAGATGAAAGAGAAGCTCGGCCTCACCGCACTGCCGGAAGAAGACCTCGGCAACTATCACACCGTGGGCGGCTTCGTCATCACCGCCGTCGGCCGCATCCCGAAGAAAGCCGAGACCTTCGACTGGAACGGTTGGCGTTTCGAGGTCGTCGACATGGACAAGAACCGTGTCGATGAGATCTTCGCCCGCCCCATCGGTGCCAATATCCCCAACGACTGAGGAGCACATCATGAACGGACGCACCATCATTCTCATCAGTTCGCTTCTGCTGCTCTCTTCATGCGGACAAAGTGATAACCAGCCAGCCCCCAAGCTCTACAAGGATCAACGCGATGTGCTCGACAAGGCCAAGGCGGTCGATCCTGCACTGCAACAGCAGGATGAGGCACAAAGGAAAGAGATCGAGAAACAGACGCAGTAGCGCCACCCCCTGTAGGTCGGACTTCAGTCCGACAGCTTGTGTCGGGTTAAAACCCGACCTACAAACGACAGCGCTTATCAGACTGAAACCTGTCCTGAGCCCGTCGAAGCGATCCGACCTACACGGAATTATTCCCCGAGTCGCTGCTGCAACACGTCCCGATAGAAGCGGCTGGTGTTCTTCCCGCTCTGCTTGGCCAGGTACATCGCCTCGTCCGCCTGCTTGACGAGTTTCACCGGATCGACATCCGCATCCGGGAACAAAG
>Ga0265324_10001879_pt1 | contig 11308 bp, 15 predicted proteins | sample 41419metaG_FD_198634 | JGI IMG/M metagenome (GOLD analysis project Ga0265324, IMG submission 198634) | Rhizosphere microbial communities from Carex aquatilis grown in University of Washington, Seatle, WA, United States - 4-14-19 metaG | ecosystem: Host-associated > Plants > Roots > Rhizosphere... | reverse complement strand
AGGTTACAATAACGTTATTGCTAAGTACCTGTCCTGTTGCGGCACCCAAAGGATTAACTTGAGTTACTCCAACAAAAAGAACAGCAGGAACCGGAGTTTTTACAATAGGAACTAGAACCGCAATTTTCTGTGGAGGAACTATAACAACAGAAGGAGCAATGAATAAGAGATAAACACCAGCCAATACTAAGAGTCCAGCAAGTACCAACAATGGCACGAGCATCCCTCTTTTCTTTTTCATTTCATAAATAGAAAGTTTATATTTATAAATCTTTGGATAATTTGAGAAGATTCAATTATTCTTTTTTCCGACGATATTAATAAAAATAAAAAATAATCTTGAAAATAAAAATCTGAAAAGAATGGTTGTATTATTTTTTAGGGGCACTAAAATAAAATTTATTTTATTGATTAAAGAATAATAATTTATCTAAGTTCAGGCCTATAATTTTTAAAGTTTCAAATTGTAGAGAAGATATGAAAAAGAGATGGGTGATTGTTAGCCTTGCACTTGCTTTCTTTATTTTTTCTATGGCTGTGGCCTCTTTTGCTGATATAAATTTGTATAAAGTTTATCCAAATCTTCCTGTTGCCCAAGATTTTTTATTTAACTATACTCCTTTCATAAATATTCTATGGCTTGCAGATATAATTCTTATCCTTTCAGTAGTTTCATTTTTGTTTTTTATGTTCTCTAAAAAGAGAATAAAGAACTTTCCTTTTTATGCTGTCGTTATCGGAATTTATAATCTGCTAAGAGCCGCATTCATTTACTTAACCCCTCTAGGAAATCCCCACCCCATTCCCGGTCTGAATTTAGCTTTCCTGCCTAATGGAGGAATGTTTCCAAGCGGGCATATCGGAACAGTGTTCCTTTTCTTTTTATTTGCACTAAAAGACAAATCCAAAAATTGGAAGATTTATTTCTTGATTCTTTTGATAATAGAAGTTGCATCTATGATTTTGAGTAGAGGGCATTATAGTATTGATTTAATTGGTGCGCTTTTCATTGCATTTGCAGTTTGGAAAATTACAGAAGAACATTTCAAGAAAAACCTTGTTCTCAGATAAACCCAAAATTTAATAATCCTTATTCTGCTTCTATTTTTATGCTAGAACGTCTTGGAGAAGTATTGAAAAAAGCCACAAACAGAATAACAAATGCAATTTTTCTCGATAAGAATGTAGTAGACTCTATATTAAGAGACCTGCAAAGAGCATTGATTGAAGCTGACGTGAATATTCATTTGGTTAAAGAATTAAGCGATAAACTAAAGAAAATCGCTTTTGATGAAAGGATTAAAGGAATAGATAAAAAAGAGCACCTCATAAAAGCTCTTCATGATGAACTTCTCGGCTTGCTTGGAGAATACAAACAATTAACGCTCGGAAAAGAAAATAGAATTCTGCTTTTAGGATTGTATGGTGCAGGTAAAACTACTACTTCTGCAAAGATTGGAAATTATTTTGCAAAAAGAGGAAAGAAAGTTGCATTGATTGGACTAGATGTTCACCGTCCAGCAGCATCAGAGCAATTGCAGCAGCTCGCTGAAAAGAACAATCTATCGTATTTTATTGACAAAGATGAAAAGAATGCCGTAAAAATCTGGAAAAAATTGGAGAAAGAAAAAAAACTCGAGAAATTCGATTTGATAATTGTCGATACAGCAGGAAGGCATACGCTGGATGATGAATTAATTAAGGAATTAAAAGCTTTAAACAAAGAAATTGCTCCAACAGAAACAATTCTTGTAATGCCTGCAGATATAGGGCAGGCAGCCAAGCAGCAGGCTTCGCAATTCAAGGAAGCAATCAATATCTCAGGAGTAATAATCACAAGGATGGATTCTACAGCAAAAGGAGGCGGAGCTTTGACTGCATGTGCAGAAACAAAAGCCCCCGTCTATTTTATAGCAACAGGAGAAAAGATAAATGATATTGAAGAATTCAATCCCGAATCTTTCTTATCGAGACTTCTTGGAATGGGAGATTTGGAAGCGCTCATTGAGAAAGTTCGTTCCGTAACGGATGAAGGAAAGCAAAATCAGATTCAGAAAAGATTAGAAGAAGGAAAATTAACTTTAAGCGATATTATTGAACAGACTAAGTCTATGAATTCCCTTGGTGGCTTTGATAAAATAAAATCAATGATTCCAGGATTGTCAAATGCAAAAATTCCTGAAGGCATGATGGAAAATCAGCAGCAGAAGATTGCAAAATGGGAGCATATTTTAAAATCAATGACGCTTCAAGAAAGAGAGAATCCTGAATTGATAAGAAAAGAAACTTCAAGGATAGCAAGAATTGCCAAAGGTGCGGGTGTAAATACAAGTGATGTACGTTCATTGTTAAAACAATATGATGCTTTAAGCAGCATGATAAAAGAGTCTGCAGATTTTTCAGGAGGAATAAATCAAAAGCAATTGCAGAAGATGATGAAGAAATTCGGAAAGAAAGGAAGGAGAATTTAAAATGAAGATTATACGGGACCTAAAATATAGAATACTTCTTACTATTTTCATAATTGCATTAATATGCTCGATTCTTCTCTCAGTTATCCCCCTGCCACTTATTTGCACACAGCTTGAAGGTTGCAATACAGTTCAAACATCAGTTTATGCCAAAACCTTTGGAATAGAAAACAGTTATTTTGGAATTATAATATTCAGCTTAATGTCTCTTATGGTTTATTCTCATATCAGAAAGCCTCATAAACATAAAAAATCAATAATCAATCTGGGAGTATTTTTTGGAGCGATGATTTCATTCTATTTCCTTTATTTGCAAAAATTTGTTCTTCATGCTTTCTGCAAATATTGTCTTGTAGTTGATTTCGGAATGGTCGTATCTTTCATCGTCATGAATGTTCCATGGAAAAGAAGAGAGATTGAAATAGAAAAAAATAAAATTGTATTGAAGTAATAATGTCAGAAATTCTTAGTCAGGGCGCAGAGGCAATAATAACTCAGCAAGGCAAAGAAGTAACAAAAAAGAGAATCGAGAAGTCATACCGATTAAAAGAGCTTGATGAAAAGATAAGAAAACTTCGCACACGAAATGAAGCCAAGCTTCTTGAGCGGGCTTCAAAAGTAATTTCTGTCCCGCAGGTTCTGAAAGTTGACGAAAACAAGAAAGAAATAATCATGCAGGCAATTGAAGGAAAAAGACTTTCCGGCAATCTTGATAAATTTTCTTCAAAAAAACAAAAAGAAATATGTGAGAAAATCGGGGAGAACATTGCAAAACTTCATGAAGCAAATATTATACATGGTGATTTGACTACCTCAAACATGATTCTGCATGTTGATGAAAATAATTTGGAAGATATTTATTTCATAGACTTCGGTTTGGGCTTCATAAGTCCAAAAGTTGAAGATAAAGCAGTTGATTTGCATCTTATTCGAGAAGCATTTGAAGCAGGATTCGCAAACAAAGGAGAAACAATGTTTAATTCTGTAAAAGAAGGCTATTCGAAGAATTACAAAGATGCCAATAGAATTTTGGAAAGATTCAATATAGTAGAGAAAAGAGGAAGATACAAGCAGGGCTCATAATTTAGAATATTTTATCCAATGACCTTCAGAGATAACTTCTATTTTCCCATCGTCATATAATACTCCGGAGTTATCATCTAGGGCATACAAATCTCCAACCAAATTTTTTGAAAGTTCTCTTAAATTCTTATCTCTAATTTTTGGGAAATAAGGCGAATTCAAATGAGGCCTGATTTGAAAATTTATATAACCTAATCCATTCGGCGGATTTTCTGTTTCATCTCCATACAAACGCTCAGACTTCCCCTGTATCTCTTTGCTCAGTACAAGACTTCCGGCACTAATTCCGACATAAGCTCTTCTTTTTAGTAATCTTGGAAATTCATTAGCTAATCCAGATTTCAAAATCCAATTCATCAAATAAGCAGTATCTCCTCCGCCAACAAGAATTACATTTGCTCTCTCCAACTCCGGCAACCATTCTTTTTTATCCAAAGAAATATCGGCTACTTCAACAGGGCCTAGTTTTCTGCATTCATTTAGATTTTCATTAAGCCAATCCTTATCTCCACCATTTTCATTTGCAGCAGTAGGAATAAAAGCAATTTTTATTTCCGTTTTGACTAATTTCCTTAAAGCGTTCTCAAGACTTTTATTGGTTATTCCTGCAGAAGTCAAAAGAAGTTTCATAAAAGAAACAAGAGATAATTTGTTATAAAATTAACTATAGCCCCACCAGGATTCGAACCTGGGTCACAAGCTTTCTTTGACTCTCACAAGGAGAGGTTAGTATAGGGAGAAACTTGGTTCTCCTCAGCTTCAAAGGCTTGCATACTTGACCGCTGTACTATGGGGCTGTAATAAAACAAAAAAGAGTTTATTTATAAGAATTCCTATTATCTAATCTTTGAAAACACTTTCGTAAAATAGTTCCCGGTTTACATCCTGTCTTTTTGGGACAATTTTGAGAAAGCGTTCAAAGAATGTTGGCGTGTACTTTTCCCCAATTATCACGCCTGCAAGTTTTCTATATTCCTTGCTTCCCTTCGACTTTGGGTCATAAGCAAAAGCGGGTGTAAATTTGGAAACAGATTTCACGACATTGATGTCATCGGGTATGACTGCTAAAATAGGAACTTCTGCAGTTTTCTCAATATCATCAAGAGATAATTCAAAGGGCTTGTTGTAAACCTTGTTTAAAATCAAACCATCTATTTTCATTCCTCTTGTTTTTGCATCTTTTATTGCTTTAACAGTCATAGTAAGAGTCGGATAATCAGGAGTCGTTACAATAATAAGTTCATCAGAAGCCAGCATCACGGCTAGAGTCTCATCATTCAAGGCAGGAGATGAGTCAACAAGTACGACATCATATCTATCTTTCAGCAATTTTATTTTGTCTTTAAATTTGAAGAGATTTAATTTGCTCCTGAAAAAAATAGATGCGGGAATTAAATCGAAATTAAATTCGTCCATCGGCATTATCGCATCTTCAATATTCTGGTCGCTGTTTAAAACATGATGGATTGTTACTTCCGGTTCAATTATATTGAGACTGACCCCTAAATTTGGGGCAGAAAAGTTTCCGTCTATCAACAAAACTCTTCTTCCTAAATCTGCAATAGCCGAACCTAAAGAAAGCACTACTGAAGTCTTACCAACGCCTCCTTTTAGACTCAAGATTCCTATAACCTTGCCCATTATTGAATTATCAAAATTAAATTTAAATATCTTTACAAATTCATAGCAAGGTTTAAAAAACGATTTTGCAACATACTAAGATGCCAAAAAAGTCAAAAGAAGCAGAGAATAAAACAGAAGAAACAGAGAAAAAAGAATCTGTTAAAAAGCTTACTGCAGAAGAATATGAAAAGAAAGTAGTAGAATTGGCAAAAGAAGGCTTGACCTCGGAGAAAATTGGCGAAGCATTAAGGAAAAAAGGAATTCATCCTTCAGAGCACAGTATAAAAATTTCTAAGATATTAAGAAAACATGGCTTATATTCAAGTCCTGATTTAAAGAATATTCAGACAAAATTAGACAACTTAGACAAGCATTTTCAAACGAACAAGCAGGATAAAAAAGCAAAGAAAGATAGGGAAAAAATTTATGGTAATTTCAGAAAGCTCAAGGGATATTTTGGACTGAATAAGTGAGCTTATTGATAAAGAGGTCAGAATGATAAATGAATTATTAACTAACAGTTTGAGCGACAGTATTGTGCAACTTGCAGAAAAATTTTTGAAAACTCCAAAAGAAAAAGAAGTCCAGATAATAAGTCATTTTGACACGGATGGGATAACTGCTGCATCAATTATAATAAAATGCCTAAAGAGATTGGATAGAAAATTCAATACATTGATTGTTAAATCTCTTTCTCCAGAAATTATATCTAAGCTTCCAGTAAATAGAATTCTTTTCTTTCTTGATTTAAGTTCAAACTCATTAGAATATTTAAAGAATCTTAATCAGGAAATCTTCATAATTGACCATCATGAAATTACCCAAAAAGTTCCCGAAAATATTTCCATTGTAAATTCTCAGCTGCATGAAAAAAAAGAGGAAATCAGCAGTTCAGGCTTATGCTACCTCTTTGCTAAAAGAATAGACGCTCAAAATAAAGATTTGAGCTCATTAGCTATTATCGGAATGATTGGGGACTCTGTTCCGCATATTGACATTTCCAATAATGAGATAACTAAAGATGCAGATATTGTAATTAAGAAAGGTTTGCTTCTTTATCCTTCCACTCGCCCACTGAACAACGTGCTTGAATTTAGTTCAGAGCCTTATATTCCGTCAGTAACCGGAAATAGGGAGGGGGTATTCCAATTGTTGAAAGAAATTGGATTTGAAAGGCAGAATGGACAATACAAAAGTCTTATTGAATTAAATGAAGAAGAGATGACTAAGATGGTTACTGCAGTCCTTCTTAGGCGTTTGGAAAGAAATAATGAAAATTTAATTGGAAATATTTTTTTGGTAAAGCATTTTAATCAGCTGGAAGACGCGCGGGAAATGAGCGCAAAAATAAATGCTTGCAGTAGATTAGGTGAGCCATACGTTTCGATATTATACTGCCTCGAAAATTCCAAGGCCAAAAAACAAGTTGAAAAGTTGTATGCAAAATATAAGCAGATGATAATCAGCGGATTAAATTCTGTTGGAAGCATAGAGCAGATAAAAGGAAACGGATATCTAATCTTAAATGCAAAATCACAGATTAATGATGTTTTGATTAGTGTGATTGCAACAATCCTCTCAAAATCATCGCTCTACGAACCGGGAACAGTTATAGTCGCCTTATCCTATGCAGATAACAATCAAATAAAAGTTTCTGCAAGAACAGTCGGTGGAGGAAGAAGTGTAAGGGAAATTTTGGAGAGAGCCACATCAGAAGTGGGGGGAGAATTTGGAGGGCACAAATATGCTGCAGGATGCACTTTTCCTATTTCTAAAGAACAGGAGTTTATTGATAAGTTAAAGAAAGACCTAGAAATTGAATTGGTAAAGATATAGAAGAAACCTTTAAAACTCGCATGTCTGTTTCTAAATTATGGAATTTGAAGAAGGGGACATTGTCTTATGCACTGTTGAAAGAATAGAAGGAACAAATGTATTTGTAAGCATAGAAGGAAATGGCGAGGGAAGCATTATGACAAGTGAAATCGCTCCGGGGAGAATAAGAAATCTAAGGGATTACGTCGTTCCAAAAAAGAAAATTGTATGCAAAATTTTGAGAGTTTCTGGGAATAGAATTGATTTGTCTTTGCGAAGAGTTACTCAAAAAGAACAGAAAGAAGTTCTTGAACAATACAAAGCAGAAAGAAGTTATATCAGCATTCTAAAAAGCATATTGGGGGATAAAACCGAAGAGATTATTAAGATTATTACAACTAAAGAACGATTATCTGATTTCTTGGAAGAAGCAAAAAAAGATTCAAAGAGGTTGGAAGAAATTGCCGGAAAAGAAAATGCCAAAAAGATTTTGGATATTATAGGAGTTCAAAAAGAAAAGAATTACAATGTCAAGAGAGAGGTATTGCTTAAGTCTCTTAAACCAAATGGAGCAGATTTGATAAGAGAAGTCTTAGGAAAAATATCAAATGCTGAAGTTAAATATATCTCTGCAGGCCATTATTCAATAAAAACAGAATCAAAAGACATTAAAAATGCAGATAATATTCTGAAGGCAATAATTTCTGAAATAGAAAAATATGCAAAAAAACAGGGAATGGAATTTGATATTATAGAAAAATGAAATTGAAAAAATGTAAATCCTGCAGATCTTATACACTAAAAGAAGAATGCACTTCCTGCAAGATTAAAACTTCTGATGCTCATTATAAATTTATTCAAAGATCTAAATCAAAGTCGCCTGTTTAGGAGCAAGTAAAACTTCGCCATAAACTCCATCATATCCTGGTTTGACTTTCAATTTTCCTTCCCGTCCGAGCATAATCAGTTCAATCAGAGCTTCATTCACCTTTTCTCTATGCAAATCCTCTTTTTTGACATTAAGTAATATATTGAATTCATTTTTGAATTTTAAAATAAGTTCATTATAAATTGTCCAGGCCTTTTTTGATGCCATCGTTGTTTTGTATGAAAAAGCAATTAATTCATGAAGAGGGATCAATTTGTAATAAGACCTAGAATTAGGAGGAATAAATCCTGCTTCCTCTTTTGCAATTTGCTCAACTCGGTAATCAACGCCAATTGTTAATTTCTTTCCGCAAATTGGACAGATGCCATTAAGCTTTTTTGTCTCCGCTGGAGAACATGAAAAATTGCAATTCCTGTGCCCATCATAATGATACTTGCCATATTCAGGAGGGGTTTCAATTGTCCCCTTTAAACCATTGCCGGTTATAATCGCCTTCATTATATTATCATAACTCAATTCATCAAATTCAAAAATAGTGCATTCTCTTCCAATACGCCAAGGCCAAAAGGAATGTGCATCAGAAAAGCTCACAACATTCACCTTCTCTTTGAATCTCCAGAGCATTGCAGGGTCCGCACTCATTCCAGATTCAATAGCATGAATATTTTTTGCTTGCTCGCCAAAGCACTCTTCAATAGAATCAAAACCCGAATCGCTTCCGTATAATCCAAACCAAGGAGTCATGCAATGAGCAGGAATGATTTCAATTTTTTCACTTATCTCTTTTAACTCTTTGACTAGCAATTCTCCAGTTATTCCAAAAATGGGTCTTCCATCATAATCCAAACGTCCCTTGCTTCCAAGATAAGAAACAATTCTATCAGCAATTTCAGTATTAGGAGCAAAAATCAGCAGGTGGACTGCCCTTCTTTTTCCACCTTTGGAAAACATCAGGCTTACTTCAGTTTGCCAGATAAAAGGAAATCCTGTTGCACTCCATAAAATTCCCTTATCATCTTCTTTCAATTTCTCTTTAATTTCTATATTCCATTTCGGATGCTGAAAATCACCAGTTCCAAGAAGATTTATTCCCTTGATTCTTGCATACTCTTCCAGCTTATCAAATGTAATGTCTTTTGAAGTAGCTCTTGCAAATCGTGAATGAATCTGTAAATCCGCAATGATTTCCATTATGCAAAACTCCTGTTTGGTATCCGCAGTGAAACGAGGACATAGAAAAATTTCCTATTTTTCATAACAGGCAAAATGAGAATTGTTTTAAATAATTTTATATAAAAACTTATAAATAAGATTTCCAGAATTCTAAAATGGAAAGAACATTGGTGCTGATAAAACCAGATGGTATACTAAGGGGTATTGTCGGTGAAATAATACAGAGATTTGAAAAAGTCGGAATGAAGATTGTCGCAATTAAAATGATTAGAGCTCAAAGAGAAATCTTGGAAAAGCATTATTTTAAGGATGAAAAATGGTTAAAAGATAAAGGGGAACTTTACAAGAAAAAACTAAATCTCCCAAGTGATACAGACCCAATAAAAGTTGGGGGAGGAATTGTGGAAAGTTTGATTGAAGATATGCAGATTTCTCCAATAATCGCAATAGTCCTTGAAGGCCATAATGCGGTTCACACTGTAAAGAAACTAACAGGCCCCACTAATATTGATGAAGCCCCTCCAGGAACTATCCGGGGAGATTTCTCACATGATACTTTTGAATTAGCAAATAAATCCAATCGGTGGCTTTTTACTTTTTTTTTCCCTTGTCCCTTATATTTATAAAAAATAAAATGGAAAATCCAATAGAAAAACCAAAAATCTTGAATGACCCTCTTAATAAGATTTTTGAACAAATAAAGGGTTCCGACTCTGATATTTCTTTAGAACTTTTTTCAAATAATAATGATACTGATGATATTGCTTTAAAAACTGACTTAAATCAGCGTGAGTTTGTTATAACAACTGCTATTGTTACTCTTGGTCCGATTATCTTTTCTAAAATTGGTTATAATCCTTATGAAAATTTTATTCGTGAATTCAAAAGGCATAAAGTTTCTTTGGATAGAAAATCTAGGGCTGAATTTGTTGCTATCAATCAAGCTGATACATTAGACAAAAACCTTGATAAAGTCGCTAATTTAAAAACTTTGACAGATACTAGGAAATAATGAAAATTAATAAAACTTCTTTTTTGCTTTTTATTCTTTTTATTTTAATTGCGTTTTTGATTGTTCTTTTAATTCTTTCTCCTAAATCCCCTTCTTTTTCTTGTTCTTCTGTTACTTCCGTTCCTGCTTGGGTTCAAAATAATAAAATTATAGGTGTTGGAGAAGGATTTTTAAATCAATCTTATGAATATCTTTCTCAAAATAATATAACCTTTGTTTATGACCCAATTTGTCCTCATTGTGAGAATATTATTAAAGAACTAGGTTCAAATTTCCAAAAGTTACAACAATTAAATCTTACTAAAGAGTGCGATATTCTTCCACGATGAAAAATATTTTAAATGTTGGTTGTGGTTCTGATTATAAGACTAGTTGTGTAAATCTAGATTTTAACAAAAAGTTTAAGGCAGATGTTTATTTTGATTTAAATAAAATTTATTCTGGTAAAAAATTACCATTTAAAGATAATACTTTTGATTTAATTATTCTTTATGATGTTCTTGAACATTTTTCTAGTCCGCTTCCTATTTTAAAAGAACTATTAAGGGTTTGTTCTTCTGGCGGTTGGCTTGAGATAAAAGTTCCTCTTGGTTCTTGGGTCTGGGATAATTTAGACCATAAGCATCAATTTTCTATTAATTCCTTTAATGTTAAAAATTTTGATGATTATTCTGGCGTTGGTGAGCAAAAAGTAGAATTAGTTTTTAAAGAAGTTTATACTCTTCCCTCTAAAAATTCTTTTAATCATCTTTTGAGAATAATCTTTAATAAAACTAATCTTTATTTGAGGTATAGAAAGTTATGAAAACTGAAAAATCTCTTTTATTGCGTCTTTTTATTTTTAATATAATTTCTTTGGTTGTTTGCGCTATTTGGTTTCTTTCTCTTGCTAATACAACTAATCTTTTAATACAAAAGGGAAATTATGAAGTTTCCCAAAATCCTTATAATCTTCATTTAAATGGTTCTTCTATTACAACTTCCCAAACTTCTTATTTTCAGAATTTAATTATTTACGTTCCTTGGTATGATTACGTTCTCTTTGCTCTTGCTATTATTGTTTTAATGCGTTGGTCTGTTTATTGTCTTGAATTATATTTTTTATGGAAGGTTAAAAAATGAGAATTGTTTTAAATAATTTTATATAAAAACTTATAAATAAGATTTCCAGAATTCTAAAATGGAAAGAACATTGGTGCTGATAAAACCAGATGGTATACTAAGGGGTATTGTCGGTGAAAT
>Ga0265324_10001875_pt1 | contig 11316 bp, 11 predicted proteins | sample 41419metaG_FD_198634 | JGI IMG/M metagenome (GOLD analysis project Ga0265324, IMG submission 198634) | Rhizosphere microbial communities from Carex aquatilis grown in University of Washington, Seatle, WA, United States - 4-14-19 metaG | ecosystem: Host-associated > Plants > Roots > Rhizosphere... | reverse complement strand
CAGGGTGCCCTGGTAGCTGACGAGCGGTTTGGCCGGGCAACCGGCTGGATCGAAGCCTCGTGACGAAGGCCGCCTTGGGCGGCTGAGCGATCCGACGGGCCGTAATGCGAGTGAAGTCTGAGCAGGCCTCGAAAGCAAAGACGCGGATGCCGACCCGCCCGCATAACGGGGAGACGGAAATAAATTATGCGAGTTTTCAAGAAAAATACTTATGTGACAACCTCGTTAAGCAGAAAACTCTGTGCAACGGCTGAATAAAATTCCGAATCCGGAAAACTTCCCTTCTGGCGCAGCTTGTTTGCGACCGTTTCGAATGCGTCGAAGACGGCTGCTGGATCATCAGCAAGCGCGTCAAGTTCGTCCGCGATTTCCAACACAGCTTTCTCGTGTGCCCGCATCTCTTCAGCGGTCGGTAGCCGTTGTCCAGAGCACACCCGAAACTGAGCCGTGCGACGTATATAATCCGAAAGACCGCTCAAGGCGGCTCGTCGCAGAAACTGCCTGATTCGATTCGCCGTCTTAGCATCGCCAGTCATGACAAGATCTCGGTGATAAATGACCAGATCATTGACTAGCCCACGAGCCTGGGATTCGGCGGCCAGCAGCCGATCAATTCGTCGCCGATTGCGATCTGTGCTGGTCATCAACTCACCTTGGACAGAAGCACTCCTGCCGCGCCTCCTATCCAGCACAGCGGCGTCGGCCGAAAACTTCGCCTCATCAATGCTCGATGAAAGACCCTGTCGGAACGTTTTTGCACCAGCTTGTTGGCCATCGGCCACATACCAAGCGAACCGCCCCTCGGCGTTCGGTTCCTCAAAGACTGTCCCAGTGAAATTGTCTCCGAAAACCCGGCACCAATATGGCCCGGCATGATGCAAGCTCCTCTCGTATCGCTTCCACGCGTTCATGGCTCGATCCCCCGTGATTTACGTCGCGACGAAAATGTACGCGCTTTTCGTCGCGACGTAAATAGCTAAGATGGTGCGTCCACGGGACGACGCACCATATCCTGTTTTTGCACAATTCAAGACTTATGCACGGAACCCAACCGCCTGAAAATCCGGCGGGTTTTCCGTTCATAAGTTGGGCGCAAAATGGCGGGCATCACGTCCCCGCAGGCAAGGCGGCGCTTGCGAAGCTCCGCTCCAAATCGGCCATGCGCACCAGCATGGCGCGGCGCGGGTCGAACGGCAGGTCTTGGAAGCCCCATCGCGCGTAGAATCGGCGCACGCCATCGTCGAGCGGGTGGGTGATGACGCCCATACTGCCGATGTTTCGAGAGGCGTTGAACGCCGTTCTCAGCGCGAACAGCAGCAGGGACGCGGCGTGTCCCTGGCCCTGATAGTCCTTGTCAACGGCGAGTTGGCCGAGAAGCGTGACGGGCACGGGATCGGGCCGGTCGCGCTGTTGCGGCTTGGGAAGGAAGGCGCGTTCGATTTGGGCGGCGCTCAGCGTGACATAGCCGACGATCCGTCCGGAGGCGGTCTCGGCGATGACGGTGACGCGCGAAACACCGGTCACCTGATTGACCCAGGCATGGCGATGGAACCAAGCATTGAGCGATTCGCGACCGCAATCGAACGGAGCCCGGTCGTCGTTCTCGGCCAAGGGGCGCGGCGGCGTCACCGCGCCCATGTCAACGCTCCCAGGATGGGGTTCGCCGCGCGAGTTCAACCAACGGAGGGATGGTTTCGGCGGGGCGGTCGATCCAGGCTTCAAACGCCTCCCAGTCCTTGGCCGGAATGGTGACGACGAGGCGGTTGAGCACTTCGGCTTCGGCGGATTCCAGCGCCTTGCGGCGCACGAAGTCGCTGAGGCTGGTGTGCGCCTGTTCCGCCGCCGCTTCGAGGATGGCCCGTTCGGCCGAATTGACCCGGACGCTGAGAACCGAGGTGGTGGGAGCGTTCATCATATGTATGACAATAGCACACACAGGTGCGGTTGTCAAAAATCTCTCGCTATCCGGTAACGGCCAAAGCCCGGTAGAGGGTTATCCGCCCATCACTTGCCGGATGTTGTGGACGACGGTGTCGACCAGCGCGGCCGTAGCCGTCCCCTCGAAGGTGACGGCGCGGGCCAGATAGTCGACGGTGCGAACTTCTGACGATAGAACGACCCCACGGACCTTGCCACCGGGTGGAAGAGGAACCTGAAAGCCACTGATCTTGTCGGTTTTGCTGGTGATCGGGCAGACCATCACCAAGCCGGTGGCGATGCTGTACGCTTCCACCGATACCACCAACCCGTAGTGCGGCCCCTTCATCTCGTGCCCGACCTGCGGTGAGAAATCGAAGTGGACGACATCCCCGCGCTTCGGGGTGTAGGTCACAGGCTTTCCCTCCCGACCGGAGCGTCGTCGGGCCAACCGGATCGATGCTCCGTCCGATCATAACCGGCAAGCAACTGGTCGAGCGTCAATCGTGGATAAGAGTCGGCGGCCTGTCGGGCCAACTGCCGCTCATACTCCTCCCCCCGCAGCAACACGAACTTCGCGGCGCCCCGCCGGACAATGGTCACGGGTCCCCGCTGCGCCTGATCCAGCACCCGCCCGAGATGCGCCCCCGCCTCGGTCGCCGAGACCTGCGGGTAGCTGTCCACCAGTGTTGACATGGGAAAACCTATCCTGGGAAACCCTGATTTCCCAGGATATGCGGGAATTAGGGATCGCGGTCAAGCTGGGTGCCCAGCGAACGGCGATGCCAAAACACGTCCCGCCGGTCAGAACCCGTCCGCGCAGCCCACTCCGCTGGGCAGGCAGACCAGCCGGGCCTCCAGCTCCTCGGCGACGGTCAGGCCGGCGCGCGGGCAGTCGGCGTACATCGGCTGGCGGTGGAGCAGACCCCAGGCCGGGCGGGCGAGCAGGCCCTCGGCGTGGCAGGCGACGAGCAGGGCGTCGCGGGCGGCGGCGTCGGAGACCAGGATCGCGCTGAGCCAGTGGTTGCCGACGCACCCCGGCGGCTCGTCCACCATCTCGACGCCGGGCAGGCCGGCGAGGCGCTCGCGATAGCGCGCGGCCAGCCGGCGCTTGGCGGCGAGGAAGCCGTCGAGCTGTTCGACCTGGGCGCAGCCGAGGGCGGCGTTGAGGTTGGGCAGGCGGTAGTTCCAGGCGACCCGGTCGTGCTCGAAGGCCCAGGGATGGGGCCGCTTGGCGGTGGTGGTGAGGTGTCTGGCCGCGTCGGCCAGCGCCGGATCGTCGGTCAGAAGGGCGCCGCCGCCGCCGGTGGTGATGATCTTGTTGCCGTTGAAGCTGAGCACGGCGAGGCGCGCCAGCGAGCCCGCCGGCCGGCCGCGATAGAGCGACCCGAGCGCCTCGGTGGCGTCCTCGATCACCGGCAGGCGCCAGCGGCCGGCGACGTCGGTGACGGCGTCCATGTCGGCGGGATGGCCGAAGATGTGCACCGGCACCACGGCGGCGAGGCGGCGGCCGGTGACGCGGTTGACCGGGCCGTCCGGTCCCGGCGCCGCCACCGCGTCGAGATGCCCGGCGAGGCGCCGGGGGTCCAGGCCGAGGCTCTCCCGCTCGCTGTCGACGAAGTGGGGCACGGCGCCGGCATGAACCACGGCGTTGGCGGTGGCCACGAAGGTCAGCGCCGGCACCAGCACCTCGTCGCCCGGCCGGACGCCGGCCAGCATCAAGGCCACGTGCAGGCCGGCGGTGCCGTTGACCACCGCGACGGCGCGGGCGACGCCGCAGCGTTCGGCCAGCAGGCGCTCGAAGCGGTCGACGTAAGAGCCGACCGACGATACCCAGCCGGTGTCCAGGCAGTCCTTGACGTAGTCCCACTCGCGGCCGGCGAAGCGCGGCTCGTGCAGCGGCAGCGGCCGCGCCGCCGGCAGCACCTCGCGCAGCGCCGCCATCACCAGGGCGGGATCGAAGGTCCCGCTCATATCATGCCGCCGAAGGCTTCGCCTCCGGCCCTCTCAAACGCCGATGGGCTTCGCGCGCATGGGGGCGCGCCGCCTTGGTCGCGGCGGGAGGCCGGCGCACGCGAAGCGCCGTCGTTGCGGAGCGCCGGCCTCATACCTGATACCCCTGGCGGTAACGGGCGAGGTTGGCCGGGTCGGCGAACCACGCGATGGTTGTCTCGAGACCGCGCCGGAAGCCGTCCAGGCCGGGATCGGCCGGGCGCCAGCCGATCAGGCGGGCGGCCTTGTCGAGGCCGGCGTGCAGGCGTTCGACCTCGCTGCCGGGCGGACGCAGGCGTTCGGCCTCGGAGACGATCTCGACGGCGCGGCCCAGGATATCCGCGATCAGGCGGGCGGTGTCGCCGACGCTGATTTCAAAACCGCTGCCGACATTGATCTCCTCGCCGACCGAGGCCGGATGGTCGGCCACCGCCAGGAAGCCCGACACCGTGTTGGCCACGAACGAGAAATCCCGGGTCGGCGACAGCGCGCCCAGACTGAGCCGCTCCGCCCCCGCCGCCAGTTGGGTGATGATGGTCGGGATCACGGCGCGGGTGGACTGGCGGGGGCCGTAGGTGTTGAACGGCCGGATCACCGCCACCGGCAGCCCGAACGAGCGGTGGTACGACAGCGCCAACTGGTCGGCCGCGACCTTGGAGGCGGCGTAGGGCGACTGGGCCTGGAGCGGATGGTCCTCGCCGATCGGCACCCGGCGGGCGGTGCCGTAGACCTCGCTGGTCGAGGTGTGGACCAGCTTCGCCACCCCCAGCTCGCGGGCGGCCTCGAGCAGATTGAGGGTGCCCCGGACGTTGGTGTCGAGGTAGCTCTCGGGCGCCCGGTAGGAATAGGGAATCGCGATCAGCGCCGCCAGATGGAACACGGTGGAACAGCCGGCCACCGCCTCGCGCACGCAGCTCCGGTCGCGGACGTCGCCGGCCACCACCTCGAGGGCGCGCCGCGTCGCCTCGGGCACGGCGTCGAGCCAGCCCCAGTGGCCGAAGGAGTTGTACTGGACCAGCGCCCGCACCGCCGTCCCCCGGGCGACCAGGGCCTCGACCAGATGCGAGCCGATGAAGCCGTCGGCTCCCGTGACCAGAACCCTGCCGTCCGCCATGCCGTTTCTCCGCCAGACCGTCCGCGCCAACCGTGCCCCGGCCGCCCGGCCGAGAGCAAGAGTCTCGCGACCGCGCGCGGTTCCCGTTACCCTGGACCGGCCGTCCCGCCGGAGCCGTGCCGAGACATGCCGAGCGTCGTCCTGTTCCAGAGCGTCAGCCAGTACCAGAGCCTCAACACCATGGCCCGCGAGATCGCCGACGCCTGGGAGGCCCGGGGCGTCGCGGCGCGGATGGTCAATCTGCGCCGCTCCGGCTACGAGGCGATCGAGGCGGCGGTGGCCGGCGGCGACGTCCGCGCGGTGATCACGATCAGCGGCTACGGCATCGTCGATCCCCATCCCGGCGGCCGGCTGCACGGCATCTACCGGAACGCCGGCGTCCCGGTGGTCTCGCTCTATTTCGACCCGCTGTTCTACTATCTCGACCAGCTCGACGCGGCGGTGCCGGGACGGCTGGTCACCACCACCTCGGACGCCGAGATCGGCTACTGGCGCTCCCGCCCGGCGCCGCCGGCCGACATCCGCTCCCTGCCCCACGGCGCCGCGCCGGTTCCGGCCCCGGCGCGGGACTGGCGGGCGCGCGACATCCCGCTGCTGTTCTCCGGCTCCGGCCCGCGCGATCCCGAGGGCATGCGCCTGGAGTGGGCCGACCATGGCCGGACGGTGGCGGGCCAGCTCAACCGCATCCTCGAGGTCCACCGCGCCGCCGCCGCGCCCCGGCCGCTCGACCACATCATCGCCGAGGCGATCGGCGGCGAGGTCGACGTCTCGAACCCGGCCCTGCTCCAGCCCTATTTCCTGACGGTCGACCTGTACCTGCGCGCCCGCCTGCGCTGGCGCCTGATCTCGGCGCTGGCCGACCGGCCGCTGACCGTGGTCGGAGACGGCTGGGAGGCCCTGGCCGAGCGGTTGGCCGGCCGCCGGGTCCGCTTCCTGCCGGCGGTCGACGCGGCCGGCGTGCGGGAGCTGATCGGCCGGAGCCGGATCACCCTCAACACCTGCACGCCCCACCACGGCAGCCACGAGCGGGTGTTCCAGGCCATGGCCGCCGGCTCGCTGGCGCTGACCACCCCCACCGGCTGGTTCGACCGCGAGGCGCCGGCCGGCGCCCTGGTCCGGCTCGATCCCGAGCGGGACGCCGCCGGCCCGCTGGTCGACGACCTGCTGGCCGCGCCGGAGCGGGCCGAAACCCTGGCCGAAACCGGCCGCCGCTGGTTCCTTGGCCACCACACCTGGAGCCATCGGGTCGACACCCTCGAGGGCTGGCTCGCGCCACGCGGCGCGGACGGTCCGACCGCCGGTCAAAACCTCATGAACACGATATGACTCCGGGGAGCACGACTCCATGGGCCGCGGACGGTGTCGACGGCCCCGTCCCCCGGCCTCGAAGCGCCGGCCTGAATCTTGGCCGGGTCACAGCAGTCTTTGATCTCGGCGAAATGTTCCGGCAGTCTCCATGGCCGGGCCTTCCCAACTCGCTCGCCCATCAATCACCTTCCAAGTGGTCGTGATCAGGGCGAATCAGAAAACCGGTCCTTGGGACTCCCTTCGTTAAGGGTTAAGCCGAACACGGAGCTCTGGCGATTCGGGATCATCTCTTGCCCGTTCGCCGGACGGTATGCTACCGTTCAGGACGAATCATAACGGAGCGTGGTGCGATGTCTGATATTCAAGAGAAGATCGTCGATTTGATCGCCACGAACCGCATCTCGACTGCGGAAGTCTCTGATTGTTTGGGCAAGACCGGAGCTCTCAAAGGGGTGAACGCGTTGAACCGGGGCCATTTCCGGGTCGGCCCGGTCCGGTTCGTTTATGCCTATAATTGCAGTAATTGGGAGCTGCACGAGCAGGTCCAGCATGTCCGCAAGGGCGAGGTCGTGGTCTGCGAGGCCATCGATTGTGGTGATTACGCCCTCTTCGGCTCCCTCGTCTCGAAGTTCATGGTGCTGTACCGTTCCGCCTCGGCCCTGGTGGTGCGTGGTCTGGTGCGCGACGCCGCCTGGCTGATCCGCGAGAACTTCCCGATCTGGTCCGAGGGCGTCACGCCGGTCGGCTGCTTCAACCGGAAGAACGAGACGCCGCCCGATCCGGTCCGGCTCGAGGAGATGCGCGCCCGCTACGACGGCGCCATCGCGGTGTGCGACGACAGTGGAGTCGTGATCATTCCCAAGGAGCGCGTCAACGAGGAGCTGATCGAAAAGCTCGGCTGGATCGAGTTGCAGGAGGACGCCTGGTTCCACTCCATCGACACCGACAAGCTGACCACCTTCGAGACCGTGTGTGAGCGCAAGTACCTGGAGCACGGGACCCTGTTCGCCCGCTATGAGCGGCTGCGCCGGAATGGCTGATCCGGCGCGCGTTCTTCAACTCGGCGCCGGGGAATTGATGCGGCACACCATCGGTGCGCTGCGGCGGCATGGCTACGAGGTCTACGCGGTCGATCGCGATCCGGCGGCGCCGGCCTTCGCGGCGGCCGACGGGTCGGCGCCGGTCGACATCCGGGACGCGCCGGCCATCATCGACTATGCCCGCCGCATCGGCGCCGACCTGATCATGCCGGTGAACGAGGCCGGCGTGATGGCGGCGGCGGTCGCCTCGGCCGCCCTGGGGCTGCCGGGACTGCCGGTCGAGGTGGCCCGGCGCTGCCTCGACAAGGGCGAGATGCGCGCGGCGTGGCGGCGCGCCGGCCTGCCCCAGCCGGATTTCCGCGTCGTCGGGACGCTGGAGGAGGCGCGCGCCGCCGCCCTCGACCTCGGCTATCCCGTGGTGGTCAAGCCGACCTGCGGCTGGGGCAGCCGCGGCGTCGGCCTGGTGCCGGCCGCCGGCGAACTCGAGGACGCGTACGCGGCGGCCGACGCCTATCGCGACGGCGGCGCGATCATCGTCGAAACCTTCCTGCCCGGCACGCTGCTGACCTCGGACGGCTTCGTGCGCGACGGCGAGACCTCGGTGCTCATCCTGGGCGATGTCGCCCAGCAGAACCACCGCCGCTTCCTGGTCAATTTCGCCCTGAACTACCCGGCCGCCATCCCGGCCGCCGTCGAGGCCGAGGCCCGGCGCGTCATCGCCGGCGCCACCGAGGCCCTGGGGCTGCGCACCGGGGCGTTCCACTGCGAACTGATGAGGGTCGGCGACCGGGTCTTCCTGATCGAACTCGGCGCGCGGGGCGGCGGCGGGCATCTGTTCGGCATGATCACCGAGGCGGGTTCGGGCGTCCCGGCGCCTCCGACCCTGGCCGCCCTCATGCTCGGCCGGCCGGCCGACATCCGGCCGCTCCGGCGGCGCGGCGTCTGCTACCATTTCTTCAGCGCGCCCGAGGGGGTCGTCACCGCCATCGACGGTGTCGACGAGGCCCGGAGCGTCCCCGGCGTCCTCGATTTCGGGGTGCAGATCAAGGTCGGCATGGCGGGCGGCGAGGTCGCCATGGACGCCTCGCGCCATGGCTACTGCGTCGCCGGGGGCGACAGCCGGGACGAGGCCGTCGCGGCGGCGCGGGCCGCGATCGCCAGGGTCCGGTTCTCCGTGGCGTGAGGCGGGGCCTCTTATTCGATCCAGCGAAGGGATGTATTCATGGTTCGGGCCGCTGATCGCGACGACGGCATGGCGACATCGCCGATGCCCCGGTTCGCCTCGCCGGACTTGGTCGGTGGATTCTTTCTTGTCCTGATGGTGTGCTGCGGCCTGTTCATTTCCATACCGTTCTTTTCGGAGAATGTGGTCGGAAATTATGACTCCATATTCTATCGTATGGATGTCTACGATGCCATTCTCCAGGCACGGTCCGGCACGTTTCCGGTGTATGTCGGTCGGACCGACTTTAATTTTACCGGATCGCCGCTGATCCCCATGATATTATTCTATCATATTTTTATTATATTTGATATCATAACGATTCATCTTCTGTCCGTCAACGTCCTGTTCAACGGCGTGATCGTCGGCTGGGGCCTGCTGCACGTCTTCGTTCCCTATCTCGCCTTGCGGCTGGTGGCGCCCCGGAGGCCGGCCGGGTGCGCGGTGCTGGCGATCCTGTTCGCGCTCTGTCCGGGAAACCTGAGCGTTCTCTATACCCACGACATGTACCCGACCTATGTCGCGACGCCGCTGATTCCGGTGGTGTTCGCGGCGGCGGTCCGCATGGCGCGGTCGTGGGAGCCGCGCCTCGCGGTCGTCGCCGGTCTGTGCGTCGCCGCGCTGTGGATGCTGCATGCGCCGAGCGGACTGCTGATGATCCTGTTTCTCGGCCTTTTCGCCGCCGTGTCCGTGGTCGGCGATCCCGGCCGGTGGTCGCGGGTGCTGGCGAACGCCGGGGTCGTGGCGGCGGCCTTTGGCATCTCGGTCGCCTGGTATTTCATCTAGGTGTTCCAGACCGGGGGCGGCGCGGACTCCGGCTCCCTGCTGGTGAGTTCCGAGTTGGTCGGCCGGATGCTCAAGACCGCCCGGCTGACGTGGCCGGGATGTCTTCTGCCGGTCGACGTTCATGACGCCATGAGTTCGGTCCAACTCGGCTACGCCTTCCTCGCCCTCATGGTCCTGATCGTCTGGAGGGCGATCCGGCTGCGGGGCGGCGGGCTGACGCCTTTTCTGGTCTGCCTGTCGGTCATGCTCGTCATGGTGCTGCCGGTGCCGGAGCTGACCCGGGCGGTCTGGCGGTCCCTGCCCTTCGTCTTCGACATCATCGGCCCGGTTCCGTATCAGCGGCTTTATCGCTTCATGTCGGCCATCCTGATCGTCGCCGCCGCCGTCGCCTGGGCGGGCCTGTCGCCCCGTCGTGGTTTGCGGCGCGCGGCGATGGTGGCGGCGGTGCTGGCGGTGGCCTGGAGCGCCCGCGAGGCCGCCCGCTTGATCGAGTACAGCCGCGGTCTCAACCGGGGCGCCGAGGAGACCGCGCGGGATTTCAGCGCCGACCGCGCCATCACGTTGCCGTACAATTTCTTCCGGATCATCGATGGCGAGCCGGATGTCGGTTCCGTCACCCATTACGATCCCGCCCTGCGCAACCGTCTGCTGGCGCCCGACGGCCGGACGATCCTCGACAATGAGGAGACCCTGGTCACGCAATGCCGGAGCGGCGGTCCGGCGGACACGGGGTGGCGTCCGGCCTCGTCCGTTTGCGAGGACCGGAGCTGCCGGTTCGCGGCGACCACCACCGAGGTGGACTGGAGGATCGGCGGATTCACCGTCGGTCCCCACGGGCGGGCGCTGTACAGCTTCGTTCTCGCCGCGGCCGCCGGGGAGGACGCGGCGACGGCGTCGCACCCGGTCGCCATCCATATTCTCCGGGACGGGCTTCCCTATTCCCAGCGCTGGCAGAGCAGGCCGGGGCGCCACGCCATGCCGGTGGCCAATCCGGGCGACACGGCGGCCCGGTTCGAGGTCATCGTCAGGACTCTGCCCGGAGCGGGCGGTCCGATTCGGCTCGACGAGCTGTGTGTCGCCCGCTACGACCACGACCGCTTGCCGATCCGGCCCCTGCCCGATGGCTCCGGCTATCGCGTCCATGTCGACGGAGCCCGGATGCCGTCGCTCCTCGAGACCCAGTTCATCCATCTGAGCGGCTTCGCCGCGACGGTCAACGGCATTCCGGTCGCGGTCGCGCCGTCCGCGCACAATTTCGTGACGGTTCCCCTGGGACGCGGCGACAACGACGTCGATATTTCCTACCGGGGAACGCCGGCCATGCGCGTGGCCTTCCTGGTCTCCCTGGCCGGCACGATCCTGCTGATCGGCTGGCTGGCGCGGGGGCGCCGGACGGAAACGCCGGCGTCCCGATTTACCGGCCCCTGATTTACCGGCCCAGGATGATCGCGGCGGCCTCGGCGAGAGAGGCCACCACCCGGTCGGGCGGCCGGGCCGGGGCCTGCTCCTGGTAGCCGTAGTCGATGAAGAAGGTGAAGCAGCCGGCGGCCTTGCCCGCCTCGACGTCGCGCCAGCGGTCGCCGACCATGTAGCTCGCCGAAAGGTCGATGCCGTGGTCGCGGGCGGCGGCGGTCAGCATGCCCGGCAGCGGCTTGCGGCAGTCGCAGCCCTGGCCGCCGGTGTGCGGGCACATGCGGATGTCGTCGACCGGCAGCCGGCGGCGCAGGGCGGCGTGCATCTCCTCGACCACCTCGGGGCGCTGCTTGCCGGTGGCGATGTCGGGCTGGTTGGTCGCGACCACGATCAGGAAGCCGGCCGCGCTCAAGGTCCGCACCGCCTCGGGGACGCCGGGCAGCAGCTCGAACTCCTCCAGCGTCATCGGCGGATAGGGCTTGCCGTCGCGGACGATGCTGCGGTTGATCACGCCGTCGCGGTCG
>Ga0265324_10001864_pt1 | contig 11362 bp, 12 predicted proteins | sample 41419metaG_FD_198634 | JGI IMG/M metagenome (GOLD analysis project Ga0265324, IMG submission 198634) | Rhizosphere microbial communities from Carex aquatilis grown in University of Washington, Seatle, WA, United States - 4-14-19 metaG | ecosystem: Host-associated > Plants > Roots > Rhizosphere... | reverse complement strand
TTCCGGCAGATAAACCTACCAATGCAGTGAAACCGAAGAAGGGAGCAAGCGATGCCCAGTCCAACTAACCTCCGATTCTGGAAAAAGAAAGCCATCTTGTTCGGTATGGAGGCAACGTATGCGCTGGATCCGGCGCTGGTCGGCACCGACTGGTTCGAAGCGCGCAATGTCATTTTGTCACCGTTCGATGCTGACTCGGTCGACCGTAACATTGTGCAGCCGTGGATGGGAAACGGCGGGAAACTGATCGTTGCCATGCGCCAGAAGCTTTCATTTGAAGTGGCTCTGGCCGGAGCTGGTGCACTCGGTTCTGTTCCAAAAATCGGTAAGCTGCTGCGTGCGTGCGGATTCGCCGAGACGGTCTCTGCGGGCGTTTCGGTGGTGTATACGCTGATCTCGGATACGTTCGAATCGGGCGCGTTTTATATCAACATCGATGGCGTTTTGCACAAGGGTATGGGATGTCGCGGCACGGCATCCATCACACTGGATGCCAAGGGTATCCCACTGCTGAAAGTAGAAATGACTGCGCTTTACACTGCGCCGGTCGATGCGGCTGCTCCCGTTGTGGACCGTACCGGATGGCCGATTGAGAAGCCGGTGAATTCCAAGAATACGCTGGTATGCACTGTCAACGCCGTCAACGGCTTCTATTCGAAGTTTGGCGTCAGCGTAGCCAGCCAGGTGACGCATGATATCTACGGCGGTGGTTACGAGACGATCAAGATCGGTGATCGCCAGCCAACCGCCTCGATCACCATGCTGGCCGAGTTGCTGGCCACCTTTAACCCTTACGCGCTGGCCGAGGCTACAACCATTATCCCGGTGCAAGTGGTGCATGGCACTGTCGCCGGGTCAAAGGTACAGGTAGACCTCAAGACGCAGATCACCGGCGTCAACGAAACTGATCTGAACGGATCTGTTGGCTACGATCTGGCCCTGACACCGAAGCCGGTCAACGGCAACGACGAAATTAAACTGACTTTCATCTGATAAAAATGAGCGATAAAAAAACACTACCCATGTTTGTGGTCGACGCGGCAGTGACCATTAAATGGCCGGTCACGGTCAGCTTGCCGGTGGACGGCGGAGAGATTGCCGACTATTGCTTCACTGGGATATTTAAACGGCTGTCTGACGAAGAGATGGACAAGCTTCTCGACAAACCAAAAACAATAAGCGATACCCAAGCTGAAGATACACGCATACAGGATGTTTTGCGCGAGAACGCTGATATTTTTCCCAAGCTGATGATCGGATGGGAAGGAGTCAAGACAGCGGCAGGCGAGGATTCTCCCTTCAGTATCGAAATACTGAAATCGCTGATCACCGGGCCCAACGGAAAATTCACCTCCGTGGGTATATGGAGTGCGATCAGAGAGATCCGAAACGGTGCCATACGGGGAAACTGAAAGCGGCCGCCCACCGCTGGGCTGAGTTACGCCTGGGCGGCTGCGATGAGTTGGCGGAAGATCTAGCCGCATTCGGGCTGGATGACCAAGTACCGCGATTCAAGGCCAAGTCATTCGGCATATACCCGGAAAACCTGACAACAGTGCAGGCGTTTCTTGTTCTGGAAGAATTTTGGATTGAGGGTAAAACAGCCGATGGCTCAGTTCGCATGGTGATGGATCACGGGCAGATCAAAAACACACTGGAGTTGATGGGCGTTAAGCGCCGTGCATGGCCAGACGTATTCGACGGGCTGAAAGCGATGGAGACGGAGGCCATCGCTGTTTTATTCGGGGTAAGTGATGAATGATCTTGTATTTGGCATAAAGCTTGAAGGAAACAATTCTTCCCTGGTATCTGCCGCAAAGGGGTCGAGGGAAGAATTCGTCGCTTTGCAGAAACAGACTGAGGCGATTACGGCCACATCGGGGAAAATGGCATCGGCCTATTCCGGCATCGACGAGGCGATGCGTAAGAACGTCCAGACCAACGTGCAGACCGCCTCCAGCGTGAACAAGCTGCTCGACCGCTACGACCCGCTGGGTGTAAAACTGCGCCAGTTGCAGGCAGATTTTAAGGCGCTGGATCAGGCGGCTGCGGAAGGTAAGATCGCCGGTTTGGATGATGCGCGAGTTGATGCAGTGTATTCACAGATACAGAAGCAAATTGGTGCGGCCGGGCAACTTGAAAGCAGTATGAATCGCGCTTCTGGCGGTACTGCGGGAATGACGCGCGAGTTGATCGTGCTGGGACATGAGGCCGTATCCGGCAATTTTAGCAGGATGCCGGGCACCATGATGGTGCTGGCAGAACGCTCCGGTTTTGCATTGTCAGCTCTGGCATCCATGAACCCGGTGCTGCTTGGCATTGGTGCAACAGTTGCCGTAGGTGCGCTTGCCTGGTACGAGTGGGGTAAGTCGGCTGAGGAAGCATCCAACAAAGCACTTGAATCTGCCCAGGAGGCAGAGAAGGGAGCGGGCAAAGCATGGTCTGGTGTTCACCTGACTATAGACGAACAAATCACTCAACTGCAGAGCAAGATGGCTGGGGTATCAGGACAGCTTGAGTCAGCGCAACAAAAGAATGCATCGGTAACGCGCACTACCGACATTAGTCTTGCACAGTCTTACGGCAGAGAGGTGACGGCAAAGAAATCTGAACTTTGGGCATTGCAACGACAGTTGGATGACTTGAAGGAAAAACAGGATCAGCCGGATAAGAACCCAAACAAATCATTCCTGGATGCATTGCAACGCGAGGCCGATACTTTTGGCATGACGGCAGGTCAGATCAAGATCTATGAAGCTGCAAAAAAAGGAATCGTGGGCGAGGATATGCAGCATGTCATGGATCTCGCGCGAGAGATCGATGCGCATAATCAACTCAAACAAGCCATAAAAGACCAGAGTAAGGAGGAGGCTGCTGCGGCTAAAAGCGAGCGCGAGGGGCGTCAGATTCTTATCGGGCTGGAAAAACATTATCAAAGCGATTTGGAAAAACGCCAGGAGGCATTGAACGCGCCATTGCTGTCTGCTAGCGAGAAGGCGTTGGCCGAGGATATGCGGCAGATCAGCAAAAGCGCGCAGGATTCACGCATCGCCTTGGAAGAAAAGAACAAGAACGGATCGTTGTCGGCAGAGGATTACCGGAAGCGGTTACAGCAAGTTACCGCCGATGAGCTGGCGCAGAAAAACGCAGTCAGGGCGCTCGATACTGAGCAGGCCAGGCTGAATGCCACATGGGAGTATGGCGCAGGCGTTGCCATGCGTAAATATGCGGATGCAGCAGAGAATACAGCTGCACAGTCAGAGAAGCTATTCACCAGCGCGTTCAAAGGCATGGAGGATGCCGAAATCAGTTTTGTGCAAACCAGCAAGATGGATATGCGCAGCCTGGGCGATACGGTTGTAAAGGAATTGCTGAGAATACAGATGGCCAAGATGAATGCCGGGATCATGGGCAATTTATTTGGATCTTCCAGTTCAACTCCATCCGGTATCTCGGAATCGACCAGCTCCAGTTTTGGGCCGACTGCGACCCCGGCTGGCACAACCGATTATCTTGGTTTGGCCGGGATGCGCGCATCAGGCGGACCTGTCGATCAGAACAGCCTGTATCGAGTCAATGAGAATGGCCCGGAGATGCTCAGCGTCGGCGGTAATGACTATTTGATGATGGGTGGGGGCGCCTCGTGACTCCGCTTACCAATACGTCAAGTGTTGCGCCATCCGCGGCCGCGCAGCCGCCCAATGTCGTTGTCCAGGTGATCAACCAGACCGGCCAGCAAGCCAATGCAAAGCAGACTGGGTCAGCGCAGTTCAACGGCAGAGATTGGGTGCTGGACATCGTGCTGGAAGCAGCTGACAGCAACCCGAATTTCCGGTCTGCTTTGGGATTGGGAGCACATTGATGGCAGTCTTCCCGGTCTTATCTTGTCCATGTTCGCTGCCGCTCGATCCGGACGGTGATATCGAGGATATTGTGCTACGTTCTCCGCAGGAATCCGGATATGAACAAACAAGACCGCGCGCAACGCGTGCGCGGCGCAATTTCGGGGTGAACTACAGCAGCCTGCCCAATGCTGACGTGGCAGCGCTGCGCACATTCGAAATAACGACATTGCGCAATGGTGCTGATTCATTCAGCTGGACTCATCCGATTACCGCAACGGTGTACATTGTCCGGCTGGTCTCGCCTATTCAATTCCTGCGGTCAGTCTCATCGCTGGCGGCTGATGTTTCTATCAAGTTGCGGGAGGTCTGATGCTTAACCTTCCGCTGGCTTTGCGTCAGGAAAAGAACAAGCTGGCCGCTACGGCACCCTGGCTGATCTTGCTGCAGCTCACCCTGCCCGACTCTTCAGTGATGCGCTTTGTACGCAATAATGAGGATGTGCCGTTCGGCGGAGAGGTGTACACGGCACTTGCTTTTGACCTGGGCGATAACCGCAGCAGTGGCGATGGAAGCATTCAGGGAGTGTCGCTCAAGGTTGCCAACCCGGCGCGTGTGCTGGAGCCTTATCTTGAAGCCCATGATGGACTGATCGGATGCCGGGTTACGATGCTGGTTGTGCATGCTGATAACCTCGGATCGGATTACAGTGAATTGACTTTGTCCTGGGATATTCTTTCAGCATCGACCGGCAGTGACTGGATCACTTTCAATCTTGGTGCAGAGAATCCGTTTCGCCGGAGATTCCCTTTGCAAGTCGCGATCCCATACTCCTGCAATTGGCCGTTCAAGGGGCGCGAGTGCAGCTACGTTGGCCCGGCAACCGCATGCGCTCGAACGCTGGATGCGTGTCGTTCTCTGGCCAACTCGGCGCGTTTCGGCGGGAGGCCTGGCATCGTCGGTGCAACGCGGTTCGTGGGGGTGTGATGGAAGTCTCCGACCTGATGACTGCACGCTATGAGACGGGTGCCCGTGGGCCCGCTGCCTACGATTGTTTTGGCCTGTTTGCGGAGCTATGCCGTCGACGCGGACTTGCGATACCTGATCACCCGACGCCGGAGCAGCTGAGCCAGCGCGAAGAGAGGATCAAGGGGGTGGCATCTGCTGAATGGGAACGCCTGGAACAGCCGGAAGATGGATGCGCAGTCGTTTTGCGCATCGGCCCCTGGATGTCGCACATAGGGATGGTTCTCGATGGTGATCGCTTCATCCATGCCAGCTCGCGCATGGGGATCACCATTGCCCGGCTGGACGACACGCGTTGGGTAAAGCGCATCGCCGGATTCTATCGATATGGTGGTGTGCATGCGTGAGCAAATGAACCTGGTAGTGTTGCGTAATCCGTTCGACCGGACGTGCCGGGACGAACGCCATCTGACTTACGATGGGCAGACCATCGCCCAGCTTGTGCGCGACAACTTGCCCATGAGTGCGGATATCGTCGTCTCGATAGACGGCGAGATCGTACCGATGGAGGCATGGACTATCAGAGTGCTGCGCCAGGGCGAGCAGATGGTAGTGATGCCCAGGATCCATGATAGCGGTGATGAGATCATCGGCACGATATTGATGATCATCCTGTATATCTATGCGCCGGAAATTGCGGGAAGTATGAATACCTCAATGGGCTTGGGGTTGGGTACGACTGGGCTGAATCTGCTCACTGTAGGCATCATGATCGCCGGGTCACGCCTGATCAGCACTTTAATGCCACACCCACATCAAAACCTGCTCGGAAACTCCTCGACCGACACATCGCAATCATACGCATGGAACCCGGCGACAACTCAAACGCCGGGCGGGGTGATCCCCCGTGCTTATGGCCGAAACAAACTGTATGGCAATATCATTTCCGGCTATATCGATAATCAGGGCACCGGACAGGGACAAACCGCGCATCTGTTGCTCGATCTGGGTTGCGGACCCTATTCCCAATTGTCCGACTTCCAGATCAACGACCAGCCTATCGGCTATTACTACGGTGTGGATCTCACTGTGCGCATGGGTAATATCGACCAGGACATCATCCCGGCTTTTAACGATACGCTGCTGACGCGCGCGATCGGCGCAAAGGTGGTTAAAGGTTCGCCCGTTACTCGGGCGACGGAGGGCAACGATTACGATGCACTGGAGATCGTGCTGGTCTGTCCTTATGGTCTATGGTACGCCACCGACTCAGGCGGGCTGGCTGCTGTGAATGTGTACATGGCTGTCGAGATATCTGCAGATGACGGTGCAACATGGCAATTCGTTGCGCAAGAACCAAGGTTGATCGATCAGGTTGTTCATACCGGCTATTGGTCTTATGGTCACTGGATATCTTCTGCTGATAGTCCATTCCCGGATGTATGGGTGGAGATATCAGTCGGTAGCAGTGTTCCGGCTGATCATTACGAAGGTCAGAAGGCTGTGACGCTGTTTGACTTCGATCCTAATTATTGGCGCTGGGTCAATGTGACGACTACGGTTGCCGTGGCGTTATACGATTCGATTACGCTATCCGGGTCGACTCAGCAGGCGATCCGCAGAACCTTGCGTGTAGACGGGCTGGCACGCGGGACGCGATACAAGTTGCGTTGCACCAACCTTTCTGACGATCAGGCATCTACTCGCTATAGCGTTGGGGTGTATCTCGGCGAGTTGAATGAGGTGCTCTATGATGATTTTCAATATCCACGTACAGTTTTGGCGGCCGTCAACGCGTTGGCCACAGATCAATTGTCTGGATCGCTCAAATTCAGTTGTATGGGTGATTGTGCGATCGTGCGTGTTTGGGATGGCGCGACGTGGGTGAGCCAGTACAGCAACAATTCTGCATGGGTATGTTGGGATGTGCTCACTCAGCCGGTTCTGGACAATGACTGGAATGTAGTTCGTTATGATGGTATCGACCCATCCAGGCTCATCTTGTCCACCTTTTCAGCATGGGCTGAATTTTGCGATGTTCTGGTGCCGGATGGTATGGGTGGTATGGAAAAGCGATGTACGTTCAATGGCATTTTCGATACCCAGACCAGCTTGTGGGATGCGGCTCTCGATGTCTGCGCCAGTGCTCGTGCGCAGCTTGTTTTGCGTGGTACCAGCATAGCGGTCGTATTTGACGATGTTCGCTCACTTCCCGCGCAGATGTTCACTGTGAGCAATACGGCTGTATCCGGTTTTAGTGAGACCTGGTTGCAGATGCAGGATCGGGCTGCATCGATCGAAGTGAATTATTTGAATCAGGATATCGGCTATGTCTCCGACAAACTGACGGTGGTAAATCCCGCGATCACCGAGTCGTCCGCAGCGCGGACACAGATCACGCTGCGCGGCGTCACACGCGCATCGCAAGTGTGGCGCGAGGCGACATGGCGGCTGAAGCGTAATCAATTGCTGCGCCGATCAGCCAGCATCAGTGTCGATATCGATGCATTGGCCTGTACCGTAGGTGACATGATCTGGCTGCAAAGCGATATCACGCGCTGGGGCGTTGGCGGACGTGCAATAGCGGGTAGTACTATCAACCGGTTGGTGCTCGATCAAAACATCACGCTCGATGCAGGCAAGGTTTATGAATTGAAACTGCGGCTGTCAGACGATACCTTGTTGACTCGGTCTATCAGTACGGCGGCCGGAATGGTATCTGCTGTTGATGTGTCAGTTGCATTTCCTTCTGCACCGGCATTGTATGACGTGTGGGCGATCGGTGAAGTAGGCAAGGCCGTTAAAGAGTTCCTGGTACTGGATGTCACCCGCGATGGTGACCAGCGTGCCAAGCTATCGTTGATCGAATACAACGCCAGCATAAATGGTCTGGACAGCGGGACGCCTGCTTTACCTACGCCGGATATTTCATATTCAGCGATCGCGGTCAGTAATGTCAGTATCGAAGAGGGGATGGAGCGCGTACTGAACGGAGACATCAACGTATTCCTGGATATCCTGTTCAATATGGCTGACGGGGTTGACTATGTAGAAATCTACGAATCTGGCCAAAGTATCGGCAAGTCGTCGTCTGGTGTACTGCGGCTGAATAACGTCAGCAGCGGTATCGGATATACATTCACCTTGAGGCCGGTCGGATTTTTGAAGGAATCTCCAACCGGTACCTGGCAGACTGTCAGTCATTTTGTGATCGGCAAGTCGGCAAAACCGGCAGATGTGCAAAATTTCACGATCGAGGGTTCCCGGTTGTTGTGGTCTGAAGTGGGCGATGTGGATCTGGCAGGCTATCGTATTAGATTCCAGTATGGCGTGAACACGGACTGGGGTACTGCTCAGGGTTTGCATCTCGGCCTTTTAACATCATCGCCATACCCGATGCAACTCGTGCCGCCCGGCCAGGTGACCATCATGATACGGGCTGAGGATACCAGCGGGAATTGGTCTCAGAATTCCGCCTATATCATCACCGATTTGGGTGATGCGCCCGTTGCAAACGTCATCGAGAGCAAGGATTTCAAATTGGCAGGATGGCCTGGCAGCATCGTCCATGCCGGGTTAGTTGGCGGAAATTTACAGTCCACACAAAGCAGTCCATTTTACAAAGCCGATGCATCAGATGCATATGGCGCGGACAGCGCACTGTTCTACTCGAACAACTATGATTCTATGGAGTGGATCAGTCCTGGATGGTCGCCAACCTTGGCGGCGGTCGGCAGCAATATGACTATCGATTTTAATTTGACTGGTGACGCGCCAATTGTTCAATATCGAGCAACAGGTCCGAGTCTGTTTTACGGTGAAGGTTCCTCACACTTTTATGGTGCTGATGCGGACCAGTTTTATGATCCGGCACCGGACTGGTCGACGTGGCCAGGCAGCATGGTAGCTAAAAACACTGAATATCAATTCCGGGTGGCTACATCTATCGGCCCAGATTCAGGTTTGCTTTCAAAATTCACCGTACTGGTCGACGTTCCCGACAAAACACTTAATCTGAACGGTATAGCCATCGGTGCCGGGGGAACTCGCCTGGCGGGAGCTGTCGGCCAATTTAATTTTATCGAAAACATTCAGATGACGCTTCAGGGTGGGAGCACCGCAGTGGCGCTTGAAATCGCCGACAAATCGCCGACTCTCGGACCGTTGATAAATGCTAAAAACTCGGCTGGAGCGGGGGTTTCTGCAACTATAGATGCATTCTTACAGGGGTATTAAAAATGAGCACACCATTACCAGCACGTAACATATTTGACGGAACCGCAAATCCAGATACGAGCGCCATGAAAACCGCAATGGGTAATTTGCGTGATTTTTTGGCCGGGTTGTTGGGAACAACCGGGGCAGTAGTAGATGCTATGGCCATCCTTGGGCAAGTATTCCCAGCTGGAACGCGGATGTCTTTCAACCAGACATTAGCTCCTACCGGCTGGACAAAGGACACCACGATAAACGACAGCATTATGCGCATCGTTTCCGGCACAGTAGGCAATGGCGGATCGACCGCATTTAGCACATTTAATGCGCAGACATCGACTGCGGCGTACACGCTGACTACTGCGGATATCCCAAGTCACAGCCACAGCGTTACTGACTCAGGCCACGCGCACTCACTTATCGGCGGCGGTACTTGCAGACAGCTCGTCGTAAGTACCGGTGGCGGCGCGAACTACGCCCCAGCAGCAGGGGCTTCCACGGCAGACATAACGAGCGTAGCTGGTGCAGTCACCGGAGTCAGTATCAACAACAACGGCGGCGGTGGGTCGCATTCGCACGGCATCACGACCAGCATCAAGTACAACGACTTCATCATTGCGAGTAAAGACTGATGGCTGACAAGAAAATCATCTGCCCGCTTTCGGGTAATAAGTGCATTGAGGACGGAGACATTGTTGACGGCGAGCTTGTCGCTTGCCGCTTCTGGATTCACGTGATTGGGAAGAACCCGCAGACCGGAGTGGAAACTGACAATGCCGACTGTTCATTTGCATGGCTGCCGGTGCTGATGATCGAGAACAGTCAGCGCCAGCGCGAGACGGGGGCGGCGGTTGAGTCGTTCAGGAATGAAATGGTTAAGGCTCAGAGCGATAGCAACCAGGTGATGAGCCTCATGCTTGGTGGCATAGTGAACAGTAATGTTTTATTGATAGAAGGAGATAAAAAATGAGCAACCTGCAAAAAATTACGATCATTCCGGCTGATAGCATGGTGGGCATTAATGGCCAGTTTTACCGGATCGATGGTTTGTCTGAAATGTACCCGGATGTGCATGCGGTGCAGTGGGATGGGATATCCGGCCGCGTTGAGGGACGGTCTTTTGGTATCAACAGCCTGGATAGTTTTCAGGGCGCGCTTGATGCGTGGCAATTGGCAGATACCAAACGAAAATCCGATGAACAGGCTGAGTTGGATAAAGCTGCATTGGCTTCCGCTCAGAATAATCGCAATATCTCCTAAAAGAGAGAGGGCGACCGATACCATGCATCAACATGGTGCCGGTCACTTTAACCCACAGAACAAACCTGTGAGCCAAGCCAAGGCCCCCTGCCACGTCGACGCGGCGGATGGAGTCTAGCGAATTTAACGCTGCTTAGAAAGGCTCATATGTCGAACGCTTTACCCATCATTCCGTGGCTCGGTGGCAAGCGCCGCTTGGCCGATAAGCTGATCCCGCTATTCCCCCAGCACGAGTGCTATGTCGAGGTGTTTTGCGGCGGTGCTGCGATCTATTTCCTGCGGCCACCGGCACCAGTCGAAGTGCTTAACGACGTGAACGGCGAACTGATCAACCTGTACCGTGTTGTGCAACACCATCTGGAAGAGTTTGTGCGCCAATTCAAGTGGGCGCTGAGCAGCAGACAGGTGTTCAAATGGCTGCAAGGCACCAACACCGATCCACTAACCGATATTCAGCGCGCCGCCCGCTTCTTCTACCTTCAGCAGCACGCCTTCGGCGGCAAGGTGGATGGACAGAATTTCGGCACCGCTACCACTGCTCCTACGATCAACCTGCTGCGGATCGAGGAGAATCTCTCAGCTGCTCACCTGCGCCTGGCGCAGGGCACCACCATAGAGAATTTAAGTTGGCAGGACTGCATCAAACGCTACGACCGACCGCACACCTTCTTTTACTGCGACCCGCCATACTGGCAGGTTGAGGGCTACGGCGTACCGTTTGGCTTCGAGCAGTATGAACAGATGGCTGATGTGATGCGTACATGTAGCGGTAAAGTGATGGTCAGCATCAACGATCACCCAGACATTCGCCGCGCTTTCGACGGCCTCACTATGCACGAGTTAGGTATCAAATACAGCGTAGCCAACTTGCATGGGCAGCCTACCGAAAGCCGCGAGCTGGTGATTACGAACTACGAGCCTGGAGTGATGGGTGGACTGTTTTAACGGCAGGGCTGGAAATTGGCGTTAAATTCCGCCTTTTTTTGTCCCAAATGTCTCGCAAATTAGTACCAAATGCGTCGCGCGCTTACAGCTGGTGCATCCGAGGGAGATGAAAAAGATAAAGCCCAATCCTTTGG
>Ga0265324_10001857_pt1 | contig 11416 bp, 7 predicted proteins | sample 41419metaG_FD_198634 | JGI IMG/M metagenome (GOLD analysis project Ga0265324, IMG submission 198634) | Rhizosphere microbial communities from Carex aquatilis grown in University of Washington, Seatle, WA, United States - 4-14-19 metaG | ecosystem: Host-associated > Plants > Roots > Rhizosphere >... | reverse complement strand
GCGTCGACCACCGTGCCGCCCGCCGCCGGTGACGCGGTAAGACTGACGGCAAAAGTCGGATTGAAAATCGCAGACAAAGTCAGGTTGGTCGTGACAGGGAATTGAAACGTCGCGTTGGTGCTGACGGTTGTGCCGTTCGCGCTCCAGCCGGCAAAAGCATAGCCACTCGCGGGCACTGCCGACACGGAGGTCGTCAGACCATTAGCGTAAGCGCCGTCGCCACTAGTGAAACCGCCGCCCGCCGGTTGGGCGAGCGTGGAAATCGTGCTGCTGTTGGTTCCGGCCGGTCCGAGCAACGTGATCGCCAGATCACCCGCGGCGGGCGACACACCGCCCGGCGTTGCCTGATAGAAGAAGATACCATCGCCGCCTGAGGCATAGGCCATGCCCCAGTCATTCATATAAATGGTCTGCTGCGCTTCGATCTGCACCCAATAAGTGGCACCGGCCACTGCATGAAAGGTGCTCGGCAGGGTGAAATGATAACTAAAGCCTCCTCCCACCGGCGTCTCGAAGGCATTGCCGCCAACGGTATAGCTCTTCAAGGGAGTGCTGCTGATGCTCCTCGTCACCCCGTTGGTGATGGTGGCGTAAATCCCAATGTTAAAATCAAAAGCCGGATTGCTTGCCGACATGCCATAGCGATAGGTTCCGATCCATTGAATTTGCGTGACGTCCTGGTTGGCTGCCAGTGTGAAATTGTCATAGGCGTAGCCGTCGCCATCAATGCCATCCGGATACAAGTAGGAAGAAGGAATTGATCCCGCACCCTGCGGCTGCGAAAACAGCACCGCGAGATTCACCGACGCCGAGGTGAAGTTGGCGACCAGCGCACGGTTGGTTGCGACCGTGAACGTGTAGCTGGCACTGGTGCTGACGGCAGCACCGTTTTCCGTCCAGTTCACAAATGAATAATTGGCGCTGGGCGTGGCGATGAGGGTGGCGCTGGCACCATTGGCAATATTGCCGCCGCCTGCGACCGAGCCGCCGACCGTTGGAAAAACACTTGTCGCAATGGTGGAGCCGGCGGTGAAATTTGCCACCAGCGTCCGGTTGGAAGTGACGGCGAAACCACCGAGGTTCGGCGACGAACCAATGACCACGCCGTTTTGCGTCCAGTTCACGAACGCGAAGTTCGTTGCCGGATTGGCCACCAGCGAGGCAGTCACGCCGGTGGGAAAAAGCCCCGCGCCAGCAATGGTGCCGCTGGCCACCGGGCTGGCGCTGGCCGCGACGGAATAGATGGCCGTGTCCGCCGTCAGCAGCGTGAACGCGGCGTCACCGGAACCCATCAAAAAAAACTTGTCGCCCACATAGGCGAATTGCTTGAAATAGGAGCCGTTCCCGCCGGAGCCGCCGGCGAGACACCAGTCGGGAATGCCGGTTTGTGAGGCCTCGATTTGAATCCAATAGACCGTGCCCGCCACGGCTTGAAACGGCGTCGGCAGCACGAAGTCGTAATCATACATTGGATACCCGCCGACCGTTCCCGCCGACGTCTGGCCGGGATTGCCAGACACGGTGTAAGTCGCCAGCGGCGATGCCGTCGCAATATTCGGCTGCGAATTACCGCCGATCGAGGAATAAAACGTGATGGTGAAGCCCGCGATGGAACCGGGGCCGTTGCCGTAGCCGAAGCCACCGCGCCACTTCACTTCGGTGACGGGCGCGGAACTGGCCAGAGAAAAACCATCCCAGGCATACTGGTCATAATCGCTGCCGTTCGGCGTCCACCAGGCGGAGGGCAGCATGCCGGCGCCGGCGGGTGGCTGGGTATAGACCACGGCTGAATGGCCGATGAATGTTGAAAGCATCATCAGCACGGCGGAAAAGATTTTTTTCATGACCCAGCCAGCATACCGCCTGTAGTTGAAAGCACCGTGAATGAGGCATTAAATTATTTTAACAATTTGAAAAATCCATGATGCCAACATCCATGATGGATTTTTCTTCCATCGAAAATGCCCCGAGAAAAATGTTCAGGCCAAGATGGCCGAATAATTACCCCTCCAGAATCGCCGTGGCCGCCGCGTAGTTTTCCGTGTGCGTGAGGCTGAGGTGCAGTTGCCGCGCGCCGCGCGCCGCAAACAGTTCCGCGCCCTTGCCGTGCAGCACCACGAACGGTTCGCCCGATTCCTTGCGCCGGATTTCAATGTCCTGCCAGCCGATCTGCGCACCAATGCCGGTGCCAAACGCCTTGGACACCGCCTCCTTCGCCGCGAACCGCACCGCCAAAAACGGCGCGGGATTCTTGTGCGCCAGGCAGTAGGCCATCTCGTCCGGCAGCAGCACGCGGTTGACGAAGTGCTCGCCAAACTTCGCGAATGACGACGCGATGCGCGCCACTTCGATGAGGTCAATGCCGGTGCCTAGGATCATTTGCGATTTACGATTGGCGATTTGCGAATGGGGCGCAAGCAAACTCGCCCGCCATTTTGGACTGCGGCGGCTTGACACCGCTTTCCCCGAGGCGACATGTCGCCTCGGTCCAAAGCACGGACGTGTCCGCGCACTCCAAATTCATTCTCCGCGATAAACCGCCCGCGCCGTGCAGGTCTCGGCCACGACGATTTCCGTGAGCAGCGGCAGTTTGGGCTTGAGCTTTTTCCAGATCCACATCGCCACGACTTCGCTCGTCGGATTTTCGAGGCCGGGAATCTCGTTCAGGTAATAATGATCCAGCTTCTCCCAGATCGGCTTGAACGCCGCCGTGATGTCGGCGTAATCCATCAGCCAGCCGAGCTTCGGGTCGCACTCGCCCGCCACAACAACTTCCACGCTGAAGCTGTGGCCGTGCAGACGGCGACATTTATGGTTCTTCGGCAGCAGCGGCAGCAGATGCGCCGCCTCGAACTGAAACGTTTTTCGTAGTTCCATTTTCATAATTCAAAATCTGTCCAAGTGATTAAGTCGCCCAACGCGGGCCGGCCATCGTGCCGCCAGGTCAGCGGCGGGTTTTGCATCTGGCCGAGCGGACAAACCCGCGTCACGCCCCAGCGGGCAGATTGCAGCGCCAACGCCCTGTGCTTCTCATCCGGTGCGGCGATGCCCATGGTCGAAATTTTTCCAACGATCTCATCCACCCCGGGCAACACCGCAGCCACGTCCGGCACTGGCTTGATGTAGATAAACCGGTTTAGCGGCGAGAAGCGAAAACGCACTTCATGCTCAAACACCACCGTCCACGCGGTTGAATTCTGACTCGCCCACAGTTTTACGTCGCCGCGATGCGCCGCGAGCGATTCGTAGAGCGAACGCCGCGAGGCGATGGCGGCGGATTCTTCCACGGAGATTTTTCCGCGCGGTTCGGCGGTTTCGCGCCGCATCAGCTCGGCGGCAAGCAGCGCGGCAAATTTGTCCGATTCCACCGCGCCGCGTTCCTCGACGTAAATGACGTGCGGTGAAAGGCAGCCGTTTTGATCCCACGCAACCACATCGTCCGCCGCGCGGGAAACGATTTCGGCGACCGTTTCTTCGCGCAAAACTTCGCGCGCCACGAAACCGAAGCTGACGCGCTGGCCGTAGCCGAGGAAGCGGGTCTTCGCCGGCAGCCGCGAGCGAATGGCCAGCAGCGTCTCGTCGCTGCCAGTCGCCGTCACGCAGTCGGCCTCGGCGAACAGCGCAGTTTCCAGCGCCACGTCGCCGCCGCGCCATTCGGCCAGTTCGAGGCAGGAACCAAGCTTATGGTCGGCTTCGTAAATCGAATGTGCAAACAGCCGGGGCAGCAACGCCGCGCCGGTCGCGCACTTCATGAACTGCGCTGACCGCGTGAGCAGGCCCAGCGTCAGGCTCATCAGCGCCGGATTCGGCAGATTTCCCGCCGCGATGTGAACGAGCAGTCCCGGCCCGTGCCAGAAATGGCGGTCGGTGTCCGCGCCGAGATCCTGGGCCAGCAACGCTTGAAAGTTCTCCGGCGTGAACCGGCGAAAGAATTCGTCGAGGCCACGCGCCAGAATTGGCGGAGAAAAACCGACGGCTGGAGCGCCGGGCACCGTCCCGGCAAGTTTCGTGGCGGAAGCCGTGTCCGTGCCGAGACGGTGCTCGGCGCTCCGCTCACCCGCCAGCAGCGCCAGCCGGCGGAATTTGTTTTCCGGCTGGAGCCAGTCAGCCGCGACTTCGCAAAGGATGCTCACCAGTTCATCCGTGGTGCGCGACAATAGATATTTCTCGCGGTTGCGCTTCAGCGTGTGGCACGCCTCCGCGATCATTGTGGGCGACAGCGTCGCTTCCGGCGGCAGGTCGGCGAGGAAATAGTTCGGAAGGTTCATCGGGATTTACGAATGACGATTTACGCGGTCATCAGCGAACAGCCGCGCGGTTCGGCGAGTTGCGCGCGGCCGATCAGTTCAAAGCCATCACCACGACGAACACCCAAATCTTCCGTCTGGATGGCGGCGACGGAAAAGACATTCGCCAGATCGAAAATGCGGATGAGGCCGGTTTCGCCCTCCGCCGCTTCGCGGCCGGTTTCGGGCGAAATGATCTGCACGCGCGCCCAGGGTGAGAAGCGGAAGACGCCTTGGTCGGAGTGCGCCCGTCCCGGGCGCTGCAATGCACTTTTGCCAGTGGCGCCTGGCAAATCAGAAGCCGCCCGCAGGTTTAAGGCTGCTGCGCCCGGGGACGGGCGCACTCCGTCGTACGCCTGCGAGCTTAATTCGCTCATGCCGTATTCGCAGAGGATGTTTTCGCGCGGCACGCCGAGACGTTCGGTGATGAGCGCGTGCAGTTCCGGCTTCGGCAGCGTGCGGGAACGGTTTTTGTAGCCGCCCGTTTCCATCACACGCGAGCCGGGCGGAAGCTCGACCCGCAGGTCTCGCTCCACCAAGCAATCCAGCAGATGCACGAAGGAAAACGCGGTGCCCAGGAGAATCGACGATTGACGATTGACGATTGACGATTTCAGGGTTGCGAACACGGCTTCAAAATCCAGGATCCACGAGCCATCGTCCGCCAGCTTGCCGAAAAATTCGTGCCGGCTCGCGGGGACGCTCGCCCCACCAAATTTTTGCCGCACGGTTTCAAACATGTGGACGAGCGACGAATGCGGTGCCTGCTCCGGCGGCGGCGTGAGGCAGATCAATCGTAAATCGTAAATCGTAAATCGTAAATTTTCGCGGAATCCCGCCCACAGCGACGCCTCATACACCGCCAGCGATTCGGCGCAGTGGAAATGCCGGCTGGGTTTCTGCTCCGTCGTGCCGCTGGAATGGAAGACGGCGGTGCGTTCTTCCGGCGCGATGCTGGTGAGTTCGAGTTCCTTGAACGCGCCCGTCGGCACGGCGGGGATTTGCGTCCAATCTTTCACCGTCTCCGGCGTGAGGTTTCGCGCCGCGCAGATTTTGCGGTAGGCGGGATTGTGCTGGAACTGGAGCGCGAACAGCTCCAGCGCCAGCGCGGAGAAACGCGGAGTGGAAAGTGCGGATTGCGGATTGGCGATCAGCCCGCGCAAGCGCGTGGCGAATTGAGAAAGTTCTTTGTTCATGCGGTGTTTGTTCGTGGCTGGTTTTCCGCGACAGCCGAGGACAGGATACCAGCCGCGCGTGCCACAGCAAGACGGGATTGAGGGCATGATTTCCGGTTGAACGGGAAATGGCGACCGGATGAACTATTGCCACTGACCAAGGCGTTAATCAAACATCGGAATGCCGGGCGGGATTTTCGCCGGGTTCAGAAAATTCTGGTCGAAGTTGAAATACCGGTTGGGCGGGTTGTAATAGGTGCCTTGATATTTCCACTGATTGGTGGCCGCTTGGCTGTCCCAAAGCCGGATGATGGAGGTGTTCAGGTAAAGAATCACACCGCTCCAGTTTTCCAGCAGGCGCGGCAGGTTGTGAACTCCGCCGCTGTAGCTGGTGGTGCCGGTGCCGGTGGAAGGCACCGTGCCGGTGACGATAGCGGCATTGACGGTCATGGTGCTAGCGTTAATGCTGCTGGAATAGATGGCATAACCATCACGGTCCTGCCAGTTCGGCGAAAGAATGGTGAGCGCATCCGAAAACAGCGCGGCGGGAACTTCATAGGCATTGTTGGTGCCGGCGTGACTCCCGGCGGCGTTCTGGATGTTGTAATTGCCCTGCACATAGAGCGGATTGGGCGTGGCCACGGAAAAACCATACCCGTTGTTGGCGGGCAGTTGGGCGCCGTTCACCAAGCGCACCGAAGGCAGTTGATAGGAGCTGTGATTGCGTCGGTCAGCCACATACAGAATGGTCGGATAAACGCCCGCAGCGGCCGGCAGTTTGCCCTGCACGAGAGGATTGGTGCTGACCCAAGTGGAAAAGCGGCCCACGTCAATCTGGGTGAAAAGGTTGGTTTTGCTTTCGCGGTGGTCGTAGGTCAGGTTGGTCAGGCTCAAGAACGACAGGTTGGTGCTCAACGATGCGGGCGAGGCGTTGGTGTAAGTATAAGTCACGGCGGCAGGATCAGCGCCGGGCACTCCGTTGTAAGCGGCTTGCAGCGTCAACCACACCGCCGGATTGGTTCCGTTGGGCGAATTAGTGACGATCAAAACCATTTCTGCCAGGTTGTAAAGTCTGGACGCGTTGGTCAAGGTGTTCGCATTGTTTGGACCGGTCTGGCTGCTGGTTGGAATATCAATCAGGAAATGGTAGTTGGTCGGATAATAATATGACGGCGCGGGAAAATACGGAGTGTTCGTGATATAACCCGCATAAAAAGTGGTGTGCCAGGTGTTGGAAGTAGCTGGATCCCAGTTTGCAGTTGTTGCCCCATCCAATAACGGAGCGGCTACGTTGGCAGTGGTCGTGACCGGAGCGTTGAAGGTCAGGGAACTTGTGGCTACGGTGCCGACATAAATCGGCCCGTTCGCATGGACGCGACCATTGATTACCATGGGCGCGCAATAGGAAAATTCCAACGTGCCATTGTAAAAAATGGCGAAGCTGCAAGCGGGGATCGGCACCACTGTGCTTAACCGGAAAAATTGTTGTTTGTTGGTAGGTGACAAACTCAACGCCGTTTCATTTCCAACCTGGTTGGTTACCAGTGCAGCATAGCCGCTGGATGCAAAATAAGAATTCAATGAAACGAACGCGTTGTCCGTCGCCAGATATTTGTCCAGATCGCCGTCGGCGACAAACTCGGAGCGGTCTGCAAGATGACGGTTCCATATGACGCACTATCCATCCAATAAACGGTGCTCACGCCGTTGGAAGCAGCCATGCGTAAAGTCCATCCATAGTGAAGCACTTGTGCCGAGGCGACCCGCACAAAAGAAACGCCGCAGACCAGCAGAACCAGAAACAACCGATTGAAGAATTGGATTCTCATAATTGCCCGCCAAACCTTATGTCATCGCCCCGGCGCGTAAGCAAGCGGAATCACCCAGATGCAATGATGGCTCAAAGAAAACCCCTTTTCCTCAGGACAAAATATGTCTGGAAAATAACAATGACTGGTTGTTTTTTCCTAATCGCTACGGAAATATCCTCCTCGGAATAGGTTATGATGTTTTGGGTAAAACATTTTGTTTACCGGGCTACGGTAAACGCGCATCGGCAACTGCGGATCAGGGCTGCGCGCGCTTCCTCTTTCCCAGTCGTCGCTCTCCCTTTTGGCAGTCCATCTGCTTTTGCGGCCAAGGCGTCTCTTTTTATCACAAGGCCTCTCCCAAATGTGCAGCCCCGACGCCACTGTAGTGCAACGGCGTGAAGAAACCATTTTCAGTCAAAACATACATATGAAAACAAACCTCCTCAAACTCACCTGCGGCCTCGCCCTGCTGGGCGCGGCGGCCACGGCCTCGGCGCAGTCCTATCTCACCACTACGGACGGCACGTTTAGGGGTTACTGGGGTATCGGGCCAGACAATTTTGCCGTGGCTCAAGAATTTACCACGGGGAGCCAGAGTGAAAGCATTGGTTCGGTCATCATTAACATTGCCGGTGGCTTGCCTTCAGGCAACACCTTCAAGGTTGGATTCTATACTGACAATGGCGGCACGCCCGGTTCCCTCTTGGACAACGGATTGCTTGGAGTGCCTGGCAATCCCACGTATTCCTCGGTCACCTATGATGCCTCGGGGCTGACCTTGGCAGCCGACACCTCTTACTGGATGGTTTTGGATAACACTTCGGGCTATGTCTCGGTTAGAAACGGCATCCCAGTGGTTGAAACCAGCGCGGGCTGGACGATCGGGACGACCGCCTACCAGTGGGAGGGCACTGCTGGTGCTTTTACTCCTTATGCCAATAGGGTTCCTTTTTTCTCGATTAATACTCTCACAGAGGCTCCCGAACCGTCCACGCTGGCGCTGGCCGGTCTGGGCGGGCTGGGCCTGCTGTTGCAGTTCCGCCGTCGGATATGAATTTGGTCTGTAGTTTGTTTATGTTTCCGCCGCCGTGATTCATCGCGGCGGCGGTTTTGCTTTCCGCGCCGCGCCATTTTTTCTGTTCTATGCTGGTGAATTATTATCAACTGTTTCCATGTTCAATTTGACGCGTCGTTTTCCCTGGCTGGTGGCGCTGCTGGCGTTCGTTTTTTATCTCGCCACCGCAAGCCACGGCGTGACGATGAACAGCCTGGTGCTCACAGCCAAACTCGCCGGCTGGGACGGAACGCCGCTGGTGGGGCAACCGTTGCTCTGGCTGCTCACGCTGCCCTTGCGCCTGCTGCCTGAGGGTTGGATTCCGGTGGCGTTGAATCTCTTTTCCGCCATCACCGCCGCGCTGACGCTGGGGTTGCTCGCGCGCTCCGTCCAGTTGCTCCCGTGGGATCAGCCGTGGACGGATGCAAACCGCCGCCTCGCCGCGCTACCGGTCTGGCTGGCCGCCGGCTTGTGCGGGCTGGAGTTCAACTTCTGGCAGGATGCCACCGCCGCCACCGGCGAGATGCTCGACCTGCTACTGCTGGCGGCATCCGTGTGGCTGCTGCTGGAATATCGTGTCCGCCGGGAAGCCCGCTGGCTGGATGCGGCGGTTTTGGTCTGGGGCCTCGGCATGGCGGAAAACTGGCTGATGCTGCCGGCGCTGCCGCTGTTCATCGCTGGCGTGATCTGGCTGCAAGGGCGGCGTTTCTTCCGGGTGAAATTCCTACTGCGCCTGACCGGGCTGGGACTGGTGGGCTTTTCCCTTTACGCGTTGCTGCCGCTGGTCAACGGCCTGAATCCACATTCGCCATGGAGTTTTGGGGAAGCCTGGCTCGTCAGTTTGAAGCAGACCAAAAACATGGCGCTGCTGATTTATTACCAATTCTGGAGGGCCCACCGGCTGCTGACGGTCGCGGTGGTCATTTATTATCTGGTGCCCACGCTGCCCTGCCTGGTGCATTTGCGCGACGAGGGCACGCGCAACAAATCCGGGGTGGACCGGTTCCAAGTCTGGCTTTACCGCGGCCTGCGGGTGGGGCTGCTGCTGGCGTGCGGCTGGCTGGCGTTCGACCCGGTCACCGGGCCGAGACAACTGGTGCAGCACCAGCTCGGCGCCACGCTGCCGCTGCTATCCTTCGATTATTTGAACGCGCTGGGCGCGGCCTTTCTCATCGGCAACCTCCTGCTGATCACCCAGCATCCGGTGGTTGAAGAACGGCGCCGGCGTTCGCCCAGCAAAATATCGTGGCGAAAACTGGCCGTGCCCTGCGCCGCTGGAATTCTCGCCCTGCTGGTCGCGGCCCTGGCGGCCAGAAACGCCCCGACCATCCTGCGCGCAAACATTCACCCGCTGCAACGCTTCGGCGAACTGGCCGCCGAGTCGCTGCCCGCCGGCCACGGCATGGTATTGAGCGACCAGCCGCAAAAACTGGCGGTGTTCCAAGCCGCCTTGAGCCACCGCCGCAATGCGTCCGACTGGCTGGCCGTGGACACGCGCGCCCTGCCGACCGTGGACTACCGCGCCCAACTGGAACGCCGCCGGCCCGCTGGCTGGCTGACCGAGTCCAACCGGCACGAACTCTCCCCGCTGGAAACCTTGCAGCTGCTCGATCATCTCGCCCAAACCAACCGCCTGTTCTACCTGCACGCCAGCTACGGCTATTTTTTTGAACGGTTTTACCTGGAACCCACCGGCGCGATTTATGAAATGAAGTTGCGCGGCGCCAATCCGCTGGATCTGCCGGCGTTGACCGCCGCGGCCACGGCCGCGAATGAAACTTTCTGGACCGCCGCCTGGCAGAAGGATTTTTCGCCGCTCATCCCCGCCGCCAGCCAGCGCCCCACTTTCTGGGAGAAAAAAATCCAGCGGTTCGGCTTCACGCCCGCGCCGCGCCCGCAGGACCGGCTGCTGGCGGAATGGTATTCGCTCGCGCTGGACAATTGGGGCGTGACGCAGCAACAGCAGAATCGGTTGTCCGAGGCCCGGCTCCGGCTGGAACAGGCGCTGCAATTGAACCCCAACAATTTTTCGGCGCGGATCAGCCTGGCCGCCAACACCAATCTTCAGGCCGGCCTCAAATTGAGCCTGGCCGATGTCGGCAAGGTGGCTGAGCAATTGGGAAAACTCGACCGCATCAGCCTGCTGATGAACAGCAGCGGCCGGTTTGACGACCCGATTTTCTGCTACCTGCTGGGTTGTGTCTTTCAAAAAACCGGCCTGCGGCTGCAGGCCGTGGAGCAATTTGAGCGCACCCGCGCCCTCGCCCCCGATGTGATCGCGCCGGAATTTGCCCTGGCCGAACTTTACTCCCAGCTCCAGTTAACCGACCGCGCCCGTCCGCTCATCAACCAACTGCGGGACGAGACCAAGAAACATCCGGCCAGCGCGCCGGTGGACCTGGAGCTCGCGCTGTTGGAGGCCAACTCCTGGCTCGCGCAAACCAACACCGCCAACGCCCGCAGCGCGCTCCAGTCCGTGTTGCAGCAGCATCCCGACGACGCCCAGATTGAGAACCGCGTCATCGGCGCGTATCTCGCCTTTGGCGATTTCACGAACGCCCTCCGGCTCGTGGACAGGCAATTGGCCAAGTCCCCGGACAACGTGCAAATCCTGAACAATCAAGCGACCATTTTGATGCAAGCCGGCCGGCCCGCCGAGGCCATTCCGATTTTGAATCATGCGCTCACCCTTACCAACCTGCCGGCCATCCAGCTCAGCCGCGCCTTCGCCCGGCTGGCCAGCGAGGACTACGCGGCGGCGGAAACCGACTACCGTGAACTGGAAAAAGCCGGCGCGGAACCGGGCGCGGTCAATTTCGGGCTGGCGGGGATTGCCTATCACCGCCACGACACGAACCAGACCGTTCAATATCTCCGGCTCTGCCTCACCAACACGCCGGCCGGGACGATGCTCTGGCGGCAGGCCAGCGCCCGCCTGCGCATGCTCGAACCCGGTTCCGAAACAAAATAAATTCCGCGCATGGTCATTGCGCCGCCGAAGTTCAGGTTTTAGGCCATGCCTGAATTTGGTGGGGCGAGCGTCCGCGCGAGCCGGGCGTCGTCTGGCCCAAGCGGCTCGCGCGGACGCTC
>Ga0265324_10001853_pt1 | contig 11439 bp, 7 predicted proteins | sample 41419metaG_FD_198634 | JGI IMG/M metagenome (GOLD analysis project Ga0265324, IMG submission 198634) | Rhizosphere microbial communities from Carex aquatilis grown in University of Washington, Seatle, WA, United States - 4-14-19 metaG | ecosystem: Host-associated > Plants > Roots > Rhizosphere >... | reverse complement strand
GTCGCCGGCGTTGTATTTGTAAAAATGTTCCACCCGTTTATGCACCGGCTGCGCGATCGCCGCGAACACGAGGCTGACCAGAATAAAGCCGATGACGGGCGCCAGTGCCCAGGCCAGGATGGGGTTGTCCGCGCCGACGTGCGGCAGGATGGGGTGGACGATTTTGCCGGCCAGCCCAGCGAGCAGCCACGCGAACAAAATGCCGACGAAGTTGATCGCCGCGCGGATCGCGCCCTGCCGCCAGCCGGCGAGCGCCGCCGCACCGAGCACCAAGAAAGCCAGAATCCAAATGGTCATGCCGCCATTAAAAAACATCCGCAAAAAAATGCACGACGAAAATTGCACCAGCCGGTTGAAAAAGCCACCGCAACGGCTATGCTCACCGTGTGAAAATTTCCGTCATCGTCCCCGCCTACAACGAGGAAAAGCTTCTCGGCGCGTCGCTGACGGAGATCAAAACCGCCGCCGCCGCCTTCGCCGCGCGCGGCTGGGAATTTGAACTGGTCGTCTGCGACAATAATTCCACCGACCGCACCGCTGACATCGCCCGCGCCGCCGGTGCGCAGGTCATTTTCGAACCGGTCAACCAGATTGCCCGCGCCCGCAATGTCGGTGCGAGCATCGCCACCGGCGACTGGTTCATCTTCGTGGACGCCGACTCGCATCCGAGCGCGGAATTATTCGCCGATGTCGCCGAGCGGATTGTGGGCGGACGCTGTCTGGCCGGCGGCTCGACCGTCCGGCTGGACACGAGCCAGCGGCTGGCGTGTGCCGCCGCCGCGCTGTGGAATGGCATCAGCCGGCTGGGCGGCTGGCTGGCCGGCGCGTTCATTTTCGTGGAGGCGGCGGCATTCAAAAGCGTCGGCGGCTTCAGCCACGAACTGTTCGCGGCGGAAGAACTGGACTTGAGCAGGCGGTTGAAAATTTTCGCGAAGCCGCAGGGCAAAAAAGTGGTCGTGTTGCACCGGCACCCGTTGAAAACCTCCGCCCGCAAAATGCACCTCTACACCGTGGGCGACCATTTGAAATTGCTGTGGCGCGTGGCCTTCAACCGTCGCATCCTGGCCGACCGCGATTCCTGCACGCTGTGGTATGACGGCCGGCGGTGAACGGTAGGACGGCGCTACTGCGACGCCGACTGACCGGCTGGTCAGCCCTACCAAGGTTTTTACTGTGAAATCGCCGAGCGCATGGCGGCGAAAAGATTTTTGCCGGAATCCTGCGCGACGGGCGTTTTGGATTTGGCATCCGAATGCTCGACGAGTTCCGCCGGCAGTTCCTTCAAAAACGGGGAAGGGTGGCAGGGCAGCACCTGGCCGTATTTCTTCCGTCCGCCGCAATGGCTGATGGCCAGCGTCTGCATCGCCCGCGTCACGGCCACGTAAAACAGCCGGCGTTCCTCATCCTTCGTGCCCTCGACTTTCGAGCGCGTGTGCGGCAGCAGCCCGTCCTCCAGCCCCACGACAAAGACGTGCGGGAATTCCAGCCCCTTGCACGAGTGCATGGTGATGAGCGTCACGGCGTCCTGGGTGTTTTCCTTTTCCTCTTCGCGGTCGCTGTCGAGCGTGATGCCTTCGAGAAAATGTTCCAGCCGTTCCGTCGGCAGGTTGCCGGCACCGTCCATCGTGGCCATTAATTCTTTCAGGTTGCGGACGCGCGCTTCGGCGGCTTCGGGCGTTTTTTCCAGCCGGCGCAATTCGGCGAAGTAACCGGTCTCGGCCAGAAAATCGTCCGCCCATTTTTGCAGGCGAAACTCGTTTGCGGTCGTCTGCAACTCGCCTTGCACGCGGTCAATGAAAGCCACAAACGCCTCGATGCTTTCGCGCGTCTGCTTCTGGAACGTCGTCGTCACCAGCGGGTTTTTCATGGCGGTGAAGACGGAGCATTTCCGCTCGTGGCTCGCGCCGAGCAGGCGTTCCATCGTCACGTCACTCAGGCCGCGCGCCGGAACGTTGGCGATGCGCAGCAGGCTGATGTCATCGTGCGGATTGATGAACATTTTCAGGAACGCGAGAAAATCCTTGATCTCGCGCCGGTCAAAAAAGCTCTGCCCGCCGATGAGGTGATAGCGCACGTTAGCCGCGCGCAGGGCGGTTTCCAGCGGCCGCGACTGCTGGTTGGTGCGAAAAAGAATCGCGCAATCCGACCACGGAATCCGGTGGGCCAGCCGCTTAAATTCAATCGCCGCCACGACTTCGCGGGCCTCGTCCTCGTCGTTGCCGTAGGTGTTCAGCAGGATCTTGGCACCCGCGCCCTTGCTCGACCAGAGCGACTTGCCGCGCCGCTGGACGTTGTTTTTGATGATGGCGTTGGCCGCGTTGAGAATCGTCGTGGTGCTGCGGTAATTCTGTTCCAGCTTGACGATTTTGACTTCGGGAAAATGCTTCTCCAGGTTCAGCAGGTTGGCGATCTCCGCGCCGCGCCAGCCGTAGATGCTTTGGTCGTCATCGCCGACCACGCAAAAATTCCGGTGCTCCTGCGTGAGCGAATGCACCAGCTCGAACTGCGCGGCGTTGGTGTCCTGATACTCGTCCACCATGACGTATTGATATTTGGCGCGGCACGCGGCCAGCGCGTCGGGATGCTCGCGAAACAGCCGCAGCGTGAGCAAAATCAAATCGTCGAAGTCCACGGCGTTGCACGCGTGCAGCGCGGATTCGTAGCGCTTGGCAACGTGCGTGGCGAGCGCGCGGAGATTGGGGTCCACGAACGCCTTCGAGTTTTCGCCGCCGTTCTTGAACTTGCTCAACAGCGCCAGCACCGCGCCGGGATCCACCTTCTCGCCCTTCACGGAAATGGCGGACAGGATCTTCTTCACCGCCGCGAGCTGTTCGGATGCGTCGTAGATGACGAAATTCTTTTTGTAGCCGAGCTTTTCGATGTGTTGCCGGAGGATGCGCACGCAGAGCGAGTGAAACGTGCAGATGGTCGGGCGGTTCCGGGCTTTTTCTTCCGGCGTCTGCGGTTTGATTTTCGGCTTGGGCAGCAGCTTGGTGACGCGCTCCTGCATTTCGCGCGCAGCCTTGTTGGTGAATGTTACGCCAAGGATGTGGCCCGGCGCAATGCCGTGGCGAACCATGTGCGCGATGCGGAAGGTGATGACGCGCGTCTTGCCCGTGCCCGCGCCGGCGAGGATCAGCACCGGGCCGCGAATCGTTTCGACGGCCTGGCGCTGCTGCGGGTTGAGCGTGGACAAATCCAACATCGGGCGCGGAGTTTAATTTGCGGCGGAGCGAACGCAAGCAAACTGGACGGGCTTTTCTCTCAACATCGGTGGACACGGATAAACACGGATAAAAAACTTTGACGCGAATTACGCGAATTGCCGCGAATTTAATTTCAGTCTTTTAATTCGTGTAAATTAGTGAAATTCGCGTCAAAAGCTTTGTTTCCTGGTTTCTTGGTGGTTCAAAAAACCGTGTTCATTCGTGTCTCTCTGTGGTTGAAATTTTGTGGTGCCGGGAAAAAATTAAGTTGCGCAACCGGTGTCGCGCGGCTTAAAGATTGGCGAGTCACATGGGAAAAGCCCTCATCATCGCGGAAAAACCGTCCGTCGCCAGCGACATCAGCAAGGCGCTCGGAAAGTTTGAAAAACATGACGATTATTTCGAGAACGACCAATACGTCGTCACCTCGGCGGTCGGCCATCTGCTCACCATCGTGCCGCCGGAAGGCGTCGAGGCCGCGCGCGGCAAGTGGACGTTCAAATGTCTGCCGGTCATCCCGCCGCACTTTGATCTTACGCCGATCGAGAAGACCGCGCCGCGCCTGCGGGCCGTCGCGAAGCTCATCAAACGCAAGGACGTCACCTCGCTTATCAATGCTTGCGACGCCGGGCGCGAAGGCGAATTGATTTTCCGCAACATCGTCCGCTACACAAAGGCGCCGCAGCCGATCCAGCGCCTCTGGCTGCAATCCATGACGCCCGCCGCCATCCGGGATGGCTTCGCGGCATTGAAGAGCGATGAATCCATGCAGCCGTTGTCCGATGCGGCGACGAGCCGCAGCGAGGCCGACTGGCTCGTGGGCATCAACGGCACGCGCGCCATGACGGCGTTCAATTCCAAACTCGGCGGCTTTTTCAAGACGACGGTCGGTCGCGTGCAGACACCGACACTGGCGATCCTGGTCGAGCGCGAGGCGAAGATCCGCAAGTTTGTGCCGCGTGGTTATTGGGAAGTTCTCGGCACGTTCGACGCGGCGGCGGGGCAATATGCCGGACGCTGGTTCGATGAAAAATTTTCCAAATCCGATGACGACGAACAGCTCAAGGCGGAACGCGTCTGGGATGCGGCCAAGGCAGAAGCCATCAAAGCCAAATGTCTCGGCAAGCCCGGCATCGTCACGGAAGAAAGCAAGCCGACGACCTCGATGTCGCCGTTGCTCTACGATTTGACGAGCTTGCAGCGTGACGCAAACTCGCGGTTCGGTTTCAGCGCGAAGAACACGCTCGGTCTGGCGCAGGCGCTTTACGAAAAACACAAGGTGCTGACGTATCCGAGAACGGATTCGCGCGCGTTGCCGGAAGATTACATCGGCACGGTGAAGGCCACGCTGGGGATGCTGGAAGGCGTGACCGGCTATTCTGCCTTTGCCGAACAGGTTTTGAAAAGCGGCTGGGTGCATCCGAACAAGCGCATTTTCAATAATGCCAAAGTTTCGGATCACTTCGCGATCATCCCGACGCAGCTTGCGCCAAAAACCTTGAGCGAGCCGGAGCAAAAACTGTACGACCTCGTCACGAAACGGTTCCTCGCTATTTTTTATCCGGCGGCAGAATTTTTGGAAACGAACCGCATCACGCGCGTCGAGGGCGAGCCGTTCAAGAGCGCGGGCAAAGTGCTGGTGTCCCCGGGCTGGCTCACGGTTTACGGCAAGCAGTCGGATTCCGACGAGACGCCGAGCCTCGCGCCGGTGAAAGCGGGCGAAACGGTCAAAACCGCGAACATCGAGGTCAAAGAAAATGTCACGAAACCGCCGGCGCGATATTCGGAAGCGACGCTGCTCTCGGCGATGGAAGGCGCGGGCAAGCTGATTGACGACGACGAACTGCGCGAGGCGATGAACGAGAAAGGTCTTGGCACGCCGGCGACGCGCGCGGCGACGATTGAAGGTCTGATTTACGAGGAATATGTCCACCGCAACGGCCGCGAGTTGCAGGCCACGGCGAAGGCGTTTTCGCTGATGGAACTGCTGAACGGCCTCGGTATTCCTGAACTCACGAAGCCGGAGTTGACTGGCGACTGGGAATTCCAGCTCAAGGAAATGCAGCGGAAAAAAGTCAGCCGCGAACAATTCATGGCGGGCATCGCGGACATGACGCGCCGCATTGTGGACAGTGCGAAGAAATTTGAATACGACACCATTCCCGGCGACTTCGGCAAGCTCACCGTGCCGTGCCCGAAGTGCGGCGGCGAAATTCACGAGCGCTACAAGCAGTATCAATGCGTGAAGTGCGATTTTGCGTTTTGGAAAACTTTGTGCAGCCGGATGTTCGAGCCGGAAGAGGTGGAAAAAATCATCACGGACAAGGTTATCGGCCCGCTGCAAGGCTTTCGCAGCAAACAGGGCTTTCCCTTCGCGGCGGTTTTGAAAATGACCGCCGAGCACAAGGTGGAATTTGATTTCGGCAACGGCGGCAAGGACGGCGCGGGCGCGGCGCCGATTGATTTCACCGGCAAGGAACCGCTCGGTAAATGTCCGGCGTGCGGCGCGAATGTCTTTGACGGCGGTATGAATTACGTCTGCGAAAAACAGGCGGGCGCGGAGCAGACGTGCAAATTCCGCACCGGCAAAATCATTTTGCAGCAGGAGATCGCGCCGGAGCAGGTGAAGAAAATGCTGGCGGAAGGCAAAACGGATTTGCTGAAAGGTTTTGTTTCGAACAAGACGAACCGCAAGTTCGAGGCGTTCCTCATCGTGAAGGATGGCAAGACCGGATTTGAGTTCCCGCCGCGCGAAGGCAAAGGCCGGCGCAAGAGCAGCGAGCCGCCGCCGAAGCTTGATTTCACCGGCAAGGCCGAGGTCGGCAAATGCCCGAAGTGCGGCGGCAGGGTGTTCGACACGGAAACCACCGCCGGTTACGTCTGCGAGAACTCGCAGCGCGAAGCGAAGCGCTGCACGTTCAAGTCCATCGGCAAGACGATTCTGGAGCAGCCGATTGATGCCGTGCAGGCGGCGAAAATTCTCAAGGACAAAAAGAGCGACGTGCTGGAGAAATTCATCTCCAAATCCGGCAAGCCGTTCCCGGCGTTCCTCGTGATGGACAAGAAGGGCAAGATCACCTTCGAGTTCCCGTCGCGCGACGACGAGTGATTTTTAACCGCTAATCTACGCAAATAATCGTTAATCAAAAAACATTAGCGATGATCAGCGTAGATTAGCGGTTCGTTGTCATGCAGCTTCACTTCAAACAACTCGGCCATGGCGAACCGCTGGTGTTGTTGCACGGCCTTTTCGGCTCCGGCGACAACTGGTTCGGTGTCGCGCCGAAGCTGGCGGAAAAATTCCACGTCTTCGCGCCTGACTTGCGCAACCACGGCCATTCACCGCATCACGAGGAAATGGGCTATCCCCTCATGGCCGCCGACGTGGAGAAATTCTTCGCGGCGCAAAAAATCGAAAGCGCCCATGTCATCGGCCATTCGATGGGCGGTAAGGTGGCGATGCAGTTCGCGCTGGATTTTCCGGCGCGCGTGAAAAAACTCGTCGTCGTTGACATGGCTCTGCGTGCCTACGCGCGGACGCACGACCAGATTTTCGCCGCGCTGCTGGCGTTGGACTTGTCAGCTTTCCAGACGCGGCAGCAAATCGAGGTTGCACTCGCGCCGGAAATCCCGTCGCTGAACCTGCGGCGGTTTTTGCTGAAAAACCTCGGTCGCGACGAGGCTGGGAAATTCGTCTGGAAGATGAACCTGCGCGGCGTGGCGGAAAATTATACGCGGCTCGGCTCGGTTTTAGGCCGGACAGCTCAATTTGAAAAACCGGCGCTGTTCATCCGCGGCGGCAAGTCGGATTACATCAACGCGGCGGACGAGGTGGCAATCCCCCGGCAATTTCCGGCGGCGGAGATTCAAACGATTGTCGCCGCGAACCACTGGGTTCACGCCGATGCGCCGGATGAATTTGTGCGGCTCGTGCTGGATTTTTTGTGATTGAGCTGGAAATTTTCCCGGCGTGGTGCATCTGTAAGGACTGAATGTTGGTGCCCACCGAAATCCTTTCCGAACCCAGCCGGATTGGCGGACGCTTTTTGCGCTTGAATACATATTACCCGCGCTGGTGCGAGGTGCCGCTGTATCGCGAGGCGCTGGCGGCGGGAGATTTTTCGCGTCTGCCGTTCATCACCAAACGGGAAATCCGTGAAAACTTTCCCGATAATTTTCTCCGTGCCGGGCAGAAGCTGGACGCGCTGCTCGCGGACAAATCCGTGGAACTGGAACACACGTCCGGTACTTCGGACGAGCGGACGGCGGTGCTGTTTGCGCGCGGTTGGTGGAACGCGCAGGAGGAGCGCGTGCTGCGTTTGAACCGCGTCATCGCGTCGGTTTTGGACGCGCCGCCGGCCGCGCGACGAGCGACCCTGGTGCCGCCGATTTGCAACGGCGTGGTTTGTTTTTCCAATTTCATGCCCAAATCTGAACGCACGCTGGGGGCGACATTGTTCGTGAACCAGGCGCGCATTCCCTTTCTGCTCACGGACGACGAACTCGCGCGCATGGCGGACGAAGTGGCGGAATGGGCGCCGCAATTTCTCGATCTCGACCCGGTGCATGGCATGTGGTTCGCGCGGTTTTGCGAGCGGCGCGGCCGGCGGTTTCCGTCGGTTAAATTCATCATGTGCAGCTATGAATTTGTCAGCGTGGTGCACCGCAAAATTCTGGCGCGCGTTTTCGGCGTGCCGGTTTTTAATCTCTACGGCTCGACGGAAGCCGGGCATTTGCTCATTGAAAATGAAGCTGGCGAAATGCGCGGCTGCGAGGAAAATGTTTTTTACGAAATCATCAATGCGGATGAAAATGGCGTCGGCGAACTCGTGGTGACCACGCTGACGAATGAAATCATGCCGCTGCTGCGCTACCGCGTCGGCGACCTGGTGCAGCGCGCCGGCGAAAACTTTCTGGTGCATGGCCGCGTCCGCGACGGGTTGCAACGCAGCGACGGACGACGCGTGACGACGCTGGAAGTGGACCGCTGTTTCGAGAGTGTTGCCGGTATCGCGCATTATCAGCTTCGGCAGACGGAGGCCGGCGTGTGCGATTTGCAATTCATTTCGGACGCAGTGCCGGCCGAGGCCGGTGATTTGAATCGCCTGACCGCGCGCCTCGCCGGTCTGCTTGGCCTCAAAAATAAAATCCGCGCCGCCGCCGTGGAGAAACTGCCGCCGCAAACCTCCGGCAAATTCCGGCTGACCTGCCGCGCTGAAACGTGAACCCGCCCGCTGAAAATCCGCCGCCGGAGATCCGCGATCCGTGGATTCAGAAATTCCTCGCCCACCTCGCGACGGATCGCGGCGCGTCGGTTTACACGCAGCGAAATTACCAGCAGGCGCTGACGGAATTTGCCCGCTGGCATTTGACGGAACGCAAGGCGGCGGCGGTCTGGGAAAAACTCCAGCGCGATGATTTTCGCTCTTATCTGCGGTTTCTCGGCCGGAACAAATTGAGCCGCGCGGCAACGGCGCTGCGGTTTTCGGCGCTGCGGACGTTTTACAAATTTCTCATGCGGCATGGCCAGGTGGAGACGCTGCCGATCAAAAATCTTTCGCTGCCGAAAGCACCGCAGCGGCTGCCGAAATTTCTGACGATTCAGCAGATGGCGGATCTGCTGGCCGCGCCCGCAAAACTGCTCGCTTCGCAAAAAGATAAAAAAGGCGCGGGGCGTCCGGTTTCGGCGGCGGTTTGCCGGCGCGACGTGGCGGTGCTCGAAACGATTTACTCCTGCGGCCTGCGGGTGAGCGAGCTGTGCGGCCTGCGCGTGGACGACCTCGATTTTAACGAGCAAATTATCCGCGTGCGCGGCAAAGGAAAAAAGGAACGGCTTGTGCCGGTGGGGGAGCCGGCGTTGCGGGCGATTCAAACTTACTGGGATTCGCTGATGCAAACGCCGCTGGGTGTGCAACCGGTTTTTCTCGCAGACACGACCAAGGCGGCGCCGTTGTCGCCGCTGCAACTGGCGCGGCGGCTGAAAAATTATCTTGTCGTCGCCGGCCTCGACCCGGCGCTGACGCCGCACAAATTGCGGCACAGCTACGCGACGCATCTGCTGGACGCCGGCGCGGATCTGCGGAGCGTGCAGGAACTGCTCGGCCACGCGCATCTCATCACCACGCAGGTTTACACGCACGTCACGACGGAGCGGTTGAAGAAGGCCTACGACGCGGCGCATCCACGGGCGTGAAATGTTGAATCTTTAGATTATTCAGCCGCTCGCGGAGGCGCCCGCCCCGCCAAATTGGCAGAAAAGCATGTGGCAATTTCTGCAAAGGATTTTCAATTGTCTTTCCGGCCCGTAGGCGCAAAATCAAAGCTTGGAGAATTTTTCCAATAGGTTTTTGAAAAATGAAAATTGATTTTGCCTTTCGTCCGAAACTCGTGGAGACGCTGAAGAATTATTCGGCGCAGAACTTTTTTGCCGATCTGAACTCCGGCATCGTGGTTGGCATCGTGGCGCTGCCGCTGTCGCTGGCGCTGGCGATCGCGTCAGGCCTGTCGAATCCGGCCATCGGCCTGTTCACGGCGATCATCGGCGGGTTGCTGGTGTCGCTGTTCGGCGGCTCGCGCGTGCAGATCGGCGGGCCGGCGGGCGCGTTCGTGCCGCTGCTCGCGCCAATCGTGATGGTGCACGGGCCGGAGGCGCTGGTGGTGTGCGCGTTCATGGCGGGCATAATTTTGTTCGTGCTCGGCGCGGCGCGGATGGGAACGATGATCAAATACATCCCGTTTCCGGTGGTGACGGGCTTTACGAGCGGCATCGCGATCATCATCATGAGCACGCAGATCAAGGATTTCTTCGGGCTGTCGGAAACGCTGCCGGCGGAGTTTGCGGGGAAGATCAAAACTTTTCTTTACGACAAAACGGCGGATGGGCAACTGGTGTTCCAGCCGCACTTTCATTTGAATCCGGCGACGGTTTTGCTGGCGGTGATTTGCACTGCGGCGATCTGGTTCTGGCCAAAAAAGCTCGGAAAACTTTTGCCGGGTTCGATGGCGGTCGTGGTCTTGGCGACGCTGGTGGAAAAGTATTTTCACCTGAACGAAAATTATTCCATCGTCACGCTCGGCTCAAAATTCGGCGAGCTGCCGCGCTCGCTGCCAATGCCGCACTGGCCGTCGCTGTCGCTGGAGGCGTGGCACGCACTGGTGCCGGCGGCGATGACGGTGGCGGTACTGGGCGCAATCGAGTCGCTGCTCTCGGCGGTGGTGGCGGACGGCATGATTGACGACCGGCACGACTCGAACCAGGAGTTGATGGGGCAGGGCATCGCGAACATGGCGATGGGAATTTTCGGCGGGATGCCCTGCACGGGCGTCATCGCGCGCACGGCGACGAACGTGCGCAGCGGCGGGCGCACGCCGGTGGCGGGCATTGTTCACGCGGTGACGGTGCTGCTAATCTTGCTGGTGGCGGCGCCGCTCGCAAAAAATATTCCGCTCGCGGCGCTGGCGGCGGTGCTGGTGGTCGTCTCGATTCGCATGGGCGAATGGCATCAGTTCGTGCGCTTGAACCGCTGGCCGAAGAGCGACGTAATGGTCTTTCTGTGCGCATTTTTCCTGACGGTGGCTTTGGATCTGCCAACGGCGGTGGGCGCGTCGCTGATCCTGGCGTCGGCGCTGATGGTCAAGCGGCTCGCGCAAACGGCGAGCGTGGAGCCGGATGCGGAAGTGACGCAGGGCGATTCCGCCGGGCAGCAGACGGCGGGAAAAAATATTCCCGACGGCGTGGTGGTGTTCCGCGTGTTCGGCGCGTTCTTCTTCGGCGCGGCGGACAAGCTGGAAACTTCTTTGCGCGACGCTGGGCAGTTGCCGGAAGTATTGATTTTGCGGATGCGCGACGTGCTGGCGCTGGACGCAACCGGTTTGGAAGCGCTGGAGGATTTGCAGGAAAAACTGCGGCGCGACCGGAAGCATTTGATTTTGTGCGGGCCGCATTCGCAGCCGCTGTTTGCGCTGATGCGGGCCGGCTTCATGGAGCGAATCGGGGAGGAAAACATCTGCGGCGACATGGAAAGCTCGCTGGCGCGGGCGCGGCAGTTGATAGATCTGAAAAAAAATTGAAAAGTTATTGACAGCTGACCCCAAATTGTTAGCTTGCGGGGGTCAGAGCCGTAAAATTCCATTACCGAAACCCTCTCTATTTCGGAAGAAAGCCGAGAGGGTTGGTTTTTTGTCGTTTTACGATTCGGGTTTGAACATAAATTTTCTGGATGCCCAAGTAGCT